>Ga0209515_10005459_pt1 | contig 16422 bp, 17 predicted proteins | sample Subgroupgradi54m_FD_187454 | JGI IMG/M metagenome (GOLD analysis project Ga0209515, IMG submission 187454) | Subsurface groundwater microbial communities from S. Glens Falls, New York, USA - GMW60B uncontaminated upgradient, 5.4 m (SPAdes)... ...
CATTTTACTACACCCGTGCTTCACCAGGATTGACACCAGGGGTAGATAAGCATAAGCTGGACATATATAAAAAGGAACTAAATATGCACAAACTAAAGAGAATGATCGTCTTGGCTGGAGCGCCTCTACTTCTACTGAGCGCAGCTGCTGGGCCGGTCTTAGCCGAGACGAGCATGGGCTCAACCAGTAATACAACAACCTCGACCACCAGCACCGAGGCCCAAAAAACCGAAGCTGCCAAAAAGCTGGCAGCCGATAAAGCCAGGCTTGAAAGAGATAAGAATAAACTACAAACCGACAAGCTAAAAGTCTGTCAAGCCCGCGAAGCCAATATCGATAAAAGGATGGACCATATTGCCAGCCAGGGCCAAAAGCGCTACAACGTCATAACAACCATTGCTGAGCGAACCGAAAAATTCTACACCACCAAAGGTAAAACCTTGGCAGGTTACGACCAGCTGGTTGCGGCCATCAATGTCAAAAAAATTGCCGCCCAAGCCGCCATAGATAATGTCAAAGCGGCTAAAGTTAGTTTCAAATGTGATGGTAGCGATCCCAAAGGAGCGGCGGCTAGCTTTAAGACCAAAGTTAAAGCCATGGACTCAGCATTGAAGGATTACCGCAGCGCCGTTAAAAACTTGATTGTTGGTGTCAAATCTGTCCAGGGCACTACCAGCTCAGAAGGGAGCCATTAAATGAAACAGACAAACCAAAGCGGCTTTTCGTTGTTTGAGCTAGTCGTCGCAGTTGCGGTGCTTTCGATCGTCGGCTTAGGCGGCTGGAACATCTACCAACGCAGCCACCACAAAACCGGTGAAGTCAATGCTACTAAGGTGGCTCAAACTCTCAGCAGCGTGCCGGTCATCACCACCCCTACCGATCTGGACAAAGCCAGCCAAAGCCTCGACCAAACCGCCACTGACAGCAGCGGCGATACCGCTCAGTTAGATAGCGACCTAGCCAGCTTCTAATTTTTGGAAAATATCAGGTTTTATGGTATTATAGCCTAATATATGGCACAACTGACAAAACCACCAACCAAAAAAGGTAATTACGCCTTTATTGATGGTCAGAACCTTAACATGGGCATCAAAAAACTGGGCTGGAACCTCGATTTCCGTAAATTCCACTACTATTTGCAGCGCAAATACGACGTCACCAAAGCCTACTTTTTTGTCGGCATGGTCGAAGAACAAGCTGACCTTTACGCCAATCTGTTATCAATGGGCTACACTTTGATCCTTAAACCGACAGTTGAGCATAAAGAGGGCACGGTGAAGGGAAATATTGACGCCGACCTAGTATTGCACGCCATGATTGAGTTTCCGAACTACGAAAAAGCCGTTGTGGTCTCTGGGGACGGTGATTTTTACGGCCTTTATGAATACTTACACTCCAAGAACAAGTTAGAGGCAATAGTCGTGCCCAATCGCCAATTTTCGTCCTTGCTCAATAGTTTCTTGCCACGTATCGTGCGACTTGATGGCTTTAAGCGTCACTTGGCCTACAAAAAAGCCCCCCGAAAGCCAGCTCCCGAAGAATCAAAATAAGCTTCAGCCCATTTGGACGATGCCGAGAGTATTGCCCTCACTATCTTTAAACCAAGCCGATTTTGTTTTACCAAAGGTCGCAACGCTGTTGACCGTTTTGTAGCTTGGCGTATCGTACTCTTCAAAAACTACGCCTCTGTCCTTTAACTCCTTGATAGTAGCCTCTATGTCGTCGGTCCGCCAACCGGCATAGGTACTGGGGTTAGATCCAGCGTTTTTAGACGGAAAAAGTAAAAACTCCACACCGCCAGTTTCATAAATCAGGCCGCCCGGATGCTCGCTCTTGGGCTCCAGTTCTAGCTTTTCTTTATAAAATTTTTTGGCGCGTTCCATATCGGCCGCCGGAATTGTTGGATGAATTTTAAGATCACTTAGCATAGCGCCTCCTTATAATTTTAATTATACTCTTGGCTGATCTTGGTTGTAGCTACTGTTTGCAAACTGGGCAAGTCTCCTCGTTCTCAAAACTGGCTTGCCAGTGCTTTTCGGCTTTCCACCATGGCTCGTATTCATGATAACCGGCAAAGTCGGCTAGATTGCGTAACGTCCAGCCGCCCAGACCGTAAATCTGGATTTTGCCCCACAAAACGGCCGCCCAATGTGGCCCGACCGGTGTTATATAAACTGGCTTTTTGGCTTTGTAAACCCGCTTTATTTTCCCATCAGCCTCTTTTATCAAATTCTCGGCCACAAATTTACCATCGTAAAGTGCTGTCTGCGCCATACCGGAGTATGGCGTGTCAGCGTTATCACCAATCACATAAATATTTGCCTCGGACTGCAGGTATTGGTCGACAAAAGCCTTGCCGGGCTTGGTTAAAGGCAGTTTATTGGCGGCTAAAAACGGATGATTGATAACACCAGCTGTCCAAACTACGCTGTGGCTGTCTATGGAGTGGCCGGTTACCATTAGCTTGTCGGCGGTTTCGGCCAAGACTTTTTCATTAAGGTGGAGTGACACGCCCAGACTGCGCAGTCTTTTAGCTACTGCCAGCGAATATTCTTTGGGCATCCGCGGCATCAACCGGGATTCGGCTTCGACCAAGTCTACGTGGATAGGGCGGTGGGTTAAATTATGCCGCCGCATAATATGGTGGACATAGCCAGGTAGGGCGCCAGCCAGCTCTACACCTGTGGGGCCGCCGCCAATCACCACATAATTAATATCCGGCTTCTGCTTTTCGACCAGCAGTCTATGAAGATGTTCGCGCAGTCGACGGGAATCCTCTTGGGTTTTAATACCGTAAGAATATTTATCCAAGCCCTTGATACCAAAAAAGTTGGTGACCACCCCGAGCGCCACAATTAGAATGTCATAACTATAGGTTTTGCCAGACGCGCCCTTCACATGCTTGGCTTGGCGATCTAGTTTTAGCACGCTATCTTTAACTACGATTAAATCTTTCCCGGCAAAAATCTCAGCCAGCGGAATTTCTGAGGCAACACCGCTCCCGCCGGTAGCCGTCCGGTAAAGCATAGGGTAATAGCGGAAATTTTCCTGGTCCGATATTAGAGTCACATTGAAAGCAGGCTGGCCAGCCAGTTCCAACGCTGCCTTTATGCCACCAAACCCACCACCCAAGATCAGTATTTTTCTTTTGTCAGCCATTATTCCTAGTCTAGCCTAAAAGCCCATGCTTTTAAAATCCTGGCCGCCTATGCTTAAATGTTTCTAAGAGTTTTTAAACTGGAGGAAAAATGGCCAAAGCCCAAAGAGAATTATCAAAACACGCGCAAAATAAGTGGGTCGTTTTTTCATTACTGGCGCTAGCTCAATTCATGGTCGTTTTGGATGTGGCAATCGTAAATGTGGCCTTGCCGTCAATCAGTCGTGAACTCCATTTTGCTGCCGGTAACTTGCAGTGGGTGATCACGGCTTACACTCTGACATTTGGTGGCTTCTTGCTGCTCGGTGGCCGGGCGGCCGACCTTTTTGGTCGCCGCAAAATTTTCATTAGTGCGGTTGGCGTCTTTGCTGCGATGTCACTGCTTTGTGGCCTGGCACAAAGTGATACTCAGTTAATTTTTGCCCGGGCAGCCCAAGGTCTAGCGGCTGCCATTATGTCGCCGGCGGCACTGTCGATTGTCTTAACCTCGTTTAAAGAGGGCAAAGAACGCAACAAGGCTATGGGTTTTTGGGCAGCCATTTCTGCTGGTGGTGCGGCCGTTGGGGTGCTGCTTGGCGGGGTGCTGACCCAGTATCTAAACTGGCGCTGGAACTTTTTTGTCAATGTTCCGGTTGGGATATTTGTAGTCTTTGCAGGTCTTCGGTTGTTACCTCATCACATCGGTGAAGAGAACCACAAACTAAAACTCGACCTGCCCGGTGCGGTTCTAGCCACAACCGGTCTGATGTCACTAGTTTATGGGCTGTCTAAAGCGCCATCGCTTGGCTGGGGGTCACATACTGTTGAAGGCTTCATTGCCGGTGGTATAGCCCTATTTCTATCATTTCTCTACTTCGAAACCCGCACCGCTCAGCCGATGATGCCACTAAGTATCTTTAAAATCCGCAATGTTCTTGGTGCTAACCTGGCTTTTTTGGCCATTGCCTGCACCATGTTTTCGATGTTCTTTTTCCTGACGCTGTACATTCAACAAGTACTTCACTACTCACCAGTAAAGACTGGGGTATCGTTCTTGCCGGTGACCTTCATCGTCGCTGCCGTATCTGGTGTCGTTGCTAGCTTAGTAGGTAAAATTGGCTATAAGCCACCGATGGTTGTTGGGCCGCTGGTTCTGGCTGTCGGTTTGTTTATCATGAGTCGCACACTCAAGGTTCATGGAAATTATTGGCACAACGTCTTTCCAGGCCTGGCTACCTCAGCGGTTGGTATGGGTTTTACTTTCGTTTCTGGTTCTTTGGCTGCCACTTCGGGCATACCAAAGCACCTGTCTGGTTTGGCCTCTGGCGTCCTAAATACAGCCCAACAGATCGGTGGAGCCTTAGGGCTGGGCATACTTTCAGCTGTAGCTTTCTCTACGCTTCGGGCTGAAGTGGCTGCTGGCGGTCCACCACTGGGTGCACAGGTTCATGGTTACAGTGCTGGCTTGCAGGTGGGAGTTGGTTTGGCAGTGGCTGCTGCGGTTGTGGTGATACTTGTAGTCAAAAATCACAAGGTTGATCCGAAGGAAGCTTTCGCGGCCTAAACTAACCGGTATCTCGACAATTTTCACATAGCCCGTGGACTTCTAGCTGGTGGCCTCGGGGCGAAAAGCCCTCTTTGCCGGTGACTGAATCGATCATTGTTTCGAGCATCGAATTGGGCGGTAGATTGTAAGTTTTTTGGCAATTGGCGCAGTAAAAGTGGTGATGGTGGCCGCTGAATATATCAGATAATTCAATTTTGTACTTCCAGCCAATATTGAGGCGATGGACAATACCTAGTTCCTCAAACAGTTCGACCGTTCGGTAAATAGTGGCGCGGTCGACTTGGTCGGTTGCCCGGCGGACTAAAACCTGTATCGTTTGCGGCTCCTGATTTAGCAGCAAGTCAAAGACGAATTTTCTCGGCTTTGTTAAACTCGAACCGTTTTTCTTGAGTAGGGCAGCTAAATCGTCGTGCACTATTCAATTTTACATAAAACTGCGACAAATTTGCAAATATAAACGTAAAACTAATAAAATCAGGTCATGCTTCCTTTGTTACTGTCGGGTGCGACATTTTTCTCGACCTTTTTCGGCGGCCTGACGGCTCTTAAGAGCCAGCGTTTTTTAAATAAAATTATGGGCTACACGGCTGGCGTCCTGCTAGGTGTAGTAGCTTTTGACCTTTTGCCCGAAATTTCCAAAATTACGCAGGAACATCATCTACAAATAACCCGTTCGATGATTGCTTTAGTTCTTGGATTTTTGCTGTTTCACATTTTAGAAAAAAGCATCTTGATCCATCATGCGCATGAAAAACAATATGGCGAACACCGCCACCCGCACGTTGGTCTGGCCAGTGCCCTGGCGTTATCCGGCCATAGCTTTTTAGACGGTGTCGGTATTGGCTTGGGCTTCCAAGTCAATAATTCCGTTGGAATCGCCGTTGCTATCGCCGTTATAGCCCATGATTTTACCGATGGCCTCAATACCGTCATTTTGATGCTGCTGCACAAAAACACCCGGCGCAATGCTTTTAAGCTGCTGATGGTCGACGCTTTTGCGCCAGTACTCGGTGCTGCCTCCACTCTGCTTTTCAGTTTGCCAGCCAGCGGGCTGGCACTTTACCTTGGTTTTTTTGCCGGCTTCTTGCTTTATATCGGCGCCAGCGATATCTTGCCCCAAGCCCATTCCGAAGGTTCATCACGCACAACTATTGGATTAACAGTTTTAGGCGCCTTATTTATATTCATCATCACCAGATTTACTTAACATTGTCATAAATACGGCAGAAGATATAACTCATATGAGATATAATACTTGTGCACTCACCGAGGTATATGTACGGCACATCGCATTACATGAAATCCCTGCCGGTAAAACTACTGGGAGGTGTGGGTAGTGAAAAATCGCATTAAATTACCAGTCGCCTAGGAGACACACAGTTGTTTCAAGGAGGTGCACCTCCGCCGAAGCTAGGGAAACATGCGGACCCTCAAAAACAAAGGAGCGGTTCATTACCGCTTCTTTGTCCATAAACTTAAATAGGAAGTACCACAATGATTGTGGCTATTATTATTTTAGGGGTTTTGTGCGCGGCTCTGCTGGCGCTGGTAGTTTGGAAAATTTTTCTTAAACCCAGCGACAATAATTCAGCGCTGCTGCTCAAGGCCGACCTGACGCAAATTAGTGAAAACGTTACTCAGCTAAAAGACGGCTTGCAAAAACAACTGACCGACCAGCTGGGCAGCAGCAACAAGCAGATGGCGGCACAGTATGCCGAGAGCGCTAAAATTATCCGCGAGGTCACCCAGAAACTGACCGAACTCGATAGAACCAACAAAAATGTTGGCGACATAGCGTCCGAGCTCAAATCTCTGCAGAACGTCCTGCAAAATCCCAAACAAAGAGGCGTGTTGGGGGAATATTATCTCGAGCAAATTCTAAAGAACATCCTGCCGCCCGGAACGTTCGAGCTGCAGTACAAGCTTGGCGAAGGAATGGTGGTAGACGCAGTCGTTAAGCTGGACGACAAACTACTGCCTATAGACAGCAAGTTTAGCTTGGAAAATTATAACCGGTTGGTAGAGGCCAAGGCTGAAGATCGGCCACCTCTGGAACATGCATTTAAAGAAGACTTAAAAAAACGCATCGACGAAGCCGCCAAATATATAAAACCGGGCAAAGGTACGCTTGACCAAGTGTTGATGTTCATTCCCAGTGAAGCGATTTATTATGACTTACTGGCCAATAAAGTCGGCCTAACCGGAGTTAGCGGCCGCAATCTTATCCAATACGCCGCGGCGGATAAAAAGGTTACAATCGTCGGCCCCAGTACGTTGGCTGCTATGCTGCAAATCATCGTTCAAGGTTTGCGCTCCATAGATATCCATAAAGATACCGAGAAAATTCGCAAGAATATTGAACAACTCAGCCGGCATCTGGTCGCCCATAACGGCTACATGCAAAAACTTGGCAGTTCGCTGGGCACAACTGTCGGGCATTTCAATACCACCTACAAAGAGCTCGGCAAAATCGATAAAGACGTCGTTAAAATCGCCGAAACTAACCCCAGCGTCGAACCAATGCTCCTGGACCGCCCCAACCTCGACGAAAACGAATAAATTTAAGCTGTAAGTTTAACGCCGGTTGCTTCAGCGACTTTGAGTATCCATTGCTCTAAGCGATCAACTTTGCTACCGAGAGCCAGCATTTCCTGCATGTAAGTTTCAGTCTGTTTAGCGTAAGCATCAATAGCATTAGTCAAATTATCAATTCGCAAATCGACTTGGTCGAACCTATTATCAACCTTCTTAAACTCTTTCTGAATGTACTTGAAGAATTTCATGAATTGGTCCTCACTCATGACTCTATTTTACCTTAAGTAAGTGTGTAAAACAGTAGTAGTTTTTACTATTTATTTAATAGATCGATAGTCAAGGCGGCGGTCCAGCTGAAATTAGGCGCACCTTCGGGCTGGCCATTGATGGGGCTAAAATATTCGCTAATGCCATTTTTAGCTACCAGATCCAGTGTTTTTTGGCGCAGCTGGTCGGCTTCAGCTTTGTAACCATAATTTTCCAAACCTTTGATTATTAGCCAATTGGTATTAATCCAAGTTGGGCCTTGCCAGTATTTAAGTGGATCGAAATAAGTCGAGGTAAACGGCACACTGGGAACCGGCCAATTAGCTTTGAACCATTTGCGGCTGGCCAATAGCCCAACAAGTCTAGCCGTTTTTTCGGCCGGTATAGTGCCGGCATATAGCGGTAATAGCGTAGCGATTGTTGGCTCCTCTATTAGTTTGTGGCTGATAAAACTGCGGCTGTAATAAATGCCATTGGTTTCTTCCCACAGCTGCTCCAGCGCCGACTTCGATCTTTCCATTGCGGCAAGTAGTTCTTCGGGCAGTGACCGGCCAATTGTTTCGGCGATTTCTTTCAGCAAAATATTTGCTCTTATCAATATGCAGTTAAAGGCCAGATCCTCAACGGCAAACAAAGCGTGGCTCATAATCGCTTCGGAATTATAAGCATGCCGTCGTAAACGCCGCAGTGCAGCCCAGTGTGACATGGCTTCGATGTTGCTGGTGCGCTGGCCGGGTGGTATATGGCGGGTATCGCGGCGCACCAGCTCAACAACACCGTCTAAATGTAGTTTCTCAATTAGGCTAACCCACCATGGCATGCTGTGCTTACGCAACTCGCTAACCCATGGTGGAGAATTATCCAGACCAGCTTCGTAGGGGTGAATAAGAATTATTAAACCTTCTTTGTGGGGGTCCCGGTCTTCGTAAAGCCATTGGTGATAGTGCACAAGCGCGGGGTACATTTTTTTATACCAGCTGCGGCGTTCGGGCAATTTCATTTTTTTGCCGATCTGCATAACAGCTTCAGCCAGCATCGGCGGTTGGGTCAGACCACTGGTGGCGACTCTGTCAGGTGAATACGGGCTGAGATAACTGCGCCAAAGCTCGCGGTCGCGATGAAATTCGTTGCCATCTGAAAATATAATGTTCGGCAGCATGCCATTGCTCCATTGGCCGCGCAGCAAACTGGCAATTTCTTTTTGGGCTCGCTCAATATCAAGATGTCGCAAGCCGATGGCGATAAAACAGCTGTCCCACAGCCACTGGTGCGGATATAGTTTAGCCGCCGGCACTGTAAAACTACCGCGGTCGTTGAGCTTCAAAACTCCTTTGGCTTGTTCAAGCAGTTTCTCTTGGTCCATTATTGCTTAAGTATAGCCGAAGCAGGTTAGAGGTTACAGGTTGTAGGTTAGAGGAGCCGCAATTATACTAGGATGGACATGGAGTATAAAAATCCGGAAGTTAAAAAAGCTGCCCAGCAGCTTGAGGCTAAGTTTGAGAAACTTGAGGATAAGCGGGCGATTTTGCGGGCGCCGGAACTCGGCGCGCTGTATGAGCGCATAAAAACTCTACCGGCTGGAAAAGCCCGCGCCGAGTTCGGCAAAGAAGTTAACGCCCTAAAGGCCGAACTCGAATCCCTAGTCCGTAAAACTGTAACCAGTAGCCTGTCACCTGTAACCTCCATTGACGTTACTGCCCCCTTTGATATCAACGTCAAACTAGAGCACCGGCCAAAGCTAATGACAGCTGACAACGGCAGCCAGCACCCACTGATGACCGAGCTAGAGAATATCATCGATATTTTTGCCCGCATGGGTTTTGCGGCGGTTGAATCACGCGAACTGGATGACGATTACCATATGTTCGGTTCATTAAATTTTCCCAAGGATCATCCAGCCCGCGATGAGTACGACACATTCGTGACTGACGAAGGTTTAATCGCACCGGCGCACACCTCAATTATGCAAAACCGGGTCTTCAAAGATATGAAAATTCCCATTCGGGCCGTAATCCCTGGCAGGGTTTTTAGAAACGAAGACTTAGACGCCCGCCATGAACACACCTTCTATCAGCTGGAGGGCGTCTATGTTGACGAAGGTATTAACGCTGGACATCTGGTGGCCACAATCAAGACTTGGCTAAGCAGCTATTACGAAAAAGATATCGAAATTAAAATCCAGCCCTTTTATTTTCCATTCACTGAGCCCAGCTTTGAGTTCGCCGCCAGCTGTATTTTCTGCGAAGGCAAGGGCTGCAGCATTTGCAGCCAGACCGGTTGGATAGAACTGGGCGGCTGCGGCATGATCCATCCCAACGTGCTGCGCGAGGGCGGCATCGACCCCAACAAATATACTGGCTTTGCCTGGGGCTTTGGCATCGACCGACTGGTGATGCTCAAGTACAACATTGAAGATGTCCGTCACTTCCACTCCGGCAACCTAAAATTCCTGAGGCAATTCTCATGAGTGATTTTTCAGAAATCAGAAAGAAAGCTCTGCAAATACACTCTTTGTACAAAGATTTTAACAAGCGTAATTATGGTCGGGAGTGGACTGGCGAAGAGTTAGCCATGGGTTTAGTGGGGGACGTTGGTGACCTAATGAAATTAATTGCTACCAAAGAAGGAGTTAGATCTATTAGTGATGTCGATAGTAAATTAGGGCACGAACTTGCCGATTGCCTTTGGTCAATTATCATTTTGGCTGAAGAATATGGAGTTGATTTAGAGAAAGAATTTGGTCGAACGATGGGTTATTTGGAAAAGAGAATAAAGGAACTATGAAGGTAAGTGTCAATTGGATTAGGGAAATAATCAAGAATGATCAGTGTTCGGCTGACCCTATGTCCAAAGGCATCGATGCTTTGGTCGAGAAAATTGGCGCGCAATTAGGTGCTGTCGAAGAAGTTATTAATGTCGGGAAAAAATATGAAGGTATCGTGGTTGCTAAAGTTGTCAGCTGTGAAAAGCATCCTAATGCGGACAAACTCAGCGTTTGCCTGGTTGACGACGACGGCAAAGTCAAAAATGTCAAAAGAAATAAAGACCGCTTGGTTGAAGTGGTTTGCGGCGCGCCGAATGTCGCAGCCGGGCAATTAATAGCCTGGATACCGCCGGGCATAACTGTACCAAGTACCGTCGATAAAGAACCGTTTGTTCTGGAAGCCCGCGCCATCCGCGGCAAGGTCAGTAACGGCATGATAGCCAGTGCCAAGGAACTCGATCTAGGCGACAATCACGAGGGTATTTTGGTAATCGACCAGCCCGCCAAACCTGGCCAGCCATTTGTCGAAGTTTACCAGCTGGATGATTATATTATTGATATTGAAAACAAAATGTTTACCCACCGGCCAGACTTATTTGGCCAGCTGGGCATTGCCCGCGAACTAGCCGGCATCCAGAATATGGTTTTCCGCTCACCGAAATGGTATTTGGGAGATAAAACTACTGGCCGGCACAAAACCGACGACAAGTTGCTGGAGGTCAAAAACGAAGTACCGCAGCTCGCGACACGCTTCATGATGCAAGTTGTCAAAAACATTAAAGTCCAGCCGAGTTCGATACAAATCCAAAGTTACCTGGCGCGCATTGGCGTACGGCCGATTAACAACATCGTCGATATAACTAATTATTTGATGCTGGAGACCGCCCAGCCAATCCACGCCTATGACTACGACAAGGTCAAGGGTGTCAGCAGCGGCAGTCAAGCCAAAATTATCGTCCGCAAAGCCAAAAAAAACGAAAAGTTAATGCTACTTGGTGGCAAGATCCTGGCTTTGAAAGGTGACGAAATAGTTATAGCCACTAACAAGCAAGCCATTGGCCTGGCTGGTGTGATGGGCGGCGTGGCCACCGAAGTTGATGCCAAGACCAAAAACATCATCTTGGAAGTCGGTAGTTTCGATATGAACGCCACCCGCCAAACTGCCATGACCCATGGCTTATTCACGGACGCAGCCACCCGCTTTACCAAGAACCAGTCACCGTGGCAAAACGACCGGGTTTTATCGCGAGCTATAGATTTTGTTGTCCACGAAAGCGGCGGTCTGCCGGCGCGCAGTATTTATGACCTCAAAGGCAGGTTAGTGCCACCGGCTCAAGTTAAAACTAATGCCGACTTTATAAATAAACGGCTTGGGTTAAATCATTCGGCAGCACAGATTAAAAAATTACTAGAAAACGTCGAGTTCATGGTCGATGCTAGCGGCGATATGCTAAAGATTGAAGCGCCATTTTGGCGGACGGATATTGAAATTCCAGAAGATATCGTCGAAGAAGTTGGTCGTCTGCATGGTTACGACCACTTACCGTTGGAACTGCCCAGCCGCGACCTGACGCCGGCCGAGCTCAACCAACAGCTAGATTTCAAACAGCAAATCAGACAGATATTATCAGCGGCCGGCGCTAATGAGGCGCTGACTTATAGTTTTGTGCATGGCTCATTAATAGAAAAAGCTGGTCAAGATATCAGCCGGGCCTTCCATATAAAAAATGCACTTAGCCCCGACCTTCAGCATTATCGCTTAAGCTTAACGCCGAGCCTGCTGGAAAAAGTCCACCCCAACATTAAAGCCGGCTTTGATTATTTCACGCTATTTGAGATAGGCCGCGTCCATGTCAGAGCCGTACTGGACAAAGAAAAATTGCCGGCCGAGCTAAATCGGTTGGCGCTGGTATTTGCCGACAAAAGAACTGATAAATCGCGCGGCGCAGCTTATTATCAGGCCAAACACTACGTGCTAGATTTGACCGATAAGCTAGGCATCGGCAATTTTATATCCGTTCCGCTGGCCGAAGCCAAATTGTCGGCTGATTGGCTGCTAGCCGCCAAGGCTTATGAGCCGGCCCGCTCGGCAGCCGTCTTTAGCGGCCAAATCTTCTTGGGCTTGGTTGGCGAACCAAGCGCTAGCTTAAGGACCGATCTGAAATTGCCGGCCTACAGCGCCCAAGCTGAATTAGACCTGGCGGCTTTAGCCCAGGCCAGTTCGGGTACAACTTACGCACTATTAAACCGTTACCCTAATCTAGAGCAAGATATAACTCTCAAAGTTCCAGCCGAACTTAGCTACGCTGAAGTTGTCAACTTTGTTAGTAACTTCCTAGATAACGCCAGCCAGCCTCATGGCTATCAAGGCAGCGTCGGGCCGCTGGATATTTTCCAGAAGCCAACTGATAAAGATCACAAAAATGTAACCCTGCGGATTGTTATGTCCCATCCTGAGCGGACACTAACAACCAGCGAAGTTAATAAACTATTGGACGAACTGGCCGCTACGGCCAAGCAAAAGCTAAAAGCTAATAGGATATAATATTCAAGATGAAAAGTCTTTTGAGGCGAGCCGGCTGGATATTATTAGCGGTTCTTTTTCTGGGTACCGGTCTGGGTGTCGGTGTGATAGCCTTTTGGCAGGCAACCCATCAAAAAAAGAACACTAACCCAATCGTGAATACTTCTACCACTCCCCCCACCCAAAAACTCAAGGGCACCCAGCTGACCAATTTTACACCTGTGGCTAAAGTTGATTCGCTGCAAAAAGACGATATCCAGCCCGGTACTGGCGCCGAAGCCAAGGCTGGCTCCACCGTAACTGTCCAGTACACCGGCGCAGTCGCGGCTACCGGTACTATTTTTGAGAGCTCCATCGATAGCGGTCGGCCAATAACACTTAACCTGAACCAGGTTATCAAAGGCTGGACTGACGGTGTGCCGGGGATGAAGGTAAATGGGCAGCGGCGTCTGTTAATCCCAGCGGCTAAAGCTTACGGTGCCAATTCACCAAGCCCGGATATCCCAGCCAACGCCGACCTAGTTTTTGATATCATTCTCCTCGATGTCAAATAGTGGATAAACGAAGCAAAAACCACAATATGTAGCGCTATTGCTTTTACCGCCAACACCATTTATGATGAATCTAGTTACAAAAAATTAACAAAAAGGATCTACAAGTAATGCCAAAAAATATCACTATCTATACTACTAACACTTGCTCTTACTGCCCCATGGTCAAGCGGTATTTAAAGAGTAAGGGCCTACCCTATGACGAGGTTAATCTCGAAAAACACCCCGAACGCCAAGCCGAAGTTTTTGCCAAAAGCGGTGCCCTAACCGTACCTGTTACGATTGTTACCCAGCAAGATGATAGCCAAGAAGTTGTAGTGGGCTATAACCTGTCCCGCCTCGCCCCAGCCATAGCGTAGCTTTTATGCGGCATGCTGCGGTGTCAGAGCCTGCGTTTCTCATGCGCAGTATTATTCATACAGCTTATTCCGATACTCAACTCTTCCTTGCATCATGCTCGTCTAAAAACTACTTTGTAGTAATCTATAAGAATGTCTGAAGAAAAAAAAATTCATGATTTGGTGATTGTGGGTGCCGGCCCAGCCGCGTTGAGCGCAGCGCTTTATACATCGCGTGAAGACATCGACACTGTACTCTTTGAAAAAGGCGCCATTGGCGGCCTGGCGGCGGTGACTGACTGGGTAGATAATTATCCGGGCTTTGAAAAGGGCATCGCTGGTCTGGATTTGTCTGAGCAAATGCGCAAGCAGGCCGAACGTTTTGGCGCCAAGATTGAACTTGGCGAAGTCCAAAAAATCGAAGCCCAAGGCCAGCTCAAGAAACTGACAACAAGTGAGGGTGATATCTATGCTAAAGCTGTCTTGATTGCTACCGGCAGTGAGTATAAGCAAATCGGGGTGCCGGGTGAAAAGGAATATTATGCTCGCGGGGTACATTACTGCGCGACCTGTGACGGGGCATTTTATCGTGATAAAAAACTAGTTGTAGTTGGCGGTGGCAATTCGGCAGTCCAAGAAGGAATATTTTTAACCAAATTTGCCAGCCATATTGATATGCTAGTGCGCAGCAAACTGCGGGCCAGCGATGTATTAATCAAGGAACTAGAAAAACATAAAGATAAAATAACCGTTCATTTAGGCACTACAACCGATGAAATTGTCGGGCAGGACGGCAAAGTTACCAAAGTTATCGGTACAGATACAGTCAGCGGTAAGAAGGTCGAATTTCCAACCGACGGTGTGTTTGTTTTTGTCGGTCTGTTGCCAAACACTAAATTCTTAGAAGGCAGTAACATCGAAGTCGATGACTTTGGTTTTATAAAGAGCAACCTGTATCTTATGACCAATGTATCTGGTATTTTTGTGGCTGGTGACGTTCGCAGTGGTGCCACCCTGCAAATTGCCAGTGCTACCGGCGAAGGTGCCACGGCCGCGTTGATGATCAGGGAATATTTGGAAATGCAAGAAAGAGGGCCACTGCCGCAGCCGGTTGTGGGGCACCCACAGCTATACGGCTAAGGCCGCTTAATAGCTGGCACAATTTTATCCGGCCGGTCAGTAATGACAGCAATTGCCGGGTAAAGAAGGCGTAGTAATTTTACAAACCAGGGCAAAGTTAGTAAAAAAGATAGATAGTTTTGGTAGATTATTACTTTTAATCCAGCTCGTCGGGCCAGCCAATATGTTAACGGATTCAAGAGATAGAGTACTAAAGTTACACCTGATGCATTTATTTTTTTTGCAGCCTTGATAGTTTTAAACGGGTGCTTATATGTTTGGATTGTTATTTCCAGGCTCGGATACAGCTGCTTAAGTCTGGTCAATTCATCAGAATAAAGTGAGCCTGCTGCCCATGAATTTTTTACATCGGAGTGACTTAAGGCTTGGTGTATAAGCTCAGCCGAACCAGGATTTTTGACATCAAGTATTAAGGGCTTCCCGATTTTTGTTTCTATGACTTCTTTTAAAGTGGGTATAGTATCTCCGCTAGCGGATTTTATGGTGCCTATTTCGTCTAAGGTTAGGTCACTAATATTCTTATTTACACCGTAAACAGCTTTTAAATTTTCATCGTGACAAACCACGGGTTGTTTATCTTTGGTGATGCGTACGTCGAATTCGACCGCGTCTATACCTAAACTGGCTGCCGTTTTTAAGGCAGCTAAAGTATTTTCGATAGCAGCACCACGGGCGCCGCGATGGCCAATAATTCGGATATTTTCAATCATCACTGCTAGTGTACAATAGGGGTAGAAAAAGGAGAAAAGATGGCAGATCAAAAAGTTACCACTGGCCAAGACGCGCCCGAGGTGATCAATGTGATTATTGAAATTCAAAAAGGCGGCGGCCGCAACAAATACGAAACCGACAAAACAACCGGCCTAAGGATTTTGGACAGAGTAAATGCCACAACTCTTGGCTATCCAACCGATTACGGTTATGTACCGCAGACAGTCTGCGAAGACGGTGACCCGCTCGATGCTTTGTTAGTTATTGACGAGCCAATTGCCCATGGGACACTGGTACCGGCACGACCAATCGGCGTACTCTACATGATTGATGATGGCGAAGGCGACGAAAAACTGATATGTGTGGCCAAAGACGACATTAGCAAAGACCACATCAAAACGGTGGATGAACTTGAACCACACTTCAAAAAACGAGTTGAGCATTTCTACACTCACCTCAAAGACTGGAAAAATGACTGGACAGGCGTGAAGGTAGAATTTAAAGGCTGGAGCGGTCCCGAAGAAGCCAAAAAAGTCATCGCTGAATCGATCGCCCGCGCCAAGCAATAGGGTTGCACTAGAGAAACACAGCTCGTACAATAAACTTCAGATAAACATTAGCCAAATAAAGGGGGCGGGCCGCTTTTCATGAATCCCGTTAGATTCCAAAAGACCTACGAATATAATATGTCGTCTGAAGCTCGGCACTGCTCTTCAAACGTTAACCAATTGCAGAAGGTTAAGTGGAGTCTAACGGGATGAAAACCAAAATTGCCATTAACGGATTTGGACGCATCGGTCGCAACGCCTTTAAAATTGCCTTTGAACGGCCAGACTTGGAGATCGTAGCTGTCAATGACCTGACCGACACCAAAACCCTGGCCCATCTA
>Ga0209515_10005460_pt1 | contig 16420 bp, 14 predicted proteins | sample Subgroupgradi54m_FD_187454 | JGI IMG/M metagenome (GOLD analysis project Ga0209515, IMG submission 187454) | Subsurface groundwater microbial communities from S. Glens Falls, New York, USA - GMW60B uncontaminated upgradient, 5.4 m (SPAdes)... ...
GGCGGCCAGCATGGGGGAGGGAGATTTGGGGCCCTCCTCTTCATCGAGAGTGAAACTGACGGGGGCGACGGTGAGGGGGCCCACGCCAAGGGCGTTGGTTGCGGTGGTGCCGATCGTGCCGTCGCCGGTGGCCTGACCGACCATGAGCCGGCCGCCGTAGAGGGTGGTGCCGCCGGCGAGGCCGGAGCCGTTGTTGCCCGAGATCAGCACGGTGGAATATTCCTCGCGGTTGCGGTCGCCGAAGGCTCCGAGCGAAGTGGGGTGGCCGATGCTCAAGGAGTTGCCGGAAAGGGTGCCGGCCACCTCGAGGGCGCCACCCTTGTAGGCGGCGAAGCGGTGGACGTTGTCGGAGTTGGGGGCGATGGCGCCGGTGAAGCGCACGCCGGGGCCGGAGACGTCACCATAGACGTCGAACAGGGCCGAGGCGGTGCCGAGGTAACCTCCGCCGGTTAGGCTGCCGATGGCGGCGCCGGTCAGATCCACCACCCGGGTGGTGGGGGTGGTGGCGAACTGGTCGATGTCGAAGCCGATGATGCCCGGGGTGCCGGCGCCGAAGCGGGTGAGGTAGGCGTCGAGGGCGGTGGAACTGGCGGAGACGGCGGTGTCCTCGGTGCCGAGGTAGGCGCCGTTGCCGAGCGACAGGGTGGCCGAGCCTGGCAGCGCGCCGGGAGCGAAGACCGCGCCGGAGTTGGTGAGGGTGATGCCGCTGAAGGCGTTGCCGGTGTTGGTGAATCGGACCGTCAGCGGCAGCTCGGAGGGCGAGTCGAGGGTGACGGTGCGGCCGGAGGTGAGGGCGGAATCGACCTGCAGCCAGCCGCCGCCGCCGCCGAAGCGGTAGTTCGTGCCGAAGGGGGTGATGGTGACCGTGCTGCCGAGCTTGGCCCAGGAGGCCGAGCCGAGGCGGAGACTGGCGTTGTAGCCGCTGAGGTCGATCGTCGTTGTCTGGTTGAAGGTGTCCGGCAGGCCGTCCGGATCGGAGTCGAAGCCGATGGTGCCGGTGGAGGCGGTGCTGATCTTGCCCATGAAGCTGCTGATGGAGTTGCCCGCGCCGATGCCGGCGTAGCCGTCGGTGCCGACGAGGATGTTGGCGGTGCCGGTGGGGAGGTTGGGCGTGTCGCCGGCGAAGATCAGGACGCCCTTGGTCACATCGGTGCCGCCGGTCCAGTTGCTGGCGCCGGAGAGGACGAGGGCGCTGGTGGAATCGACGGTGAGTTTGCGGGCTCCGCCGGATTCCCCGACGGCGCCCTCCACGACGGTGATGTCCCCCTTGGTGCTGAAGGTGGTGTCGGTGTTGAGGGTGATGTTGCCGAGGAGGGTGAGCTCGGCGTGGTTCCGGGAGGGGAAGACGCCGTTGAGTTCGAAGTTGTTGGCCAGAGTGACCTCGTCGTCGCTGGAGCTGGTGGTGGAGCCGCTGTTGGACCAGTCGAGCACCTCGAAGGTGGGCCGGTTCGCGGTGTCGGCGCCGATGGTGACGGCGCCCGTGCCGAGGGAACGGGATTCGTTTTCGCCCGTGCCGTAGTTGCCAGGGCGCAGCGTGATCGTGCCTTCGTTGAACTGGAGGCCGCCGGTCCAATTGGCGTTGGTGGAATTGAAGTCCAGCGTGCCCGCGCCGGTCTTGGTGATCTTGCCGCTGCCGGTGACGTAGGCACCGTTGTAGAACTCCACGCGCATGTTGGAGCCGATGTTCCACGTCTGGGCGGTGGCGACATCGACCCCCATGCTGTTCTCGAACACGAGGTGCGTCTGATAGGTCGAGGAAGCCGTCAGTCCGCCGTCGTATAGGTGAAGAATGAAGGCGCCGTTAAGGTGATAGTGTCCGGTCACGTTCAGGCCATAGAGGTCGCTGTTGGCCGTGAAGTTGATGAAACCGATGCCTTGATTGGGGAAGATCAGGTTCTCGAACCCGCCGGAAAATGTCGGCGCGACGCCGCCGACCCAGTTGCCTGTGGTGGTGGGGGAGGAGTTACCGCCGATGCCGATCCAAGTGAAATCAACCACGGTCGCTCGAGTGACGCTGGCACCCAGCAAGGCTGCGGCGCATAGCAGGGTGGGGAAGTTTAGCCGGCTCATGGCCGGACGATACCAAGGCGGCGGGGCGGCTCAAGGCTATACTCCGAGGAAACAGTTTGGATTTTCCAAAAGGGGAGAGGGGCTTTACGCCCCGACACGATCCACGCCGCGGTGCCGCAATGTCGGGGCGTAAAGCCCCTCCCACACCCCAACCTGTTTCTTCCCGTCCGGAGTAAAACCCGTTTTGCGGTTTGGGCTGCAAAGGTTTGGCTGCGTGAAGGGGAAGTAAAATTGACGAACCCGGAGGGCAAGTTCCTGCGGGCTGTGGGCTTGCCATGGATTCGGAGCCGGCGTGTGCTGGCGGTCATGGCAATCTTCGGACCGTTTCATCAGGTGAAGGCGTACGTGGCCGGGGCCCGCTTCGCGGCGGCGCTGGTCTATGTGGAGAAGGCGCTGCGCGCCGGGTCGGAGGCCCGCGAACGCATCGGGCGGGTCGCATCGGGCGTGACCGGGCGGGTCGATCTGGCGGGCGGGGCATTCGCGCTGGAGCAGACCTACCTGCCGAAGCCGCGGCCGGAGGGGTTCTTTGAATCACACCGCAAATACATCGACGTGCAGGTGATCGTGGAGGGCGAGGAATTGATGGAGGTGGAGGATGTGTCGCGGCTGGTCGTGGCCCAGACCTACGATCCCGAGCGCGATTTCATCAAGTATGCCGACGCGGCCGCGGCCTCAGTGTTGCGGATGCGGGCGGGCGACGTGGCGATCTTCTTTCCGGAGGACGGGCATATGCCGTCGCTGCAACTCGAGGGTCGGCCGGTGCTCGTTCGCAAGACAGTCGTCAAGGTGCCGGTGGATTTTCCGCCTGCGGTGGAAAATTAGTTAAGTTTTGGTGGAGCCAAAACTTCATGAACTACCGTCACCATTATCACGCGGGCAACTATGCGGACGTCTTCAAGCACGTCCTGCTCCTGCAGCTCATCCGGGCGATGCAGCGCAAGGACAAGGGCTTTTTGTATCTGGACACCCACGCCGGCCGCGGGGGCTATGATCTCTCGATGCCGACCGTGCGATCGGATGGTCGTGCCCGCGAGCCGGAGCATCCGGCCGGCGCCGGCCGTCTTTGGGAGGACGCGGAATTGCCGGCAGTGCTCGAAGACTATGTGGCGCTTGTGCGCCGTTTCAACGACCGCCACGGCGCCACCGCCGCTGAACTGAAGTTCTATCCAGGCTCGCCCTGGATCGCCAAAATGCTCCTCCGGCCGCAGGACCGCATGGCGTTGTGCGAACTGAGGCCGGATGACGCGGAGGCGCTCGATTTTGAGTTTGCGCGCGAGTCGCGCGTGACCGTCCAGACCATCGATGGCTATCACGGATTGAAGGCCCTGTTGCCTCCTCCGGAGAAGCGGGCGCTGGTGCTCATCGATCCGCCGTTCGAAAGCAAAGCAGAGTTCACAGGCATCCTGCGGGGCTTGGGCGAGGCTTTGCGGCGCCTGCCCGGAGCGGTGATCGCGGTCTGGTATCCGCTGACGGAGCGGGCGCGCGCCGACGAATTCCACTACGCGGTCCGCGCATTGGCGACGCCGGCTTTTTTTGCCGAGATGAGCATTGCGGGCGATGGCTCGGCGTTGCGGATGAAAGGTTGCGGGCTTTTGGTGCTGAATCCCCCGTGGCGGATCGACCTTGAAATCCGCGAGGTGCTGCCGGCGCTGGTGGCCCGGCTCAAGGTCGATGCCGGAGCCGCGGCGCACAGCGCCTGGCTCATGCCGGACAAGTGAGCGAGGCCATGGCGGCAGGCATCGGGCTGGGATGAATGCGGGCCGGGGCCGATACATCGGGGCGCAAAGCCCGACCTGCACGCGACAGGTGTCCGTTGCCGGACCGACCGCCTACGAACGCAAGGTGATGCGCGTGGCCGTGAACGGCAAAGGCTCCGGCTGGACGGGAAGATTGGGCAGCGCGGGTGCCCTGAAGACCGGCTTGTTCCAAAGAATATCGCGCATGATCCTCGATCGCCCGGCTGCAAACGACGCGGGCGGGACGGCCGCGGGGCGTTTGAACGGATTTTGTGGAAGACAGATCATGGTGTTTACTGCGGCCGGGTCAGGGCCAGTTGACTCTTGTTATCAGAACACGAGAGACGGGGGTTTGTTCCAAAATAGTCGGAGGGATTTCAGTTCGGACCAACCTCAGGCCACGCGTTGGTGCGGAACCGGGGCGCCCGCGGCCAGCAGCGGTTTTTTCGGCAGCACGATCGTGAGCACTCCGCGCGCGACCGTGGCTTGCAGCGCCTCGAAGTCGAAGCCCAGGCCGAGCCGCAGCTTGAGCTGGTAGTCACGCTGCACGCTTTCAAGGTGCAGCGCTTGCCAGTTGGTGCGGACATGGTGGGTCTTGCGGGCGGTCACGAACAGGTCCGGCCCCTGCGTCGTGATCTCCACCCCGCTGGCATCAACCCCGGGCACGTAGACGACAAGCTTCAGGGCTGCGGACAGGTCCATGCAGTCATAGAGGGGCGAGCGGTAGGCCTGCCTGGGCTCCGTGCTCGGGAAACGACTGTGATTGAGACGATGGATGATGGTATGCATGATGGTTTCTTCTCGTCGGTCTGATACCGCCGGGACTCCTGGGAGCTGAACGTGAAACCGATTTACGGTTTGCTCAGCAGAGGCAGCCCTGGCCGGTGGATTTAATAGACCAAACGGCGTGGTGCTGACGCTTCAGCTGGATGCAGCACATCTGTCGGGCGGCCTTCGTAAGCGAAGTGCCACCAGCGCGGTGCTGAACTTGAAGCGTCGTTGCCATGAATTGATCTACGGCCTGCAAAATGCACACCTTGTGCCATCCGCCAACTTAATATTTCCAGCATGACGTGTCACTGTCCCCCGTGAAATGACCCGAACTGTGCGACCGGGGACAGGCCGGCCCGCGCTTGCGCAATCCATTGCCAGCGCCCAGGCTGGGCGCCGATGAAACCGATGATCGATGCGAAGACGACCGTGGCGGAACTGCGCCAGCGGGTCCTGGCCTTTGTGCACGAGCGCGATTGGGAGCAGTTCCACTCGCCGAAAAACCTCAGCATGGCACTCGCCGCGGAGTCCGGCGAACTCATGGAGCATTTCCTGTGGACCGAATCGAAAACCTCGCTCGAGGTCGCCCGCGATCCGAAAAGGCGCCCGGCGATCGAGGCGGAGATCGCCGACGTGGTGATCTACGCGCTCGAGTTCGCCAACATCTGCGGCATCGACCTGGCTGCGGCCATCGAGACCAAGATGGCAGCCAATGCGAAAAAATATCCCGTCGAGAAAGCGAAAGGCCGATCGGAGAAGTACACGGAACTCTGAATCTTCACCGGAGGTAACAGAGCGAGCGGAGACAGGATTGCAGGAATAAGTATGCTCAGTCCTCTCTGTTTTCTCCTGTAAACAATAGGCGCTTCAAATCGCCGGAATCCGCGGGCCGCTGTGACACGCGCAGCCGGCGGCACAGAGTGTGGCGGGTGCGGGCGAGGCGACTTTTTCGCTGACGCCCATCAGGCCATAGCCGCCGGAAATGACGCGCCGCACGGGCTCGCCCGTGTCCGGATGCAGCTGCAAGGGGGCATCCTTCATGCTTTGAACCAGTTCGAATCGGCGCGGGCTTTCGCCCGGCTGGCGCGGAATGGTTTCATAAACATAAGTGGCCATGGGAAACACCTTTGAGGAATGCAGTTTTTGGCTTTTGGCAAGGCGCGAACCTGGACCATCCTGCTCCGCCCATGAAGATCACTGCCACCCTCGAACGCCGCTACGTGCTCCCGTGCTGTCTGCTGCTGCTGAATCTCTGCAATGAGGTCGTCGCTTACAAGGCGCGACTCATCGAAGATGAAATGCTCCGCACGCTCTTCATCATGGGCATGGTGCTCTTCGGTTCATCGCTGGTGGCCTTCGCTGTCGCGCCGGGTCTGGTCTGGTTCGTCCAATCGCTCCATCGCACCAGCCGCTCCAACGCCGGGCGCATCGGCGAGGCGGCGTTCCTCACTGCGCTCGGGCTCGTGGTCTTTTGGCTTTATTATCGCAATTACCTGCTCGGCACCCAAGCCATCCTGCCGGCGATGTGGCGGAACGGCGTGCATGGGCTGTGAGGGCGGCTAATCTGACCTCAAAAGAGCATTGTCATCCTGAGCGCAGCGAAGGATCCACGCCTACAAAAGTGATGCCGCTTGCGAATGGTGGATTCTTCGCTGCGCTCAGAATGACAGGCATCGATCGACGTTTGATCTGAAAATCATGCCTCGTCCCTACCGCCATTCCGACCGAACCTGCTCCGGTGTCCGCCCCTGTTCGCGCAGAGTCCGCAGGGCGAGCGCATCGTGGCGCTTGGCGAGCCGCACGCCGGCCTCGTCCGTCACGAGCGGGCAGTGACAGAATGATGGCTCGCGCTGGCCGAGCGCCCGGTAAAGCAGCAGCTGGCGGAAGGTGGACATGACCAGATCCTCGCCCCGCACGACTTCCGTGATGCCCATTGCAGCGTCGTCAACCACGCAGGCGAGCTGGTAGCTGGGCGTGTCGTCTTTCCGCCAGACCAGGAAGTCGCCGAACTCCCGTCCGGCAACCGCACTCTGCCGGCCGAGACACCGATCGATGAAAACCAGCTTGGCCCCGTCGGGCATGTGAAACCGCCAGTTCACGCCGTCCCCTTGGGCCGGCGAGTGAGGAGTGAGGAGTGTGGAGTGTGGAGGAACGTTTTCGGGCCGGCAGGTGCCCGGGTAGAGGGGCTCATCGGCGAAGGTAGGGCCGGTCTCCGACCGGCCTGTCTTGGACCGGTCGGAGACCGGCCCTACTGTCTCATGCGGGGCGGTCGCGGCCTGCTGGACATCACGCCGGCTGCACGAGCAGGGATAGATCAGGCCGGCGGCATGCAATCGCGCGAGCGTTGCGCGATAGAGGGGGATGCGTTCGCTCTGGGAAATCATCGGCTCCTCCCAGCGCAGGCCGAACCATGCCATGTCCTCCCGCATGGCGGTGACGAACTCCGGCCGGCAGCGCGAGGCGTCGAGATCGTCGTTGCGCAACAGCAGCCGGCCGCCGGCGGCCTGCGCGCGTTCCTGCGCGGTCCAGAAAGTCCGGGCGTGCCCCAGGTGGAGCAACCCCGTGGGCGACGGGGCGAGCCGTCCTCGATACGTTGAAGATGGGTTAACCACTGATCCTCACTAATGGGTACTAATGAATGAATTCAAACCCGTTTGTCATTCTGAGCGCAGCGAAGAATCCAGCAGGATGTTCGCCGGCGGTTGTGTTGCCGGATTCTTCACTGCGTTCAGAATGACCGGCGGACAATGGGTGTCCTGAAAATTAGTGCTGATTAGTGTGAATTAGTGGTTTCAAACTCAGTCATGCAAAGATCCCTCTGCGTCTATTGCTCCTCCAGCGACCGGCTCGATCCCAGGTATTTCGCGGCGGCGGCACAGATCGGCGCGGAGATGGCGCAACGCGAGTGGACGCTCGTCTACGGCGGCGGCAAGACCGGCCTGATGGGGGCCCTGGCGCGCGGGGTGAAAGAGGGCGGCGGCCGCGTCATCGGCGTCATTCCGGAATTCATGAAGGTGCGCGAGCTCGAGTTCATCGAGGCGGACGAGCTCATTTCCGTGCTCACGATGCGGGAGCGCAAGATGATCATGGAAACGCGGGCCGACGCCTTTCTCGCCCTGCCCGGTGGCTGGGGCACGCTGGAGGAACTGCTCGAGATTCTCACTCTCGCGCATCTCGAAGTCCTGCGGAAGCCCGTGATTATTTTCAACCAGGACGGCTACTACGATGATCTCCTGCGGCTTTGCGACCGCATCGTGCGGGAGAAATTCATGCACGACACCATCCACGGCAAATATGCCGTGGCGCGGAGCGTCGAGGAGATTTTCCCCCTGATCGAAAACTGGACCGACCAGCCCGGCGACGCCAAGTGGTTCCAGACGCGGTAGCGGGGCGTTGCTTTTTTGTTGCGGGCAACGGCACTCGAGGCAGTCGCGAGCAAGCTCGCTCCCACAGGGGTCTGGTTGTGGGAGGGTGCTTGCACCCGACTCTTACGGCAGGTTGGCCAGCCAGGCCGGCTCGGGCAGCCCCCGATCCAGCATTGGCATGAACCAGGCGCAGTCCTCTTCACCACAGACGAACCATGGCCAGACTTTTCCGGCAGGCAGTAGGCCCGCCCGGTAGGGATTCAGATAAATATAGAGAAAGACCTGGAGCCGATTCTCCTTTGGCCGCATGTGGTGTTCGTAATAGCCATCCTGCCACCGAACGCCGGCCGCCTTCAGGACGCTGCCGGACTTGGCTTTCAAGCGGGCAACGGCCTTGCCAAGGGTCAGCTTGTCGGCGAGTTGAACCAGCAAATGGATATGATCAGGCATGACCACGGCACAGCGTGAGAACCAAACGCCTTCGGTCTCCATTCGGTGGAGTTCAGCGAGGATGGATGGAGCGATCTCTGAGGTGGATAATCCGCCAAGGCGGTGCTCTGTGCAGAAGGTGATAAAATACTCCGAGCCACTTTGGGAGTATCGGCCACGGAGGAGTGATCGATAGCCTTTGTGGGGATCGAGGGCCATATTGTCGCGACCAAGGTCGCTTCCACAAAAAATCCACGAAGGCAGTCGCGAGCAAGCTCGCTCCCACAAGAAGACATCACCGGTAAAGTTTGATCAGATCCTCAGTGCGGGCCCAGCCGGTCTGGCCGGTGGCGAACTGGAGCTTTGTCCAGCCGAGAAACGTTTTCTCGACGAGGGCGATCGAGCCGGCGGAGAGCGGCGATGATTTTTGCGACGTGTCCACCTCGGTGGGGATGCTGTGCAGTGTGGAGGCCCGCCACACGAGGGCGGCCTCGGGATGGGCGAGCGGCCCGTAGGCGTGCAGGCTGAGCGTGGCCGCGGCGGCGAGCAGCACGGCGAGCAGGCTGGCGGCCAGCGCCACCGGTTTGCCCCATGCGCCGATGCGCCGGTAACCCTGAAGCAGCAGCAAAACGAGTGCAATGACGAGGAGCAGCGCGGCCAGCAGCAGCATGAGTTGCCATTCGCCTGGTGTGGCGAGGCGGGCGAGCTTGAAGCGTCCCTCGCCCCGCGACAGCTCGACAAGTTCCGCGGGGGCCATGCCGGAGCGCTGCAAACCGAGCGCGAGGTCCCAGCGCGTGGTGTCGGCCCTGGCTTTGAGCAGAAAGGCGCTGGTCCAATGCGCGGCCGCCTCGGCCCAACGGTCCTGCTGTGCGAGGGCGAGGCCGAGATTGTGGCGCGCGGTCCAGTCATTGGGCGCTGCCGACAGCGCAGTTCGCCAACTTTGCTCCGCTGTCTCAAAATCGCCGCGCTTGTAAGCTTCGATGGCCGGCTCCGCGCCAAGGGCTGAAGGCTGAATGGCTGAAAGGCTGAACAGGAGCACCAGCCAGGCAGCGATTCGAATGACTTGGTGCAGTCCTTCAGCTTTCAGCTCTTCGGTCCTTCCCAAAAACGGCAGCAGATTGCGCCGTGCGAAGAGCGAGAACAGCGGCCAGCCGGGCACGTGCACGGCTTGCAATGCGCTTTCGGCGCGGGACGGCCAGTCCGGGGGCAGGGTTTGTTCGCGGCTGTGCAGCGCGCGGTCGGCTTCGGACCAGAGCCGGGCCCAGTCGGCCGCGGCGTCTTTGGAGCGGGCCCCGACATGGGCATGCACCATGGGCGTGCCCGGCGCGGCATGGGGCACCTCCCAGAGGGCGGCCGTCTGCTGCTGCCAGTTGCGGAGTAGCGAGTAGCGAGTAGCGGGTAGCGAGGAGCCCCCCAATTCATTCAAAGCGGCGGAGAGCCGGGCGCGGGCCTCGCGGCGTAGCCGTTGCGGGTCGTTTTGGCGCGAGCGCAGCGCGGCGAGCACCAGCCAGACTAGCAGAACACAGAGGACAACGGACAGAAGACAGCCGACCACAAGTTGGCGGAGCGGAAGCGGCACGAAACCCTGCGCGGGTTCGGTCAGAGGGTCGCGCGGCAGGTTTTCCGGCGGCACGGGTGGCACGGCGGCCGGCAAGGCCGGTGAGTCCGTCGCCGCGGTCGGAGGGGCGTTGAGCGAGAACTGCACGGGTGCGCCCGTCGGGGCTGGCGCAGTCTGCGAAGTTGCGGTGACAGTCACGGTGGCTGGCTCGCTGGCGACCGTTTTGTAGGTGCCGGTTTTCGTGTCGAAGTAGGTGAAGTGGACGGGCGCGAGCCGGTAGGTGCCGGGCTTGGTAGGCACGAGCACGACATCCTCGCTGAGCGTGCCCTCGAAGAGCGAAGCCTCTTTCATCGTGCGCTTGGACTTGGGCTGCACGACCTGGAAATCGTTGGAGACGTCGCGCTGAGGCAGGCCGGAGATATCGGGCCAGTTGCCGGTGCCGCTCAGCTCGATCGTCCAGGTCACCGGTTCGCCGACGCCGGCCGTGGTAGGGATGACCTTGGAGGTGAAGGTGAACTCGCCGACGGCGTCGGAAAAATTCGCCGGCGCGGGCGGCAGAGGCCGGATGGTCAGTTCGAGGGGCTTCGATCGTATCTGACGTTGCTCTACCGTCGGGGCAGAAAAGAATCCGAAACCTGAAGTGCCGACTTTCAGATTTACCAGTTGCGTGGCCAGACTGATCGTGAATTTCCCTGGTTGCTTGACATAGCCTCTCGTCGATTGTGTGACAACCCAGTAACGGTCGCCTCGCAATAGAGTTTCGATTGGTTCGGGTTTGCTCCAATCTTCGATGACGATCGGGGCAGGCTGCCAATCGACGCGATTATCAACACCGGCCACATAGCGTTGGACCACGCTGAGCGCGAAAGTAATCGGAATAATTTCCCCGGCCCAGAAGGTATCCCTGGCCGTGCTCAGCTTTGCGGAGGCGATATCGTCACTAGCTGCGCTGGAATTGCCGCTTGTGGCATCGCCCACGGTATAGGTGGCGGCGGGCACGCTGATTTTCCCCTTGTCCGTCAGCACGGCAAAAGCTGGAATGGTGATGTTACTGCGCTTATTCGGACGCACGGGAAACGTCATCGTAAATGTTTTTGTGAAACTAGAGCTGCTGCCAGGTCCACCGATGATAATTTGCCCAGAGCTACCTTGTGTCACTGCAGGGCGCCCAATGCTTAAGCCGTCCACTTGGGACAGGCGAAAATTATCTAGATCCGGCTCGCAATTTTCGAACACGAGCGCGAGTTCGGATACCTGGTTGAAGCCCAGTTGACCGCTGGGCGGATCCCAGCGGACGGATTGGGCCAGGGCTGCGAGCGGCAGGAAAAGAGCCAGGAACATCAGCTTTCGTAGGGGCGCAGTCTGGCTGCGCCCTGGCTCGAAAGCAGTCCGCAGGGCGCAGCAAGACTGCGCCCCTACGCGGGCGAACCAGGAAAAAACGGCGCTGAGCTTGTTGCGTCGCATGGGAATTACCAATCCTTGCCCGGGGGCTTGGGCTTTTGTTGCTGGCCTTGCATAAGCTGCTGGAGCTTGGCGGGAGAGTCTTGGTTGCGCACTTGGTCGAGTTTCTGAAGCGGCATGGCGAGTTCGGGGTTTTTCGTTTCCTCGGCGGATTTTTTGTCCTGCTGGCCGCCGACCTTCTGGGTGCCGGGCGATTTGGGGTCTGGGGTCTGGGGTTTGGGGTCTGGGGATTCGGACGGGTCCTTCATGTCACCGAAGGCGTCCTGATTTTGCTTCTGCTGCTGTTTCTGTTGGTCCGATTTCTGTTGGTCCGATTGTTGCTGGTCCTGCGGTTGCCGCTCCTTGTCCTGTTGTTGGTTTTGGTCCTGCTTCTGTGGTTGATCTTGTTTCTGCTGATCCTGCTTTTGCTGTTCTGGTTTTTTCTGATCCTGGGGCGGTTCTTCCTTTTTCAGCAGGTCCTCCAGCGCCTGGCGCACGCGCGGCCAGTCGGCAGCCTTGGGCTCGAGTTTCTCCCCAAGATCGACGGCTTGCAGCGCATCGCGAATCACCTTCTCGGGCGGATGCTGCTGGGTGGACTTGATCCGCTGGCCGTAGGTGATGGTGGTCTGCGCCAGTTCGGAACAATCCTTTGCGGACAGCGCATCCTGTTCGGACAGCCGGGCCACCGTTTTGGTGAGGGGCGCGGCCAAGGTCTCGTTGGCGGCCGGTTCGACGGCGCGTACGGAGGACGGAGGATCGGCCATCACTCCAAGAACTATGGCTGGCAGGCAGAAGATGGGAGTTAGAAATGAACCCCTTAGGATTACATTTTGAATTCTGCTAAAATTGCTAATCATATGACGCTCTTACTAACCTAAAGTTTTCAAAAAAAACGGAGCCAAACAGCTCCGTTTAATTTTGCAGGCTCCGATTTCGTTACCGCAGTAGTTGAAGCGAATTCAAACTCGCTCATTAACTTCAAAACTCATGAATTCCAATAATTTAGATCATAAATATAATACAGTAGATCAAGCCATTCCTCGTCTGGAAGCGTATCAATCATAGCCCATTCTTCATCAGTAACTAGGTCTATATTTTCAGGCCTTTCATAGATATCATTTACCAGATCGTCTCTGTTTTCAAAGAAATTGGATGCTGCTTCATTTGCACTGCTACCAACGTCGTATACCCATTCAGAAGGGATATCTGGGGAAGAAGAATTTGCGGAAAGATCTAGATTCCCGGACGAGTAGTCTCCCGTGATATTGACTATGTAGAGGGGCCCTCCGCCACCGTTTATGTCGTGGCCGGACGACTGCCAGTTGCCTTGGACAGTGTCTCCGGTCACGGAAATCGACCAATCCGTCCATGCGCCGGACTCTGTCTGGCTGTGTCCACTGTCGATGATGACTGTCTCTGGATCGGCGATTGCATTCCCCACAATTGCCGCCAAAGCAGCAATGAATATGACTTTGGATTTTTTCATATGGATGTTTGGCCCGTTGAAAAAACTCAATCGATCAAATTGTCTCGTTCAAGGGTAAACTGTCTCCGCCGCTGCCATCGTTTTAGTGCCGCACGGTTTTTTGGATTTCAAACTGATGCAGTGCCGTTTTTTGTTGTCGTTCGAATGCTGTTTTGATGTTGGATGAAAACCGATGCACGAAGTTGTATTCGCTGAGTCCGTATTGGCAAATTTGCGCATCAGCGATTGGTTCCACCTAGACCCTCCACTAATCGATCACCTCGCAACGAACTTGTTGCCAAATGATGGAAGCGGGCATCATCATGTCAGAAGAGGAAACGAAATATTGCCGGAAGGTAAATTCGTAATCGGGGTTCCGCCTCAAGAGATTGAGGCGGAACTTTCGCGACTTCGCAAACAGATAGACCTGATTTGCTCGATCGAGGCATCTGATTCTATGCTTCGCGCCGCTGCGTTTTTTCACCTGGGATTCGAGGCCATACATCCACTTTGTGACGGAAATGGCAGAATTGGCCGAACAATCTTAGCCGGCCAATGTGCAGCTGGATATAATATCCGGCCACATGAAGTGATGCAGGGCATCATTGAAAACACAGCAATTTACCGAATGATTTTTTTGGAAAAAATTCCGGATGAATCTCGCTTTGAACTGTTGCTTGATATGCTCGCTAGGATATTGGGAATGACAGATCCATATCCCAACACCTCTCTTCCTTTTCCTCTTTTTCCGGCCAACACGAAACGCATCGATGGGAGATTTCGTTTCGTGCCCGTTTAAGCCAGAAAGATTCAAACACTATTCTGAGCGAACTTCATTTTGGCCTTGCCGAGCGGCAGGGCGCGCTCGCGGGGGCGGACGGGGAATTCCGCCCAGTAGCTGATGAGCAGCAGGAGCAGTCCGGGAGCGAGAAACCACTGATAGCGCTCGATCTTGCGCGCGGCATTTTTCTCCGAGAAATCGCCTTTCCGGCCGGCTTCGACCGTTTTCTTGAGCAACGCGGGCAGATCGATCCAGGCGCTGGCGTCGGTGTAAGCGCCGCCGGTCACCTGCGCCAGTTCCTGCAAGGTGGAGCTGTTCAGCCGGGACAACACCACCGCGCCGCGCTCGTCCTTGACAAAGCCGCCGGCGTTGTCGGGGATGAACGCCCCTTGGGCCGTACCGATGCCGAGTCCGATGACGCGGATGCCCTTTTGTTTGAGCGTATCGGTGAGCCCCTTCCAGTCCTCGCTCGTGCTTTCACCGTCGCTGAGGACGATGAGATAGCGGTCGGCGGTCGACGTGCCGAAAGCCTGGACTGAAGCCTCGAGCATGGCCTGGTAGTTGGAACCGCCCTCGGGCAGGTACTCCGGATTCATCGAGGGCAGGAACTCGCGCAGGATCTCATAGTCGGCGCTGAGGGGGCTCTGGAGGAAGGCGGTGCCGGCGAACAGGACGAGGCCAAGGCGCTCGCCCTTGAGGCCGTCGAGCAGCGATTGGATGAGCAGCTTGCTGCGGTCGAGCCGCGAGGGCTTCACATCCTGCGCGAGCATCGACTTCGAAAGGTCGACGGCGATGAGCACTTCGCGCGACTGGTCGAAGACCTGCTCCTCCGCCGTGCCCCATTGGGGCCGGGCCAGGGCGACGATGCAAAAAGCGAGGCCGAACCACAGCCAGATGCGCGGACGAGTCTCGGCGGTGGTGTGCCGCGAGCCGAGCGAGACATCGAACGCGCCGGCCCACGCCCGGGCGATCTTCGGCCAGGTGGCGGCGGCCCGGGCGGTGTGACGGGCAAGTTCCCAGGAGAACAGGAGCACCAGCGGGCCCAGCAGCCAGAGCAGATGGGGGGAATGGAAGCTCATTTTGAAGGGAGGGCGCCGAGTCCCTTCGGCGCCGCAGGTTCGGCGCGGAGCGGAGTCCGCGCCCTACCACGGAATGGCAGCTGCGGGGGCAGGGCGAAAACTGCGCCGAGGAAGAGCAGCGTGCCGCCGGGGATCGCGAACCAATGAAACAGCTCCGTGGTCAGCAGGTAGGATTTCGCCTGGAATTCGATTTTCTGGGAGGCATCGATCGCCGCGAACGTTTTTTCGATGGTGTTCGAATCCATGGCGCGGAAAAACCTCGCCCCGGTCTCATTGGCGATGTGGATGAGTGCGCCCTCGTCGAGGTCGGAGAGCCGGCGGCTGTAGCCGACCTTGTTGCCTTTGTCGTCGAAGGCGGGAAACAGGACGAGTCCGTCGCGGCCGACGCCGATGGTGTAGACGGGCAGGCCGCGCGACTTGGCGATCGCGGTCGCCTGCTCGGGCGTGAGCAGGCCGCGGTTGTTGGCGCCGTCGGTCATCAGGATCACGAACGCGCCCTTCCGCTGGCTGCCTTCCTCGCGCTTGGCCTGTTCGAGGCGGGTGAGCGCCACCCCGAGGCCGTCGCCAATGGCCGTGCCATCCTCGATCATGCCGATCTTCAGCCGCTCGATCTGGCGGCCGAGCCAAGCGTGATCGAAGGTGAGGGGGGCGAGGGTATAGGCACGGCCGGAGAAGATGACGAGGCCGATGCGATCGCTCGTGCGCCGGTTGATGAAGGCCTGGATGACGGGCTTGATCGCTTGCAGGCGGTTGATGCGGTCGCCCTCGCGCTCATAGTCCTCGGCCAGCATCGAGCCGGAAAGGTCGATGGCGAGCATCAGGTCGTAGCCCTGCTGTTTTACCTCGCGCTTGTCCTCGACGATCTGTGGCCGCGCGAGCGCAACGATGAGCAGCACGAGGCCGGTCATCGCCAGCACCGCGGGCCAGCGGGACATCGGAATGATCGAGGGCCGATGCCAGGCGGCCGCGAAGGGCACGATGAGCACCGGGGCGCCGCGCCGGCCGCGGACCCAGATGAGCAAGGGCAGCAGCAGCAGTGCCAGCAGCCAGAGCGGATCGTGAAGCGCGTAGTCTTTCATGGGATCAGGCCGACCGGGCAGAGTAACCCAATAGGTTACTCTGGCACCGGCGGGCTTCGGGCTGGCGGCGGGCGATGGTTGGCATTTGTAGCGGCGGTCTGTGACCGCCGGAGGACATTCGTCGGCGGTCACAGACCGCCGCTACAGGGGAGATGCCTTTGCCGGGAGTGGTGATCATCGGCGGTTGCCCGCGGCCATGCGGGCGTGGAAGAAGCGCACGAGGGCTTCGAGCCGCTCCTGGTCAGTGCCGACGACGAGCCGGCTGAGCGGCGCGGGGAAAAGCGTCCGGAAGGAGTCGTCGCGCTGGCGCACCCATTCGGCATGCGCGGCGCGTTGCGCGGTCGAGGTGCCGTTGAGCGTGACGAGCCGGCCGGCGACCGGGTCGTAGGTGGTGAGGGTGCGATGAAGGGGCAGTTCGCGCTCCCATGGGTCGTCGACTCGGAAGCCCATGGTCTGGTAGCGGCGCGTGAGCACGCTCCAGCCCTCAGGCTCGACGCGCGGGGGGAAGTCGCCCAGCCAGATCATGATGCTGTGGCGGGGGGCGGCGCGGGCGAGCAAGCGCCAGGGGATGAAGTCACCAGTAGCGCGGTGCTTCAGCCCGCGTTCAGGATCTTGAGGCGCGGGCTGAAGCACCGCGCTACTTTCAA
>Ga0209515_10005464_pt1 | contig 16418 bp, 14 predicted proteins | sample Subgroupgradi54m_FD_187454 | JGI IMG/M metagenome (GOLD analysis project Ga0209515, IMG submission 187454) | Subsurface groundwater microbial communities from S. Glens Falls, New York, USA - GMW60B uncontaminated upgradient, 5.4 m (SPAdes)... ...
AATGGTACGCCAGCGATAGCGTGGTGCCCGACCGTATCGTCGAGCTATCGTCCTACCACGCGATTCTCGGTTGCGCCCTTGCCGGCATGGGGGTCGCGCTGGTACCGCGCAGCATCTTGGATGCCTTTCCGGGACGCAAGCGTCTGAGCATTCACGCATTAACGGGGACACACCGCAAGGCACGCATCGTCATGCTCTGGCGCAAGGGCAAAAAAAACAGCAACATCCAGGCGATGATCGATCTGTTGCGGGCACAACGGCAGATTACGTCGTGATATTCAACGCCACGAAATCTCCTTCCAGCGCCCCCACTCGCGCGTCTTCGCAATACAACGTAACCGCAATGGAGAGGCGCGCACGCCCCTTGCGTTGCAGGAGTTCGATAAATTTTTCCCATGCCGCCGCAGTCGGTGGCGCCGAGACTGCGGTAAACACAGCCACAATCGGATGCTCGTAATGCATCGTATTTTTCTGGATCACGATGCGACTTTTGAGGCCGGCCTGTTCTAGTCGAACATAGAGCAGCGCCCAGGCGGCCAGAATCGCCACCGCCGAAGCACTACCGCCGAATACAGTTTGGCGATGATTGATGTTCGGCGTCAGCGGCGCCGACAAGGTGACGCCCGCCGCAGTCGCATGGATCACCTGTACCTCCATCGCCCGCGACAGCGGAATATGTTCGTGCAGGTAGTGTTGCAATGCGTATGGTTCCATAGATATCCCATCCTGATATTCTGCATAGCCATTCGACTAGGCGCGATAAGACCTGCGCCAAGTCGCTGGTTAATGCCCTGCATAGCCATTCGACTAGGCGCGATAAGACCTGCGCCAAGTCGCTGGTTAATGCCCTGCATAGCCATTCGACTAGGCGCGATAAGACCTGCGCCAAGTCGCTGGTTAAACGACGTATACTTTAATGCGTTTTCATCGTGCCTTTTCGTCGCTCCACCTTCCATGAATTTCTGCGCACACTGCGGTCAGCCGGTTCGCCTGCGTATTCCACCCGATGATGAACGGGAGAGGCATTGTTGCGATCACTGCGGCACCGTGCATTATCAGAACCCCAAGCTGGTGCTGGGGACAATTCCAATCTGGCAGGACAAGATTCTGCTGTGCCGCCGCGCGATCGAACCACGCCGGGGGTTCTGGACCTTGCCGGCTGGATTCATGGAATGCGGCGAAACGCTTGTCGAAGGCGCACAGCGCGAGACTATTGAGGAAGCCGGCGCCGATATCACGATGGGCGCGCTGTTCTCGATCATTGATGTACCGCGCATTGCACAGGTACATGTGTTTTATCTTGCGCAGCTCAATTCACTGCAATTCAATCCGGGCAGCGAAACGCTGGAGGTACGCTTGTGCAGCGAAGCCGATATGCCCTGGGACGATCTGGCGTTTCACACCGTGCGCTTGACGCTGCAACGTTTTTTTGCCGACCGCGCACGGGGCGCCTTTGACCTGCATCAAGCGGTCATCGCGCCCGGACATCCGGCGCATACGCCAGCATGATTCCCTGGCTGACGCAAGATACGCCTCTGCCTCACCCAACACAGGCCTTGCTGGAACCGAATGGTTTGCTGGCGGCGAGCGAGGACATTTCTCCAGCACGCCTGCTGGAAGCCTATCGGCAAGGGATCTTCCCGTGGTACAGCAGCGAACAGCCGGTGTTGTGGTGGAGTCCGGATCCGCGCATGGTGCTGCGGCCTGATCAATTCATCTGCAGCCGTTCGCTGCGCAAAACACTGAACAAGGTCGCACGCGATGCGCGCTGGCAGATTCGCGTAGATAGCGATTTTGGCGCCGTCATGCAAGCCTGCGCACAAACGCGAACGCAGCAGGAGGGCACCTGGATCACACCTGACATCATCACCGCCTATACGGGACTGCATCAACTTGGCCACGCGCACTCCGTGGAAGTCTGGTGCGGCAAGGTGCTGGTGGGCGGGTTGTATGGCGTCAATCTCGGACGCATGTTTTTTGGCGAGTCGATGTTTGCACGGATCGCCGATGCCTCGAAAATCGCCCTTGCCCATCTGGCGTTTTTTCTGCGTGCGCAGGGCTGCCCAATGATAGACTGCCAGCAAGAGACGCAGCACTTGGCGTCGCTGGGCGCACGACCGATTTCCCGCAGCGATTTTTTGCAACAGTTGCAGCGCCTGATTGAGGAACCACAGATCGCCTGGCCGGATCAATTCGACAGCACCGCCTTAATTTCATCCACGTTTTCATGAGCCATCCGCAAGAATTTCCTTTCTCAGTACTTCAGTTCTACGCCACCGCACCCTACCCATGCAGCTATCTGGAAGGACGGCAGGCGCGTTCGCAGGTCGCAACGCCGGCCCACTTGATCAATGCCGACCTTTACAGCGAATTGGTGAAAGTCGGCTTTCGGCGCAGCGGCGCATTCACCTATCGCCCGCATTGCGATGGTTGCCAGGCCTGTGTGCCGGTGCGTCTGCCCGTGCGCGACTTTGCCCCCAATCGTACGCAGCGCCGCAGCGCCAAGGCGCATCAGGGTTTGCATGCGCTGGTGGCACGGCTGGAATTCACGCAGGAGCATTACGATCTGTATGTGCGCTATCAACACGCACGCCATGCCGGCGGCGGCATGGATCAGGACGATCACGAACAATACGCGCAGTTTCTGCTGACCAGCCGCATCAACACCCGTCTGGTCGAATTTCGCGATGCCGATGGAATCCTGCGCATGGTCAGCATCATCGACATTCTCAACGATGGTTTGTCGTCGGTGTACACCTTCTTTGATCCCGATCAACCGCAAGCGAGCTATGGCACCTACGGCGTGCTGTGGCAGATCGAGCAATGCCTGCAACTGGCCCTGCCTTATCTCTACCTGGGCTACTGGATTGAGCAAAGCGGAAAGATGGCGTATAAAGCGCGCTTCCGTCCGCTCGAAGGATTGCAGGACGGCCAATGGCAAACTCTGCAACCCGCACTCTGATCCATGGATTTATATTCACTCGCCCGTCCGCTCCTGTTCAATCTCGACCCTGAGGTCGCTCACCGTTACACACTGAATTCGCTCGATGCACTGGCCGCACTGCATCTGCTGCCGAACAAGCCGGTGTTTGCGCAGCCGCGCCAATTGCTCGGCCTGACCTTTCCCAACGCGGTCGGCCTGGCCGCCGGGTTGGACAAGGATGGCGCGCACATCGACGGCCTGGCGAGCCTGGGATTTGGCTTCATCGAAATCGGCACCGTCACGCCGCGCGCGCAACCCGGCAACCCGCAGCCGCGCCTGTTCCGCCTGCCCGCAGCGCACGCACTGATCAACCGCATGGGTTTCAATAACGGCGGCGTCGAGGCATTTCTCGCCAACATCCGCCGCGCCCGCTACCGAGGCATCCTCGGCCTGAATATCGGCAAGAATGCCGACACGCCAATCGAACGCGCCGCCGCCGACTACCTGCACTGCCTGCACGCGGTCTATCCCCATGCTAGCTATGTCACAGTCAATATTTCCTCACCCAATACGAAGAATCTGCGCCAGTTGCAAAGCGGCGATGAATTGACACAGTTACTCGACCAATTGAAAACCGCGCAGCGCGACCTGCACCAGCAGCACGAACGTTACGTACCGCTGCTGCTGAAAATTGCACCCGATCTAGAGCCCCAGCAAATCGAATGGATCGCCCAGCGTCTCCTCGATAGCGGCATGGATGGCGTGATCGCCAGCAACACTACGCTCGCGCGCGATACCGTGCAAGGCCTGCCCCATGCCGAAGAAACCGGCGGTTTGAGCGGCGCCCCCGTGCGCGACCGCTCCACGGCGGTGATTGCACAACTACACAGTGTGCTCAAAAGCCGCCTGCCGATCATAGGCGTAGGCGGCATCATGTCCGGCAACGACGCGGCAGAAAAGATCGCTGCCGGCGCCAGCCTGGTACAAATCTATTCCGGCCTGATCTACCGTGGCCCAGCGCTGGTGAAGGAATGTGTGCAGGCGATTGAGTGGCGTTGACGAATGACGTGTGAAAAACCCTCGACCCGAAGCACAACGGTCGCACTTCGTAGCCCGCCTTTGTCACCTGTCACTCGTCACCGCCCCTCCCGTCACCGTTTTTCATCTTGTGGGATACAATTCCAGCAACACCGCTGCAATTGACCCGATGAAAAAATCCAACGACACCATTGCCATTCAAGTGATCGAGCGCATGATGACGCTGCTCGACGCCCTCGCCGCACGCCCGGAATCGGTCAGCCTGAAAACACTGTCGGAACTCACCGGGCTGCACCCCTCGACGGCGCACCGCATCCTCAACGATCTGGTGACTACACGCATCGTCGATCGCAGTCAGCCAGGCGCGTATCGTCTGGGGATGCGTCTGCTGGAGTTAGGCAACCTGGTCAAGGCGCGACTGGATGTGCGCGAAGCGGCACTGGAACCGATGCGCGCCCTGCACCGCATCACCGGTCAGACCATCAATCTGTCGGTGCGTCAGGGCGATGAAATCATTTACATCGAACGTGCATTCTCCGAACGCTCAGGCATGCAGGTGGTGCGTGCGATTGGCGGCCGTGCACCACTGCATCTGACCTCCACTGGAAAACTGTTTCTCTCGGCCGATGATGGCAAGCAGGTGCGCGCCTATGCGATGCGCACCGGTCTGGCGGGCCACACGCAAAACAGCCTGACCGATTTGCCCAAACTGGAACGCGAATTGACGCAGGTGCGCGACAACGGCTATGCGCGCGACAATGAAGAACTGGAATTGGGCGTGAGCTGTATTGCAGCGGGAATCCGCGACGATAGCGGCAAGGTGATCGCTGGCTTGTCGCTCAGCACCCCGACCGATCGTCTGCAGGAAGGCTGGCTCAAGGAACTGCTGCGTACCGCGAAGGAAATTTCAACAACGATCGGCTATGTGCCGGACGAAGCATGAAGGCGTACCACCGGTTGCAACTGACTGACTTTCTGTGAGGGCAAGGATTCTTCCAGCCATTTGCGAATGCGGTTGGCATCGGCCTGACGGGGCATGTCGCGCTTGCCTTTTGAAATCGCATCCAGCAGCACAATCACCACTTTGCGTCCTTCGATGGTGGCCAACATTACCAGGCACTTGCCGGCTTCATTGATGTAGCCGGTTTTTGAAATGCCAATATCCCATTCCTGACTGGACACCAAACCATTGGTGTTGCGATACGCCAGATTTCTCTTGCCGCCCGCCACTTTGACTGTGTATCTGGGGCTGGTGGAGAACTCGCGAATTTCCGGATGCGCTGACACCGCCTTGACCAGGCGAACCAGATCGCCCGCACTGGAAACGTTATCGCTATCGAACCCGGTCGAATCGACAAAGTGCGAACTGAGCATGCCCAGATCGCGCGCCTTCAAATTCATGGCTTCGACAAAAGCTGTAATGCCACCCGGATAGTTGCGTCCCAGCGCACTGGCCGCACGATTCTCCGAAGCCATCAAGGCCAGATGCATCATGTCGGCACGGCTCAGCGTCGCCCCTACATTCAGATTCGATTTCGAATGTTTCCTGGTGTAGATATCCTCATCGGTAATCTGCAACATTTCATCCATGGGCTGGCGCGCATCCAGTACCACCAGCGCCGTCATCAGCTTGGTGATCGAGGCAATCGGCAGGACTGCGTGGGTATTTTTTGCAAACAGAACATCGGAGGTGGTTTCATCTTCCACCAGAGCAACGCTGGAGCGCAGGGACAAGGGATCTTCGGTGCCATGCAGGCCCGCCAGCTCACCGTAGGAAGGATGCGCGGACGGGCGCGGTTTCTTGACGATACGGTTTTTGCTGGTCAGTGAAATTTTCTTGGCTTGAATCTGGCCACTCACGGTCGCGCTTGCCATCGCGTTCTGCGCACACAGCGACCCCAGCAGGAGGAACATAACCGGCATCAGTTGCCAATGAAATTGCTTGTTGAATTTCTTCACGCCATCACCCAGTCAAACCATAGTCACACGCGCCAAACCCGCAAAAATACTGCGAATCCAACGTCCAGCAGGTCAGGATTCTCTCATGTAATTTCAGTCTTGCGAGCGTTCTGTGCAAACCATTCGATGCGCTTCAACTTAAAAATCACAGCGCCGCTCAACGGAGGAATTAACGGCTGCGCCGATGGATTTCTGATGGCCCGCTGCACAACCGCCGATCAACGGGTGATTTCAACCGATGGATCAAACGCTAAATTTCCTCAACGCAGCGCAGCAGTTTTATCCAATCACGGCCAAAATGATGCGCCTTGATAAAAATCAAATACCATTACAATTCAATGACATATAAATTAAATTTGCGTGTCGCCCGTCGGTTTTGTGCAACGCACCAAATAATCCTTGACAGCAGGAAAAAACGGCCTAGAATGCGAGTCATGTTGCAGCGCAATATTCGTTCCAAGCCCGTGGATTCAAGCTGCACTTTCCAACCTTCGATAGGAGAAACATGATGTTTGCAACCCCAGAACAAATTAGCGCTGCCCAAAAAGCCGGTGTTGAAAGCCTGCTGGCCTTCAGTTCCAAAGCCTTTGAAGGCGTTGAAAAACTGGTTGACCTCAATCTGAGCGTCGCCAAGGCAAATTTTGAAGAGACCGCAGGCACCCTGCAGTCCCTGCTGAACGTAAAAGACGTGCAAGAGCTGGTGTCCTTCCAAGGCGCCCTGGCCCAGCCGTCCGCTGAAAAAGCCCTGTCCTACTCCCGTTCGGTGTATGACATTGCCACCACCACCCAGAGCGAAATCCAGAAACTGGCCGAAGCGCAACTGGCTGAAAGCAACAAAACCTTTACCTCGTTGATCGACAGCGCGACCAAAAATGCACCGGCCGGTTCCGAAACCGCCGTCGCCATGGTCAAGTCGGCCATCTCCGCCGCCAACAGCGCCTATGACAGCATGACCAAAGTCGCCAAGCAGGTTGCTGAAATGACGGAAGCCAACGTTGCTGCTGCAGCCTCCGCCGGTGTCAAAGCCGCCGCTGCCGCAACCCCACGCGCGACCAAAAAGGCTGCCTGATTTTCTAAGTGGCTGTAGTTCTTGGCCCGTCCGGCTAACACCGGACGGGCTTTTTGTTTGCAGAGCGCTCTATTCGCGAAACTCGCACTGCAAATCAATCAAACCCTGACGCAGCAAGGTATAGGCGCCAGGAACCAAGTCCGCCGGCCCTTTGACACCCAATTCAATTTGCGCACGACGTTCGGCATTCGCCAGTGTTGGCAGGCTGAATACTTTCACCGGTGCGCACTCGCGTTCGATCATTTCCATCAACGGCGTGACCTTCGACTCGGCCGTGTCGAATACATGCAGCGCCAATTCTTTCCATCCTTGCTGGTGAAATAGATGCCCGTAGTGGGTATCGAGCACCCAGGCCAGCATCGGCCAGGCCATCTCGGGAAAGCCCGGCACAAAATGATGCTGATGGATGGAGAACCCCGGAATGCGATTGACGGGATTGGGGATCAAGGTGCTGCCCTCTGGGAAATGGCCCATGTTCAAACGCAATTGATTTTCCGGTGCGCTCATGTCGGCGCTGCCATAGCCCTTGGCGGCCAGTACTGCACAACGTTCGGTAATCAATGCCGCCGCTTCTGTGTGCAGAACCAGCGGCACCCCCAACGCTGCGCCTGCGGCCTGCCGGGTGTGATCGTCCGGCGTTGCGCCGATACCGCCGCAACTGAACACGACATCCGCGCTCGCCAGCGAACGTTTGAATACTGCGGTCAAACGTGTGCGATCGTCGCCCACGAATTCAGCCCAGGCCAGACTCAATCCGCGCTGATTGAGGATTTCGATCATTTGCGGAAAGTGTTTGTCGGCGCGTCGGCCGGACAGTATTTCATCGCCAATGATGATCAGACCGAAAGCCATTTCAGTGAACAGCTTTTTCCGGCTGCGCACGCAGACCGCGCAAGGCATGCAGTTGGTAATGCGCAAACGCCAACCCGCTGAACACAGGCGCGAACAACCACATCAGAGGAATCGAGCAAAACAACGTGACCAGAATGCTCAGCAGCCACAGTCGGCCACTGTGATGTTTAAGCATGAATGCACGCTCGGCGGGTGTTGCATGTTCGGCAATCGCATCGAAACCGAGGATCCGCAGATTCAGATAGGCGACCCAGAAAAACGGCAACACCAGCGCCAGCGGAGGAATCAGCCAGAACGGCAAGGTGCACAGCCAGCCCAGCACAAATACTGCGATGGCAACCAGGGAATTCGCCAGACTGGCGCTCAGCACGCCCTCCCCCAATCGCTCGAGTGGGACATGATCGTGCCGACCCACATGCTTGAGAATCGCCGGCATCCCGAGGCTGCCCACCAACAACACCGCCGTCAGCAACAACAAAGGCAACAGCACCAGCGAGATCGCCAGCGGTACCAGAAATGCGAGCACACTCTGCAAGCCCAGATTGATCAAGCTGTTGTTCAACCAGTTGAGCCAGATCCACGCCACCAGCCATTCGCGCACCACCGTCGTGACCGGTTCCCAATACCACCAGAGCAGACCACCCCACAGCAACAGCGCACCGAAAAACGGCAACAGCGCCAGCATCAGCATCGAGAGATGCAACTGGCTGCGAATGGCGCGCAGGAAAGCGCGAATGACATCATTCATGGAGACTCATTTCATTCAGTGCGAAGCAATCGTTTCAAACCGAGCCATTGTTGTGCCCAGAAACCCTGACCATAATCGCGGCCTTCAAGTTGGTCGCGGATGCCAGTGGCCGGATAGTCATTGCGAAAATCGGCGGTGCGAAACAGGATATCCCAGACCGGAAACAGCACGGCAAAGTTGCAGCCGCGTGCTACACCTTCGTGACCATAGCCAATCGCATGATGCAGACGATGAAAGCGCGGCGATACCATGATCATTTCGCCCCAGCGGCCAAAGGTGCAGCGCAGATTGGCGTGTTGCAGACTCTGCTGCACGCGCGTGAAAATCACCAGCAACATGAACTGCCCCGGCGCTACGCCAATCAACAGCGCCACCGCAGCGGCGACAACATCGCGCAACAAATCATCGAGTAGATGATTGCGGTCATCGGCCCACAAGGTCATCTGGCGCTGGCTGTGGTGCAATGCATGCAACGACCACCACCAGTTGAAGCGATGCTGGCCGCGATGCACCCAGTAGTCAACAAAATCCAGCACCAGTAGATACAGCACGAAACTGAGCAGCGGTAGATCAGTCACCCCCGGCCAGAGCTGTTCCAGATTTAAAGGCCTCACCCCATTCAAATGCAGCCAGGAGGCCACTTCGTCGAACTGCGCTGACAGCAAGGCAAACATGATCAGACTGAACGCGCCCAGCCGATGCAAGGCGGTGTAAATGATATCGGTGCGTACCGCGCGCCGATCACTCATGGGTTCCAGCGGCCAGCGCCGCTCGATGGTGCGCAACACCAGCGCGATAAAAACAATTTCAAGCGCTCCCAGCAAAGTCCACTCCAAACCTTCGAAGGCATCTTCGGCCAGCGGCATATTGTCGGTAGCGAACAGGAGTGGCTGCACGAGTTGTTCAAACAGCCAGACATGTACGGTATTAAAGAAATTCAACAACGTCTCCATCATCGGTAATCCGGATGCCCGCGCAACGTGGCAAAACAAAAACCGCGCTGTTTCAAACCGGCAATCAAGGGCTCCAGCGTCGGCGCGTAGGGTTCCTTGCGCGACCAGATGCCCAGATGGGCCAGCAGGATGTCGCCCGCCTTAATCTCGCGTAGCGCCTTTTGCAACAGTGCCTGATTGGAGAATTTTTCCGAGGGCAACTCATCGCCGAGGAAACCCGTGGCGGACCATCCCACGTGTTGATAACCACAGGTCTTGGCGGCCGACAGTGTATTCGGCGTGGTATGCCCGCCCGGCGCACGCCAATAGCCATCAAGCTCACGCCCGGTCATCTGTTCGAAACGTCGATTCACTCGATCCAGCTCCGCACACACCGCAGCCGCATCGAACACCAGCGTTTTGCCCGCCTGCACGCCAAACAGCGGGCGGTAATGTACCTTGCCCTGCGGCAGATCGCGGCTAAACACCCCGTGATCCCAGGTATGACTGCCAAACGCATGGCCCTCGCTCACCCGCGCTTTCCAGTACGGCACCCAGCGCGCGTCAAGCGAATAATCGCCCTGTGGCGTTTTTTCATTGGCCAGGAAGAAAGTAGCCTTGACCTGCTGACGCTTGAGAATGTCGGCAATCAATTCAGCGTGACGCATGTTGCCGGTATCCAAAGTGAGATAGACCGTATCTTTACAAGGCTGTGCAGATAACGATTCAATAAAAACAAACAGGCAACCGCCAACGCAGAGACGCAGAGGACGCAGAGAATCGCGGAGAAAACTCTCGACCTTTCTCTGCGAGCCTCCGCGCCCTCTGCGTCTCTGCGTTGGCGGTTGCCTCATTTCTTCATTGCCACGGTGCGCGATTATGAAAATACAGTCCATGCGGCGAACGTCCGACGGGGATGCGTTGCACGACCTGCCGTGTGGCGAGATCGACCACGCACAGTTGTCGCGCCCAACGCGCCGTCAGCCAGAGCGTTTTGCCATCAGCCGACAGCTCCATGTCATCCGGGCCGCTGGGGACTTTGATCTCGTACAGCACTTTGCGTTCCTGCGTATCCAGATAGGAGATCGTGTTGGACGTGCGGTTGGAAACAAACACATGGCGTCCATCGCCGCTCGGACGGAAATTGTGCGCGCCTTTTCCAGTCACCACGCGCCCCACGGATTTGGCGGTTTGCCAATCGATGAAATCGACAAAGTCTTCACCGGTCATGCCGATCATCAGATACTTGCCGTCGCCGGTGAGTTGAATCCCGGCCGGCATGCGCGCCGTCTTGATTTTCCATTTCACCGTCAGGCTGTCGAGCGCAATCGCAATCAGCTCGTCGGAATCCTGCAAGGTGACGAACGCCAGTGTGCTGTCCGGCGAAAAAGCGATATGGCTCGGTACCTTGCCAATCGCAATGGTTTTCGCCAGCGAAATATTGCTTCCGTCCCAACGGTAGATGTCGATGCGGTCGAGCCGGTTGCCGGTGGTGACAAACCATTTCTGGTCGGGTGAAAACGCCAGTTGATACGGATCAATGATATTGGCGAGCTGCCGCTGCTGCTGACCACTCACCGGGTCGAGAAAAATCAATTGATTGCCTGCGGAGTTCGCCACAATCAGCGACTTGCCATCAGGCGTGGGAAACATGTGGTGCGGCTCCTTGCCGGTTGGCACCACGCGCACCACCTTGAAAGTCTGTTGATCGACCAGGCTGATGGTCGCATCGTTTGAGTTGAGCACAATCACAACATTGGCGGCAGGGATGGGTTGCGCCTGAGTCGGCATAACACCCATCGTCAAAACAGCGGAAACAACGAGAACACGAAACATGAACATTCCAATCAATTTCAAAACAGCCCCTCCCACTGGCAGGGGGAAGGCGTTGCAATCACTGCATCGACGCCCAGACTTTCTGCAAGCGTTTGGACGAGACCGGCATCGGGGTGCGCAATTCCTGCGCAAACAGTGACACCCGCAATTCTTCCAGCAGCCAGCGAAACTCTTGCAGCCGCGTATCCAGTTGACCTTTGCGGTGCGTAAAAGTGCGCTGATATTGTTGCAACAAAGGCCGTAATTCTCCCATGCGTTGCCCATCGCGTGTGGGCTCGGTGCGTAATTTATCGATGCGCAGGGAGATCGCCTTGAGATAACGGGCCAGATGCCCATACTGGTTGGCTGGCGTTAACACAATGAATTGTTTCGGCAGCAAGGCGCTCAGTTGCTGCTCGATATCGGCACGTGCCTCGGCAAAGGTTTTGATCTGCGGCAATTTCTTTTGCAGTGCTGCGTGTTCCTGCAACACGGCCAGGGTCTGCCGTGCCAGTTCCTGCGCCAGCAAGCCTAGCCGACCCTTGGCTTGCTGTGCGCGCTCGGCAAAGGCGGCAGCCGTGTTCGGCCAGGGTTCGCTCATGCAGGCGCGCTCCAGCGCGGCATCGAGCAATTGCTGGCGCAACTCTTCCAGGCTGCCCATCGACAAATACAACATGCCCATGGTTTGCAGGTCGGCCAGATTTTTTTCCAGATATTTCAACTGCTCTTTCAGTTGCAGGGCAAACAGACGGCGCAGACCGAGGCGGTGCGCCTGTTGCGCCTTGTGTTCTTCATCGAAGATATCGAGATCACAATGGCTGCCGCGATCCACCAACGCGGGATAACCGATCAGGATTTGCCCGCCACGTTCGATTTCGGCTATCTCCGGCAGCACGTCAAAGGTCCAGCCTGTCAGCCCTTGCTGCATCGCCAGATGCGCCGCAGGCGGTGCCGTAATTTTTTCCGGTGCACCCGGGGCGGCGTCTTCGCGCACCGCTTCAGCAATTCTCTGGAATGCCTGCTGCGCCTTGCCGCCCAACTCGGCGCGCAAGGCGGCGAGGTTACGACCCATACCCAGTTGCCGGCCCTGCTCATCGACCACCTTGAAGTTCATGAACAGATGTTGCGGCAGAGTTTCCAATTTGAAGTCAGCGGGCTGGGCAACCAGGGTTATTTTTTCTCGGATGTCGGCGATCAGTGCCTCGAGCAGCGATTGATTCGATTCCACTGTTTGCCGCTCGACAAACCCAGCGGCATAACCCGGCAGTGGCACGCAATGCCGCCGCAATTTTTGCGGCAGTGATTTCAGCAGCAGGTGCACTTTTTCCTTCAACATGCCCGGCACCAGCCACTCGCAGCGCGCCGGATCGATCTGATTCAAGGCCGCCAGCGGCACCGTCATCGTCACGCCATCGCGCGCCACGCCCGGCTCGAAGTGATAGCTCAGCACCAGATTCAAGCAGCGCATCGCCATCGCCTTGGGGAACACTTCTGTGGTCACCCCTGCCGCTTCATGCCGCATCAACTCATCACGGTTCAGATAAAGCAGTTTTGCATTGCCTTGCTCGGCTTCTGTGCGCCAGGCTTCGAAACTGCTGCCGCTGTGCACCTCGGGCGGAACACGCTGATCGTAGAACGCTTCGATCAGTGCTTCGTCCACCAGCACATCGGGGCGGCGTGCCTTGTGTTCCAGTTGTTCGATCTCGGCCACCAGCTTGCGGTTGTGCTGGAAGAATGGGGCCTGACTGTCGTACTGCATGTTGACCAGTGCTGCGCGGATGAAAGTCGCGCGCGCCTCGACGGGGTTGATGCGGCCATAGTCGATGCGGCGCTGGGCATAGACCGTGAGGCCGTACAGCGTGGCGCGTTCCATCGCGGTGACTTGCGCGGGTTTTCTTTCCCAATGCGGGTCGGCATACGATTTTTTCAGTAGATGCCCGGCCAGGCGTTCGATCCAAACGGGTTCGATGCGCGCCGCGCAGCGCGCGAACAGACGGCTGGTATCCACCAGTTCGGCCGCCATGATCCACTTTCCTTTTGCGCCCTGTGCGCTCTGGCCTTGCGCCGATTTCTTCGCCAGCGCGGAACCGGGCCACACCATCAGCTTGATGCCACGTGCCCCGAGATATTGAGGATCGTCGTCCATCTTGCAGGCGACGTTGCCGAGCAAACCGGCCAGCAAAGCGCAATGAATCTGCTCATAGGTGGCGGGTGTAGCGTTCAGCTTCCAACCCTGCTCCGCCACGGTCGTGTGCAACTGGCTGTGCACATCGCGCCATTCGCGCAGGCGCAATTGCGAAACGAAATTCTCGCGGCAGTGCTGCATCAACTGGCGATTGGATTTTTTGTGCTCATTTTCCCCATGAATGGCGTCTTCAAACCATTTCCACAGTTTCAGATAAGACATGAAATCCGATTTTTCGTCGGTAAATTTCTTGTGCGCATTGTCGGCCGCATCCTGCGCTTCCAGCGGGCGGTCGCGCGGATCCTGTACTTCCAGCGCACTGGCGATGATCAACATTTCATGCAGGCAATGCTGCTCTTTCGCAGCCAGCACCATGCGTGCGATGCGTGGGTCGAGTGGCAGTTTCGCCAGTGCACGGCCAATGTCCGTCAGCGTGTTGTCATCGTCCAGCGCGCCGAGTTCCTGCAACAGTTGATAGCCGTCGGCGATGGCTTTTCCGCTCGGTGGTTCGATGAAAGGGAAGGCTTCAATATCGGTCAGGCGCAGCGCCTTCATGCGCAGAATTACTGCCGCCAGGGATGAGCGTTGAATTTCCGGATCGGTGAATTTTGCGCGCGCATTGAAATCGGCCTCGTCGTACAGGCGAATGCACACTCCCGCCGCCACGCGTCCGCAACGCCCGGCGCGCTGGTTCGCCGCCGCCTGCGCAATCGGCTCGATCTGCAATTGCTCGACCTTGTTGCGATAGCTGTAACGCTTGACGCGCGCCAGCCCGCTATCAAGCACGTAACGAATCCCCGGCACCGTCAGCGACGTTTCCGCCACATTGGTCGCCAGCACGATGCGGCGCGCATTGCTCGGACGGAAAATCCGCTCCTGCTCCTGCGCCGACAGGCGGGCAAACAGCGGCAGAATTTCCACGTGCGGCGGATGATGCTTGCGCAACGCTTCAGCGGCTTCACGGATCTCGCGCTCACCGGGCAGGAACACCAGCACGTCGCCCCCACGTCCACCATCGAGGCGGGATAACTCGGCGACGCCATCGACGATGCCGTCGTAGAGATCGCGCTCCTTGTCCTTTTCGTTTTCCTGAATCGGCCGATAGCGCACTTCCACCGGATACAGCCGCCCAGAGACATTGATCACCGGCGCCGGCTTCTCTTCCGAACCGAAATGCTTCGCAAAGCGATCCGCATCAATCGTCGCCGAAGTAATAATGATTTTCAGATCGGGACGCTGCGGCAAAATCTCTTTCAGATACCCCAGCAGAAAATCAATATTCAGACTGCGTTCGTGCGCTTCGTCGATGATCAAGGTGTCGTACTGACGCAGCAGGGGGTCGCCTTGCGTTTCGGCCAGCAAGATGCCATCGGTCATCAACTTGACCCAGGCCCCCTTCTCCAGCTTGTCGTTGAAGCGCACCTTGTACCCCACCACTTCACCCAGCGGTGAGTTCAACTCCTGCGCGATGCGGCGCGCGGTCGCGCTGGCAGCAATCCGGCGCGGTTGCGTGTGGCCGATCAAACCGGTGCTGCCACGCCCCAGCGTCAGACAGATTTTCGGCAACTGTGTCGTCTTGCCCGAGCCAGTCTCGCCGCACACGATCACTACCGGGTGCGCGGCAATCGCCCGGGCAATATCGTCGGCCCGCTCCGCCACAGGCAGCTCGGCGGGATAGGAAATGACAGGAAGAGGCTGCCGGAAGGGAAGGGAAGGAGACACTGTGGGGATATGCGCAACAATCGGAAAAAGTGGAGACAGCAGTCGTCAATAATGACAGCGCGCCAATTATAATGCGCCCATGAGCGCGATCCCTACCCCATCTGCTGCCGCACCTGCGACCCCCGCACCCGAGCCAGCCAACGACAGTACCCAATTCGTCAACTGGTTCCGCACAGTCGCGCCGTACATGCACGCCTTCCATGGCAAAACCTTCGTCATCGGGTTTTGCGGCGAACTGGTGCAAGCCGGCAAACTGGCTGAACTGGTGTATGACATCGCCCTGCTCCATGCAATGGACATCCGCATCGTCGTCGTGCATGGTTCGCGCCCCCAGATCAACGAACAGCTCAAGCTGCGCAACATCCAGGCGCAATACGTGCAAGGCATGCGCATCACCGACCCCGCCACGCTCGAATGCGCCAAGGAAGCGGCCGGTGAACTGCGCTTCGACATCGAATCCGAATTTTCGATGGGCCTGCCCAACACGCCGATGGCGCATGCCGATATCCACGTCGTCTCCGGCAACTTCATCACCGCGCGCCCGGTCGGTATCGTCGGCGGCGTCGATTTCCGCCACACCGGCGTGGTGCGCAAAGTCGCCGTCAACAAGATTCGCAGTTCCTTGCAGGAAGACAACATCGTCCTGCTCTCGCCGTTCGGCTTCTCCCCCACCGGCGAAGGCTTCAACCTGGCGATGGAAGATGTCGCCACCAGCACCGCCATCGCCCTGCAAGCGGAAAAACTGATTTTCATCACCGAACTGCCGCGCCTGCAGGATGCCGACGGTGAAGTCATCACCGAACTCACCGCCGACGATGCCGAGAAAATCGTCAAAGCCAGTGCCATCAACAACGCCGACGGCTTTTATCTCAACTACGCCATCAAGGCGTGCCGCAACGGCGTGAACCGCGCCCACCTGATCCCCTTCGCCGAGGAAGGCAGCCTGCTGGTCGAGTTGTTCACCCACGAAGGCACCGGCACCATGCTGGTCAATGAAGAACTGGAAGCACTGCGCGAAGCCACAGTCGATGACGTCGGCAGCATTGTTGACCTGATCGCCCCGCTGGAAGCCAGCGGCGTTCTGGTCGCGCGTGGCCACGACGTCATCGAACGCGAAATCGAAACCTTCTCCCTGCTCGAACACGACAGCGTCGTATTCGGCTGCGCCTCCCTGC
>Ga0209515_10005465_pt1 | contig 16415 bp, 14 predicted proteins | sample Subgroupgradi54m_FD_187454 | JGI IMG/M metagenome (GOLD analysis project Ga0209515, IMG submission 187454) | Subsurface groundwater microbial communities from S. Glens Falls, New York, USA - GMW60B uncontaminated upgradient, 5.4 m (SPAdes)... ...
CAGGTATAGTGAACTTGAAGAGAGGGGCACGGCATGGATCCACTCCCTGGATACCGCATCATATACGGTGGAAAGACAGACGGCTCCGGCACAGTCATGGACCATCAGGAATTTGCCGCCGGAAGCGAGATAGGCCTGCGCCCGCGGGCCCGGGAAACTTCCGAAGGGCCGGGCGAGCGTGGTCTGCTCCAGCGTGAAGGGATCGATACGGATCAAGGAATCCCCGGGCGACTCCCGGTACACATACGGCCGGATGAATCCGGTCCGGAGCGCGAGCGTGTCGCGGGCGAGTTCGACCGCGCGGCCCGATGCGAGGTTCAGGGCATAAATCCATTCGACCCGGTGGGAGACCCGCGTATCCGAACAAGCGCCGACGCACTCTTCGTCGAATCGCGTTTCGGAGTAGACGAGATTGGAATCGTCGACAACGCCCAGGAGCGCGCGTTCGGTGCGGTGGCGCGTGCGGTTTTCCCCGTTGATCATGCATCCGGAAAACAAGAAACACGGGATCCAGGCCAGCAATGCCACCCGCCGCAAAACCACCAATCGTTCCGGACCAGGACCAGCCATGCCGATATAGACGCGATAGACCGGGCTTCGGAAACCCGCCGTGATTCAGGAGGCATTTGAACCGGCGACCCAGGCCGGTCCAGCAGGCCCGGTAGGCCCAGTAGGGCGGGAACGCTCAGAACTCCCAGCCCGTATCGAACCCGGAAATCAGGCTCAAATCCCGGTTGAAATTCCCTTCCCGCACGCCCAGGCCGTCCAGGAAATGCAGGTCATAGAAGACGGCGCCCAGATGCCCGCCCAGCAGCAGATGATCCCCGACCTTATATTGCAGGGTCATGCGGGATTTGCTGATCCAACCGATGGAAGCATGATTGGAAGTGCCGTTCAGGAATTCCAGGCTGAAGGACCAAGGCTTGTTGTCGCCGAACCGGAGCATGGGCCCCGCCACCAGATACCCGCCTTTGAAGTCGAAGGTCTCGGCGGGATTGTCTATGCCCCTAAGGAACACGTCGATATAGCCGCCCTCCACCGCGAGGCCGATGCCCATGCCGGGTCGATCGAATCCGATGGCGAACCGCAGGCCGGCCAGGTACGCGTCGCGGTAGAGATCCCCGCGGCCGTTGGGATCCTCGAAAGCCTTGCCGGAATAGGAAAGCCGCAGTCCCGCTTCCATGAACATGGGGTAATCGTCCTTGTTGATCGCCAGCTCGGTCAGCATTTGCAGCCCGTAGATCACGAACGCGCCGACCACGACCACGCCCACCACCACGTAGATGACCGCGGCCCAATCATCCCCGCTCCAACCCCCGCCGCCGCCATGGCCCTCGCGGACATCGGCGAACAGATTGATGAACCAGTTGGTCCGCTCTTCCTTGTCCACGTCCGCTTCGGTTTGATCCGCCTCGTGCCCCTTTTCGGGTTTGAGACCGAGGATCAGGGTGTCCGGCGCGCGGGTTTCCTCCCGGGAGCGGTATTCGTATTCTGAGGTATCCTTAATGTTACCCTCGGAAGAAGCCTGCGCGGCGGAATCGCCGGAAGCGGACTTTTCCGGCGGACGCGGGTGCGGCACACGCGTGTGAAGCATACGGCCGCGATGGATGTGGGCCAGGGAGTCGCGCGCCAGGGAATCCTTGCGGGCCGCATCGCGCGCCTGCATCTCGCGGATGGCGCGGGGAGTAGCGTCCAGGTTACCTGTGGCCATGGCCTTCGCCTTCAGCGAATCCCGGCAGGCCGATCGCAAGCTCAAGGGCAGGGAATCGCAAGGTTTGGAAACAAGGTGGGTCGGTGAGGACGGGGCCTGTGAAGAGGCCGAAGGAGCCGGAGGCTTGGGCGTCATCGAAGCCGCAACGGAAGCCAAGCGGACATCCGGATCGAAAGCGGAGGGATTGGATCGGGAGGCGGCGACCACGGCGGCCAAGTCCGGACCGGTCAGGAGTTTTCCTTCACCCGCATGGGTACGGACGAAGCGCTGGAAGGTGTAGGGATCCACCTTGCGAACGGCTTGGCCCGCAAAGGCGGATCGGAATGCCGTAACCGTGGGACCTCCGAGATCCGCCGCTGTAACGGGCGGCGCATCGAAAGCGGCGTGTGGGATACCCGGAGTGGCGAGCAAAGGGCTTTCCCCGGTGGTCCTGGACAAGGATTCGAAGTGAGCGGAAGGGGGATGCGGGTCGCACTTGCGACTGAGGGGCGTTTCTGCCGCCAAGGGCAAGGCGGCCTGCAACGCCAGAGCGAAGAGCAGGGCATATGGCGCACCAAGGCGCGCAAGACCCAGGGAAATGAAAAAGGGGGAAAGCCGGTCTCCAGGGTAGAGATGACGGCGAAGACGGCCCGGATACCGGAAAAGGCCCAACATAGCGCTCCTGCCTAAGAACCAGTCCCTCGCCTCCGGCACAACCGAAGGGGCTCCGCAAAAAGCCGGGAGGGCGAGATCCCTGCGAACTACCTTGGACGCAGAGGGCCGGAGGATCCGCTACTGCGCGGGGAAATAGGCTCCCTTCGCCGTCGTCCGTCCCTGTCCGGGAAACCCGGAGCCGGGAAACCCGGAGCCGGGAAACCCGGGACCCGGAAGCGCAAAGTACAGTGTCCCCGTTGTCCGGTCAAACCCTGCCGGCCCCGCCTTGGCACCCGTGAGGGAGGATACCCGATTGAACGTCGGGGAAGTGGGTTGATAACTCTCCAGCCAAGCGATGGCCCAACCTCGGAAGGCATCCGCCGACGGAACCTTTCCGCTCCGGGCCTTTTGATCGGCCACATAGACCCTGGCCTGGGCCAGGAACTCCCGCAAGGTGTTATACAAAGGTTGCTTTTCATTCTTGTCGTTGATCAGCCAAAATCCCCTTTGGGTCCCGTTCTTGATTTCGTTGTTGTACATCTCCCAGTACAGGATATACGGGCAGCCCCATTTCAGGAATTTTATCATGATTTCCCGGTTCGCCTTTTCGTGCCGGATCCCGTCAAAGGCCATCTCATCGGCGGAGATGCCGAACTCCCCCACGAAAACCCGCTTGCCCGAAAGATCCGGCTTCGCAGGTAACTTAGACGCTACGTAGTCGAGGGTGGAATCCAGCGCCGCCTGTCCCTGGCGCATGATGTCATAAGAGGAATAGGAGACGAAGTCCACGTTGGTGAAGGGCAACACCGCGTTCACGATCCGCTGCTTCCCTGCCGTCATGGCGTCCCGAACCTTGTTCACCTCCGCGTATTGCCAGACCTCCACTCCCTGGTGGGGCGTATCGCGCTTGGCCTCGTCGATGCCCTGTTGCCGCGCATTGTACCAATCGATCATACCTTGCAGGGTGGCCGCCGACGGTTCCTTGGGATTCGTGGTTCCGCCCAACAGTTGCCAATCCCCTTCCCAATGGCCCAGGAAAAACGTCCGTCCGGTTCCGTTGAAACGGGTCAGCAGGGTTTTGGTCCTGGCATAGGCGGCATCACGGATGCCCTGTTTTTCCTTGGCGGTGACGCCATCGTACCAGGGAAATTTCCCATCGTCCTCGTACCAGGAGAGGGTGGTCCGGAAGGACAGGGCCAGCAGATCCTCCCGCGACTCGGCGCCCAAGGCCTTGATCAGGGTCGAACCCATGGTCTTGAGGGCTCGCGCGCTCTCGACCACGGCGTCTTCGGATGTGAAATGATAGCTGGGGCCGAAGGTTTGCGAGCCCAGGATATAATCGAATCCGGCGACCTCCGGATCCTCCTGCGCCCAGAGGCTATGGGTCGGCAGGCAGCATAACAGTGCGCAATACATCCCGAGCGTACGCATGGATCGCGACATCTTACCTCCCGTCTCCAGAACCGCCTCCGCGAAAACGCGGAACCGGCCCAAAGCTAGGGTAGGACATGAACGCCCAAAAAACCTGAGGCCGAGGTCTTTTCCGTTTTCAAGCCGGAAACGGATGGATAGGAAATTGCGAAGCGAACTCGGAAGCGACCAACCGGCCCACCCGGCAACGCGAAGTCGCAAAGCGACGAGCCGGTAGAAACCTGTAAGCGAAGAAGCGTCGAGTTCGCCCTGCGAACTCGGTAGCGACGAGCCTTACACGTCCAGTTCTTTTACAAGATACGCATTCTCTTCGATGAACTTCCGGCGCGGCTCCACTTCTTCGCCCATCAGCATGGTGAAGATCTGATCCGCCTCCACCACGTCTTCCATGGTCACGCGCTTGAGCACGCGGTTGGCCGGATTCATGGTGGTGATGGACAACTGCTCGGGATTCATTTCGCCCAAGCCTTTGTAGCGCTGGATGTAGATGCCCTTCTTGTCGCCGATCTCGGCCAGGATCTTGTCGCGCTCCTGCTCGTTGAACGCGTACTTCTCCACCTTGCCGGCCTTGATCTTGTACAGCGGGGGCTGCGCCAGATAGAGCACGCCCTGATCGATGAGCTCTTTCATGTGGCGGCAGAAGAAGGTGAGCAGCAGGGTCTGGATATGCGATCCGTCCACGTCGGCATCGGTCATGATGATGATCTTGTGGTAGCGCAGCTTGTCGACGTTGAAAGTCTCTTCGCCCAGGCCGGTGCCGATGGCCTGCACCATGGTGGCGATTTCCTCGTTGCCCAGGATCTTGTCCATGCGGGCCTTTTCCACGTTCAGGATCTTGCCCTTCAAAGGCAGGATGGCCTGGAAGCCGCGATCGCGGCCCTGCTTGGCGGAACCGCCTGCGGAATCACCCTCGACCAGGTACAGTTCGCAGATCTTGGGATCGCGCGAGGAACAGTCGGCGAGCTTGCCGGGCAGTCCTCCGCCTTCCAGCGCGCTCTTGCGGCGGGCCAGCTGGCGCGCCTTGCGGGCGGCTTCGCGGGCCACGGCGGCATTGTACACCTTCTCGATGATCTTGCGGGCGATGGCCGGGTTCTCTTCGAAGAAGTTCGTGATCATGTCGAAGACCGCCGTCTCGACGATACCCTTCACCTCGTGGTTACCGAGCTTGTGCTTGGTCTGGCCTTCGAACTGGGGATCGAGCACCTTGACCGACACTACGGCCGTAAGGCCTTCGCGCACGTCGTCGCCGGTGAGGTCCACGCCTTCCTTTTTCGTTTTCGGTAGGATGTCCTTGGCCTTGTTGTTGATGACGCGCGTGAGGGCGGACTTGAAGCCCACCACATGCGTTCCGCCATCGACCGTGTTCACGTTGTTGACGAAAGAGAACAGGCTTTCGGTGTAGCCTTCGTTGTAGCGGAAGGCGATTTCGACCGGGGTGTTGTCCTGTTCCTTGATGATGTGGACAGGCTTCTCCATCAGGGGCTTCTTGGCATGGTCCATGTATTCGATGAAAGCGGAGACGCCGCCGGGGAAGCAGAACTCGTGGAACTTCTTTTCCTCGCGCTCGTCCCGGATGGTGATGGTGAGGCCCTTGTTCAGGAACGCGAGTTCGCGCAGACGCGAGCTGAGCGTGTCGAAATTGTAGACCAGGTCGGAGAAGATCTCCGCGTCCGGCTGGAAGAAGACCTTGGTGCCGGTCGGGCGATCGGTGGCGCCGATGAACACGCCGGGGGCCTTGGGCACGCCGCGGTTGAAGGTCTGCTGGAAGTCCTTGCCGTTCTGGGTCACGGTGACGATCAGTTCCGAGGACAGTCCGTTCACGCAGGAGACGCCCACGCCATGGAGGCCGGCCGAGACCTTGTAGCTGTCGTGGTTGAACTTGCCGCCCGCGTGCAGCTTGGTCATGACCAGCTCGACGGTGCCGATGCCTTCGGTGGGATGGATTTCGGTGGGGATGCCGCGGCCGTTATCCTGGACGCTGACGCCGTTGGTCGCCGTGATGACCACGTCGATCTGGGTGCAATAGCCCCCCAGGGCCTCATCGACGGAGTTGTCGACCACTTCGTAGACGAGATGGTGCAGGCCGCGCGCGTCCGTGGAGCCGATGTACATGGCGGGGCGCTTGCGCACCGCTTCCAGGCCCTCGAGAACCTTGATGCTGCTGGCGTCGTACTTGCGCTCAGGGGGTTTTTCCTGCACGTTCTCCTGGACATTCCCGCCTACGACCTTGTTCTCTTCCACGTTCACATCCTTCCCAAACCGGACCATCGTCGAATCGCGTCCCGCGAAAAATCCCTACGTCACTTTGACGTTACGTCAGGTGGATCTCTTTCACCAGATCCGCCCCTAGTATCTCGTTCGCGCGCTTGCGGATGGCGTCCCGCTGGAAGTGGAGTTCGTTGCGCCACGTGGCGCTTTCCACCCGCACCCTCAGGGTCCAACCCTTCAGGCTCTCCAGCTTGGCGATGGCGGCCGCCTTGGGCCCCATCAACGCCACCCAGTTCCCGCGCAGCTTCTCCTCGTACAGGAGATGCCCCATGCCGGCGCGGTCAAGCATCCCGCCCAGAACCTGGGAGATGCCCGCCAAGTGCCTGCCGGAACCTTTACCCATGCGCCGCCTTGTGAATCAAAAAGAAACCAGCACCCGACCCATCGGCGATTTTGCGATCAAGACCGCTGCGTCGCGCTTTTCCCCGACCTTTCCGAAGCCATTTGAAGGCTCGAAAAAGGCGTTGGAAAAGCCCAGCAAAAAGCACTTCAAAATGCCTTGCAAAAGACTCTGGAAACGGCGCGTTTTTCGGACCGCTTCCAGAGCCGGAAATGTAGAAAATCCGCGTGTTTCGGGCTATTGCCGCTGGGTGTCCGGGAAGCCTTGGAGGGCCCGGAAAATGGGGTGTGGAGGGGAGTCGGGCGGAGGCCAGTGAGGATCGCCCGGAGACCCGGTCCGGACACGCGTTCAGACCACGCGGCCGCGCAGCAATTGGATGGTTTTTTCCGCCTCGAAAGGCAGGTCCGCGGCGCGGGGATTGGCGATGAAAACCTGGCCCTTCCCGCGGATCATGTCCCCGATGCGGCGGCGGCGCGCTTCATCCAGTTCCGCGAACACGTCATCGAGCAGGAGGATGGGCGGACGGCCGCTCCTGGCCTCCAGGAGCTGGGCCGAAGCCAGCTTGATGGACAGGGCCACCGAGCGCTTCTGGCCCTGGGATCCGAAGTCCCTGACCGGTTTGCCCGAAAGGTTGATGCCCAGATCCTCCCGGTGCGGCCCCGCCAAGGTGAGGCCGGATTCGCGTTCCGGAACCCGCAGGAGCGCCAGCTTGCGGCGGAAGTCCTCGCGCAGGACCGCCTCATCGTCCGCCTCGGAGACGGACCCGGTAAGGCTCAGGGTCAAATCCTCGCCGCCGTCCGAGATGGCATGATAGCAGGCCGAGGCCAGGGGCCCGAGATCGGCCAGGGCGCGCCGCCGCATGAGCGTGATGCGCGCGCCGGACTCGATGAGCGCGGCATCGTAGGCGGCCAGCACCTCGCCGGCGGAGACCGCCGGTTGCCCGCCGAACCCATCCATCTGCTTGAGCAGGCTGTTGCGTTGCTTGAGGGCCTGGTTGTAGCGGCGCAGGGTGTCGATATAGTCGAGGGAGAACTGGCAGAGCAGGACGTCCAGGAAGCGGCGGCGGATCTGGGGGCCGGAACGGATGAGATCCAGATCCTCGGGGCTGAAGGAGACGACGGAAAAATGCCCGATGAGATCGGACAGGCGTTTGCTTTCGCGCCCGTCCACTTTCACGCGCTTGGCGCCGGTCTCGGTGTATTCCACCGATTGGACATGCTCTTGCCCGCCCTCACCGTCTCCCGTTCTGCCCCGGACGCGCAGCACGAAGGCAGTGGCATTCCAGGAGATTAGTTCCTTGTCCTTGCGCGTGCGCTGGGAGTGCGCCAGGCAGGAATAATGGATGGCCTCCAGCAGGTTGGTCTTGCCATGCCCGTTGGGGCCGGTGAGCAGGTTCATGCCCGGGCAGAACGCGATCTCCTCGGACTGGTAGTTGCGGAAACGGGTCAGCGCAACGGAATCGATTTGCATCAGGGGGCCCCGGAGCCTGACCAGAGGAGTTTGACCACCGAAACGCCGTCCCCGGTGACGGTCAAGGTTTCCCCGCCTCCGCTTCCCTCCATGGACCCGGCCGCGCTCAAGGCCCAGATCGGCGTCCACTTGCCGTCCGTGCCGCCCAGGCGCAGGCGGAGCGCCATCCCCGGGGGCAGCCCGCTCACGCGGAACTCGCGCTGCAGGGAGATGTCGCCGTAATGGTTGTCGAAGGCGGGCTTCTCATCCACGAACGCGGTATCCCCGCCCGCCAAGGCCAGGGCGTAATGCAGGATGAATCCCCCCAGGGTGTCCTCGGCATGGCCCAGGAAGCGGGCCCGGAGGGGTTGGGTAACCTGTCCGTTACGCAGCGACCACAGGACGGACGCCGGCTGGCTGAAGAAAAGCGGGCCTTGGGGAAGATAGACGCCGTCCCGGGTAAAGGCCTGTCCCTCGACAGGTCCATTCCAGGCCTGGTACAGGCCGCACAAGGCGGTGTCGTAGGCCAGGGTCAGGAGCGTGTCGTTCGCCTGCAGCAGCAATTCGCCTGGGTGGCCCTGCATATCGACGACATAGACGCCCCGGCCCTCGACCAGGGGGCCCTGGCCGGGCGTGTTCAGGTATCTTGCCCCTTCGCCGCATGCGGCCAACAGGAAGGCGGCCAGGAAGAACCCGCCCGGAAAGCGCGCGGGCATCAGGCCGCGCCGCCGGATCCCTGGGCGCCATCCAGATTGAGCGCATAGCGCAAGCCGCCCAGCAAATGCCCTAGGTACATGGGATCGGAAAAGCTTTTCTGGGTATGCCCGCAGCCTGTATACCAGGATCGGCCGCCCGCGTTCTCATGGCACCAGACGATGGGATGATCGTCCCCCATCTTGCCACCGCGGTAGGTCTTCTCGTCCAGGGTCGCCAGCACGCGCACCTTCCCGTTCGGATTGACGCGGGGGTTGCTCCGGAAGTCGTACCACTCGTCCCAGCGCGTCCAAAGCGCGGGCAGGCCCGCGGTGGAGGGATGGTCCGGGTCCTCGATGCGGACCACGGCGTTCTGCTGCAGGGGATGGCTCAGGAAATACGCGCCCACCAAAGTCTCGTACCAGGGCCAGTCGTAGCCGGTGTCGCAGGCCGCATGGATGCCGGCGAACCCGTTGCCCGCCTCCACGAAGGCCTGTAGGGCCGCTCGCCCTTGGGTATCCAGCACGTTACCGGAGGTGTTGAGGAAGGCCACGGCGGTGAAGTTCTCCAGGAAATCCGGACGGATGCGCTCGGGATCCTCCGTCGCCACCACGGCGAAGCCGTTTTCCCGGCCCAGCCTGCGCATTGCGGCGATGCCTTTGGAAATGCTGCCGTGGCGGTACCCGGCCGTCTGGGTATACACGAGGCAGGCGGGAATGTTCGGCATGGCCCGAAAAGTAGCAAGCTTGCGGAACCCGGTCCCCAGGTCCACTTTCAGTGCCACCGGAACGCGTTCCCGACCCCCGGCGCCCAGGCCTTTCCGTACCTACACCTTTTTCCCTCGTTTGCGGGTCGTCAGGACTACCGGGGCTTCTCCCGGTCTTTCATCAGGCTCCGGCGCACCCGATTCCGTTTCACGCCAGGAAACGGCCCGACGACCGAATCTCCCTTGCCTACGGCCTTTCCGGGACTTTGCCTGGAATTTCTCCAATCGAAAATGGGGGTTTCCACGAAACAGCGGGGGTGCGATTCAGAGGCCGGCATTATGTTAAGGCCGCGACGGAGAGAGGACTTCATCCAGGCCGGTTGCCGCATCGGCCCGCCCGGATAGCGCTCCCCTTGGCCTAGGACCATGATCGATATCTACCAATACTTCGACTACCGCAAGCTACTGAAGGAGTTGTACCAGGAACGGAAATCCCGCGACGGGAAGTTCTCGTACAGGTACATTTGCCTCAAGACCGGCATCCGTTCCGCCGGGTATTTTTCCAACGTACTGGCCGGCAAGAGCAACATCTCGCTCAAGGTGGTGCTCAAGCTCTCGCAATTGTTCGCGCTCAAGCGCGCGGAGGCGGATTATTTCGAACTGCTGGTGCTGTTCAACCAGGCCAAGACCCACGACGAAAAGAACCTGCTCTTCGATCGCATCCTCAAGGTCAAGAAGTCCAAGATGAAGACCTTGGACGCCAGCTATTACGAGCTCTTCAGCCATTGGTATTACGTGGCCATCCGCGAGGTGTTCGACTTCTACCCCTTCAAGGGGGATTTCCGCGAGCTGGCGCAGATGGTGTCGCCGCCGGTCACGGCCAAGGAGGCGGAGCGCGCGGTCACGGTGCTGGAATCCCTGGGTCTCATCGGCCGCAACGCCAAGGGCGTGTACGAACGGGTGGAAGCCCTGATCACCACGGGCGAAGAGACGCGCTCCATGGCCATCATGCAGTTCCAGAAAACCACCTTGGATCTGGCCAAGCGCGCCTTCGACGCGTTTCCCCTCGAGGCCCGGGACATCTCCACCTTGACCATCAGCATTTCCCGCCGTAACTTTCCCAGGATCAAGGAGAAGATCCGGGCCGTGCGCCGCGAGATCCTGGAACTGGCCAAGGCCGATGATGACACCGATACGGTTTTCCATCTCAACATCCTGGCTTTCCCCCTGAGCCGGTGGCAGACGCCCGAATGAAACTCCATATTCTCCCCTTAGCGATCGGCGCCGCCGTCCTGGCCGGATGTTTCCGGAACGAGGGCGGCAAGGTGGCCGGCGGCGGCATCGAGACCGGCAACACCGGATCCATCACGGGCCGCGTGCTGACCGATGCGGGACGTCCCGTGATCAACGCCAGCCTGATCCTGGTGGAAGTGAAACTCGCCGCGGGCGGTCCGGTCTCCCTGAGCGAGCATCTCGCCGCCACCGACGATTCCGGCCGCTACCATTTCGACTCCGTACCGGAAGGCCGCTATGCCGTGTACACGCCGGGCGACGGCCGCCTGGCCGCCATGCTCACCCGCATCCACAAGCCCAAGGGCGATCTGGATCTGCCCGATCTGGACGCCCGCGGTACGGTAACCTTGGTGGGACGTATCCTGCCGGTTCCCGGGACGAACGTTCTCGAGACCTCGGTCTGCATCCCGGGCCTGCGCCTGTGCGCCCATCCCGGCGCGGACAGCATCTACCGCATCTCTCCCTGTCCCCTGGGCAGCTACGAGGCCGTGGCCTTCTCGGGACACACGGCGCAATACGTGGCGCTGGACGTGCGGCCCTCCAACGCCGGCGCCGCCGGCGGCAGCGACACCGCCTACATCCGCGACATCGCCCTGGGCGAAACCGCCGAGAACGGCCGCCTGCCCTACAGCTTCTACCCTGCCGATTCCGCCGATCTGAAACGCAGCTTCACGGGCCTGCCCGTGGTCTATCCGGAAAACGCCCAGCCCGCCTGGTACATGAGCAAGGCCTTCGATAGCGTGCGCTATTTCATCCTCAACGACGGCAACATGCCGAAAGAGGCGCTACCGCAGGACTATCTGTCGCAATGGCGCTACAGCTCGGCCCTGCAAGGCGCCTTCGTCGCCGACGCGCCGGATCTGTCCGCGCCTCTGGCGGGCTTCCCGGTCCCCATCCGCCTCAACGCGCCGCTCTTCGACTTCTCCCAGGCCGCGCCGGACGGCGGCGACCTCGCGGTCTCCGACGGCAAGGGTCGCCTGTTGCCCATTGAAATCGAAAGCTGGAATGCGGCCGCGGGAGCCGCCGTGATCTGGGTGCGCCTGGACAGCCTCGCTGCCAAGCGCGGCGATCGCAACCTGGTGCTGCATTGGGGCCGGGCGCAACCGCTGCCCTTGTCCCAGGGCTCCGGCGTATTCCGGGCCGACAACGGCTTCGTGGGCGTATGGCATTTCGCCGAGCGCGGCGCGGGCGCCAGGGCCATGGACGCGCGCGGCGTCTTCACCGGATACCTGATGGCGATAGGCGACGCGGATCCCGCCAAAGTCAGGTCGGGTATAGGCGCGGTGGGCGGCGGCCTTGCGTTGGACACCACCTCCGGATACGTCAACGTGCGGCAACAACCCAGCCTGGACGTGGCCAAGACCTTCACCCTGTCCATCTGGGCCAAGGCCCTGGCCGCCGCGCCGGGCCGGGAGCAGGTGCTGGTCTCGAAGTGGGAGCCGAGCGCGCGGGAGTGGCATTTAAGCGTGCTCGCCGACGGGGACATCAAGCTCGAGTTCGGCAATCCGATGGGCCAGATCCAGGGCAACGTGAACAGCCTGGCCCAGGTCGCCAACCTGGATCAATGGCATCATTACGCCGCCACTTATGATCGCGGCGCCATCCATCTTTACCTGGACGGCAAGGATGTGGGATCGCGCGTCGCCGAGGGCAGCATCCCCGGGGAAGTGAACCGCTTCGAAGCGGACATCCATATCGGATCGGATCAGGATCCCGGCATCAGCTGGAAAGGCGGCCTGGATGAATTCGAATACCTGTCCGAGGCGAAATCCGCCGACTGGATCACGGCGCAGTTCGCGACCCAACGGCCCCCGCCGTAACGAAAGCGATACGGTAACCTCCCGCGGCCGGCCTTCGGGTTTTTAGATTTCACCCATGGCCGCCGCCGCTAACCCTTTGATCCGCGCCCGACGCGGCCACACGCCCGAAAACCGCTTCCCCGGCCACCGCGTTGGCGGAAACCCTTTACGGGCGCTCGCGACCCTGCTCGTCGCCGCGTTGATCGCCATCGGGATGGCGGCCTGCGGGGATTGGAAGCAGGATCCCAAGTCCCTGACCGCGGTGAGCGCGGCGCCGCGGGTGGGTCCGGACTGCGCCGGCTGCCATGCCTACGTACTCAACGATTCCAACCACCTTTTCCATCTTTTCGCCGCGGACAGCAACAAGGCCATCAACGGGGCGGTGACCTGCCTGGATTGCCACGCGACCTCCATCGCCCGGCGCGAAGTCGTGCTGGCCGATTCGATATTCGTGGATCCCACCGGGGGCTTCTGGTCCGCCCTGGCTTATCCCAAGAGCGCGACCATCCGGTCCTATGCGCTGGCCCGCATCGACACCGTCCGCCAGCATCGACCGGTACCCGAACCGGAGGTATCCGGCCGCAAACCGGCCTACCGCGAATACGTCACCGCCTTGGCGCATATGAACGGCAAGGTCGACATCGTGTTCGACGCCCACGTCACGGACACTGCGAAATACTCCGGAGCCGTTCCGGCCTATCATCCCAAGGAAGAAACCTGTTCGGCCATCGCCTGCCATGAACGCGTGAACCCGTATCGCTGGGCCGCGCCGTCGCGGGGACTGACGGGGCTCAAAGGGGAATGAGGAAACGGATGAAAGCGTGAGGACCGCCGCGGTGACCGGAGCGAGTCCGGTCACGCGTGAGCTTTCGAGGTCTTCGGCCGGACCGGCTGAAGGGATCAGCGCAGCCCGTTAAAGGCCTGGGTGAAGGATTCCGAACCCAAGGTCAGCTTGAGCACGAAATGCCCGGATACGCCTTCGAGCCGGTTGGAGAATACCGAGACGCGGTGGAAGCCCGCTTCCCGGCGGCCGTCCACCAGAGTGGCGACCACTTCGCCGCGCGCATCCAGAATCTGCAGGGATACGCGTTCCGAGCCGGCCAGTTCGAAGGACGCGTCCAGACTGCGGGTCAGGGCATCATAGGCCAGGGACGGAGCCGAGGCGCGGGAGGCGATGCCGCGGATGCCCGTGCCGCCCGTGGTCGAGATGGTGAAGTTGGGGCTCTTCAGAATGTAGATGGGATCCGTGCATTCGCCGCCGGCCAACTGGCAGGCGCGGAACTGGGCCGTGGTGGAAGGTTTGTTGGGCACGGTCCAATTGTATTTGACCGTGTCTCCGTCCGCCTTGGGACCCTGGAAACCCCCGACGATTTCCGTCCAATTGGTTCCGGAATTGGTGGAGTAGTAGAAATCGTACTTGCCGTTGTTGTGCCCCACGGTCTGTACCAAACTGACCTTGACCACGTCTCCGATTTTGAAGTTCTCCCCTCCTTTAATGCTCAGGGAGCCTTGTTCCAAATGGGCCGAAGCCAGGGTACCCGCGACGAGTACCGCTGCCAGTGAAATCTTGAAGTTGTGCATGATTCGCTCCTTAAGGCGGATGATTTCCAAGGTCGACCCACCGAATCCTTGAAGCTGTCCGGAAATCTACCCTCCGGAAGTGGAATCCGCCGCGCACCCGCCGGGAAATCGTTTGCGATTTGGAAACACCCGGTTCCAGGGCCGGAATTTTCCGTAACGTTTCCGCTTCTCCCGGGACCCATCCCCGCCGGGTTATGTTCTTGAAAGGTCCCGGAATGGGATAAGCGCAGAAGGTCCGGAATATGCCGGTCACCCCATCGTCCTTCGTCTCCGAGTGCGTTGTCTGGGAGGGCGGCGCTCATCACAAGAACGGAAAAGCCCGGGCATTTTCTAATTTTCAAAGGCCAATGACACCCATGTCCGCATCGTCCATGCAAGCCGCCCGGTTTCCCGTTCTGGCGCTATGCCTTTTCTGGCTTGCGGCCTGCGGAGAATGGAACTCCGATACCGCCGCCCTGACCGCCCGCAGCGCCTCCGCGGCCCAAGGACCCGATTGCTCAAGCTGCCACGGGTATCCCCTCAAGGATTTCAACCACGACTATCATCTCAATAAGGCCACCGGAAACGTCGACCTCAACGGCCGGATCACCTGCGTGGATTGCCATAGCCAATCCATCCATTGGACGCCGGTCACCCTCTTCGACACGGTCTACGAGGAACCGGACGGCGAGCAATGGCGCACCCTGGACAATCCCAAAGCGACCGATACCACCAAGGACGGCATGGTCATCCGCAGCCTTTCCCTGCTCAAGGTGGACACCCTGAGCCGCCATCTTGCCACTCCCCAGCCGGAGCGGCCTGGAGCCAAACCCCTATTCACGGAATTCGTGACCGCCCTGGCCCACATGAACCAGCAAGTGGACGTGGTCTTCGACAGCAAGAATTCCCGGCCCAGCAAGTACAACGGCGATTCCGCCTCCTACAATCCCACCCAGGAAACCTGCTCGGCCGTGGCTTGTCACCCGAGCGTCAAGCCCTATAGCTGGGGATCGGTGGCCAAGGGTCTGCCGGAATTGAAGAACAAAGATCCGGAGAACCCCTAGTGATGCGAAACTTTCCCATCCGCCCCGTCTCCGCGTTGCGCCTTCTCCTCTCGGGTAGCCTGCTCGTTTCCTGTATCCTGTTCGTTACCGGCCTGGCCCTCGGTGGCTGCGCCCGCGTCCATCAGAAGGACCGCGAATTCCTGAGCGATCCGATCATGCAACGCACCCCGGACGCGCTGGGCGCGGGCATGGAAAGCCATAACCTGCCCCGGCGCGAAGGTTCCTCGGGCGGCAGTTCCGGATCCGGCGGCGGGTGCGGATGCTGAACTTCCGGCGTCCCTCGCGCCTTTCCCGCGCAAAGGCCCTCGCCTTCTCCCTCAACACTCTGATCTGCGGCCTCGCCGCCGCGCCCAGCCCCGCGCGGGCCGCCGAATCCGATCAAGGCGTCGACTTCAAATACATGTATTACTGGGATCGCAACGGCGTGTGGAACCATACGCCCGCCGTCACCTGGTTCAAGAAGGTGGCCGCGTCATGGCGGATCCAATACGACCAGGAACTGGACGCCGTTTCCGGCGCGTCCCGCCGGCTGGGGCTTCGCAACATCGGCCGCCTCGCCGACAACGATCTGAAGCTGGACGGCATCTCCGGCGCCTCCCAGCGCGAGATCCGGCATTCCGAACAGGCCACCGTGGCCTACGCCAACCAGGGACGCAACGCCTCCGCGTCCTTCTATTTCAGCGATGAGAATGATTACCGTTCCTACTCCCCGTCCCTTGCGGGTTCCCTGGATTTCAACGAGCGCAACACCACGCTCGGAGGATCCGCTGCCCTGTTCCTGGACGATATGCATCCCACCGGCCGCTTCACCGGCTATGGCGGCAAGCGGAAAATCCTGTCCTTGACCGGCAGCCTCACCCAGCTCTTTACGCCCCTCACCCTGGGCGCCATTACCGTCAACGTCAACCACAGCACGGGATACCTGGGCCATCCCTACAATCCCGCCGTTACGCCGGACGGCGACCTGAAGCTGGAAAACCTCCCGGACAACAAGACCAGCGTCGCCGTCAGCGGGCAGATCATCCAGGGCTTCCACATCGGCGGACAGCTCGGCTCCCTGCGTCTGGAGGCCCGCCGCTACCAGGACGATTGGCAGCTCGGATCCAACACGGCCGATCTCCAATGGTACCAATACGTGCACGAAGGCACCTGGTTCCGGTTGCGCGCGCGCGGCTATCACCAGGATGCCGCCGCCTTTGCAAAAGAGGCGTATATCGGGGACGAGGTCTATCGCACGCCGGACATCCGCTTCTACGCCTTCTCCTCCCTGACCGTGGGCCTCAAGATCGGGTCCGTGTTCCCGGAAAGCTGGGGTGAATCCCCATGGCTGCCGGATCGTTGGGACCTCAGCTACGATCATGGCGTGCGGGACACCAAGGGCGAGGACGACGGCGTGCATCCGCTCTACCATTACCAGCTCTTCCCCACGGATCAGTACTACATCCAGGGGACGTTCATGGCGGGCCCC
>Ga0209515_10005466_pt1 | contig 16412 bp, 10 predicted proteins | sample Subgroupgradi54m_FD_187454 | JGI IMG/M metagenome (GOLD analysis project Ga0209515, IMG submission 187454) | Subsurface groundwater microbial communities from S. Glens Falls, New York, USA - GMW60B uncontaminated upgradient, 5.4 m (SPAdes)... ...
ACAGTAATCAATGCGGCACTACTTCGTGGATGATCGGCACTGAACTTACAATGATGGTTACGCTCTGGCTTTGGCTCGCGCCACTGCATGTCAAGGTATATCTCGTATCCGTGGGGGGCTGTACGGATTTCGTGCCACTGGTATCCACGGATCCGATGCTTTGGCCCGACTGGTCCGCGGTAATCGCACACGATGCAAAACCAGTCGTATTCCAGGAAAGTACAGAGGACTGCCCCGGATTGATGCGTGTTGGGTTTGCCCTGAACTCAAGGATGCCCGGGGTAATGTTGACGGTGCCGCAACTGCGGGACGCGGTCTCGTTGCCGGAGGTTACAATCACTGATCCTGATTTAGTACCGATTGTCTGATACGCCACAGAAACCGGATTGGCGGTTGTGCCTTCCAATGGCGCATCGCCCGACCAGGAGAAACTATTGGCGCTATTGCCCCCGCTCACCTGCGCCGACCAATCCACCAGTTCTCCGGCGCGCGCCTCGGGTACCGACGCTTTGCATGAATTAATATGCAAGGGGCCCGCAGGCGGGTTCACGGGACCGACCGTCATTACGGTCGCAGAGCAATTGTTGATTTCATCCGATTCAGTCACGGTATTGTCAGAGTCAGCGCAGACAATAATCCGATGCGTGCCTTCCGGAACAGTACGCCACTCGCCCGATGTCACTGGCGCATCGGCGCCAGCCGCAAGTTCAGCCACGCTTGCCGGCAGCGGCAACGTGATATCGCTAAACGGCAACGCCGCAAGTTCTGGCCTCGCAGAGGTGCGCGCCACGCCGGAACTCACCGGAATCTTAGCGTCAATAGTCCCGTTGTTGCCAATATCAATCAAGAAAGCCGTGGTGAAAGAATGCGTGACCGCGCCTACGCCCTGATTTTTTATGCGTCCGGAAAACGTGATTGTCCTGCCTGCTTTTAACTCCCCGCTTGCGAGTGCAGGCGCCTGGCTTACGACCAAGTCCGGAAGATTACTCCCGGACTGTCCCCCGCCAGAGCCGCCGGTGCAGGCGCCGCCGGGCACTGCGCATACATTAGCGCCTGCTCCGGGCGCTACGGTGCATACATTGGCTACGCAATCAACGTGCGTCAGATCCGTCAATGAATCAACAACCTTAACAGAAACCTGCGCCACGCCGGACTGCCCGAGCTTTGCATCCGTGATGCGCAACACCGGATAAACATACGTTCCGGCAGGATCGTTAAAGGTTTTATCCAAACTATTGCGGTTGCAAATCGTCGGAGACGCCGGATTATTCACGGTATTCTGGACTGCAAACTGCGATGCAAAATCAAGATTCCAGTCGCACTTGCCGCCCTGGGCCACGCCCCGCGCCGCATCGGCCCATCCGTCCGGATCGAAACTTGCCACCGTATCTCCGGTCACATCTTTATCTGCCGAAAGCCATACTTTCACCGGAGCGCCTTTGAGCACCGTGATGCTTGCGCCATACGTAACGCCGTCCAAACTGATACCCGCCTCGGCCACCGGCGAGCGATTATCCGGCAATACCGTGATGATTTGCGATGAACAGTTATTTTCCGTAAAGAACTCGTTGCTGACCGCAGGATTTGGCTGATCCGCGCAGAGCGTAATTTTATGCGTGCCTGCCGGAAGATTGCTCCACACGCCGGAAACCACGGACCTTTCAGCGCCTACGGCAAGGCCAGCAATCACCGGATCCGGCGCAATCGTCAAATCATTTGATCCGTCATTGCCAAGGTCAATTTTGAAACTCGCATGAAATGTCGCGGGCGTTGCGGCATCTCCCTGATTTTTTATTTTCCCGGTGAAAGCAACGTTCCCTTTTTCCACCAATGGCGCGCTGGTGCTCGGCAGAGGCCCCTCGGACACCACCAGGTCGGGCGCGGTCACGCGCACGCTGATTGACGCGATGCCGGACTGAATGTTTTTATTATCCGCAATTTTCAATAGCTGATAATCAATCACGCCAGGCCGGTCATTGAAAATGAATGTCTGGGCCGCCAAAGTGCACGCGGCTGGAGACGCTGGATGCAGAATCACATCGGGGAACGCGACGCTCGTCCCCTGCAAAAGAGTATTATTCCAATCGCACTGGCCGGAGGTGGAGACGCCGTTGACCGGGTTGGTCCATCCGTCCGGATCAGAACTGCCAAGCGCGGAGAAAATAATGGACGTGGTAGCCCCGCGCGTCACGATAATGTCGCTGTGGAACGTGGCGCCGTTATCCGTGCTCGCCGATGCCAACGCGACCGGAGCCGCGGACGGCAGGACCTGCACGCTGATCAGTGCCTTGTTGGAACGAGCGCCCGTATTGTCAAAAATGCGCAACGCCTCATACGCATATGTCCCGGACGCATCCGTAAATACGCGCGTAAATGACGTTGCCTGCTCATTCACAATTCTGGTGTCACAATCCTCGGTCGGGTCCATCGGGTCATTGATCACCCACTCATAGGTCGGTATGCCGGTCGGAAACACGCCCCGATCCAGATCGCGATTCCATTTACACGAGCCGCCTTTTGACACGCCGCCGTTTTTGCTCGTCCATCCGTCCGGATCAGAACTTACGGTATCAATAGACCCCACGCGCCGCTGGGCTGATACCCACAGTTGGGTGTCTTCGCCTTGCTTGATTGATACGGTGTCGCGATATATGCGGTTCGCGCTCGGATCACTGGACACACCCGCAATGGCAATCGGCGCGCCGGGTGCTACCACATCAATAGTCACGAGCGCCGGCGCCGACACTGCCCCGCGATTATCCGTCATGCGCAAAACCGCATAGGTGAAACTGCCGGTCTCGGCAAAATTATGTACAAATGAAGTAACACAGTCCACGGCAGAAGCGGGATTTCTGTTGGTGCCGGAAACATCTTCAAAAGAAACCTGTGCCGCGCGATCCAGATCCGCATTCCACGCGCACTGGCCCGTTGCGGTCAGATTCTGCGGATGAGACATGCCGTTTAGCGCATTTGCCCAGCCGTCCGGATCGGAGCTCGTCTCATCCGGGGCGTTCGCGGTGCCGGTGACTGCGCCGAAAAAGATCACCGTGGGAACATTTTGCGTGACCACAATGGATTTGGCATACGCCCGATTCGCATTTTGATTTGCGGAAATGCCGGCAATGGCGATGGGCGCCCGATTCGCGGCATCAATCGTCACATCCGCTTTGGCCTGCGCTGGCGCCGCGTTCCCCCGCTCCACAATCACTTTTGGTTTTGCCGCGCCGGCCGTGGCATACGCGTGATCAATTGCTTTTGATGTTGCCGAGAATCCCGCGCACGAGGAACCGAACTCATTTTCCTGGCATTGGCCCGCGGCAACGCCATGCGGCAGGACGCCGCATCTGCCCTCGGCGGTTTCCACGCGCGTCGTGTTGTCTACATCCTTATCGCTCCCGCAATCCCACCAAAAAGAATAATTCATGGTGCCCAGCGCATCGCCTGATACCACTGCGGTGAGACGCGTGGTTTGCGGCACTACGACTGATGTCGGAAATGCGGAGAGATTCACGGATAGATTCTGGTCCGTCACGGTCACGGCACAAGAACCTGATTGCGAGCCGGAAGTGATATTCACAATCTTACTGCCGATTGTGCTAAACGTCGTGGCGAATGTCTGATTGCCAACCGTTGATCCGGTGCGTGGCATTGCATCAATCTCTCGGACAAGCCAATCGTATGAGCCAATGCCGCCGGATGCTTTCATCGGGAATGTCTGCTCCCCGGTGCGCACGGTCTGGACCGCCGGATCGCAGATCAACGCATCGCGCGAGATCACTGCAATCGCGGCAGTGGCGACAATAACGTTATTAAATGGGTCTTTGTAGCTGGCGCTCACCGTTACATTGCCGGTCGCTGATTTGCTGGTTACCAATCCCGCGCTTGACACCGTCGCTTTATTTTGGTCGCTCAACGGCACAGACCATGACGCATTGATGGTCACATCTGCTTCGGGCAGGGGCCCGCCCGGACCGTCCGGATCATATTTGGCGGCAAGCTGGGCAATCTCGCCATCCGCGTGGAGTTGAGTCGCGGCAGGAGTAATCACGAGTGTCGGCTGAAATACTTTCAGAGAATTATCACACAAACGGCTTGCCGTATCGTTATTTTTATCCGTAACACTCACTGACCCGAATTTGTCTCCGGCACTTGTGTACTGCATGGAGACCGAAGCGCACTTATCCGGGTTCAAGTCGCATGACACATTTTTTGTCCATATAAATCCGTACGGAGCAACTCCCTGCGCTGGCACCGCTGTCCAGGTCACGGGCTGATTGATCACAGCCGACGTCGGGGACACCGAGCAGGTTACCGAGACCTTGGGCGTACCAACGGTAATCGGAATCCGCGCCTCTTTGCGCGCGCCGCCCCGCTCAATAATCACTTTTGCAAAATACACGCCCTCCGTAGCATAGATGTGCGCCGCAGGCGTGGTCACGCTCGTCTGGAATGTGCTGTTTACCTTAAAACCAATCGTCGTATCATTTGGATTACCGCACGCCGCAGTCGCATCCGCCGGATTGTCCGTGATGTTACTGCAATCCCACCAAAAACTGTAATTGAGCGCATCAACGGCAGATCCCGTGTAGTTACTCGCGTCTCCCTTGAGCTGGATTTGCAGGGGCGCGGCACCTCTATCAGAAGGCACAGCGCTCAATGTCGCATCAATACGGCCGGTTACCGCAAGGGTAAACACCGCGTTTTGCGCGCCGGCGCTCACCGTCACCGGATACTCACCCACCGGCATCTCGCGTGCCACGCTCACGGATAGATCGCTCCCGCATGATCCTGCTTGCAAGGGCGTGCAGGATGTAGGATTAAACGTGATTGCAGGCACCGGCATGGATGCGGAGATATTGCCTACCCGACTGCTCAAGGGCACGGCGGTCGCATTGCCACCGGTATTGGTGATGGTCGCGCGGTTGGCGCTCGTAATGCTCGTGCCTTGCACCATCTCAATCCGGCTCCGATCAAGTAGCAAAGTATAATTGAACGGAGGATTTACCGTAATATCTATATGACTTTCAGCAACCGCCGCTTTGCGCACTGCCACTACTTTGGCCCGATACGTTCCTTGTTGGGTATAGATCAAATCCGTGGTGCGCACCGACAAATCACGCACGTTGGATGCGACAAAGTCCGGCGCGCCGCAGGCGCTCACCGCACTCAATACCGCAACATCTATGCCTGCAGTATCGCATTTTTTCCAAAATGTATACGTGAGGGAGTCGCCCGGATCTCCGGTATAATCCACTGCCGGCGCATCGGCTTTGAGCTGAATCACATAGGGCGCCGGGCCTACGGCAGACGGCGAGGCGGAAAGCGAGACGCTCATCTCGGATCTGACAATTAAATTAAAAGTCGCGGTGACTACGGGCGTTCCGGCCACTGAACCGGTTACGACAACCGGGTACGTTCCGGCAGGAGTCGCGTCAATCCCCCGCGTTGTCGCCATGGTCAACGTACTCGTGCAGGGCAAAGACCCGGGTATACAAGAGGACGGACTAAACGTCGCAGTAGCGCCTTGGGGAAGGCCGGACGCAGAAAATGCAACTGACGAGCCGCTCCCTTTTAGCTTAACGACTGTAATGATATTCGTGTTTCCCGCCGTGGCTCCTTGTACCACCACAATGTCTCTGCTTGCCGTAAGCGAATACTCGCCGTTCATGGTTACTGTTACCGGCGCGCTTACCGCGGGTGCCCATAGCGTACTGCCTGAACACGAAACCGAATACGTGGTATCGCTCGTAGGATTCACGGTCTTGGCGCCGCTTGAGGCATTGCCGGTGTCAAAGCCGGTGCCGGTGCAGGACGATGCGTGAGTGGATGACCACGTCAGTACTACCGGATCTCCGGCATTGATCCTTGTTTTGTCTGCGGAAAGAGTGACAGTGGGTTGGTAGTGAACCACGATACTTGCTTGTCCATCATTGGATACTATGCCCCGGTTGTCAGTAATCTGTAAAATATTATAGGTGAGCGCCCGGGAAATCTGCGCGTCGTTTTGCGCCAGATCATTGAACGTGTACGGGCTGGAAGCCGGATTGGAACGCGATGCTTCGCACGCCGTGGCAGATGCGGGACTGGTGATAGGAGCATCAGGATAGGTCGGAGGCGAAGACTGCCTCAATTCCACGTTCCAGTCGCAATGGCCGCCGCTGGAGACGCCCTCCGTACTTGTCCACCCATCCGGATCAATGGAAATCTGCCCTGAAGCCGGGCTTGCTTTCGTACCGATGAATGCGGAAAAGTACAAAGGCGTGGGAATGCCGAACTTTACATCAACGGAAGAAGTGTAACTGCGAGATGAACCAGTATCTTTGCTCATACCTGCCACGGCAACTGGCGCGCCGTTCGGCGGCAGAGAAATGACGACCGGACCACAGGATGCAATTTTCGTTAATCCGGAAATCGTATCGGTCACCGTTACGCTTCCGATTTTACTCCCTGCGGTTGTATAAGACGCCACTGCCGACAATCCTGTTTTACCCGCAAGCGGAACATCCCCGCTCCATACATAGGTATAGGTGCCGGAGCCGCCAGACGCAGTCGCGACCCATGTCGTGTTTTGTTCGGTAATCGCGGACGCGGGCGCCACCGCGCACGAGGCGGTCGGCGCGGGAAATGTCGCGGTCACGCCCGTATGACTCTCCGCACTCCTTGCCCCGCCGCGCTCCACAATAACTTTGGGAGTAAAACTGCCTACGTTATATGCTGGATTTACCGCGGTGCTCAAAAACTCTTGTCCCTGCAGAGGCACGCCGTCGCATTTGGCGCCTATCGCGTTGGTCGTGCACACTCTATCCCCCGATGGATCACTCGGCAGTTGCCCGCAGGCGCTCTTCACTACCCCAAGGTCAGAACTCGTATTTGTACAATCCCACCACAGGGAAAAGTTGCCCGTGTCGCTTGGCACTCCGGTATATTGCGTAATAGTTGCGGTCAGTATCGGACTAAACGGCGCGCCTCCGGATATCGGACTTGCGGCCAGCGATACGACGAGCTGGGGCAGAATAATCACATGCAGAGTCGCTGGCACAGACACCCCATTTTTATCATCCGTTACGGTAAGTATCTGATAGGTGTGATCTCCAAGCACCGATTGGCTCTCGGACGGGAGAGGAAAAGTGATGGACGAGATAACGGTATCGCAATCAGAAAGGGCTGATACTCCCGAGATGATTCTCTCAAATGAAATCGGCGGATCCTGATTAAAATCGCTGTTCCACTGGCATGATTTGATGGTACCATCCGCATCCGCGCTTCCTGCGGCGGAAAGATATACTTTCGCCGGCACGCCCTGCGTGACCGTAATCGTATTGCTGTATGTCCGGGTGGATGCGGTGTCCAAACTCGCGCCCGCGACTGCGCTCGGAACCTGATTTGCCGGTGATACGGTAGCGCTTTGCGAGCAATCCGGCGTTCCGTCGCCGGAGCAAGTAAGAGTATATTGCGTAGTTGTTTGCGGATTAACTGTCTTGGTACTGTTCACCGCTACACTGCCGATGCTCTGATTAATATTGCACGTTCGCGCATTTGATACATTCCACGACAGCGTGGACGGATCCCCGGGTTTTACGGTTGTAGTCGGACTCGCCGCAAAAGACGTGCAGACCGGTGGCGCGATTGTCATGGTCACGGTCTGGGTTGCGGATGTTGGAAATAGGCCGGTATCCGTGGACGCGCAATTCAAAACATATATCTTGGGGCTGGTGCGCAGATTTGAAATGACCGCAGAGCCGCTCGTCCTCGCGACAATCGCAGTATTAAAATCAGCATCCGGACTGGAACAGCTCGCGGCGCCGGTGGATGTCCAACTCAACGTAAACTGCTGATCTTGATTAATGGGATTGGGGGTCGCAATAAACGAGGTGATAATCGGCGCCGGCACCGCAGTGATGGTCACATCCGCGACGCTTGATTTTGCGCCCTGCTTATCAGTCAACCGGTACACATGATACATGCCGCCCGCGTCATTGAACGTATGCGTTGCCGAAGCAACGCAATCTTTTGTCGCAAGAAGAGAATCAAAAGGAAAGCCGTCTCCTATTGTCGTGGTCTTATCAATCTGTGTATCAAACCTGCTTGGTACGCTTGGATCAAAACTCAAATCACTGTTCCATTCGCAAATGCCGCCGTTCAGAATGCCTTTTGCCGGATCCGTATCAGCATCAGCGCTTATAGCAGTAGTACTCGGAAATTTCCCGGTGTAAGGCGCAAAAGAAACCGTTACCGGGATGCCTCTTGGCACGCGGATAGCAGTGCTGTAGGTGCGCGGAGACGCGTTCTCAATGCTCACGCCCGCCACCGCAGTCGGCGCCTGATCATTAAGCGTTACCGTGGCACTCGCCACCGCAGGCGGCAGAACATCTCCGGTGCAGGTCAAGGTGTAGGTCGTATCACTCGTCGGGGAAACGCTCTTTGTCCCGCCGGTATCGCACGACGCGCCCGTACTGCATACCGATCCCACGCCTTTATCAATCGTACAGGAATTTGAATTGCCCGAACTCCAGTTTAATGTTGCGCTCGCGCCAAGATCAATTGCCGAAGGACTGGCAGTGAGCCGCGCGGTGGGCACGCAGGCCGTGGTAAAACTGATGCGATTGGCATCCGTAAACCCTTTCAGATCAAGCGCTCTGACGATATAAACATAAACCTTGTTCCTCACTGCGGTCGTATCCACCACCGCGGTTTGGGTAAAAGGGAATGACAGATTCAGAAACTCCGGAGCATTCAGCCGCACTAGGGTAGTGGGATCGGGATTTGCGACCGTGCCCTCGGCGCGTAAAATTTCATAATGGATCGCGCCATCAGACGCGCTCCAGGTCAAAGAGACCGGCGATGCCGTGCTTCCCGCAGTACAGGAATTACTCGGAGACGCAAGCGTAAAATCCGCCGGCAATAGATCAATGTCATTACTACGGGTAGAAAAAACAGGGAGTTGTGTATTCGTCGGAGTGCAGGTAAGAGCGAAATTCGTCTGGTCGTTGAGCGTGGCATTGAGATTTGTGCCCGCACTCACGGTAACCGCACTACTTCCAGTGATAGCTCCTTTGGTATCAAAAAGCGAATTGGAGTTTCTGTGTGATGGGAAATTGATCGCTCCATATTGAACATCTCCCTTGCATTGCGAAACATTTTGCCCGTCCCATCGCACGGTCATTGGTTTTCCATACTGACCCGGAGAAGTAATGGGAGAAAAGCCCGCGCTCGGGCACGATACGGCCTGATAGATAGTCGGGCTCCAATCACTGACCCCTCCGGCGCTTCTGCTCTGAATACTGATGCCATAGGTCGCGCCACTGCCTATTGTTACTCCCCCCTGAACCGTCCCGGAAAAACTATAGCTCGTCACATTGCCAATATTAGTGGCTCCGCTCGGCGCGCAATCCTTTCCCAAACACGCCCTATACTGATAACTGTCAGCGCCGGAAACAGCTGACCACTGGGCCGTGATTGCCGGTGAGTCGCCACAAGATACGGATGTCTTGGTAATTGCCGGCGCGCCCGGAATCCCGATATTCACCGTCGCGCTGTCGCTGGCACTCCCGCATGTAATAGTGTATGTGGTGCCTGCCGTAGGATTGACGCGGACTCCGGAACCGCTGCTCTGCGCAGCGCCGCCGGTATTAAATCCACTGCCAGTACACGAAGAAGTATTTGCCGAAGTCCACGTCAAATCAACATTTGCTCCGGATGAAACAGTCGTGCTGTCAGACCCGTTTACTTTCAGATCAACCGTCGGCACCCCGGGCGCCGGGGGCGCTGATGTCACCCATACCGCGATCCGGCCTTTTGTGCCAAATCCAAAAATCTGGCTGGATGCTTTTGTCTTGTCAAAATTAAGACCAACAAGAAAATAAAGCGCAGCGAGCAGTACAAAAAAAAGCCCGCCGCGCAGGACTGCGGAAAAATAACGCTTCATTCTTACAGAGCGAAATAAAGCCATAGCGCCGTCATCGGATTATCTATGCAGAACCGTCTCCGCTCCCCCGGATCCGTCTCACTTCTTACGCTCTACCTCAAGCGCCGGAACATCGGCGCGCACCGCCTTCACCTCCCAATTAAATTCGCCGTCCGCTTTGGCGCCATGCACCACAAATGATTTCTCGTCAAATCGATCGTAGCTCAAAAGAAACGGCATCTCGCCTTTTGCGGTCAAAAGCACGGTCGCGGTGTGATCGCGCGTGAGCGCGTCAAAATAATCCGGCAAAGTCACCGTCGCGCGGCCAGCGATGAGCCGTCCGCTTCCCCGATAAAACACGCCAATCTCCGGTCCCTCCAATGACGAATGCACCAACTCATATCCGGGTTTCAGCGGGTGATCAATGACGAAGTTTTTCACTACCGAGTTAACCGAACCAGTCACGCTCAAACTATTGCTCACAGTAACATCTTTTGCAAAAAGAGTTGCTTCAGTAACGATACCCTTGTCAAAATGATTATTGCCATGGGTATTAAAATCAAAAACATCAATGCTACCGTTAACATTTACATTGCCCCCGGTTGCATTTATGCTTTTTGCAAATAACGTACCTGTTACAGTAGCAGATTTTCTTAGCGCGACATCACCAGTAACCGTAAGATCACTGCCCACAGTGACGCTGGTAGGGCCGTCTTGCGTGATGGTAGAATCTCCGAGCGTATCAGTCGCCGTGAATGCGGCGACCTTGCTCACCGTGCCGGCGCCGCCGATGGTCGCAGCCCATACTTCCTGCACAAATTGCGGCACCGAACTGTGGCCGATCGCCATGCCCGCCAAAAGCAGAACAAGCCCGAAGAGCGCGATATTAATATGGCGGACCTTTTGGGCGGAAGCCGCGAAACTTTTCGCTCTCGTGATGAATGAACGCATAAAATTATTTTTAGCGATAAGTAGTGAGTCAATGATAATCCAATCAACAAAGAAAACAAGCGGGCGTTATCCACAGCCGCATATCTCTTCCTCTCTGCTGTGGATAACAAAAGTGGCGATGATAAGCGGTTTTTGCTACAGTAGGGAAATAACATACGGCGAAGAGGTCGGTTCGCTGTGATATAACCTTAAACATTCAAAACAAATTTATGAATAAAATGGGACTCGTAGAAGTAGTCAGCGAGAAGATCGGCGGCACCAAGAAAATGGCCGAAGATGCCGTGGACACGGTATTTGATACCATCACGCATGCGCTCGCCAAGGGTGATGAGGTGAGCATCGCGGGATTCGGCGCGTTTGTTACCAAGAAGCGCGGCGCCCGCATGGGAGTCAATCCCCGCTCTGGAGAAAAAATCCACATTGCGGCAACCACCACCGCCAAATTCCGTGCAGGCAAGGCACTCAAAGAAGCAGTGAAATAGCTATCGGACATTCCAAAAGGACACCCATACGGGTGTCCTTTTGGAATTGAAAGCGGGTAAGGGGAATCGGACCCCTATATCTTGCTTGGAAGGCAAGCGCACGAGCCATTGTGCTATACCCGCGAATATGCTTGTTGCGTTGATGCCTAAACGAGACATCTATCAATCCATGCGAGTATCTTTCTATGCAAATGAACACCTGAATGTTCATTATTGCTACTCTTAACATAGAGACGAAATGTCCCATGCGGTAACTTTCCTTTATTAAACTTTGATTTATTTTCTCTCCGATCAGTAATGATTTTATTGAACTGATTTGCGGGCAAGCTGGTCTCTTGGCACCAAAAATGTAGAGATTTTTCAATATCATTATCAGGATAAAGATGAATGGTTGCGCGAAAATGCTCCATTTTTATGCCACAACATACTATAAACCATCTCATTGCCAAACGTATCACCCGAGGATCAGAATTTACGATATGAACACTCTCTGGCGTCTTTCCGCCCTCACCTAAATATAACGCAATACCCAGCATGAATAAATCCCTTTCTGAAAGCTCTTTGATATCACTTTGTGCATACATTTTCGCGCGCTCGATAGATTCAATTTTAAGACGGTGCTTATAAAGAGCTGATTTCAACTTGGCGTTTCCCACCCTTTCTATAAGTTCTTTACCAGGTATAAATGGAACACCCGAGAGCCAATTACTCAAAGTACTCTTAGAAACGCCTAATCGTTCCGATATCATCCCGTAAGAGTAGCCAGATTTTCTTAGTGCAAGTGCTTCACTTCTGTATGTGTTCATGTACACTATCCTATCACTATATGTACAGGGGTTCAATCATGGTTATCCACAGATCTTTTTTCGGGCTGCCGAGAATCGAACTCGGTCTGTCTGCTCCCAAAGCAGATGTACCACCATCATACGCCAGCCCGTTATTATTATAGTTTCACACTTATGAAACGAAACACGTGGAACACAGTACTCGTTTAGTAAACCCTTTCCCACACCGCATTCTCAAAATGCTTTATCCTTGCTTTCTTTTTCTCTTTATCAATCGCAATTGCCAGCACATCAATCTGCCATTTTTGCGAATAGGGAAGCCGATGTTCCATAAGATAGGTCTCGCAGATCTTCTGCAACTTCTTAATCTTCAAGCGATTTACACTTGATTCAGCAAGGTAATGTTGCACGTGTTTCGCGTCCCTTGTCTTTACTTCGCAAAATATCAAAGATCCTTGCTTCTTTGCTACCAAATCAATTTCTCCCCATGGTTTAAGATAATTCTTCTCTACTATAATATATCCTTTGTCTTTAAGGTACTTCTCGGCAATTCTTTCTCCTGCATCCCCGAATTTCCGTTTTTTTGAAGGCATAGTGTTGCACGGGAAACATTGCTCTTTATCGCACCACGCTTCCTGGCGGGACTTCCTGGGCTGGATGAAGTAAAACAGGGGAGCCATCGCTGTCTGCCGCCAGAATCATGCCGTAGCTGGTATAACCCCTCATTGTTCTTGGCTCCAGATTTACGATTACCGGCATTTCTTTACCAATCAATACCGAAGGATCAGGGAATACCAGAGCAATACCAGCAAGGATTTGGCGCTCTCCGCTACCCATATCAAAAATAAACTTCACAAGCTTGTCAGAATCAGGCACTCTTTCCGCAGAGATCACTTTGCCTATGCGTATTTCCAGTTTTTTGAAATCATCCAATGAGATCATGGTGGGCGACGAAGGGATCGGACCTTCGACCTTTCCGATGTGAACGGAACGCTCTACCACTGAGCTAGTCGCCCAAAATAGGAGTTGCTGAATGCAATGCTGTTTCGCCCCCTCGGCGAAACCCAGGACGATTCTTTACGGATCGCGAGGACGCAATCCTAAATCGCCCGCGCGAGCAAAGCAGTTTGCTCGCGCCCACTGAGCTAACCGTCCAGAAACAACTGCATAATAGCATTGATCTCTTGCGAAATCAAAACACCCCCGGCGTACGTCGGGGGTGTTTTGATTTAGAGATCCGAAGTCAAAAATTGAACTTATTGATAATCTTCTCATGCGGATATTCAAGGATGTCCCGTAAAAACCGATCGTACATATCCATCCGATAGCGGAATTCATCGGTCTCCATCACCGTATGCTGGATGGGCTTGCCAAGTTCTGACTCGGCATTGGCAAGAAAACGGTCAAGCCGGCGTTTCTGGATCCCGTCACCGACAATCAAAAGATCCGTGCGCGAGTTTTCGCTTTGCGTGAAGACACCAGAAATAATAGCGAGTTTTATCTTGCCAATGCCTTTCATCTGGCGGAGCAGCTCATCATGGGGCGCTACGGACGAGGTAATAACCAAATCCCGCAATTCCCGAAGGAGTATGTAGGTGGGGTTCACTCCGTAAACTTTTTCTTTCCTCGTGGCTGGCTTTTTGGCATTTTTCGTTTTTATCTCCACGCTGACAATTCGCTCCTCGGCAAGGCCATATTTCATCATTTTCTGCAATTCCCGGCGCACTGCTTTTTTTTTGACCTGGCTGTGCCCTGCGATCTGTTCCACGGAGAATTTCTGCTCGGCATTCCGCACCAGGAGACGGAGAATCCGCGCCTTGGGCACGGATTCAAAAAGTTTTTCCAGCATGTGTTCCATAAACGAGGGGTTAGTAACTAGCCAATAGCCATTAGCAAATACTAATAGCTACATCCTATTGGCTATACCCTTATTTGATCGTTGCTTTCCCGCCCGCGGCTTCAAGTTTTTTCTTTATTTCCTCGGCCTCTTCTTTCGCCACTCCTTCTTTCACGGGCTTTGGCGCCGCGTCGGCAAGGTCTTTGGCTTCTTTCAGGCCCAAAGAAGTGACCTCGCGAAGGACTTTGATGACCTGGATTTTTTGGCTACCCGCTTCCGTAAGCTCCACGGTAAAGCTCGTCTTCTCCTCTTTCTTCTCGCCTTCTTCTCCGGCGCCACCACCCATGCCCGGCATAGCACCCATCATCATGGGCATTGCCGCTGATACGCCGAACTTCTCTTCAATTGCTTTGACCAGTTCCGAGAGCTCAAGAACCGACATACTGGCAATCGCTTCAATCATTTTTTCTTTGTCCATAGCGTTGATTATTAATTAATTATTAATTATTTTTTTGATCTTTGATTTGATTCAAAACAAATGCAAGATTCCGAATATTACCCTGCAGGACCGACGCAAGACCCCGCAGGGGAGCGGACAGCGCTGCCGCGACTTGCCCGAGCAGGATTTCGCGACTTGGCAAGCGCGCCAAGGCCATGACCTGCTTGTCGCTCAAAAGTTTCCCGTCCAACAAGCCGCCGAGTATCTTGAATGTTCCAACTTCTTTAGAGAATTTTAACAATATCTTTGCCGGCGCCACCTGATCGCCATAACCGAATGCAACCCCTATCTCGCCTTTCATGCCCTCGGTCACGGCGCCGGTACTCGTCTGGGCAAGCGCCCGATCAAACAGCGTTTTCTTCGCAACTTTATATTCCGCACCTTCTTTTTTCAAAAGACGGCGCAATGCCTGTGATCTTGCCACGGACACGCCGCTAAAATCGCTGAAAATTGCGATTTTCTGGCGTTTGAACTTATCGGCCAATTCTCCGATTATTTCTCCTTTTTGCGCTTTCGTAATCATAAATTGCTGGAAATAAAAAATGGGCGTGTAAACCGCCCAAAGATTAGAGTGTTGCCACTCGTGAGTATCCTCAACAGGACTTCCGGTGATATCTTCACCTGCCTGTTATCTTTGGATTGCAAAATAACTATAGCCGATGGGTTATCCGCGTCAATATTGACAAGATTATTGAGATATGCTATGTTCTATTAGCTTTGCCAGATCACAGTGATCAGGATACAAAGCATAAATCGCTCCTTGATTAAGAAAGGCGGATGTTCCATGAAGCACGCTACTGTTATTTTAGCTGTGGTAGTGATGATTTTTGGTTTTTTTTCTTCTACAGAGGCCGCAACAAGCCAGTATAAAGCAGGGGTGGTTAGTACAGATGCCCCTGCGAAAATACCTGCAACGGGCGGAGGAGGTAGATCGCTGCCCCCATGCTCCATACAACCCGGCAAAGTCTTTGTAGATGGATGTCCTGACGAATGGTTTGCCATGGGCATCAAACCCAGCATCGTTGACGACTTTGGAGATATGAAGCCATCGGGCTTGGATATTCTCAATGTGTACATAACGAATGACAATTCGTTTTTGTACATTTTGGTGGAGTTCGCAGCTCCGCCCGTGAACGCTTCTTTCCTTTTCATCAATACAGATGGAAACCGGCATAGTGGTTGCGGTTACAGAGGAGCCGAGCTCGGCATCACGTTCCAGCCAGAGAGCACCCCCGAAGATTCATACATCGGGGATGCGCGGGATTGCGGGTGGGGGAGTATGGACTTCCCTGGCGCACTGAAATATGTGGCGCGTGGAAATTTCATAGAGGCATCGGTGCCTCTTGGGGTACTGATGACTTTTGGGTCGGTACAAGAAATTGAGATATTTTGCGCAAACGACGATTGCGGCTCGACGCGATATGCGCTGAAAACCGTGCCAAACCCTTCAGTTCAGCCCGGAGGTACGCTGGAGGGACTCGAGCCATTCATGATGGGACACTTCGTGGCTATGTGCACGAACCTTAGCACAGGCCAGCAAGTATGGGGGATTATTGATTCTGCGCATTGGAATTGCGGGGAGTTGGGCCTGAGCACATCGCCCGGGGATCTCGTGTTTGGTGGCGGAGCAGGACTTATCCCGCGAGAAGAAGTGCCCCCAGGACGATAAGCCCGATCGTAATCTAACCAGCAAGAGCAGAACAGGGTATGTCTTTATGAATACCCTGTTTTTTTAATTTGATCTGAGGTATTTCGCTTTGGCGGCGTTGTGCTCGTCCAATGTTTTAGAGAAGATTGTGCGGCCATCTAGAGTGGAAAGGTAATAAAGGTAAGGGGACTGCCGGGGATAGATCGCGGCGCGGATTGCGGAGAGTCCGGGATTGGCGATCGGACCCGGCGGCAGGCCGCGATATTTATACGTGTTGTACAGAGAATTTATTTTTTTATCCGCCGC
>Ga0209515_10005468_pt1 | contig 16411 bp, 12 predicted proteins | sample Subgroupgradi54m_FD_187454 | JGI IMG/M metagenome (GOLD analysis project Ga0209515, IMG submission 187454) | Subsurface groundwater microbial communities from S. Glens Falls, New York, USA - GMW60B uncontaminated upgradient, 5.4 m (SPAdes)... ...
AAATCCAACGCTGCTTTTGGTGTTAATTGATCTAGGTTAATTGCTTGCAATTGCGCGATTACGGGATGCATTGTTTGTGTTTTTATTTCTATTATTGCTGCCGACACGCTAGACACTGCATGCGCGTGTGCAAGCTGTTCTAATTCCATTAATTTTTGTTTCGCTTGCTGAATCACACTGCGCGGCACGCCTGCCAATTGCGCCACTTGTATACCATAACTTTGATTCGCGGGCCCCTTCAATACGCGATGTAAAAAAATAATTTTATCATTGTGCTCAGCCGCCTCTAAATGTACATTTTGAATCGATGATATTTCATCCGCGAGCGTAGTTAATTCAAAATAATGCGTGGCAAATAAAGTAAACGCGCGCGCCTGTTGCGCTAACTGTTGCGCACATGCAAACGCCAATGACAAACCATCAAACGTACTGGTACCTCGTCCGACTTCATCCATTAACACCACACTTTGCGCAGTCGCATTATGTAAAATATTGGCGGTCTCTGTCATTTCCACCATGAATGTTGAGCGACCACTGGCTAAATCATCGGCGGCACCAATACGCGTAAAAATACGATCGATTGGGCCAATGCGCACAGCTGTCGCTGGCACAAAACTACCGATGTGCGCGAGCAAAATAATCAGCGCTGTTTGCCGCATATAAGTGGATTTTCCACCCATATTAGGTCCGGTAATAATTAACATGCGCAAAGTTTCATGCAAACATACATCGTTGGGCACAAATGCATGCGTCGCAACCGCTTCTACTACTGGATGACGCCCTGCTTGAATATTAATACCAATTTCTTCACTTAACTCAGGACAACACCACTGCAATGTTGTTGCACGTTCAGCAAAATTAGTTAACACATCTAATTCCGCAATCGCTGCCGCACATGCTTGCAATTCGGTAAGTGTCGGCAATAATTGATCGAGTAAATTGTCATATAATATTTTTTCACGCGCGAGCGCACGATCACGCGCACTTAATGATTTATCTTCAAATATTTTTAATTCAGGCGTGATAAAACGTTCGGCATTTTTTAATGTTTGCCTACGTATATAATCAATGGGTGCCTCTTTTGCTTGGCCACGACTAATTTCAATAAAATAACCATGCACGCGATTGTAACCAACTTTTAAACTTGATAAACCAGTGCGCGCTTTTTCTTGTTCTTCTAACCGAATTAAATAATCACCTGCATTTTCACTGATCGCGAGCAATTCATCTAATTCCGCATCGTAACCGCGTGCAATCACGCCGCCATCACGAATAGTAAGCGGTGGTTGTTCGATGATGGCACGTGCGAGTAATTCATGTAATTGCGGAAAAATATTTATTCTTGTTTTTAATGTTGAAAAATAAGATGAAGAAAATAATGCTAATTGTTGTTGTAATATTGGTAACAATGCCAACGTTGCACGCAGCGCCACTAAATCACGCGGGCGTGCCGTTTTGAGTGCGATGCGCGCTAAAATGCGCTCTAAATCGGCGACGTGTTGCAATGTTTTTTGTAATTCAGAAAAAGCTGATAACAATTGCTGCACGCATTGTTGACGCGCAAATAAAATTGCACGGTCACGCAGCGGTCGACCCAACCAGCGTTTTAATAAACGACTGCCCATGGCGGTGCGTGTATGATCAAGCACGGACGCCAATGTATTTTCTTCGCCACCAGAAAAATTAGTAATGATTTCTAAATTGCGTCGCGAAGCTGCATCTAAAATTAAACTATCTTCGCGTCGTTCCACATAGAGTGCGCGCACATGTGGCATTGCCGCACGTTGCGTTTCTTTCGCATATTGCAATAAACAACCGGCGGCACATAACGCCATTTGCATGTGATCGCAACCAAATCCGTTTAAATCGCGCGTTTGCATTTGTTCTGTTAACAAACGCACGGCGCTGACATAATCAAATTCCCACGGCGAGCGACGTTGTAAATGCGTTGCGTCTTGTTGCAATAAAATAGCATCGAGATTGTCATCTTCACTGATTAATATTTCTGCTGGTCGTAAACGCGCGAGCTCGCTCAGTAATGCATCTTCACCTTCTACTTCTAATAAATGAATACGGCCACCACTGATGTCTAATACTGCCAAACCATATTTATGGTCTCTCGCTGTCGTTTGGGAACATAGAGAATCGCGAAGAGCGTCATGAATTGTTAATTTATTTTTTTGTGCGTATAACGCGAGTAACACATTGTCATAACGATCATCTAAAAATGCAGCATCGCTTACGGTGCCAGGCGTGAGTAATCGTACTACTTGTCGTTCAACTAGGCCGACACTGGTTTTTGGATCACCGATTTGTTCGCAAATCGCAACCGATAACCCATTGCGAATTAATTTGGCGATATAGGTTTCAGCAGAATGAAATGGCACGCCTGCCATGGGAATGGGTTTACCTGCTGATTGTCCGCGTGCAGTCAGTGTAATTCCCAGCAAGCGCGCTGCACGTTCAGCATCATCATAAAATAATTCATAAAAATCACCCATGCGATAAAACAATAAAATATGCGGATATTCTGCTTTAATTCGCAAATATTGCTGCATCATCGGGGTGTGAATAGAAACTTCACTGAGGGTAAACGTCGTGTTTCTGTCTTGCATGCTTATGTTCCATTTGAAAATAATTAACGCTTATTTAGCATTCCATTCCATTTCATTTTATCTTCCCTGGTTTCTTTTATTGAAAGATGTTTCCATATTTCTTTTTCTTTTGCTCCAAAAAATAATGGGTAACCTGTTTTAATAAGTTGAATCGGAGCATATATTAACGTTGCCATTTTTTCATCTTCTGCAACATTCAAATAAAATGGTTTACCCATTTTCGCAATCACCTTGCGAATGATTGATACCAGTGTTTTTTGAGTAGAATATTCAAGTATTTCATTATTTTGTTGGCTTCTATCTTGTTGAAGATAAATACGCCATTTTGTTGTTGATTTAATAGGTTGTAAACTGCATAAATATTCTTTTAACGCGCAATAAACAATACCTATCCCTAACTTCCCCAAATGCATTTCCATTTCAATCGCGCCATTATTCTCTTTAGGAGAAGGGATTCTTGTAGATAAAGGTAGAAAAACACCTTGCGCAACATATTTTGTATAAACTGCGAATGCCATGTCAGTTTGATTAACACTGACTAAAATAGTTAAACACGCTTTGATTATTTCCTTCTTTTCATTTTTTTCTTTCTTTTCCTTTTTTTCCTTTTTTTCGTTGTTTTTGTGCTCTTTTTTCTTGTCAGGCATTTTCTCAATCAACAAAAACACCTCGTTTAATAAATCAATCTCGTTATTCTCTGCCGCAAAGTAAACAAATATATGAAATAATTTTCGATTACAATGGCCAGACGACACCGCTTGATCTAATATTTTTTTAGCATATCCAAAATCTTTTTCATCACATATTTTTTTCATGAATATTTCGAGCGCGCCAACATCAAGACAATTATGTTTAACTGCACTGTCAAAAATTGATTTTGGCATGATTGAAAGATCTGTTTTGGGTAAAGATATACAAGCGTATATCAATAATAACCGATAAGTTAAAACATCATAAGAAGGCGTATTGTTATTATTCAAGATAGTTGCCAATGTATAACGATTAATGTAGTTGGTCACGAAAGCCACTCCCAACCATTGATTTAAGATATTGGTTGGTGATGCATTCTCTTTCGATAAATTATTTTTAGGTATAATATCTTGATGATTAATGATATATGCAATGACATAGTGAACCCTGTTATTTTGTAGTTTTATTTTATTGTTTAATGGCATGTCATTGTGTGATGGCGTTGCTTCTTGATTTTTATCAATTTCTACATACATTTTACAAAAAAAAGATGCGTCACAATAATTATATTGAATAAGAAGATCCAAAATAAAATCGGTCAGTGGATACTGAAGAGATTGCCGGTTATTATTTTGCTTTTTAATTGGTTGCTTCTCTATTTCGCGAATAACGACACCTAATAACGTAAAAATAAATTTCTTAATATCAAGGGTTTCTTGATTATTTTTTTGTTTTTTATATCCTTCTTGTTTTCGATCTTCTCGTTTTTGATATTCTATTTTTATTATTTCCGCAACAAGTGAACGATTGCTGTTCATTAAAGCTGTTTTCACAATTATTTTTAAATTGGTTGAGCGCACATCTGCACTCAATATTAAATGATTATAAGCAGCCGTTTCTTTTAAAAAAAACAAAAGAAAATAACACAAATTACTCACAAAAGGCCTAGAAAAAATTCCATGAGTAAATAAATGACTTGTTTGCGGAAATCGCTGAACTTGCTCAATCAATTTATCCAGCAAATCATTCATCCCTTTTAAAGAAGGTTTGTTTGTTAATTGTCGAATAAAAGGTTGCAACAATGTATATTCTAATTCTGTTAAATTATTAGCAATACTGAGCGATTGTGTTCGTAATACCGCAATGAAAATATTTAATTTTTTTTGTATCTCTTGAATTAAATCTTTCTCATCTTGAACTGTTTGCGTGGGTGATGAAGATAACATTTGTAAGCACCTGAATAAAATAAAAAAGGCATGATTATTTTGATTGAATTTAGCATGCTAATAAACAATACTGCTCTTCAATACGAATAATGATTAAAATAAAAGTGATTCATTTTAATCAACTGTATCTGTTTTACAAGGAAAGTTTATGCAAGCAGCAATCGAACAATTAATTATCAAATTAGGTCACACGCTATCACAAAAGCAATTAAAACTCGCGACCGCCGAATCTTGTACCGGTGGCGGCTTGAGTTATTGCTTGACCAGTGTGCCAGGAAGTTCCGCTTGGTTTGAGTGTGGATTTGTAACTTATAGCAATGCAGCAAAAGTCACTCTATTAAATATTGATATTGCTACATTAGAAGCATATGGCGCCGTCAGCGCAGAAACGGCTGCCGCCATGGCGGCAGGGGCGTTGCAACAAAGCGCGGCACAAATCAGTATCGCCATCACCGGTATTGCCGGGCCTGATGGCGGCACGAAAGAAAAACCAGTTGGTACTATTTGGATTGCGTGGGAGAAGAAAGAAAAAAATGCAGAACGCATACAAGAAAAACACATTCAGCATGCTCCGCAAAATGAAATCCAAACAGAACATTTTATTTTTTCAGGTACGCGTCAAGAAATCCGCGAAAAAACAATTATCGCTGCAATAGAAAAATTATTGGTGTGGGTGTAAGTGGGAAGTGTTATCTGTTATCAATGCCAGCGTTGTCATGCTAGCGTCGTCATATCTGCAAAAGCACATTACTATCCGAAATGACAAATCCCCCCAGATAGTCCGGCGATCTTTTCCGCGGGACTATCCCACACTTCGTGCGTCGGATGAGGGACTTACTTATTGAGACATTTTTCGTTTCTTAACAACATCATTCTTACTTTTCTCATCAGGTTTTTGTGATGATTGATTATTAGCACTTTGTTGACCTGGAGTTTGATTTGCATTTCCTGATGGTGAAGGATACAGGTTTTGTGTAGAAACAACTTTTAAATTTGCAATTGGTTTTGCATTTGTATTGTTCGTGTTGCCGTCATTGCTATTATTGTTTGAGTTACTACCAGATTGATGATCTTGTTTCATACTTTGTGAGGAAGGTGTAGTAGATGCTGATGTATGTGTTGTTAAACCATCACAATTAGGATAGGTAGCTTTAGTTTCACCATGATTACCAGTAACAGAAAAAGTAACCTTATCTTTCATTGAATCAACAGACACTATTCCTGTACTAAGAATACCCCCAAATAGAGATGACAAATCTACTCCTTTACCTTGCAAATCTTTAAATACGCTCTCAGAAATTCTTACGTTAGTGACCATACCACTATCCTTTCTTGCAGAAGCACGATGAGTATTGGTATTAGATTGAGAGGATGGCTGAGATCTACCATATAATTCCTCATTTCTACTTACTCGTCTCATATCAAGAATATTTTTACAAAGGCTGAGTCTTGTACGTTCTAATTCAGTTAGCGAACAATTTTCGACGACTTTCAGTTTATTAACTATTCTTTGTAACATAAACAAATCAGTTACTGTGTTAACAAAATTTTTAAAAGTAGAAAATGCTGATTGATCACTTGTATCAATGAATTTTTTTACCAATGCTAAGACGTTCTCTACTGGATCCGCTGGTGATGATGTCTGTTGTGCTGGTGGTGTTTGTTGTGTTGTCGCTGCATTCCAATGTGACCTTGGTATACCAAAGGGCCCCATACCCCCCAGAGTCATATTACGCTCAAATTGGGACATAGCTTTCACACGTATAAGAGTTGGATCCTTAGTTGTTTCTAGTAGTAATTTTCGTCCAGAAAGTTTCTCTTTCAATTGTGCAATGAGAGTTTTTTGTCTATTACATTCGTCTTCATTACTGTTTGTATTTTTGTTAAGTTGACGCCCTATTACACAAGGATGAGCTTCTCCTTGCCAATCAAAAGGAATAGGCTTTTCTTTTGATATATTATCTACCATTGTTTCATACTCGTTAAGTACTTTATTTATAGTTACTATTACGTCAGGATTATAAATAGTATTTACCTTTTGATTAGCTTCGTTTATTTTTTCTGCGATACCGGAGATATAATTCATTAATATTACCTGAAACATTTCACTTTCACTTGCTTCGATTTGATTTCTGTGCATGGTTTTTCTTCCTTATATAGATATAGTTTTAATAATAAAAATAAATAATCATTTATGTATGTTTTCCTTTTTTATAGCTGTTAGTTGAATACTGGTTTAGTGTTTCCTGCCTCCTCTTTTCAACTCTACATGGATCAAATTCAGTACTTATACTTAGATTAGGTGGAATATGAAGACTGCCTAAATTCATTCCAACATTTGCTGCTGGTGGCAATGATGATCTTATCGGTTCCAGTATCATGCTAGTCACATCATTATTATGTTGATTATTATTTTGTTGATGAAGCAGCTCAGGCATTCCCGCTGAAAAATTACGCAATGGTAACGATGTTAATAAAATTGATAAAAAAGTTGTTGTATACATCGTGTGTTTCTCCTTAGCATTAAGACGCCATCGCAATGACAGAAAATTTTTGTCGTGTACGGAGTTATATAAATTAAATTTTTAATTTAGTAATTTTAACACTAAATAATTAAACATTAATTCCATTTTTTATGTTGGGTTTTAAGTTTTACGCATCTTAAATCATTCTTTACTAAAATTACAATTCAATTATTAAAAATTAATCACTTCACTGTTCCCATTTTTTAAAATTTTAAATAAGCTTTTAAAAAAAACCCTTAAAAATCCCTTTACATTTCCCTGAATTTTTTGTAAGAAGTAGCCTGAGAAATGAAAGATATTATAAAGATGTTTTCTCCCGTCAAATCATGATAATTTCAATAACAACTCAACTGCGCAACCAACGACGACAATAATTTAACAACCAATTAATTAATGACAAGGAACTTATATGGATGACAATAAGAAAAAAGCGATTACGGCAGCCATCAGCCAAATTGAACGCCAATGCGGTAAGGGCGCATTGTGGTGGGGCAATAGTGTAGACAAAGCAGACATTGAAGCTATTTCTACTGGTTCACTCGGGCTCGATATTGCACTCGGTATTGGCGGTTTACCCAAAGGCCGTATCGTCGAAATTTATGGACCAGAATCTTCTGGTAAAACCACATTAGCGCTGCAAGTCATTGCTGCCTGTCAAAAAAAAGGCGGCACCGCCGCGTTTATTGACGCGGAACATGCGTTAGATCCGAATTATGCCAGTCGTTTGGGTGTAAGCATTGATAGCATATTAATTTCACAACCCGATACGGGCGAACAAGCACTGGAAATTGTAGACATGTTAGTTCGTTCGAATGCAGTTGATGTCATTGTTATTGACTCCGTTGCTGCCCTCACCCCCAAAGCAGAAATTGAAGGCGAAATGGGTGATCAACACATGGGCTTGCAAGCGCGTTTAATGTCGCAAGCATTGCGTAAATTAACGGCAAACATCAAACGTTCAAATACTTTAGTGATTTTTATCAATCAAATTCGTATGAAAATTGGTGTGATGTTTGGTAATCCAGAAACCACCACCGGCGGCAACGCGCTGAAATTTTATACGTCTGTACGTTTAGATATTCGTCGTATTGGTAGCGTGAAAGAAGGTGATGTCGTGATTGGTAGCGAAACGCGAGTGAAAGTGGTGAAAAATAAAGTGGCGCCACCGTTCAAACAAGCAGAATTTGACATTTTATATAACGAAGGCATTTCGCGCGAAAGTGAAATTGTCAATTTGGGTGTGCAACAAGGATTAGTGGAAAAAGCGGGTGCATGGTTTAGTTATAAAGGTCAACGCATTGGTCAAGGCAAAGAAAATGCCAGACAATTTTTGAAAGAGAATGTGGCGATCGCACAAGAAATTGAGACCAAGATACGCGAGTTGATGGTGAACCTGCATGCACGCGTGGTGCAAGGTGATGGGTCAAAAGTAATTGCTGAGATAGCTGACAGCGAAGAAGATGTAGCATAGCGGCGGCTAGGCTAGGTGCTCGTAAGGGCACCTCTGGGAGAGGGGATGTATTAAATTGAATAAATTAAAATGTAAACATTAACATAGCCAAATTACATGAAGTGAAATATATGACGAAAAAAAAACCTGAAAATACATCGACAAATACATCACAAAAACTCCCCTTCATGACAGGCAATGAAATACGTCAACAATTTTTAGACTATTTCAAAAAACAACAACATGAAGTGGTCGCCAGCAGTTCACTCGTTCCGGGTAATGATCCCACCCTACTTTTTACCAACGCCGGCATGGTGCAATTCAAAGATGTTTTTTTAGGTAAAGAACAACGCTCTTACACACGCGCCACATCATCTCAACGTTGCGTGCGCGCCGGCGGTAAACATAATGACCTTGAACGCGTCGGTTACACGGCGCGTCATCACACTTATTTTGAAATGTTAGGCAATTTTAGTTTTGGTGATTATTTCAAACGCGATGCCATTCGTTTCGCTTGGGAATTTTTAACACACTATTTACATTTACCACCTGAAAAATTATGGGTCACCGTCTTTAAAGACGACAAAGAAGCCGAAGACATTTGGTTAAAAGAAATGAAAATCGATCCCACGCGTTTTAGTCGTTGTGGCGAAAGCGATAATTTTTGGTCTATGGGACCCACCGGCCCTTGTGGGCCATGCACAGAAATTTTTTATGATCACGGTGCGGATATTCCTGGCGGTCCACCTGGGAGCACCGATGCCGATGGTGATCGTTATATTGAAATTTGGAATTTAGTGTTCATGCAATATGATCGCGCTGCAGATGGCACACTCACGCCCTTACCAAAACCATCCGTTGATACTGGCATGGGATTAGAACGCATCACCGCCGTCATGCAAAACGTGCATAACAATTACGACACCGATTTATTTCAACCACTGATACGCGCTGCTGCCACCCTAGCAAACATTAACGATCACACTGATTTTTCTTTACGCGTGATTGCTGATCATATTCGCTCATGCAGTTTTTTAATTTTAGATGGCGTTTTACCCTCGAATGAAGGTCGCGGTTATGTGTTGCGTCGCATTATTCGCCGCGCATTACGTCATGGTAATAAATTAGGTTTGACGCAGCCCTTCTTTTATCAACTAGTAAAACCATTAACTGAGATGATGGGTGCTGCATATCCAGCATTAATCAAATCGCAAACGCATATTGAAAAAGTATTACGTCAAGAAGAAGAACAATTCAGCACCACACTCGCGCAAGGATTAAAAATATTTGAGCAAGCCATCATCGGATTAAAAACGACGATTATTTCCGGTGATATTGTTTTCAAATTATATGATACCTATGGATTTCCCGCTGATTTAACCGCTGATATTGCGCGCGAACGTGATTTGCAAATTGATATTGATGGTTTTGAAGCAGCGATGAATGAACAACGTGAACGTTCGCGTCAAACCAGTCAATTTACGGCAGATTATACTGTCAGTCACACGCCTTCTTCTACCGCACCGACTGAATTTATTGGTCATAAAAATTTATTACAAGAAAATAAAATAGAAACGGCGACAATTCTTGCGCTGTATCATGAAGGCACATTTGTTGATGTATTAAATACGGGTGAGAAAGGTTCAGTCGTATTAAATCGCACGCCATTTTATGCTGAATCTGGTGGGCAAGTCGGCGATCAAGGCATGTTGCGCGGCAATCATAAGCAAACGCCACCCGCTTTGTTTAAAGTGCATGACACCATCAAACAAAATAATACGCATTTACATTTAGGAAAATTAGAAAAAGGCAGTTTGCACATTGGCGATGAAGTAACAACTGACATCGATGCCAAACGTCGCGCTGCAATTGTATTAAATCATACTGCCACGCATTTATTACATATGGTGTTAAAACAAATTTTAGGTGAACACGCAATTCAAAAAGGATCGCTGGTTGAACCAGAACGTTTGCGTTTTGATTTTTCTCATGGCGCGCCACTGACTGAAAAAGAATTGCGTGCGATTGAACAACGTGTGAATGATGAGATTCGTGCAAACCATACCGCAAAAGTAAATATCAGCACACCAGAGGAAGCGATTGCGAGTGGTGCAGTGGCCTTATTCGGCGAAAAATATGGTAGCAAAGTACGGGTTGTGCATTTTGGTTCATCGGTAGAATTGTGTGGTGGTACGCATGCGGAACAAACCGGTGAAATTGGCATTTTTAAAATTACTGCAGAGACTGGTGTTGCTGCAGGTATTCGTCGCATTGAAGCAGTGACGGGTGATGCGGCGCTACGTTACATTGAACATCGTGAAGAAGAAGCCAAACAAAAAATTCAACAAGCAGAAGAACGCACGCATAAATTAGAAAAAGAATTGCAGCAATTAAAAGATAAATTAGCGCAAACCACGAGTCGTGATTTGGCAACACTTGCAAAACGAATTGGGAATGTAAATGTGCTAGCCATAAAAGTAGAAGGCTTAGATGGCAAAGCATTACGTTCGGCATTAGATCATTTAAAACAACAATTGGCGCCAGCAGTGATTGTGCTTGCGATTGTGAAAGAACAAAAAGTCGGATTGGTGGGCGGTGTGACAGCAGAATTAACCGATAAAATCAGCGCAAAAGAGATGATCGATTATGTCGCAAAACAAATTGGTGGCAAAGGCGGCGGTCGTGCGGATATGGCAGAAGCTGGCGGCAATAAACCAGAATTGCTTGATGCGGCGTTAGAATCGGTGTACGCGTGGGTGAAAGAAAAACACAAATAAAATAAGAAAAAAATTAAAAAGGAATAAATAATGCCAGAAATATCAAGATTCTTAGGAATAATCATTTATATGTATTATCGCGACCATTTACCAGCTCATTTTCATGCTATTTATGGCGAATACGAAATCAAAGTAAATATTGATTCAGGTATAATCGAAGGGAAATTTCCTCCGCGTGCTTTAAACGCCGTGTTAGAATGGTACAAAGAATATAAAGAAGATTTAATATTAGATTGGAAGCTTTCAGAACAAGGAAAACCATTAAATAAAATTCCGCCATTGGAGTAAATTTATGTTTATACATATAAAAAAAGCTGATTATATTTCAGAATATAAAATTAAACTCGAGTTTAATAATAACGAATCAGGAATTATTGATCTAGCTAATGAATTAAATGGTGAAATATTTGAACCTTTAAAAAACATTAATTATTTTAAAAGTTTTCATTTAAATATTCAGGCAGGAACAATAGCATGGGGTAATGGAGCAGATTTTGCTCCTGAGTTTCTTTACTCAAAAATTAAAAAAAATCATTAGATCAGAAATTTCCGCCTTTAGAATCTATTTCCTCACCCCTAATCTTTCCTATGATGCATGGCTATCATCTAAACATTTCATACAAAAAAGCAACGGACGATACCATGCCTATCAATGCACAGATAATGTATTAAAACATTTAAATAAATTCTTATAAGAATAATTTCTAACCCTAATAATTATTTCTGCTAGCAATTAACAGCCTAAACAAATTTGGCTATTTAAAAAAACTATCTTCTATTATACTTGAGTCCCATTAACTCAATCGTCTGTATGGAAGGGAATCCAATGATTGTTACAAAACGGTTATTTGCAATTGCATTATGTTTTTTATTTATCTTCTCCCCCGCCGCGCTCGCTGCTCCCAATAATGACACCATCACCGTTTTTGTCGCAAAAAAAATTATTACCATGGACCCGATGTTGCCGGAAGCCACCGCTGTTGCCGTGCGGAATGGAAAAATTTTATCGGTAGGTTCGCTCAATGATTTAAAACCATGGTTAAGCAAACTTCCTTACACTATCGATAAAACATTCGCAAATAAAATACTGATGCCAGGATTTATTGAACCGCATGGTCATCCTTTAATTGGTGGTACGGCGATGTCATTGCCATTATTAACTTATTTACCATCCCCTAATCCTTATGCGCCTGCATTTCCTGGTGTAAAAACCAAAGCAGAGGCATTAGCAATGCTAAAAAAATATGTTAGCGAAACAAAATCACCCGTCGTCATTGCCTGGGGATATGACATTGTGGCGATGGGCAGCCCATTAGATGCAACTGAATTAGATAAAGTTTCAATGACCACGCCCATCTTGGTGTGGGATGCGTCAGAACATATTGTATTTACTAATACTGCTGCATTAAAAAAATTCAATGTGACTAGTAACGATGCCAAAATCAATGGCATTAAAGTCGATACCAATGGTCAGCCCAATGGTCAATTTTATGGTGTAACCGCTGCGGTATTTATGTTGAAAAAAGCATTAGCGGATGTATTAACGGTTGATGCCGCGTATAAAAATGTAAAATTTTTAATGGATTTGAGTCATCAAAATGGATTGACCACAACGACAGAACTCGCTTTTGGTATAATTGATTTTCCACTGGAACAAGCACTTTATAATAAATATTTTAATAATCCAGTGACACCCATGCGTATTGTTGTTGTCACTGATGCAGTGAGTGCGAGCGCTTACAAAGGAAATGCAGCGACCTCGTTTGTCAAAAGTTTAGAGCAACAAAATACTGACAAATTAATGTTTAATGGTGTGAAGTTTTTTTCAGACGATGCATTTGTCAGTCTTAATATGGTCGTTGAAAATCCGGGTTATACCGATGGTCATCAAGGAGAATATATCACTCCTCCCGATCAATTTGCTGATGCGATGTTTCCATGGTGGGATGCAGGTTTTCATATTCATGTGCATTCAAATGGGAATGGCGGCAATGCGTCAACCATTAATGCGCTCTATCAATTAATGCAACGCAAACCGCGCTTTGATCATCGTTTCTCGGTTGAACATTATGGAATATCAACACCGGCCATGGCGCGTGAAATTAAATCATTGGGCGCCGTCGTTAGTATTAATCCCAGTTATTTATATGCGCGCGCAGAATTGAATGAACCGTATTTGGGGACTGATCGCGCTGATACCGCGGCAGCATTTAATACCATTATTAGCGCTGGCGTGCCGACTTCATTACATTCCGATACACCAGTTGCACCACCCGTGCCACTCAAAGAAGTGTGGATGGCTGTCAATCGTTTGGGTTTGTCTAACAAAATGCATGGCCCCGCTGAACGCGTTACGCTCGAACAAGCATTACGCATGATTACGATTGATGCTGCTTATACCATTGGTGCAGATACAAAAATTGGCAGTATTACGCCGGGAAAATTTGCTGATTTTACTGTGTTAGAAGTCGATCCGTATACTGTGCCCAAAACGGCGATTAAAGACATTAAAGTATGGGGAACGATTGTGGGTGGAAATATTTATCCAGCAAATGATTATCGGGGATAAATGAACTATAAATTTGGTAGTTAGTTTAACTTAACTAGGGAGTGTCACTTTTATTTCCATTTTCTTTGCTTTTTTTATAAATGATTTATTATTTTGTTGTTTTGCTCCTTTCTTAATTCCTTGTTTCATGTCTTTTAATGATTTTCTTTTACCTTGATAGTTGGTACTACCAAGTGTTGTTGTAATTTTTCCCATATAACACCCTCTAAAAATTATTACTTACTCATGTTTTTTATTTAAATTCTATTTGGTTATCAGCAATTTCAACACCGCTTGATATTTATTCGCCACCCCTAATTTTTTTATCGCATTTTCAATATGAAAACCCACGGTGCGCGGCGTAATAGTTAATAATTTGGCAATTTCTTTTGCAGTTTTATATTGCGCAGTTAATTGTAAACATTCCATTTCGCGCGGCGTTAACATGGCGGTTAAAGAAGCAGTCGCAGCAATATTTTTTTCTGTGAGTAACTGACTAATACGCGCATGATAATAATAAGCTACCAATTGCAAAATCAGGATTAATTCAGGTTGAGAATTAATCAAATTTAACACCGCCGCATCTTGTACCACCAAATTCGCAAATTCACCTTGAGGCGCATGAACAGGAATCGCAAAACCACCGCGCAACCCAAATGCCAGTGCCTCTTCAAAAAAAACTTTTTGCGTTTCACCCTCTTTATATTTCGATAACTCTTCCTCAAGTTTCCAAGCAAGCGGCAATTGACTCTGACGCATACGCTGAAAAATAGGATCAATTTGATCATAATGATGATCGACATAATGTGCTTGCCAACCAGCTACCAACGGCGTGCGCACTACGACATGGCGCAATATTTTTTCTTGTTGAAAATTTGCTGGATAAAAATTATAAGAAAAATGCGGACAATCTAATGCCGCCATTACATGCATGAGAGCAGCATCGGTTTCGTCGATAGAGGTTGCTTGTGAAATGGCTTCTATTTGTTTGGTGATTTTCATATAAAATTAGTTACCCGCCGGAATAAGATGCTCGTTCACTTCAAATCCTTGCAACATTTGTATACGTTCATTGCCCTTATTCACCCATTCTTGGCTGCTAGGCATGAAGCGGTAACATCGCTTTATTTATTAGGATTTTTAATGATGCCAGTGTAGCAAAAAATATTAAAATAATATTAAATTTGGCTTAATTGATTGTTGTCATCCCTACCCAAAACCATTTAAACTGAGCCCCCTGATTCGGTATAACTCTATGGCACTCATTGTTCAAAAATATGGTGGCAGCTCCGTCGGCACACTAGATCGCATTCATCACGTTGCAAAAAAAGTGATAGCAGCAAAAGCCGCTGGCCATAATGTGGTCGTTGTCGTGTCAGCGATGCAAGGCGAAACAGATAGGTTGATTCGTCTCGCCCACACATTAACGCATCATCCTGATCCGCGTGAGTTTGATATGTTAATTTCAACGGGTGAACAAGTTTCCATGTCGTTATTAGCCATGGCATTAAATGCGAATGATTGCCCCGCGCGCTCATATACGGGTCCACAAGTGGGGGTAATGACCGATGCGGTGCATAATAAAGCGCGCATTTTAGAAGTAAAAACTGACTTAATCATGCGCGAATTAAAAAATGGTTATGTCATTGTAATTGCTGGTTTTCAAGGGGTGACGGATCAAGGCGAAGTGACTACCTTGGGTCGTGGTGGATCTGATACCACAGCCGTTGCGATTGCTGCGGCGCTAAAAGCTGATGAATGTCAAATTTATACCGATGTAGATGGCGTTTATACGACCGACCCACATTTAGTCCCTGAAGCCAGTTTATTGCCACAAATTTGCTTTGAAGAAATGTTAGAAATGGCGAGTTTAGGCGCGAAAGTATTGCAAATGCGCTCCGTAGAATTAGCCAGTCGCCATAATATGCCAATCCGGGTGTTATCTACTTTTTCTGATGGCGCAGGCACACTTGTTACTTTTGAGGAAAAAATCATGGATAAACGTTTAGTATCCGGTATTGCATTTAGTCGTGAAGAAGCAGTGATTTCATTGTCTGGCATCCCTAAGCAAATTGGTTTGGAAGGCCATATTCTCGATAAAATTAGCGCGGCGCACATAGATGTAGACATGATTGCGCAAAATACGACGGCGCAAGATACTGTCGATTTTACGTTTACAGTACATAGGCGCGAATATCCGAAAGCACTCAAAATTATTGAAGAAGTGGCGGCAAAATTGAAAGCGACTTCCGTTAAAACCAATCCCAAAGTAGCGAAATTATCATTAGTGGGAATTGGAATGCGTTCTCATACGGGTGTGGCTACCACCATGTTTAAAGCACTGGGCAATGCCGGAATTGCTATTCAAATGATCACGACATCAGAAATTAAAATTTCGGTGGTTATTGATGAAAGCCATTTAGAAAAAGGTGTTGAAGCGGTGCATAAGGCATTTGAACTGGATAAAATAGCAAGCTTAAAACAATCTTATATTGAATAGTATTTACGTTGAAAGTATATTGAAAAGTGAAAAATCGTTATAAAAAAATGATAAAAAGTGCAAATCCTATTTGCAGAATG
>Ga0209515_10005469_pt1 | contig 16408 bp, 1 predicted proteins | sample Subgroupgradi54m_FD_187454 | JGI IMG/M metagenome (GOLD analysis project Ga0209515, IMG submission 187454) | Subsurface groundwater microbial communities from S. Glens Falls, New York, USA - GMW60B uncontaminated upgradient, 5.4 m (SPAdes)... ...
TGTCATGGGCCGTTATTGGGCCATGGATCGCGACCGCCGGTGGGGACGCGTTGAACTTGCCTACAATGTTTGGACGCGACGAAGCGGTATCAATCTGGGATTACCTGTTGTTAAGAGAGCTCATGCAATGGGAATTTTAGATTCGCGTGGCAATCCGACTGTCCGTGCGTACATTCAATTTTCTGATGGTTTTGAAGCAGAGGGTCTTGTACCGTCCGGCGCGTCAACGGGAGAGAGGGAAGCGATTGAGCTTCGAGATGGTGATTACGTAAAAGCAGTCCGCGCGCGGAAACGTGAATTCACAGATGACATGGCCGACAAGATTTTTACATCCGATGAAATCGAGCAGGAAAAAACCCGGGCAAGCAATGGTGGAAAACCCATTGATAATATCGAAGCGGCTTTGAGGTTACTTTATCAAGACGGGAAAGACGTTCGCGTGGCAATTTATTTCGCGAACCACATTCTATTGCCGCGTTTGCTGGAAGAGGTCAGAAAAGGAAACGTTAGCCTCACAGACCAAGTCGGCGTTGACAATTTCCTTAAAGAGCTGGAAAAGAAAGCGGGCGGGGATCCCGAGCGAAAAACGTTTTACGGCGCTAACGCGATTCTTGCCGTATCGATTGCGGCTTTGCGCGCCGGCGCTCATCTTTTGATGCTAGAACCGTTTGAACATATTGCGGAAAAAGGCAGCGCGACAGATTTTAAGCCGGTTGTGATCCAAGGTAATGTGTTAAATGGCGGTGTTCATGGCGACAACAATGTGGATTTCCAGGAAACCATGCTGACTCGTTTTGGAAGGAGAGCCATCGAGGATATTCGTGAGATGACACCCATTTTCCATGAATTAAAAGGTGTCTTAAAAGAAAAAGGTTATAGCACGAACGTCGGCGATGAAGGTGGTTTTGCGCCGTCTGTGAAAGGTGGCAATTCGGAATATTCGACTCTTCTCGAGCAGGCAGCCAAGAAATCTCTCAAAGCAAGAAATCGCGATGAAAATGAATGGGGGCGAAGTCTTGGAATTTCCATGGACAACGCCGCCAGTGAACTTGTTTTGAGAAATGATGACGAAGAAGAAACACCAATTTTGACGGCTGACGGTGAGTTCCAATATCGCTTCGAAGGCGAAGTTGGAGAAACACTTCAGCACACGGGCCTTCGTCCCATTGTTTCACTTGTTCCAGCATTAATTAATATAGGAACGGTTGATAACCCAAAACTTCTTGGGCGTATTGATAAAGCGAAGGACAAAAAAGGAAAGCTTCAAGACATTCTAATTTTGACTTCCTCAGAACTTGTTCAATATTATCTCGCTTTAATGAAAGTGTATCCGATTGTTTCCATCGAAGACCCGTTTGATCAAAACGATTTCGCCGGTTATTTGGCGCTTACTCAAAAAGCAAATGATTCCGCGTTTGTCGTATCGCTTCCGTTTGAAGTTCAGCGAAAAGAAGGCGTGGATGTTGTGGGCGACGATCTTCCGGTGACGCAGCTTCGAATCTTGAAAGCGGCGGTCGAAGGCGGGGAAATTAACTTTGGCGGGAAGCTATTGAAGTTTGAACCGCATACGATTAATTCTATTTTGATCAAAATCAACCAAGTGGGAACGGTGACGGATGCATTGGACACCATTCGCTGGGCTCTCTCGCACGGAGTCTCGGTGAAAATTTCGCATCGGTCGGGAGAAACCGAAGATGCCATCATTGCCGATATTGCCAAGGCCGTGACGCATCAGGGAAAGTTTCCGCGGAAAGCGCATCCCGTGAGTGGACAGGTGCCAAAAATTTGGATCAAAACGGGTTCGTTCTCGCGTTCAGATCGCAATGCAAAGTATAACCGCCTCCTTGAAATTGAACATTATTTGGAATTGCCGGCTTCCGAGCGTGCCGAGCTTCACGACCTTGATAAAACAAATAAACTTAATCGAGGTGAAACTCAGTCCTCGAATGGAATATCGAGGGCCGAGCTTCACGACCTTGATAAAACAAATAAACTTAATCGAGGTGAAACTCAGTCCTCGAATGGAATATCGAGGGCCGAACTCCGCGCGGAAACGGCGAAGGGACAAAAGAAAGCGCCAAAAATTGGAATGCGCGGCGGGTTTCAAGTTTATGCGGCGGGCATTGCGAAAAGCCCGGCGAAACTTTACGGTGTCTCTCGCGCTGTTTTTGGATTGCCAAAGGACAGAGAATCGTCAACACGTTTTAACCGCACGAAGCAAGCGGTTTTACAGTTTGTTCCCGCTGGTATTGTTTCAGCCGTTGCTGCCGCTTTCAAATATGCAGGTGCAAGTGTTTACGATGAGGAATATGCAGTCATTCAAAAAAATATTCGCCGCAGTTTGGACATGGGATTAGAAGACATTGTGCTTAACGTGGGTGAGACTCCATTGTCACGCAAAGACGAGCGTCAGTTTGAAGTCGTGACGAACCAACTTGCAACCGCTTTGATGGGTGTGACTGCAGATGAAATGAAACAGATTACGATTACGTACCAATCCCGCGCGACAGTAACAACAGCAGACATTTTATCAATGGGAGAGCACATTCAGAACCAAGTGAAGGGCTTAAAGCCCAATATGGCCGGTCCGATTAAAATTTCGGTTTTCATTGACGGAACAGGCCTCAATTTTCAAAAAGTGAAATCGATGGTCGATGTGGCCGTTGCTGAGTACGTCAAAAGCGGCATCGAAGAGAAGCTTAAAATTCTCGTGCAAATTGGCGAATTTGATGCCGTGGATTTGGTCGCGTTTAACAACTTAAATGAATATTCCAATAAAAATGTAGAAATCGGTATCATTCCGCCTGTGGAACATCTTCAGGAAGTGGCCAAAATTTCTGCGCGGCCTGCGATGCCCGAAAAGTCCCTCGCTACGGAATATCCCGATACGCCGCTTGGAAAAATTTTGGCAAAATGGGTGTTTAACAGCAAGATTCCAAAAGAATCTTTGGATGAAGCAGAAAACCGAATTTTGGATTCACTCGCCATTGCGACGCGCGCCAAAAATTATCAGCTTGCCCGTACACGCTTTATACAAGCATTGGAATTGGCTCACGAAGAGGAAGAAGTAAAAGGATCAGCCGCTTACGCTACTTTGTTTTTCTCAAAATATAAAGTTCCGCTCGATAAAGCCATGCTGCTTTTGGGCGCTGCCATTCGCGATCTTGATTTTGACGACACTATTCTCGGCCAGGAGCCCGGACATCCAAGTGACAATATTGCGGCGCTTCTTTTGCTCGGTGAAGCGCTCGGCAAATCCGGAAAAGAAATTTTGGAATCGACTGTCGTGGCTTACGAAATCCAAATCCGTTTTGCGGAAGCGCTTAAAATTCGCGACAACGGCTGGGATCATGTGATTTATATTGCCATTGCAACCGCCATGGGAGCCGGAAAATTACTTGGTTTGAACGAAGAACAGCTTGAAAATGTGGCGGCCCGCGCTGCAGCCAAAGCCGGCGGATTTGTCCGCGGAGTGCGGCAAGGAAAATTAACGGACCAAAAAAGTGGCAATGCATCTGAAGCAGCGGAAATTGGTCTGAAAGCTGCGCTCGATGTGCGAGACGGCTTGCAGGCCGACGAGGCTTTTGAAAAAGCGCTCACGTTTAATGATCAATATTTAGACGGGCTTGACTTTAAACGCTGGGTAAAACCTTTTGACGGCAAAGCGATTTCCCTCTCATTTTACAAACGCCGCCAGGCTGAGTATCACACGCAAAGTGTGATTGAATTGACCTCAGACCTGAGCGACCAAATTGCAGCCGCTTACGGCCGAAATGAGGATGGCACGTTAAGTGATGCCGCATTGGAAGCCATTCAACACATCGATCTCTATACATTTGAAGCTGTCATCACGATTTTGGCCGATAAAGATCCGATTCCGCTCGACCGTGAAACGTTTGATCATCACATGGCCGCTCTCATCGCCGCGACGGTTGTTTACGGCGATATCGATGAACATGTTTATCACAATGCTTTAAATGATCCGCGTGTTCACCGGCTTTCCAAAATGATCCACGAAAATATGCACGAAGATTCTGAATACACAAAAGCCTATTACGATGAAGCGAGAAGGCACAATCACAATCGGGTTGTGATTCAACTCAGAAAACCGGGTGGTGGAATTGAAACACTCGACAAAGATTTAGAAAACGCAAGCGGACACTGGTCTAGGCCATGGGGAATTAAAGAAGTTTCCGAGAAAGTTCATAAATTAATTGATCCTGTTTATGGCCGTGAAAAAGTGGATCAGATGATCGTAATGGTAAAAGGAATGCAAACGGATGCGAATTTTAGCGTGACGAAATTGCTTCATCTTTTCGCCGATCCGAATGAAGAGGACTTGCTTACCGAAACAAAACCTGTTGTCAGTACCGATCAAGTTTACAAAATGCTTCTCGCTTGGGCAGATTCCCGGAAATCAAGACAGAACGAAGAAAATAGGAGGCTTTCTCTTAATGATAGTGGTCGGGGTGAATTGAGTGAGTCGTTATTTTCTCAGCGTCCCAGAGACCGGGGAGCGATGATTGGTTACAGAGAAATGGTGGAAGCGGTTGAAAGGTTTAACAATGAATTTCCAAATTCTAAATTTTTAGAAGAAGTTCCGGATCAACCTTACCGCACGTACCGATTAGTATCGGTTCCGCAGAAAAAAACGTATGGCCCAAATGTGAACGTGATTTATGGCAACATTATGGACGAACGATCTGACGCAATTGTAGTTGGAGTCGGTACAAGACGCGGCACGTTGCATTTTTCCGGTGTTGCGGGCGATGTGGTGCGAGCCATTGAAGAAACTCAAAAATTTCAAAATTTGCTATATCCCACAGGTGCGTACGGTGTTCAATCCGATACACGTCCAGGAAATAGTTTTGATGCTGCCCGAATCGCATTTCCATACGTTGCAGATTTCAACGGATATGAAGAAGAAAAAATAGAGCCTGGCGACGTGACATCGCCAAACCCATCACTCCGAACGGACAGTTTTGAAACAAAAGCTGGATGGAACCTGGTGATCAGCGCTCATATTTTTGAAGATAATGCGCGCAATGCGACGCCGGAAGTAATCGGGAAAGCGGTAACGCGTGCTTTGGAAGTGGCAGACCTTTTCCAACTTACATCCATTTCAATTCCGGCGCTTGGAACGGGAGCGGCCCGTTTGAGCGCGGATGATTCAGCGGACGCGATTTTAAAAGCCGTCCACGCATTCCTAGAAACAAATCCTCAGCATTTAAAACTAATCAAAATTGTCAGTAATTCCCCGCGAGAATTAAGCGCCTTTCACCGGATCGCCGGCGAAGTATTTAACGGGGTTCTAGCAAAAAGGCGGCCGGCTCCTCCGGCGGAAAAACCGGCGAAGGAAGCGGGCGGTATTGATACCGGTCTTCGCGGCCAGGTGGTTGGCACGCAGCATCTTGCGGAAGTGACACAGACGGGCCTTGCGTATCGCGGCTACGCCATTGAAGAACTTGGCATGCACGCCACGTTTGAGGAAGTCGTCCATCTTCTTTTATTTGGTGAATTGCCCACTCAAACACAGTTGGACGAACTGAATCGAAAGCTTCAGAGTTACCGCAAACTTCCAGGCGAAGTGGTTCAGCTTCTTCAATTAATTCCAAAAGACACACCCATGATGGACGTACTGCGCTCCGCAGTTTCCATGTTTGGCCATTTTGATCCGTTCAAAGGACAAGATAACTACGATAGCGACCGGGAACGCGCCTTGCAATTATTGGCGGCTGTTCCGGTGATGATCGCCGTTCGGACGAGAATACTTCAGGGTCAGGAACCGTTTGTGATCGAGCCAAAACCGGAATTGTCACACGCGGCCAATATTTTGTACATGGCAACCGGTCAAGTTCCAAGTCGGGAGGTGGTTCGTCTTCTTGATATGACGCTCATCATGTACGCGGAACACGATTTCAACGCGAGCACATTTGCTGCGCGCGTCACCGCGTCGACCCTTTCCGATATATTCTCAAGCATCGTAACCGGCATTGGAACGTTGAAAGGCCCCTTGCATGGTGGAGCAAATGAAGCGGCTGCGGACATTTTGAAAAAGTTTGAAGATAAGTCCGTTGGTGACGCGCGAAAATGGGTTTATGAAATGTTTAAGACAAAAGGCCTCATCATGGGTTTTGGCCACGCGGTCTATAAAGAAGGTGACCACCGGGCAATTATGGTCGATGCCTACGTCCGTCAGCTTGCCAAAAAGATGACTGAAGCCGGAGACAAGCGCGCAGCCCATTTGCTTCAGGTTTATGATGAGATCAAAGATATCATGATCAAAGAAAAAGGCATGTATCCGAATTTGGATTACCCGGTTGCATTGCTTTATCTTCTGCTTGGGTTTGACAAGGATAGTTACACGCCTCTTTTTGTCGCAAGCCGTGTTTCGGGCTGGACGGCTCATTATTTGGAACAGGCTTATAAAAAAGGTACGGATCAGCCAAGAAGCACCACGATTTATCGTCCGGGCAGTCAATACGTCGGTCCCGCGCGCGGCCGGAAAGTGGTTCCGATTGCAGAGCGCAGCGGCCGGGCTGAGCTGCGCAGCATTGTGAATAGAATAGAGTTGCTCACACCACGCCGTCCAGATAGAACAGCGCCAACTGTTATTGCTGATGTCCAACATGCACTTACTAGTGAAGGCCAATCACGTCCGCAGGAGTACGGAACCAGAATTCCGCATCAAACAAGATCGGGTCACGATTCGGATCTTGTGGCAAGCACTGTCAGAACATTTCTCGAAACTTTCCCGGAGAAATCAATAGATCCCATGTATTTATTTATTCTTTTCGATGCGTTGATGAGCAAAGGTAATCTGAGTACTGCTGGGCAGTTAAAATTGCTTCGTGAGATCGTCATGGTTTTGGCAAGCGATAAATTAAAGGCGCAAATCGTAAGCGACTACCAGCCTCAGCTTTTCTTAATCGCACGCGATGTTCTGGCCAAACTGATTGAGCGAATTAAATTAGGACGTATTTCAGAAGATACAAATACTGTCAAAGAAATCATGCGGCTATTGGCGACACTTTTGAACGAGGAAAATAGAGCAAAAATTTTTGAAATAGTTAGTAAAAATGGAGCAGTACAGACCGTGTTGGGTGAATTAGGTTTTGCTTCCGCACCGCGCTCTGAATTGCGCGCGACAACGCATAAAAACCTCAGAATAGAAAGAGAGCGGTTAACGGCGGAACTCAATGGTTTACGATGGGAAATAAGTAAGATTAATAAAAAACTTGGAACGCCAACTTCGGATTATGCCGAATTGGATGAGCGCAGCACCCTAAGAGCCATAGGCACTTTAAAAGATCTAAGGATTAAAAGAATTGAACGTCGGCTAGGCCAAATTGACAAAATTTTGAGCCGCGCCGAGCTGCGGATTGGGAAAGCGATTAACAGCGATTTTGCACCAAAGGCGGTTGGCGCTTATCCACATGCAAGGCAATATCAGGATCATCTTTTTCTCTCCGGGGTCGGTCCTCGAAAACTTGGTTCGGATCAAATTCCGGGAGTTGTCCTAAATAGCGGTACGGGACAAGTGATGTCGCGTGACATTGAAGCTCAAATGCGTTCAACGTTTGCAAATGTTGGTTTTGTTCTTGAAGCGGCAGGCGTTACATGGAAAGAAATCACTGAAATGGAAATTTTTTTGACTCATTATAACGAGGAAGAACGTGAAACGTTTGAACGTGTGTGGACTGAACATTTCAAACAAGTTGGTCATGAGCCCGCATTTAAAATCATTGAAGTTGATGCGCTGCCCACACCCATTGCATTCGAAGTGAATGCGATTGCAAAGATTTCATCCGCGCCGCCAGCCGACCTTGTCGTGCTAGAGAATGTAGGCCCTGAAAATAGAGAGGGTCAAGTTACCGCGAAAGGAATTAAGGATCAAGTGGAAGCGACCCTTGAAAATATCCGGAGACGGCTCGAAGAAGCGGGATCTTCGTGGGAAAATATCTTAGCGGTTCGAGTGTCACTTGCTAACATGAAAGAAGATTTTCCGGCGTACAATTCGATTTGGAAAGCAACTTTTCCACCCGAAAGCGACCAACCTGCACGGACAACTGTCTCCGTCGATACATTGCCGCCTGGCGTTCATATTCATGTAAAAGTAATTGCGGCGAAATCCCGCGCTGAATTGCGTGCGGAATACGGGGAATATGATGAGAAAGTGCATACCGCTTTTGGTGAAGTAGGTAAATTTATTGATAAGTATTTGGTCAAAACTAGTAAATCGGAAATAACGAACGCAGAAAGAAGTACAATTCTTCCTCATTTTGAACTCGTTTTAGACGAAATTCCCGCACAAACGCCCCATGAGATGCTTGACATACTTCACCGGAAAATATATAGCGGATCTTTTAGTCCAGCTCAAGACGGTGAATTATTAAAAAAGGCAAGTGTGCAATTTAAAGATTTACTTTCAAGCCGCGCCGAGCTGCGCGCGGAAGCGGGATTGCCGCAAAATGCCGCGGTACAGAGTTCCAAAATCGTTGAACTTGAGGGCGGAAAAACGGTTCCCCGCACGCTTGTGGGAAAAATTACCAGCGCTCTCCTTGAACTTAACGAAGGCGGTAACTTTGAGGCACTCATCGGGTTGAGAGCGCTCGCGGATGATGTAAGTTATCCTATGAAAGATACTGCTGTCATTCATACGTTGCAGACAAAAGAGCTTGTGAAGCCTCTTTTTGAGCCAAAAACGGGCGCGTTGAAGCAAGTTATTTTTCCAGATGAAAATGTGCGCGAAATCGTTAGGCTCGCTCTTTTGATTCGCGGTTTAGATGTTTTCGTTCGCTCTCCGATCAAGGGTCAATATCCACGACAGATTGTGAAGTTGGCCCAGCGCCGCACTGAGCTGCGCTCAACTAAAGAGATGCGATTTGGCCCGAAATCTTTGACGGCGCAACAAATTTTAGAAGATCCTCTTGTTCAGGATCTGATTCTTCGACTAAGCGTGTTTGGCCCGAAATCCGTCGAGACAAAAATAGAGGACAGTGTTTTAGTTTTAACCATTACTCACCAAGAATTTGTCCCGCTTGAAATGCAAGGACTAATTCAGAAAGTAGCAAACGATGTCATTGCGGAGCTTGGAATTCATATTTCGATTTCGCATCAACCAGACAACTTGGAAGAGAGTCAACCAAACGTGGCTTCGCCCGGAGAACCTCGCTCAGAGCTGCATTCTCAGCCTCTATTTAATAATGTAGCTAAGAATACTGCTCCGACTTTAAACGACTTGACTCAGCCTTCATTAAAGTCGGAGCTGCACTCAGCCCGATGGCTGAGCACTGCTTCGGCTTCGACGTCGAAGTCGGAGCTGCGCGAAGCATTCGAATCGCTCAGGCCGGAACTTGCGGCGCCGGCGCGCGAACTTGAATTGCTTGATCAAGCCATTGAAAATCTCAAAAGGCAATCTGTGCAGAAAGTGAATCCTCCGCGTTTCCGCTCAGAACTCAGAAAAGGAAACGTGATTTCAAGCCGAGTTGAACCTGCGCTTGTGGGAGGAACTGTGGTACAGGTCATCGGCCCAAATCTTGCCGAGAAAATCATGAGCGAAGGCCGTGAAACCACGGAAGCATTAAAGCAAACCGGCATTCAAAGTTTCATTCTCTTTACAGGCCGTGCGGAGTTGAGAGCATTTCGATCCATTGTAGGCGCGCCTCCTGCCAATGTAGTTTTGCTTGATGCGAGCGACCCGGATGAAGTGGCGCGTCAATTGAGATTTTACCAGCCAACCGAAATGGATTCAATCGGTTTCGAAGGAACCTCAGACCGGGCCATTCTGACCCGCCTGGCCGAGACCTTAAAAATCTTCGCCCGTTTCCGCGCCGTCAGAAGTGTCGGAGAATTCCTCAGCCTGTTGGGTGAGCTCGTCCAAAAGATTGCGATCGATATTACCGGTGCGCTCATGCGGGCTGCTGCGGCATAGAAAATTTTTAATATGATTGTTACATAGTTACTTAACTTAAATAAATTTTATGAGAAAAGAAAAAAACAACGAAAAAAGGGAGATCAATCCAATGAAATTTAACACTTATTTCTCAAAAGTAGTTTCAAGTGTTGCGCTTTTTACTTTTGCTTTTTCAAATTCAATTTCAGTATCCAATGCTTCAAGTATTTCCTTTATGAAAGAAGCGCCGTCACTCGTGCGTCCGGAAGCTGCGGTTACTTCATCGGATGTTCAAACGGTTCTAATTAAAAACGTCCAAGAGAATGTTCCTCAAACTTTCAATGTTTCTGAAGGCGCTTTTGTTCCAGCTGGTGTGCGTTCTGAGTTACGTAAGGATAATAAATTGGAAATTCGTGAAGATGCAAAAGCAGGCGAGCTCGCACAGCTTTGGGGAAAGAAAACGGTCAATGGTAAAACGCTTGATGTGGCAGAAACGATGCTTTGGCTTGCGGAAAATATTGTTGGTGATGTTGCAGATGCACTTATCAATTGGCAAGAAGTGGAAAGACACGCCAATAAATTGATCGATCGAGGCGCAACACCGGAAGAAGTATTTGGGTTTTTAGCGTCAAATTTTCCCGCGAAAAGAATTAATGCCAATGGACAGATTGAGACAAAAACCGCAGGTCAAATCTATGATGGTGGTATCAACAACTTCGAATTAGGAATGGGTGAAGACGTTCCTGTTTCTCCGAATCGTTTTGCGATGAACGAAACCATAAGTGCGAAACCAAGATCAAGGGGTAAAGGCTTGACGATTACCGGGCCTGCAGACAAGTTTGATATGTTGGCTAGCCAGACCAATGGAGCGAGTTACGGTTTGACTTCGTCATTGCAAGATTTTGAAGATGCTTCTCCGGAAATGTCGGGTCATGATATTTGGCTCCAACAATTGAATCTTTTTAAGTTGTATGCAGGACAGTTTGAAGGCGGGAAATCTTTCGTTCATCCGACCAAAAAATATGCGGCAACCGATGCGGAAGTGAAGAGTGGTGCAAAAAAAGTTGGTGACCCAAAAGTATACACCATGAAGGTTGGTCTCGATAAAGCTCCGGCTCCGTTTCAACGTATGCCTGGTTTCCATCTTTCGCTTCCTTCCGTGACAGTTAACGGAAAAAGAATACCGGGATTTATTGCAGTTATGACAATGTTCTTATTAAATAATTATGACAATCTAGTAGAAAATGGTTTTGACGTAGGCTTTTACATTCCTAAAACCAGATGGCCTCAAGATTTGTTTGTTTATGAAAAGGCAGCTTTTCTTTTTGAAGAAAAATTTGGTGTACCACATGGAACGATTAAGTTTAAAGTCATGCACGAACAAGCCCCATTTTCCTTGAGCCAGTTTGTCAATATGTGGGTTGTTCAGACGCGTACATTGATTACCAATGTCGGACGTTGGGACCAAAATGCTTCTTTTATCCGCATGTTTAAACGCTTTTCTTCCATGCTTTTTCCGGATCAACGATTTGCCAGTATGTTGACACCGAGAATGACTTATTACACGGAACGTAATGCTTTTTTCAACATTTTGGTCGGTGTTACGCCTGAAACTGCAAAAAAGATTGATCCAAAAAAACCGGTTCAATTAATTGAGCTGACGAACGCGCTTGCAGAAGGCGGTATGGCGGTTCAATTAAAAAATAATCCAAAACCCGGTGACAGCGCAGAAATCGTGGCTGAAAAATTAAGGCTCAATGCCAATGCAATTTCAGATATTCGAATCGATAAGATTCGTGAGCGTTTGATTGGTCTGAGAATGTTTGTAAAATCAAACGGGCAAAAAATCATTCTGGATTCTACGCGGGAAAGTTGGGTTGCAACGACAGATCCTGAATATGTCAGAGCCGGTTCAGAACCGCTTCAGGTTGAGCTTAATGCAAATGGAAGTACGCAGGAAGAAATTGTAGAGCCATTGCAGAAATATGTTGATGAGAATGTCACACCCGCCATGCGCGAGAAATTTATCGCGCTCGGAATTTTGGGCGAAGGCGGTAAAATTAATCCAAAGCCATTCACAAAAGAAGATTTAACAAAAGAAGCAATTGATTCACCTGAAAACTGGAAGCGTCTCATGATGCCGTCAAAGGGAGATCGCACCATCGAAGGTTTAGCGCAGGAAGTATTTTTTACTTTTGATTACAACGGTCAGCAAGTGGCTGGTAATAACGCCGCAGCCGTTGAGAATCCACTTGATGGAAACGGATGGCTTGGCATTTTGAAAGCCATTTATACCGGCAACCGTATTATGAGTGATCACGCAACCAATGAAGGCAATTTGAACGGTCTTTTGGTCACTTTACTTCATGGACAACAATTCACAAAGGACGGAAAGTTCGAAGATTTAACCAGAACTTATCCGCCGCTTGAAGTGAAAGCGGGTGATGCAATTACCCCGGATTTAGTTTATCAAGTGTGGCTCCGGCTTCGTGCGTTTACACGCCAGCGTCTTGACAATTTTGAAGCCAAGAAAATTCCAGTCAATCGTGAAGTGGCTGAACTTGTTATGGAAGCTGTGAAAAGAATTTTAATTAAAACGGATACCAACGGAAATCCTGTAAATAAAAATGGAAGAATTGTTCCTGAAGACGGCAGCGGTCGTGTGATCCAGCCGGTTCAGGACGTTCCTTATTCATCCAGAATTCTTTACACATTGAATGAACTTTTTAGAGCGAATCGGCTCAAAGAAGCCAATCGTGTGCTTGCGGCTATTTTCACTGAGGATCGCAACGTGCTTGTTCAAGCTGTTGAGAAAGCGAAACGGCAAAAAGCCGGCACAAAAGCTGCCAAATTTGATTTGGCTGTTTATGATTACGTTCACGATCATTTCGAAAATCTAAACGAAGAAGCGTTTGGTATTGCACGCTCCGCCCGCTCCGAACTTCGTCTGGCTGGTGCAGCTTCAGCACTCTCAGCTCGATCTGCTATTCCGGCTGAGAGTCTTGCTCAAGTTACAGCGGCAGTCAAAAAAGTGAAATCAACTCCAACACTTCAAGTAGTTCCAAACGCATTTAATCAACCCGCTTTTACTCAGGGTGTTAAAGCCATTGGAACCGGTATAACTGTTAATCAAACAGCTACCCAAATCGGTCAAGCTGTATTGTCACAATTAACAGAAGCATCCGTTGATCATGTCCGTGAAATAGTAGAAGCAGCAGGTAGTAAGCCTTTCATCATTTTCGCAGATTCACTCACTGAATCCGCTATTCTCTCAATCTTAAACGGTCAATTACCCGAGAATATCCGGATCATTAATCCAAATAACCTGGAAGCAGTTCGGGAATTCATCAGAACCCAAAAGATCAGCGTCCTTGTCACCTTTGGTTTAGAGGGAAGAGACCGTTTACAAGCTGAAACACTCTTTAGAAAATTGAACGTTACCATTCAATTTAAACCATTTGCAAATCCAGAGGCCTTTGTCTCAGGGCTTGTCAGGTTTATGTCTGAACTGCGTACACAAGTAGCCAGCGCTCTACTTCAGGCGAAGATGGCGTAATTTTTGGCGGTAAACCGATAGGCGTTAAGATTTAAAATGTTAGATGGGTTGAGATTCTTAGGGCTTAACGCTTATCGCCTAACGCTATGAAAAACATGAATGAAAAACGGGAGGAAATTATATTTATGAGGTCACAAAACGTTTTTTTGAAAGTCGTTGCTGGTTCTCTTCTTTTTTCGTTTACATTTTCAAGTTCTGTTGGTTATTCTGAAATTTCTTCGGCTTTTGTAAATTTTCAAAAAGAAATTCCCTCTCTTGTACGCCCTGAATCTGCATCAGTTTCAGAAGATGTTCAAGCGGGGCCCTTATCGCGTTATGTGCGTACTTTTTTAACAGATCTTGTTGCGTCTCGCGCTGAATTGCGCAGTGACAGTGTTCGTGAGCTTACCGTTCGAGACGGTGTTGCAAGAGAATTTGAAGATATTTTAGGTCCGCAAACACTTCAATTAATTAACGATCTTCAAACCACTTTTGGACCAAGAATTGCTGCCAGTTTGATTACACAGGCAGAACGTGCTCAAAATCCCGAAAATTTACTAAGGTTCTTGCATTCCGGCACGCAGGTAAATAAACCTGAAGAGGTTCCGGTGGATGTAACGGAAATTCGGAGAAATGATTGGACTGGTTCGACCATTCCAAAAGATTTACAGAGGCAATGGGTGCAGGGCGTAGGCGCTGGTCTTGATAAACGCGGACAAGGGAAATCTCTCGAACGAATTTTGCAGGCATTAACATCAGGAGCTGATGGCCACATTTTTGATGGTGAGGATGACTTGGTGCCGGAAGGAAATAATGCACTTCTTCATCAGCGGTATTTGAGATTTGCGATTAATCAAACAGATGAATTTCTTGAGACTGAGCGTGAGAAAGAAATTGAGCATAACCCCGCTAAATGGCCGACCATCATTTATCAACCCAGGGCGTTTCATTTAGAGGATGATTCTTTTCAAGTTCAGGGGAAAAATGTTGTTGCTTCATTGGTTGATTTTGCGATCTATATTATAAACAATGCGCATGCGCTTCGCAGTCGCGGATCAGCACCTTATTTTTACATTCCCAAAATAGAATCGGCGGAACAAGCAGAGCTTTGGGCAAGTGTTATTCGTTTTTCTGAAGAACGCGCGGGTCTTCCGAAAGGAACAATCAAAGTGTTTATTCAAATTGAGACTCTTCCAGCTGCATTTCAAGCAGAAGAAATTCTTTTTGCCTTGAGTGATTATGCAGTTGGAATTAACGTTGGCGCTCACGATTTGATCAATAGTTTTCTGAAGATTTATCACCAAGATAAATCCGTGATGCTTCCCGATATTCGTAATTTAACAATGGATGAAGATGCTTTCCTCAGAAATGTTCACGATCGGATCGGTAAAATTGCGAACCGGCGGAAAATTCTTTTAATCGGCAGTTATTCTGTTCCTGTATTTGGAAATACAGCGGAAGGTAAACGCCGCGTAAGAGAAGCTATCAGCCTTGATAAAGAAGTGCAAATTAGAAAAGGCGCAAGCGGAGCCCGCATTCCAACGCTAGATAGAGAAATGGTCGAATTGGTGCAGGAAGTTTTTAAAGATGGCTTGCGTGGAAATCAAAACCAAATTGAACTTGGCCGTGATCTTGGCCAACCGGAATATAATTCACAGGATGAAGCTGCTCTCAAGAGACGTCATGCTCAATTTGGTTCAACAGAATATAAAACTGCTCAAACATACGTGAGTTTTCTCCTTCAATATATAGCAGGTTATCTTGCAGGTGAAAGCACACACCAATTTGAAAGCAAGAGGTTACAAGGCAGGATTTTTGATGCGCTGGCTACCGCTGAAGCTCGGTATCACATGGTTTGGGATTGGGTTCATAAAGAAGTGCAACTTCAGGATGGACGCAGAATGTCGCATGATCTTTTTGAACAAATATTGCGTGAAGAATTAGGTAAATTAACCGCTGATAAAGACAAACATCACCTAACGGCTGCTGAACTCATGATGTTTGTGCTTGCCGGAGACATTATCGAGCTTGGTATTAAATCTGAAAAACAAATTCCTTGGCTTTCTCAGGCAATGCATTCCGTGTTGGGAATTCATGAGATTGATGCTGCTCGAAGTAAAGCGGATGATTTCTTTAAACCTTTTATGGGTGAACTGAAACTGACTGCTGCTGATCGCGCAAATCGGGAAGCAGTAGAAAAAATGGTTCGCGGCATTCGGGCAAATCAGGAACAAAAACGGGAACGCGTTCGTGCGCAATTTGCCCGCCAAAGAGCGCAGGGGCGCATCATTAAACGCTTGCACACAGCAGAACAAGTAGCAGCTATTCAGGAACCTGTTTTACGCGAATGGAAAGTAACCAATAAAGTTGCTGCAAAATTCTGGAATGGCGCTGAAATAGTTCCAGGTGTGAAAACATCGAAAGGATTTATTGGTCATTGGCATTCAAAAACGGGGATGGCAACATTTGGCCCTAGCAATGTGGTTCAGGGCGATGCGATGGCTCGAGCTTGGAAAATTGTCAAAGGTTTCTTGAAAAGAATCGAAGCTTTTTATTTTGGCGGCTGGGATGCGGAACAGCAGCGCGGCAGAAGTGACCAAGCGAAAGATAACTTTGGTTATTTAAAAGAGCGTGCGCGTGAAACTTCCCGAAAATTTATTCGAAACGCAAGGCGCCAAGAACTTGAAATGTCTCAAATGAGTGAGACCAAGCTTCGTGAGTATGTGGCTTCTAATAAATACATCGATTGGTACATGCCGCTTTTAGTGGATGCGGATGAAGGCCATTTGGCGATCCGTGAATTGATCGATGAAATGTTTGCCGATCAGGAAGAGGAAAGTTTGATTGGCGCCATTCACATTGAAGATCAGGCGCATGGATGTAAAAAATGCGGCCACATGAGCGGAAAAGTTTTGGTAGGGACCGCGCAATGGCTGAGAACGTTGAATAACGCTCGTTTTGAATTTGATACATCCATG
>Ga0209515_10005472_pt1 | contig 16401 bp, 13 predicted proteins | sample Subgroupgradi54m_FD_187454 | JGI IMG/M metagenome (GOLD analysis project Ga0209515, IMG submission 187454) | Subsurface groundwater microbial communities from S. Glens Falls, New York, USA - GMW60B uncontaminated upgradient, 5.4 m (SPAdes)... ...
GGTACGCGGATAACGTTTTGGAAAAGCAGAAAGAGTATCTTGGGAAAATATATACTAATACCGAGCGAATGGTTGAATTGGTGGACGCTTTTTTGAATGTTTCTCGTTTAGAGCTTGGCGTTTTTGTGATTAAAAAAGAACCCGTTAATTTAAGAGATAAGATAGAATCGATCCTTAATAACCTTGACCCGAAGATTAAAGAAAAAAATTTGAAGGTCTCAAAAACGTATACAACGGACAATTTTGTCGTCTCTGCCGATCTCAAGATGATACAGATTATTTTTGAAAACCTCATTTCCAATGCGATAAAATATACGCCAACTGGCGGGGAAATACGCATTACCATGCGAAAAAAGAGCGATGAGATTTTAATCGGCATTGCCGATACCGGCATCGGTATTCCCGCCGGACAGCAATCTAAAATTTTTACCAAATTTTTCCGCGCAGACAATGTTTCGTCGCAGAAAATTGATGGCACCGGCCTCGGGTTATATCTTGTAAAGACCCTTGTTGAAAAAGCTGGCGGCAAAATTTGGTTTGAATCCATCGAAAATAAAGGAACCGCGTTTTGCGTCACTCTTAGCGCCAATTAGCTAGTTTCCAGAGACACTGGTTATCCACTTCAGGGCAGTTTGACTGCCTGTTTTTAATAATATACAATGGAGAGGTGGAAATATCACCTTTCCATTAAACATATTCAATAAACAACACAGTATGGCCACAGACAATCTTATTGCCAAACTATATGAGTCTCCAAAGACTATCCTGACTATAAAGGATATAGCTTTGATTTGGGAGGAAACTAACACAGTCAACCTTACCTCAAAGATTAAATACTACGCCAAAGAAGGATCGTTGATCCGCCTGACTCGTGGTGTGTTTGCAAAAAATAAAGAGTACGAAGCCAAAGAATTGGCAACAAGTATTTATACTCCTTCCTACATAAGTTTTGAAACAGTGCTCCGGGAAGCTGGTATTATTTTCCAACATCAGACTGCAATTTTCGTAGCCGGTCCCTACCCCACAACAAAAAAGATTGGCGAACACACCATCACCTTTAGAAAACTGAAAAATAGCGTTCTCTACAGTGCGCTCGGCATCAAGAATGAAAAAAATTACAGCATCGCCACACCGGAGCGCGCATTCCTCGACACTATCTATCTATTCCCTAAATTTTATTTCGACAACCTGCGATCCATTAACTGGGAGACGTGCTTCGAGCTTGCAAAATTATACGATAATAAGCAACTCATTAAGCGAGTGGCTAAATACCAAAAACATGCTCAATAAAGAAAAACACCAGCTCATCATGGGACAAATTCTCCGAGATATCTACTCGGATACTTCCATTTCGTCCCTCATTGGATTCAAAGGCGGCACTTGCGCCTACTTTTTCTATGGCCTGACTCGTTTCTCTGTCGACTTAGACTTTGATCTCTTCTCTATCGATCCTGCAACGCAAAAATTAGTGTACGAAAGAATCCAAGGAATGTTAGGAAAATATGGAGAGGTTAAAGACGACTACATCAAACGAAATACTATCTTTTTTCTACTTTCATATGGCGATGCAGATCACAATGTGAAAGTAGAAGTGAACATCAGAATCCTCATGCCAGATATCCGAGAACACTACGAGGTGAAAGAATACCTCGGCATATCCATGTTGGCCGGGAAAAAAGACTACCTCTTTGCCAGTAAGCTCGCCGCTCTGACCACCAGAAGCGAAACGGCCATGCGTGATATTTACGATGTCTGGTTCTTTGGCACAAATCACTGGGATATAAATGCCGAAGTAATCAAAGCTCGCACTGGCAAGACCATCAAAGAATATATGGCGGATTGCATCCCTGTTGTCGAGGCGGTCAAAGATAATGAAATCCTACGAGGACTGGCCGAGCTTCTGCCGGGAGAAAAGGAAAAGGCGTGGGTCAAAACACGCCTGCGAAAAGAGGTCATCTTCCAGCTGAAAAATTATCAGTCAGTATTGAAATAGTCAGCGTGTTAGCCCCTTTTTGCCATTTGTTTGCCCTTGTGGCGAGCTTTGCCCTCGAGGTGAGCCATTCCTAACGATATTTGCCTATTGTCTCGATGTAACGACAGTAATCGCAGTCCGACTTTCCATCTGGAATCGTACTGCCATTGAGACACTTATGTGCTTCGGTGAGTGCTTTTTCCACCCACGAATCGTCACCAGTGTACGGGATCAATGTGATGTCGAAGTCTAGCTTTGCATCGAACGCCTTACGATCAGACTTCCCGTTGCAATAAACGAAATAGCCGGTGCTGGAAACTTTCAAACCATTCCGGCGAAGCAACCACTGATACACTTCCATCTGCCGCTTATATCCAATCTGCCATTCTTTATTAAGCTCGGTGATGTCTTCGGTTTTAGAAGTCGCTTTGTAGTCGACAACGATATATTCGCCATCCGGACTCTGCCAGAGATCGTCAATCGCTCCGAATACTAAAAAGTTTGTCTCCGGATGCAGATACTGGATGCCGGTGAAGTTGTGTCGCCACTTTTCCAAATTCTCATGAGGGATTGGTCGTGCATCGACTCCGTACTTTTCAATAAGAGGGTGCTTCGAACCATTGGCACGATGGATATCAAATTCTTTTTTCAAAAGGTGGTCGACTGCCGAGTTCAGAGCGAATGGAAAGCCCGGTGGGCGGCCGACACCAAGTCTGCGATCGTAATAGAAACATCGAGGACAATCCAAAGAGAGATCGATCTTCGATCGTGACAATTTGAACGGGTCCGACGATGCCGGATCGTATAAACCTTTTACTCGTTGTGCTGTGTAGTATTCGGACATAAAAATAATTATTAAGGCTTTTTTACTATCTTCTGAACAATCTGATCAAACGTGATCGTGCCATCCGTGTAGCCCTGTAGTGCGGCATCCAGCTCGGCATTGGAGAGAAAGCCACTATAGACGACCTTGGGAACCGAAGCAAAGCCATTCCTTTTTGCGACGACCGCCAGCACCTGCTCGTTGAATTCTTGCACCAAATAATCTCTAAAGTCATTGAGGAACTTCTTATAGCGGATCACCGTGTAGATGTCATAATACTGTGTGAGTTTAGGTCCGTTCGTTTCCATCAAGTAGTTAAAAATGGTGCGTATCTTTCCACGAGCAATATCGTACTTCCGCTTCTCACGCGAATAGGTGGTGTATCGTGCTTTCTCGAGCGGCAGATAATGATTTTCCACCTCGACACCGCTCTTCGATTGATCGATGCCGAACTGCCAGAACTTCTTGATCGGCTTAAGGTATTTGATGCTCTGCGCGGTCGGCGACTCTTTGGCAAAAGGATAGGCACAATAGACCACTTCTTCTTTTTCAAACTCAAACGATCGTGGCTTTTCCTTATCCTCCCAACCCTTAAATCGCTTCTCTTTGAAATAAGTAAAGAGACTGTACTTTTGCCGATAGCCAACGATCGTACCGTGCTTTTTAATGACCTTCATGGTCTCGTTCCTGAGATACTCAAAGTCGGCTGGAAATTGATACTTCCGACCTTTGATGTCGATTTCTTCCCATTCGATCATGCGGAATGAATCGCCGCCAACGAACAGCTCGTGCGCGATACTCTCTAAAAAGCCTCCCAGTACGTCGCCCTGACCATAAAGACCATCTCGATAGAACGAATGCTCATCGGTGAAGTACATCTCGAGGTCTTTCTTCAAGACCGGATCATCGCACTCTATGCTGAAGTAATTGCGCTCGTGAGTGACGTAGCCGGGACGATCTGCTACTGGTATATCGCGCAACGGAAAGAGCGAGTACCGTACAGAGTCGGTCTCGTTGCTTAGTTCCATTGCGTTCCATGACGCCTTCTCTAGCCGGTCGCGGCCTTTGATATAGCCGAGGAACGGATCATCGAACACATAGCCTTTCACTCTTTGTTTGTAAGCGCGTCGTCTCATATCTTTTTTTCTTGAACTTTATTAAGCACCTCGACCAATTGTCGGATCGCCTCGCGCTTCTTTACCCATTCGACAAATGCCTCGGCAGATTCTTCTTCCGGTTGGGATAGATGGTAGCTCAGTTCACGAATGAACTTGCTTGGATGATCTGCAACCTCTTGCAGACCAGAATAGAAACGCACATTATCGTAGGTCTTGGGGAGATCAAATACCTTGCCCATGATTTCGCCGAACCAATGATGGTAGCGGGTAAGCTCCCAGTTTATGAGCTTGAGCGTGAGATCGAGACCGCCGACCTCCTTTGGCTTCGAGAGTACCTCCATCGCTTTGACGAATTGGCCTGGCTGATATGCAACCTCGATCGTTTGCACGTACTCGATCAGCAAGCTGTAATCCTGCCTGAATTCGCAGACGAGATATACGAAGCCACCGAGAATAAGACCGAGGCGGTTGCGATACATGATGTTGTCGACATTTTTCTCGTCGGCATTGATGACCGGCAACATGAGCGTGAGCAGTCCAGACAGCACCTTAAAGAGCGTCGGGCAATTCTCAATGACTGATGGGAATAGGGTCTTTTCAAGTTCTTCCCAAAACTCTGATTCGAGAAGGATCTGCTTCGGCAGGAATGGCAAATAAACGCCTGCGCCGGCGATCTTCGCGCCGTACTCGTCGGCAAGAGCAATCTTGTTGATGTAAAGCAAGCGGCTGATCCACTCGAAGCGAGCCTTGATGAACATCGCAAGCTCCTTGTGTTTTCCTTTCTGGTAGAGGTCTTTGAGAACGGTGTTGTGATGCGTGATCAGCTTCTCAAAGAATTTAGCGAAGTACTGCTTTTCCTTTGCGCGTGCATCGTCGAGCGTCTCCTTTTCGAGCCGGTCTTGTGGCGTTATGACGCGCCCCTCGCACTGGACTTCAAGATCGAGGCGATCCCAGTAGTCGAGAATTTGGTTATAGAACACTCCGGGTAGATCAAGCCGAGCAAGCTCCTCGCGTGTGCGAGTAAGCTGGCCGTCTGCGCCAATGAGTGACTTTATTACCTCCTGATACTTGGTGTAATCGAAGCCGTCGATAAGAGTCAGTCCTATTGCGAAATAGCCGTTGAGATATGAACCAAGCTCGTCGTCGGTCTGCACTTTCTCATATATCGCAAAATAAGCATCAAGATATTTCTCGAAAGCCTCGGTCTCTTGGTTCTCATAGAGACCAGTGAATGTTTTTTGATACCGGCCGTACTGGTCTTTTGAATAATCGCCAGCGAGGACTCTTTGATAAGAGTCAACTACGTACTTAAGTAGATGCGTTCTCTCTTCCACAATTCCGATGCGAGATTCCAGAGTCTGAAATATGTCAAAGATATTGTTCTCAAACCATAAATAATCGGGGCTGTTGATGCGTAGAGGCCCTTTGCCCTGAAGCTCGAAATTAAGCTTCAATGCGAGTGACGACATGTTGTTTGCCTTTACCTCTACCTGCGTTTGGGGAAACCACCAGCCTCGTTCTCGATCTATATATTTCTTTTGCTTCGCATATTCCAAAAGCAGATTGGAAAGCACCATGGGCGTATAAGTAACGTCGTTCCAATTTTCCGAATGCCATAAATCTTCAAACAGAGCCTTGAGGATCAAGAGATGTTCCTGCGTACGCATGCGCGAGGTTTGGATAATGCTCCAGCTTTTGTATGAATACCGAGTCCGATCGGAAGCGAGCCGAATACTCTCTCGTACGTCCGACTGAAGCCTTTCAAAGAGATTTTTCGGCTTGATGGTAAGGATGTAATGATTTTTGAAAACGATGATGCCGAGCAAGCAGATAACTACAAGGACGAGAACGGCAACGAAGCTAACTGAGGGTACAAGTGTGAGTAGCTGGACTCTTAGCAAGATCGCGATCGCAAAGATGTCTGTAAAGACAAGGAGCTTGAAAAAGAAATTGCCGACGGTCTCCTGATTGACGTAGTCGGACACTTTAGACGAGTACTTCTCCGTGATGATCTGGAAACCAACACCATAGAGGGCAAACAAGAGTCCGAGGATCGCAGAGATCGCGCCAATGGATATCTCAAGCACGAGCTTAAAGAACTCTTTGTCGGGAATGGTAAAGAAATTTAAGTGCGCAATGAATGACTGAAACCAACCGACCTGTATGTGGGAAAGTGCGACCGCCAGACTATCGACGCCCCAATCTCCCAAGATCACGAAAGTCAGTGCCAACATCAGAACCCACACCGTACCCATTGAATTCCGCACGATCTGCGCCGGTATGGTGTACTCGGTCTTTCTGCGTTCCTGATTTCTATAAATAATTCTCAACGACTCGCGGCGTCGTTGAAAGATGCTGTAAAAGAAGCCGGCAAAAACGCCCCAGGCATAGACGAGCCAGTTCGGTTTTTTATCCACTTCAAAAGCAAAGGAGGGAGAGGTTCTCTGTCTCCATGAAATCTTGCGAAAGAAAAATTTTATGGCTCTTAAAAATTTCATGGCGATTTCCTAATATCTTCATTCTTTGAACAAGAGCGGCTCCCAATCGCTCCAGTCACCGTGCTCACATTTCTCCCAGTCGTAGGTAGCCTTATCGTTGATATGCCACGCCTTATTGCGTTCGATGACGATACCGCCGAAAAGCTTCTTGTTTTTCTGATCGGCAATGTACTTCTGCAAAGCTTCGGCCTTGGCTTTGGTATAGGTTTTACCGTCCCGATCACCGGAATCTTTAACTTCAAACAGACCAATCCGGCCGTCGACAAGCTTCACTAAATAGTCCGGATAGAACGTGTAAATGCTACCGGCATATTCATATTTAATGCCAAAGTAGTCCTGCTTGTTCTCGCCATTTTTCCACCACCAATCAATTTTGGAGGCGTTGTCGTTTAGGAATGACTCAAACTCGCGCTCTGGCTTTGATCGATCCACGTTGAGATAGCATGGATCATAAGCATATTTTTTCGCTCTTACGATCTCATCCGTATACTCGTTATAAAACTGCTCTGGCTGAAGCTCGAAAGGATATCGCTGTTCGCTTTCCTCAATACGTTCCCGGACTTCTTTTTCCTTTACTGCCATATAGTTATCAATGGCCGTAGCAAGGACATGCTCAAAATAACCGCGATTTTTATCATGCATAAAAACTTTTTGTGTCATTAGCATGTTTTCTTCACCCCAACTTTTTGAACCGAGGATATCCTGAAACCAGAGATAAATAGCGGCTTTGACGGACGGCACCGAACGCTTAATATTCTTGAACGGTCCAAGATTGTTTTTAATGGTTTGCTCAAAAAAGACCATGAGCTCGTCGGCCGCCACCTGAAGCTTGGCAAAACCTTCGGCACCAAGCTTGCCCTCAAGCTCATCAAAACTCTTTACATCCAGATGCGTATCGGCGATAAGCTCTTGCTGATACTTCTGGATATTGAGATCAACACCCTTAGCCTCAACTTTCTTGACGTTCTCTGTCGGTGTATTTTTGCCGGAAGTGCCAAAATACTGATCAGCCGCTTTCTCGAATACATGGTGAAAGCTGGAAGTAACATCGCCGTAGTCTGCCCGGGCCTTGTAGTACGACTCAATCTTAATCGGCTTATATTCAGCGACACGGCCAGCTCGTAAATGCTTAATGATGTTTGGATTGTATTCTTCTTTCTTGACCTCAATGGACTTAAGGTTGGTGTAGATATAACCCCTATTGAGTACTTCATTACTGTAGTGTCGCTGTTCCGGCATACGCAAAATACGACCGACGGTCTGAATTTCAAAAACAATGTTATGCGTCTCCCGAAACTTCACAAGAATGTGCGCTCGGGGACAATCCCAGCCAGTATCAATAGCTTGTTTGAAAATAAGAAACTCAATCTCATTATCCGGCTCGGCAATCCAGTCAATGAGCTCCGACTTCTGCTCGGCCAGCCAGATAGCCAGCTTGCCGTTACCATTACCGTCTTTTCGTTCGTTAATACCTTTACCGTTAAGGAATTTCTTCACTGCCTCAATCTTTTGATCACCAGCTTCAGCCGTAGGGATCTGCACCAAAACCAGAGGGTTGATGTTTGACCCCTCTTTTTCAAATGCTTTCTTAAGCTCCAAACGCTTGCGATAAGCGGCCTCAAGCACGGCTGATTGAGAATCTTCTTCAGAAGCCGCAATTTTCTCAATGTCCTCATTGATGATTATTTCTTTCTTGATCATGCCCTCATCAATCACGTCTTTCGACTCAACGATGACATACCCAGCACCGCCTCGAGCAAGTTCTTTGGTAAAACCAAGTTCCTGCTGTGGCCGACGGGGAGTGGCGGACATTTCAACCACAATATCGGCACCAATAAGGTCTCGGAGTTCATTTGCCCGGGCCGTATCGGCACTTACATGGCTCTCGTCAATGATAAGGATGATTTTTCGTTGCTCTTTGGTCTTTTCCAATACATCCCGAAAGTTCAGCTTCTCACCATCTTTCATGATCAGGTTTTTCCAGTCACCGGATTCACGGTCCTTGCTTCGGAGTTTCTCCCAGTTAGCAACCACAACTTCGTTTTGCACGATTCGCTCTCGGCCACCACTGAATGCATCCTCAACAGAAGTCACCCGAGGAAAACCAGCAAACACTTTTTCGAGGGAGTGTTTACTCTGTAAATGAAGCTCACCCTTACCAATACTCATCCAGACAAAACAAAAGTCATCTTTTGGAAGCTCTTTGATAAGACTCTCAATATACTTGGCCATCATGATCGTCTTACCGGAACCGGTAGGTGCTTGGAAAACGCAGACTTCGCCGGGTCCATCATAATCCAAAAGCTTGACTGTCGTTTCGATCAGCTGATTGACTGCCTTTTCTTGATAGGGTTTAAGATCAATATTCATAAATTTGTTTGTAGACATCTAATATTTTTTGCGGAATCGGCTCGAGCGTAACTCCATGCCAGTTGGCGAATTCCGTCTTTGAGAGGCCAGTGGCATCGAGTGTGAAGCAATAAAGTATTTTCTCGCCGGATACTTTTTCAAGCTCTTTTTTCAGTGCCAATAGTGATTTACGGTTTAGAGAATAATAAACTGCCAGCGTCTTGTCACCTTGCTGAAATATGCGGTAGTGATCAGTCTTTTTTACTTCATCAAACACACCCTCACGCAGACAAAGCATCTCGGTGCATTCGTGCGTTATGCGTGTCTTGAAGTCATCGCCGTTGGCGTTCTTTTTTACGAATTTTGTCTTGAAATATTTGAGATTACCACCAAGACCATTGTTGCTTTTACCCCTTCTGTCTTTATAACCATTCGCCACTCTCTTAAGTCTTTCGTAAGTAATCTCTTCGCATATATTATTTTCATTATTTGTACATAAAATATATGATCTTTTGCCACCATCCTGTTTGTTTAAATCTAATACTGCATGTCCAGTTGTTCCGGAGCCAGCAAAAAAGTCAAGAAATAAAGCATCGTTTTTATCCGATAACACTTTTAGGCAATCCATAACAGCAAAAATAGATTTAGGATAAGAAAATACTTGAAGCTCTGAAAAAATATCTTTTAATAGATTCGTTCCGTAGGCAGTAGATGAGTACTCTTTTTTGTCCCACCACGTCATTGGCAAAATACCTTCATCATTGAGTCTGCCTTTAACATAAGCGTGTAGTTTTCCTTTCTGTATTTTTGGTTTAAATTCATTAATTTCTGCCTTGGCTCTTTCCACGCCGTACCGCCACCGTCTCTCTTCTCCATTATCATCAACCGGGTATATTACTTGTTCACCCTTTTTGGGTTTTTCTAAAGCAATCCATTCTTCTTTTTTAGAATCCCATTGTATCTTTGGAATCCTAATCGAATCAGATGTAATAAAAATAGGATAGAACATACTTGGAGACTCAATCCTCATACTCCCGGGTTTTCTAAAATTTACCCATTCAAAAGCACCTTTTTCATCTTTTTGATCATACCTGTCTAGCTGTGTTTGATTTCTTTCTAAGCGACACACTTGGGATATTTCTGATTTACCAAAAAATATTGCATACTCGTGAGTGACAGAAACTCCTTTTGTAGTAGATCTTCCAGCGGGATTATTTCTTATAACGATAGTTCCTAAATGATTGTGTTCGCCAAATATTTCTTCCATTAAAATCATTAATCTTGAAATTTCATAGTCATCGATCGTTACACAAATTATGCCGTCTTCCTTTAATAAATTCTTTGCGAGTCTAAGTCTTTTATCCATGAACGATATCCACTTGCTATGCCTGTAAGAATCATTGGAATCAATAAAATCATTGTTATATTTCCAGTCTTTTGCACCGGTGTTATATGGAGGATCAATATAAATAGCATCAACGATCCCCTGATGTGTAAAATTTAAAACTGATAAGGCGTGGTAGTTATCTCCCTCAATAAGAATATTTACCGGTCCACCATTCTTATCGGTAATTTCTTTACCCTTAACCTCTTTCAAAACTGGCAAAGCATTCACGGCATCTTTTTCAAATTGTTCTTTAACTTTTTCTTCATCCCAAATAAGCCCGTACTTCTTTCGAGACTCGAGCTTCTCAACTAACTTGAGCAGATCTTCTTTATTTAACTGTGAATAGTCTTTGCTCATAGATTAAAATTATTCCGAAATATATTCTTGATGACCGCATCGACATGCTGTGCCGTCATTCGTCGCCATACTGAAGTACGACTTCTTCGCAACGATAATGAAGTCCGCAAAGAATGGCTTGTACGACAAAACCTGCGAGTCTGCTTGAAGTGCTCGCATGAGTTTCTTGTCGACATCGTCCGGAGTCGGATCAGTTGATCCAGGATGATTGATCAGGATCATGAATTTCTTGGCGAGGAATAGAGAGTAGTAGTGCCAAAGCATCTGGGTGTCGAAGTTCTTGGGAGAGGAACCAAGAAAAACTTGATGCCCGAGGAACAGGTTTTTGTCGTCAAGATAAATTCCGATCACTTTGGAAACAGCCTCATCTTCCAAATCCTTGAGGAATTTGTATAGGTCTTCCGGATCTTTTACTTGACCCTGAATCGGAAGTTCTACATCGGTCTCAACAATCTCATATTTTTTGAGATATCGTTTACCGTCATTATTTTTGTGTTCTACGTTTTTCATGGGCGATTTCCAATGGAAGTTAATTTATAATTTGACGTACCTCGTTCCTCGGCCACGTCCGACACGCTTGACCAAGCCAAGCTCGATCAGACGCTCCAGTGCCTGACTGACCGTAACGGTTATAACACCTGTCGCCTTGGCGATATCGCCCGGAGCGGCTTCACCGACCGATGAGAGATATTTCCATACCTCGTATTGTTTTGGAGAAAGTGTGTCTTCAACTTTTTCGTCTTGTAGATATGAGAGAGCTTTTGTTGCTTGTTCTCGGACGACTGACAAAAAGAAATTAAGCCACGGCGAGATTGTGTCGTGATCAGTTTTGAAAGTCTCCTGAGATTTGCGGAGAGCAATATAGTATTCATCCTTGCGACGCTCAACGATCTGCTCATGCGAGACATACTGAACGAACTGATAGCCAGATCGGAGTAGCAAAAGGTTTGTGAGCACACGGGAAAGACGCCCATTGCCGTCCTCAAATGGGTGAATCTTCAAGAACTCGACTATGAAATTTGCGATGAGAAGCAAAGGATGGAAGCGGTTCTTCTCGAACGCATCAATAGTCCAATCAACAAGCTCCTGCATTTCTTTTCCAGTGAGGAATGCTGGTGTGGTCTCGAACATGATCTTTGCAACTTTGCCATCCGGTCCAAGTACGCCGACAGTGTTCTCTTTCTTTTTGTAACCGCCACGATGCGTGTCGTCTTTGGTCGAGTATTTGAGAAGCTGATTGTGAAGCGAAGTGATCACACTCTCTCGAAGCGGTAGAGTCTGGAAGCTGTCGAACACATTCTGAAGCGTTTCAAGATATCCCTGTACCTCCTGCGAGTCACGATCTGCAAATTTTGAGATCGCAAGACCTTGCATGATCTTCTCTACCTCTTCGTCGGTGAGCTTCGCACCCTCGATACGAGTTGAGGAACCGGCGGAAGTAATAAGCGTTGACTTCCGGAGATTAGTAATTGCCTGCGGTGTCATTCGCAGACCAGATTTGAACTCACCTCGAATACCATCGATCTCTGCCAAGAGAGCGACGATGTGTGGTTCAGGATTTTTGATCCTGTGATCGAACTTTTGAGTGATATCGTTCATAATTTTACTCATATACGTTATATACGTGATTATATGGGATTATATGTGTAAATGCAAGGCCATCCCCTGTGAGCGACCCAAAACTACCGTAAATCAAGGTTTTGTGGCATAATACCCACATTATGACCGGTGGCGAAAAATACATGGTGGGAGTATGGATCGTTGGAGTGCTCTCCTTCATCTGCATTTGGATCTACGCTCTCGCTTCGTGGGGATTTTTACTCGGCCTCATGTTCGGCTGGATTCCGGCTCTCATCGGAGGGGCAATTCTTGGCTACCTCTGGCCGTTGGTAGTTTTAGCTGTGATCGGACTGATCATTTTGATCAGGCAATAACCTTTGTGACTACTTATACACAGTGGGGGTTCTTGCACGAACTTTTTGAGTGGTGCTATAATCATTTCAACAACTGAATAGCATATGCCTCAAGGGGCATCCTGAAAGGTATTCCGAGTCTAAGAGCTCGCGATCCAACATCACATTTTGTGGTAACGGATCGCGAGCTCTTTTGCGTTTCAGTTGTTGTTAGCTCTCTGATACCCCGACCGGTCGACATCCGCAACTCGTAATCGACCTCACACTGCTCGGAGCTCACGGGCTTCGAGTAAATAAAAAATCTACGGGGGATGCGCGGGTGTCAGAGAACTGAATTAATTATATGTTTTCCAAATTTCAATCATTACCAAGTTACTTCGGTGGCAAGCGAAAGCTGGTCAAATATATTTTTAAGCCGATCAAGAAAAAAGAAGGAGTCTTTATCGACGCCTTTCTCGGCGGTGGATCAGTGAGTCTCTACGCCAAAGCAAAAGGATACAAAGTGATTGCAAACGACATCGCATTCCGGTCACTGATTATTGGCAAAGCAATCATCGCAAACAATTCAATGAAGCTGGAAAGCGAGGACTTGGCGAGACTGTTCATTGAAACCAAGCACGATGGATTTATAAAAAAGAATTACTGCCCGAAAGTTTTCACTACCAAGATAGCCGACTTTCTCGACAACGCTGTGGTCGCCGCACGGCAAGTGGAAAACGAAACAAAACGATATCTCCTCCTGCACCTCATAATCAAATTTATTCTGTCCTGCCGACAGTTCGGAAAGTTTACGCATACCCGGGACACACTCGACTTGGAAGCTCGAAAATGGGAGTGGCCACTCCGATCCAAGTCGCATGCCCCAAAGAATCTGCGGATGATCCAAAACCCGATGATGACTTTGGAAAAATTAAAAGATGAGGTCAATCATGGAATTTTCGACAACCATCAAGACAATGAAATACACCAAAAGGACGTGTTTGATTTTCTCAAGACTGTTCAGGGTGATGTTGTTTATTTTGATCCTCCTTACCCTGGCTCTTCTGCCTACGAGGTTGAGTATGGGATTTTAGATAATCTCCTCGTCGGCAAGAAGCTCGACAACAAAGCAAGTGATTTTTCACACAAAGATGCCGATGAATTTTTGGAACGACTCTTTGCCTCGGCCACGCATATCCCTCAGTGGGTTATATCGCTCGGCCAAAACAAAGAGGATATCGGTGTGAAGCCGGAAAAATTATTGGCAATGGTGCAAAAGCATCGCAAAGCCGAAGTGCAGATGATGGAACACAAGTGGAGTGTGGCCAATGCCGGTGGTCGCAACCAAAGCAATAACATTGAGTACATGATCGTAACTGTATGACCAAAACAAAAACACAAATCAAGACGGTGAAAATTAAGGAATGCGTTCCGAACTCTTGGAATCCAAACGAGATGAACGCCCGACAATTTGCATCGCTCAAGAAAGCTCTGACTCGATACGGCCAGACCAAGCCAATCCAAGTCGGCGTTTGGCCGAACATGAAAGTGAAAGGTGGTTATGTGATTGTGGGTGGTTACCACACATGGAAAGTGCTCGGGGAACTCGACAACATCGAGATCGAAGCGAACATCCATGAATTCAAAAGCGAGGACGAAGCCAAGCTCTACGGATTGACCGACAACATCCACGGGTCCAACCAACAACTCAAACTCGGCAAGCTCGCCTACGAGCTAACGCAAAACGGCTACTCGATAAAAGAGATCGCAAGCAACCTCGGCGAGGAGGACGTGAATGTGAAAGACGCACTCGACCTCATCAAAGACGAGATTGAAAAGAAAATGATTGAACTTAAGAAAGCCGAGAGAGAAAATTTTGTTGCTCTGAATTTTATCGTGGACAAAGACCCGAAGGAAGCCGCCGATGGATTTATAAAAGCCGTCACTCTCTTTGCCAAAACTAAAGGTGTGAAAGTAGCCAAGACCACGATGGATATAAATAAAAGTCGAGAGACCATTGCTTTAATAAGTTTCAACGTCACCAATCCACAAAAGAATGTGATAGACGAAGCCCTCGCAATGATGACCAAAGAGACAAAAACAAGCGAGGGTGAGGCCATCGCAGAGATTTGTTCGAGATCTTTGGAACGGATAAACCCGATAAAACCCGATAAAAGCCAACAAAATGAGCAAAAAGATTGACTTACAAAGCTATAGATATCGGGAAGCGCTTCGCCTCAAGTATGAGAGTGAATCGTATGCTGTCATTGCAAAGAAGCTCAAAGTCTCCGCATACACGGTTGAGGGATGGTTTGAATTTGGCGGTTTACTCAAAGAGGAATATGACAAATACAGCAATGAAAAGACTGCACTGCTCGGCGTTTTATCAGATGAGACATTGGCAAAGAATGCAAGCATTGCCTCAAGCATGTTGGTTGCTCTCATGGGTAGCTCCGATGACAACGTCAAATTCCGTGCAGTCAAAGAGATACTTGATCGAACACGAGGGGCTCCGAAAGGCAGTAACGACCCACAAGGGTTATTAGGAACAGACCTAAGCTATGAACAAATCCTACGAAAAGCAAGAGAGAAACAGCCCCCTCCAGATGGTTAACGACCTTGTGGAAGTGGCGATGATTTGTGACGCTGATTCGCAAACATTTATCGAGCATTGTTTATCAATAAAAACCAAAGATCAGCAGACTGTTCTTTTACACCTGAATACCGCTCAATCCCTGATCTACAACCGGATCAAGAAACTGCGAGCACTCGGAAAGCCAATACGGATGATCATCCTCAAGGCCAGACAGGAGGGAGTCTCAACACTGTGCGAAGCCCTGATATTCGAAAGGACTGCACGGTACGACAACACCAACTCGCTTATCGTTGCCCACGAACCCGAATCAACAGACGCAATCTTTGCCATGAGTAAGCTCTTCTACGACCTGCTTCCACTCTGGGCAAAGCCAATGCGACGGTACGACAACAAGAAGCAGATGGTGTTTGAGAATCCTAACGAGAAAACGAGAGGAAAAGACCCCGGACTGCGAAGCCGAATGGTGATTGCAACTGCAGACAAAGTGAAAGTAGGTAGAGGTTTGACCCTCCACAACTTCCACGGCTCGGAGGTAGCGTTCTGGAAAAATGCCAAAGACCTAATGCTCTCGGCACTACAAGCAATACCGAACCTGCCAAACACCAGCGTATTCCTAGAGTCCACTGCCAATGGCTTTGGAGGTGACGGCGAATACTTCTACCGAACCGTACAAGACGTGCTGGCCGGTAAGAGCGAGTTCGAACTCATCTTCCTGCCGTGGCACCTGATGTCCGAATACAGCATGGACTTCACCAGTGATAAAGAAAAGATAAAGTTTTCCGAAACACTGGATGAATACGAAAAGGAATTGCTCACAAAGACAAAGCTGACCCTAGAGCAACTGAACTGGCGACGCTGGGCAATCCGAAATCTCTGCGGTGGAGACATAGAGAAGTTTAAGCAAGAGTACCCGGCAAGCATTGAGGAAGCGTTCGTTGCCTCAAGCAAGTCAGTCATCCCAAAGCAGTACATCGAATCTCAAGGCAAGTACGTACGACAACCGATCCGGAAGCTCGACGACATCTTGGTCTACGAGGAACCCAATCCGAGACACTTCTACAGCTTGGGAGCCGATCCGTCCGAGGGCATAGGACAAGACGACTCTACGATCACCGTGATCGACAAGATGACCGGACGTGAAGTCGGAAGTTACGTGGGACAGATACAACCAGACCTGTTTGCCAAGAAAATCAAACAGTGTGCCGAATTCTTCAACGATGCTCTGGCCGTCATCGAAATAAACAATCATGGACTGGCGGTAATAAATGCTCTCAAGGTCGAGTACTCGAATGTCTACCAACGCACCGTGTTCGACAAAGTCACCAACACCAAGAGAAAGGAACTGGGATGGAAAACAACCCAAACCACAAAGCCCCTCATGGTCGACGACTTTATTGCAGGACTCCGTG
>Ga0209515_10005474_pt1 | contig 16397 bp, 14 predicted proteins | sample Subgroupgradi54m_FD_187454 | JGI IMG/M metagenome (GOLD analysis project Ga0209515, IMG submission 187454) | Subsurface groundwater microbial communities from S. Glens Falls, New York, USA - GMW60B uncontaminated upgradient, 5.4 m (SPAdes)... ...
CCTGTCACGTGCAAACGCCCCCGCCATGCCGGCGCCGGCCGTGGCGCCGAGCAGCGCCAGCGCCTCGCGCCGATTCAGACGCGACATCAGAACTCCAACTGCATGCCGAATTTGATCAACCGACCCTGGAGGATCTGCGTCGGCGACAGCCAGGCCGTGCCGTACGTGTTGTTCTGCGACAGAATCGCACTCGAGTTCAGCAGATTGAACACGTCCATCGACGTCTGGAGCCGGTAGCGCTGCAGTCTGAAGCTCTTGCCGATCCGGAAATCCACCTGCGTCACGCGATCGCCGTACATCGTGCCTGGGCTGATGAGCGCCGCCGTCGCGGTTGACGTGCCGAGGGCGCGACCCAGATTCTGGACCTGCGCGGCGGGGATGGTGAGCGACGCCGTGATCTGCGGGCCGGGCCGATTCTGCAGCGTGGCGCTGGCATTCAGCCCGAACCATGGCAGCGGGTAGATGACCAGGCCCCCCACACCTGCTTGAAACGGCGGCTGGACATGGCAGTACAGCGTGCTCGGTGTACCGACAAGCGCGGCAAGAGTGCCGGCGCTCGACGCCAAGACGCCGGCGACGCCGGCGTAGGTGACGCTAGCCTGACCCGCCACCGCACAGATGTCGGTGACCTCGTGGCCCAGACTGACGCCGCCGGACACCACACCGCCACGCGGCAACCGCGCGTTCACGTTGAGGTCGTACCCCGTGTACACGTCGCTCACGTCGCCGAAGTTGCTGGCGTTCTGCACCTGGAAGAACGGCACGCTGGCAAAGAAGGAGGGGTTCAGATCCTGGTAGCCGCAGATCTGGTTGCCGCCTCCGTTCGGGAGCCGCGAGTCCGCCGGCGCCGTGACGCAGTACGACTGGTAGGCCGAGGGCGGCCGCGTCGTGTTCGCGGCCGCGATGAAGTTACCGAACGCGTGGCGCGTGAACTGGAAATCCACCGCAACGCGCGGCAACAGCTGCTGCTGGAAGCCGGCCGCCACTTCCTGATCGTTGGGACGCACGCCGAAGCCGCTCGTAATCGACGAGTCGTAATTGGCGGCGACGTTGAGCGAGCCGAGAGGCGCATTGAGCGGCCCGCACTCGTCGTTCAAGAGGGTATTGGCCAGGTTGCAATCCGGCCGGAAATTCCCGTTGAAGTCAGTCCAGTTCCGCGTGGCCGCGTTGATCGACGTGTTCACCCGGTTGTTCAACGTCGCCATGTTCGTCGATTCGCTGGCCACGTACCGGTTGTAGGCCGCCCGGAGGATCGTCTTGCCGTTGCCGAAGGCGTCGTAGGTGCCGCCCACCCGCGGCGACAGGTCTTTCCAGTTCGGCACGTCGTTGATGGCGTCGTAGTGACGCGCCGCGACGAACGGAATCGCCCCCAGATCCTGCACCGGCACCTCCGCGTTGTGGTAGTCGAAGCGGAGGCCGAGATTGAGCGTGAGCCGGTTGATCGACCACCGATCCTGCGCGTACAGGCCGAGCGCCGCCTTCAAGCGTTCGGCATCGATGAGCGGCCTCGCATATTGCGTGATCGACGTCGGAATGCCGCGGAGGAACGACCACGCCTGCGACTGATTGGTGTCGTACCGGTAGTTCCGCGTGCCCCACATGTCCTGCATCCCCACCTTGAACGCGTGGCTCCCGGTCACGTAGTTCGCGGCGAACCGCATGTTGTACTGGTGGTTGGCTGCCGTCGTGAACACGTTCGCGGCGCCGTACTGAATACCGAGGGACGATTCGGTCTTGTTGACCACGGCGTCGGACCCGAGACCGTTGATGTTGTACGGCTCCGGCCCGAAGATCCACGTCTCGTTGTAGAACGTGAACCCGCCCTCGAGCAGGAGTTTGTTGGTCTGCGTCCGGGTCCAGCTCGATTGGAGGAGATACTCGGGACTATGCGTGAAGTACACGCCCGCTTCGGGCGAGCTCAAGGCGCTGCAATTGTTGCAATCGACCAACCGCTGATTGAAATGGCTGAAGAACGTCACCCTGTCCTTGGAGGACGCCTGCCACGTCAGGTTGAGCGTCTCTCCCCGAGTCCAGGTGTCGCCGCCGACGGCCTGATTGCCCAGGTCCTGCGAGTTCGGGACGATCGTCGTCGGATGGAGCGCGTCACCGTACGAACACCCGCTCGCCGTCACGCAATACTGCGGCGCTCCTGGCCTCAGATTGTTGAACATGCCGGCGAGATAGCTCTGGGCGCCGTTATACCGGAAGCCTCCGAAGAACCACAGCTTGTTCTGGACGATCGGGCCGCCGAGCACCGGGTTGAAGTCCCAGAGCTTCTTCACGCTGTTGACCGCCTTCAGATTCTTGTCGATGAGGTCCTGCGTCAGGTTGTTGGCCTGCAGGCCCGCATTCGAGAAGTTACCGAAAAACGAGCCGCGGAAGGTGTTGCCGCCTTCCTTCGAGATGATGTTCGTCAGCACGCCGCTCGATCGGGCCTCCGCCGCGAGCCCGCTCGTCGTCACGGTCATTTCCTGGACCGTGCCGGTGTTGACGACGAGCGTCGTGTTGTAGCCACCGCCCGTGTTGTTCATGTTGTTGAACGGCATGCCGTTCATCACCAGCGGCATCTGGTCGCCGCGGCTGCCGTGCACCGAGAGCGTCTGATACCGGTCGCCACCCGTGCCGCCCACATCCTGTGCCGCCAGCGCGATCGTCACGCCCGGCACCAGCACGCTGAGGTTCTGGAAGCTGCGTCCGGTTGGCAAGGCGTCGATCATTTCATGCGTGAGCGACTTGCGCTGTGTGACGCTTTGCGTGTCGATCAGCGGGCTCTCGCCGGTCACCGTCACGGTTTCCGTCACGGCTCCCACGCGCAGGTCGGCGTTGACCGTCGCCGTGAAGTCCGACGTCAGCACGATGCCCTCGCGCTTGAGGGCATTGAAGCCCGACAGCGTGAACGTGACGGTGTAGGCGCCCGGCCGTAGGTCAATAATCTTGTAGACGCCCTGCCCATCGGTCACGACGGTGCGGACTTTCTCGATGAGCACGGGGCTCGCGGCTTCGACCGTCACGCCCGGCAGAATGGCTCCGCTCGTATCTTTCGCCACGCCGGCAATCGATCCGGTCTGCGCGAACGCGATGCCACGGCCGAGTATCATGCACGTCAGCCCGGCGATGCCGAGCCTTGCGATTCTTCCCATGCCTGTCCTCCTTCTTGGGGTGACCTCTCGGTCGAGGTCATCGACACCATACAAGGGCCTGATCCCGATAATTGTTAAGAAGTGATGTCGCCAGTGGCTGGCACACGCTGTTTTGGAGCACAATCCGGATCGTTGGACATGTCCACGGAATCGCCGGACCATGCCGCCCCGCGGGTGCTCCTCATCGAGGACGAGCGGAGCATTCGGGAACTGGTGTCGGGCCAGTTACGCCGGGCCGGGTACGACTGTCGATCCGTCAGCGACGGCAGAGAGGGCCTGCAGCTCTTGCTCGAGGAGCCATTTGACGCGATCGTGCTGGACCTGATGCTGCCCCACGTCGATGGGATGACCATCTGCCGCACCGTCCGCCGGCAGGGCGCCAACCGGGACGCGCCGATTCTCATGCTGACGGCGCGCCAGACCGAATCCGACAAAGTGCTGGGACTCGAGAGCGGCGCCGACGACTACATGACCAAACCGTTCGGCGTGCTCGAGCTCACGGCGCGGATCGCCGCGCTGACGCGGCGCGTCAATCGCGCGCACGCCCAGCCAAGTGCTCCGGCGCGCAACGCGGTTGCCGCGCACGGGGTGGAGCTCGATCCGATCAAACACACCTCACGCGTGCGCGGACGGGACCTTGCCCTCACGCCTCACGAGTTCGAACTGCTCTACCAGCTCGCCTCCCAACCTGGCGTCGTGTTGTCGAGGACAGACTTGCTCGCGGCAGTGTGGCGCGGTCAGGCCTTCGTGACGGACCGGAGCATCGACACGCTCGTGAGGCACCTGCGCTGCAAGGTGGAAGAACACGCTGCAGCCCCGCATCTGATCGTGACCGTGTGGGGGTATGGCTACAAGTTCGTTGACGCATAGACCGATCTGGGAGCGGAGCCTCTACTGGAGGATCGTGCTCGGGCTCGGCGCCTGCATTACCGGCGTGCTGGCCGTACAAACAACGGCGGTGCTCGTGTTGCTCAACAGCGTCCCGGACGGCCAGCGCCTGAACGAGTTTACGCAGGCTGTCGCGGCAGATCTCGGGGCGGCGCTCGAGGCGGAGCCAGGGCTCGACGTGCAGCATTACGTGGACAGCCACTACGCGAGACCGCTGGCGTCGCTGTACATCATCATGGCCCGCAACACCCAGGTCGTTCTCAGCGGTCCGGATCGACCTCTTGAGGCATTCGTCGTCGCGGCTCGCGAATACTGGGCAGGGAATCCGACGACGCTGCCTGATAGCTGGATCACCGGACCGTTTCATACGACGCCGATCGTCGTCGGCGGACGGCTCGCCGGAGGCGTCGGCGTCGTCGTTCCACAGTCGTGGCGACACCTCATGGGTTGGAAGATGGCGGTCCTCGGCGGCGTCCTGCTGCTCGTCGGTACGGGTCTCGCCGGGCGGTTCATCTTCGGGAGCGTGCGCCAGCGACTGGGCGACCTCGAGCAGGCGGCGCGCCGGTGCGGCGCCGGGGACTTCAGCGCCCGGGCGAAGGAATCAGGAGCCGATGAGTTGGCCGCCTTCGCTTCCGCGTTCAACCGCATGGCAGCCGACCTCGGCGCTCGCGATGAACTGTTGAAAGCCGCCGACCGCACGCGCCGGATACTCCTGGCCGACGTGTCTCACGAGCTCATGACCCCGCTCACGGCACTCCGCGCGTACCGCGAGGTGCTCGCCATGAGCGAGCTGGGACGCGATCCCGAAGCGGCGCACGGCCTCGCGGTGATGGCCGATGAAACCCACCGGCTCGAGCGCCTCGTTGGCGATCTACTGGACCTCGCGCGGCTCGAGGCCGGCGGCGACTCACTGCAACGTGAGGACGTCGCCGTCGAGAACCTGTTCGGACGCGTGGCGGCGCGGCACGAGCCCGAGGCGAGGCTCAGGGGGATTGCGCTCATCACGTCGATCGCCGCTGGCGCGGAGATTCTCTACGGCGATGCGCTGCGTCTCGAACAGGCGCTTCAGAATCTTGCCGCAAATGCGTTGCGCCATACGTCGCCAGGTGGGGACGTCGAGCTACGGGCCGAGCTGAACGGCAACGAGGTGCTCCTCTCGATCCGCGATACCGGCACAGGCATCCCCGCAGAGCACGTGCCGTTCGTGTTCGACCGGTTCTATAAGGCCGATCCGGCCAGGGCCGGCAATAATACGTCAGGAAGCGGGCTTGGCCTGTCGGTCGTCAAAGCCATCGTCGAGCGTCACGGCGGGACCGTGTCCGTGTTGAGTGACCCCGGCGTCGCCACCGTCTTCACGATTCATCTGCCGGCGACCGTCGCGGCGTAGAGGCCTACTCTGCCACGTAACGCCACGGAGCGGTCGTGCTCGGACGCCGCCAGATCGTGAAGGACGGGAAGTTCGAGCGCTCGCCGCAGAAGATCCCTCGCTTGACGGTATGCTCAAATGTGGGCACAATGACCACATGGAGCGCAATGTCGTTGGGGCCCGCGAGCTCAAGACACGACTCGGCACCTATCTGCGGCGGGTCCGCGAGGGGCGCACGCTCCTGGTGACCGATCGGGGGGAACCGGTGGCGGAGTTGCGACCTTTCCAGGCCGACGCGAGCGTCCCAGCGCTCCTGCTGAAGTTGTCGACCACGCGGGCGGTCACGCTACCTCTCCGCAAGTCGATGGCAGCCTTCAAGCCCATCAAGAGCCGGGGACGCGCGCTGTCCGACACCGTGCGCGAGGGCCGCGAGGATCGCTTCTGACGCGCTACTTTGACGCGAGCGCGTTGGTGAAGCGGTACGTCCGGGAGCCAGGTGCGGTAGCTGTCCGCCGGCTGTTGAAGTCGGATCGGGGCGCCGCCAGCCGCCTCTCGGAAGTCGAGGTCGCCTCGGCGCTGATCCGTCGCGCCCGCGAGGGGGCCTTCACCCTGGAGGAGCGGGACCGGGCCTTGGCCTCTCTTGAGAACGATTTCGCCGCGCTGATCGTCGTCGAGTTCACGCCGGATGTCACCACGGAGGCGAAGGCGCTCCTACTGCGCCACCGACTGCGGGCCGGTGACGCGGTGCAACTCGCGAGCTGCCTCTACCTCCAACGCGAGCTCAGTCAGCCCTTGCCTTTTGTTGCGTTTGATGATCGACTCACGCAAGCCGCGCGAGATCAAGGACTGACGGTCGTGTCCTCACTCCCCCGCCGCCACTGAACCGCGCCCCGTCGAAACGCGTGCGATACGCCTTCACGGAGCCCGGCCGCGGTGAAGGTCTTGAGGACTCACGAGTGGACGCCAGTCTCGAGCGATCCGGAATCATTCGCAATTCCGCGTGAGTCCGCGTAGGTCCGCGGCTGGCCGCCGCGCTCACGGCGGCGCGGAAAGCGCTCGTTCATGTGGCCGTGTCCGGGATCGACTCGGCCGCCGCGAAGCAAGCGGCTCGTCAGGGCGAGACGTTCGCGGATCTCGCCAAGGACTATCTCAAGTCCACGCGAAGCGACACAAGCGGAGCTGAGAAGAAGACGACCGGAAGATCAATGTGGAGCTGCTACCTCGCTGGCGCGCGCGGAAGGTGTTCGTGGCTGAATTCGCGCTTCGTCTTCGCGCGCGCGGCTGCTCGACGAGGGGGAGCGGCCCCCCAGCGGGCCGCGCCAGCACCGACGGCGCTGGGCCAAGGATCCTCGAAATAAGGGGGGCGCTCCCCCCTTACCCGGGACCCCGCTCTTGACCCAAGGCGCGGCTGAGTTCGCCGCGTCGCAGCGAACATCGCGCGCGATCAAGTCTCGTCGTCGCAATGACTTTGGTGGGGCGACTCCGGCGAGTCGTTCAGTCGAAACACCTGAACCAAGGGGCCAACGACGGGGCCGACAGGGGGGCCACCGCGCTCCGGGCCTGTCGGCCCTTGGTTCTCAGCTTGTTTTGCCATCACCGTATCCCGAGGTGGATAATGCAATCGGAGGCGATCATGCGCGTGCACTTGGAGATTCCAGACGATCTGGCAAAGCAGCTTGCTCCTGAGCCAGGCGACTTGACGCGCGCGGCCATCGAGGCGGTCGCTCTGGAGGGCGTTCGCTCCGGGAAGCTGACGGCGTCTCAGGGCCGCCGACTGCTTGGCCTCGAATCCCGCTACGAGATGGATGGCTTTCTGAAGGCGCACGGCGTGTTCCTCGATCTCACGCTGGAAGATGTTCGCCGGGATAGCGACACGGCCGCCGCCTTCGCGAAATGACCGACGCTACGAGAAGAACTGGCGCATGTCGGCCAGAACAGCGTCGAGCTTCTCGGGGCGGAGCGCGCAGATTTTCTTGAGGACGAGCGTCGAGTGCATGGTGAACAGCTTCGCCGGCTTCACGACCGATTTCTTCGGCAGTGTTCCATCGATGCAATCGTCTTGGTCGATGGTGAACGGACTGTCATCTGCGCCCTGCGTAGTGATGGCGGCGAGGACGACATCCTGCATCGTCTGGTTAAACGACTCGGGTGAGACGACTAAGGCGGGGCGTCTTTTCGATGAGCTGAGATCGGTGAACGGGAAGGACACGAGAACGATGTCGCCGCGTTTATAGCGCGTCGTAGACGGCATCGCCCGGATTGTTCCAAAAGTCGAAGCTCTTCTCGGCGGTCTTCAGCCAGCCCAATGTTTCGCGGATGTCGCGGAGCTCCTCGTCGGAGAACGCCGTATAGATATTGCCGGGCTTCACGCTCTCGACGTTCTCGAGCGGCTCGAAGATCCCGTCCTTGTACGCGACTCTAATGCTCATACTGTTCTCACGATTATACCCGCGAGGCCGGGCGTCGCGTGCGGTGTGACCCCGGTGTGACCCCAGAAGGAAGAAATGGTCGGGACGGGGAGATTCGAACTCCCGATCTCTTGACCCCCAGTCAAGCGCGATAACCAGGCTACGCTACGTCCCGACGTGTGATCTTACGCTGAACGATTGCGGCGCGCTTGGGGAGAGCGCGCCGATCCGCTCCGTGACGCCGACACTTTCCCGCGCGACGCTTTCGCCCGCTCGGCCGTTATCGCCCGCACGCGGGAGGGGGGCCTTGCTGCTGTCGGCGCCGCGAGACGGAACTCGCCGGTGCCGTTCGTGTTGGTCAGCAATTCCAAAATCGATTGCAGGCCGCGCTTCACCGCCGTCAGCCGCTCGCGCGCGTTCTGCCCGATCAGTTCGTCGATCACCGGGCCGTCAGCCGCGACCGGCGCCGTCTGCTCGTCCAGCCTCCGACGCGCGCCGGCGAGCGTCAACCCCTCGACCAGCAGCAGATGCTTAATCCTCAGCACCTGCTCCACATCCGTCCGACGGTACACGCGCGGGGCGCCGGCGGTCTTCGCGACGCCCAGTTCCGGAAACTCCGCTTCCCACGAGCGCAACACGTAGGGCTGCACCTTCGCGAGATCGCAGACTTCGGCAGCCTTGAACAGCGCGCGCTTCGGAATCTCGACCTGAGCGGGAATGTCCGGCATTTGGGGCGCCGCGAAACGGCGTCGAAAGTATATCGCAGACGCCCACGCTCGCCTAAAAGGCTCGCGCTCCGGGCGCTTACACCCCAGAGTGTCCGAAACCTTTTCCGCCGCGATCGGTCGCCGGCAGGACGTCGACCTCGTCCCACGTCACGCGCGCGACCGGCGCGACGACGAACTGTGCGATGCGCATGCCGCGCGACACACGGAACGCCTCCCGGCCGAGGTTGATCAGCGGGACGCGAATCTCGCCGCGATAATCCGAATCGATCGTCGCGGGCGTATTCGGGAGGCTGATGCCGTGCTTCACCGCGAGCCCCGATCGCGGACGCACCTGCCCTTCGAAGCCCTCGGGGATCGCGACCTCGAGACCGGTCGGCACCAGCACGATGGCGCCCGGCTCGATCAGCACCTCGTCTACGACCGCCGCGTGAAGGTCCATGCCGGCGGCGCCCGGCGTCATATAGACCGGCAGGCAAAGCCCCTCAGCGGACGGCAGCCGCCGAATTTGCAACGTGAGCGCGACAATCACGCGAGCATGGTAACGCACAACGCAGGCCTGAAGGCCTGCGCCACAAGGTCCGGCTGAAGCCGGACACTACCGACGACAACGCAGGCCTGACCCCCTCCGCTACAAGGTGCGGCTGAAGCCGGACACTACCGGAATTGGCGGCGCAATCGTTCGATCACTTTTTCACGGCCGGTGTGAAGCTCGGCTTCGAGGCTGTCGAGCGCGGCGACGACGATGTCGCGATGGTGCACGTCCGGGCCGACGGCCTTCACCGCGTCCACCCAGAGCTTGTGGATGCGCTCGATGTCTTCGGGCGTCAAGTTCGGCGGGTGCGCGCCGAGCGCGAACGTCTGGACGTGGCCATCAGCAAAGTGGATGACGAACTGCGTGATCAGCTCGCGGTCGTGCGGCGCCCGGTCCCAGGCCTGCCCCATCAGGTGCGCCTGCTCGTCCACTGACAGGGTCGCCGACTCGCCCACCACGATCTCGCTCGCCTTCAGGATCACCGCGGTCTGCGCGACGGCGTCGAAGATGTTCGTCGCCGGCAGCACGAGCAGTTTCACGCCGCGTCCATGTCGCTCCGCAATCGCGACCACCTTCGTGAACAGCGTCTGCTCGTAGTCGGTGAACAGTTCGTCGGCCTCGAGTTCGTGCGAGCTGCCGTCCGGGCTGCGCAGCAAGTGGATGGTCAGCACGACGACGTCGCGATCGGGCGGCGTGTGCCCGACCACCCAGTCGAGTTGCGCCAGCGTGTTGTAGTCGCGCACCGGCACCAGCACGGCGCCGGGGCGGCTGTGCAGCGCGTCGATGCCAACCTCCGGCTCAGGCGTCAGCTGGAACTGGTCGAGCTTGCCGGATCCGACCGCCTTTCGGCGCGCCGTGATCCGCTCGGACACCATGAAGATCACGAAGAACCCGCCGGTGAACAGCAGGCCGGAAATTGTGGCGGTTTCCTTCGTGAACAGATTGATCACGGCTGCCGTGAACAACGAGATCGCGATCAGCGCGACACCGATCGGCAACTCGCGCCCGCCAAGGCGAACGTTCAGCGGGACCTTCCATCCGCGCACAATGTCGGGCTGCTTGTAGCGAAGCACCAGCACCGCCAGCGCGTTGAAGGCGAAGCTCCACACGACGCCGAACGCGTATGCCTCGCCGAGCAGGATCACGTTGCCACGGCTGATGAGAATCGTGATGATCTGCAGCACCGCGATCGTGTTGATCAGCCGGTACGTCGTCCCGAACCGGCGGTGCGGTTTGCGGAACCAGTCGGTCAGCACGCCGTCCTCGGAGACGCGGTTCAGCACGCCATTCGACCCGACGATCGCCGTGTTGACGGCGCCGGCCAGCATCAGGAACCCGACGACGACCACGACCGCCTGGAACACGAGGCGCAGCGACACCGGCCCGACGACGTGCATGGCCAGACCGGAGATCAGGTTGTTGTAGTACTGCGGCCGCACCGAGTCGGGGATGATCGCGACGGCGAAGAAACTGACGAGGCCGGTGAACACCAGGCTGTAGATGAAGATCACCATGCCGGCGCGCTGCAGGTTCTTCACCTTCGGCACTTCGATCTCGCGATACACCTGCGCCAGCGACTCCTCGCCGCTCATCGCGAGAATCGAGTGGCCGAATCCGACGAGGATGGCGATCGCCGTGAACGTCGGCCAGATCGTCCCTTTCAGCCAGCCGAGCGCATCGTCGGAAAACTGGATGTGCGCGCGAGACGGCAACGGTGGCAGCGATCCGCCGCGGTGCACCAGGGTCAGCGTGCACCAGGCGATCAGGACGACGACCATCACGGTCGTCACCTTCATGATCGTCAGCGCGTCGTCGCTGCTCTCGTGGATGCCGCGCGTGTTCCGCCACCAGAAATAGCCGGTGATCAGAATCGCGATGACCGCGGCCGTCCCTGCCTCGGGGATCCGGCCCTGAACGCCGCTTCGCAGAAGCACATCATTGACGAGGCCGGCGATGTAGCTGCCGGCCGACACGCCGCTGATCGGCCCCGTCAGGATGTAGTCGAACAACAGCGCCGACACCGACAGCTTCGCCAGCGTGCCGCCCATCGCCTCCTTGACGACGCGGTAGACGCCGCCGCGAACGAACATCGCGGAGCTCTCGATGTAGAGCGCGCGCACCGCGTAGGAAAAGAACATCACACCGAGAATGAACCACGGCGCCGACTTGCCGACGGCCTGCTCGACGATGCCGCCGACGTAGAACGCGGTGGATCCGAGGTCGGCGAGGACGATGGCCGCCGCGCGCCAGAACGAGATGAACGAGAGCAGCACGGTGGTGGCGACGACGACGCGGACGCGCCCGTCGCGAGAGAGCGGCGTGGTAGACACACGAGCCTTCCGTAGAACGCCGGCGGGGTTAGCTGACGGGCTCGGACTCGGAAGTGTCCTACAGCGTCGAAACGCCGATACGCCCCAGAAGCCTGGGTCCCCCGCGCCCTGCGAGTGGCGCAGGACTTAGGCGAATTCAATCAACATACGCCTGCCGATCGCGAAAAGCAAACGTCAGACTCAGCGGGTAGTAGGTCAGACTTCCGCCTTTGCCGTTCCATGGCTTCGGTGCGACAGGAAAGCCGGACACTATCGGTACACCCAGCGGTTCAGCGCTCTTTTCGATCGCGACGATTCTTCCGGGCCCGGCGGTCTTTCCGCTCCTTCTGAACGGCCTGCCCCTTCGCGTCGTGGCGGGCCGTGCGGGGCCTGCGGGTACCGCCGACGTTGGTGTTCCGATCGCGCCGGCGCACTTGAATGCGAATCGGCGATCCGATGAACCCGAACTCCTCGCGCAGCTTGTTGATCAGGAACCGCTCGTAGGAGAAGTGAAACGTCGTCGCGACGTTGGTGAAGAAGAGGAACGACGGTGGTGCAACGCCGACCTGCGCGGCGTACATAATCCGCACGTGCTTGCGGCCCGGGCTCACGGGCGGGTTCGCCGCCGTGACCTGCTCGATGAACCTGTTGAGCGCTGGCGTCGGCACGCGCACCCGGCGGGCGGCCGCCACCTTGTCGATCGTCTCGAGCACTCTGGCCGTGCGCTCGCCGGTCAGCGCGGAGATGTGGAGAATCGGCGCGAAGTCGAGGAAGCGCATACCGTGGCGGAGCGTGTCGTCAAACGTCTGGACGAACGTGTGGTCCTCGGTTTTCACGAGATCCCACTTGTTCGCGATGATGACGATGCCCCGCCCCGCACGATCGGCTTCGCCACCGATCGCCGCGTCCTGATCGGAGGCGCCGGTGCTCGCGTCGATGATCAGCGCGACGACGTCGGCATCGGCGATCGCTTCCCTGGCCAGCGCGACGCTGACGATCTCCACTTTGCCGCCGCGCGAAATCCGCCCGGGCCGGCGCATGCCCGCCGTGTCGATGATGCGGAAGTGCCGCCGGTGCCACAACAGTGGCGAATCGATCGCATCGCGCGTCGTCCCCGGCATGTCGCTGACGAGGACTCGCTCCTCACGGAGCAACCGGTTCACGATCGACGACTTCCCCACGTTTGGGCGGCCGACGATGGCTACGCGTGTCTCTTGTTCAGAGGCTGGGGGCTGGGGGCTGGGGGCTGGCCTGTTTTCGTTGCTCTCGTCCAGCCCCGAGCCCCAAGCCCCAAGCCCCGTTGTCTGCGGCTTGGGGCTCTTCGCCTCAAGCCGCTGCACCATCTCATCGAGCAGCTCTGCGACGCCGGTGCCGTGCTCGGCGGAGATCTCGGTCACCGGGTCGAAGCCGAGCTGGAAAAATTCCATCGTCGATTTCTGCGAGCGTTTGTCGTCGGTCTTGTTGATCGCCAGCATCACGGGGATGCCGGTCTCGCGCAGCTCGCGTGCGATGCGCTCGTCGCCCGGGACCAGCCCTTCACGTCCGTCGACCAGGAGGACGAGGAGCTCCGCGCCGACAATCGCACGCTGCCCCTGCTGCACGACCAGCTCATGGAGGGGATCCTGGCTCTCGCCGTACAAACCTCCGGTATCGAACAGTTGGAACGACGCGCCGCGCCACACGACGGGCCGGGCGAGCGCGTCGCGAGTCGTCCCGGCAATGGGGGCGACGATCGCGCGGCGGCTGCCGGTCATCCGGTTAAAAAGCGTGGATTTGCCCACGTTTGGCCGTCCTACGAGCACGACCGAGGGCGTTTTACGGGACATTCACACTTCCACTTAGCCTTGGCATTGACAGTGTAAGTCTCACAATCTATAGTATTTACAAGCCGTCAGGAGACCCTAAGCATGATTAAGGTCGACATCGTCAACGAAGTATCGAAAATCGCCGATATCACCAAGGTCAAAGCCGAGGTGGCAGTCGACGCGGTCTTCGACGCGATGCGGACATCCATGCAGCGGGGCGAACGCATCGAGCTTCGCGGGTTCGGCGTCTTTCAGGTGAAACCTCGCAAGCGCGGCATCGGCCGCAACCCCCGCACCGGTAAGGAAGTGCGCATCCCTCCGGGCCGCACGATTCGCTTCAAACCGGGCAAAGACCTCCAGAACATCGGCTAACTTGGACCCCACCCCGGTCGTCGTCTGGCAGCCGCGCCCGAAGTTCCAAGACCGTGTCTGGCTGCACATTCTGTTGTTCGCCTTGACCGTCGCAACGACCACGGTGGTCGGGGCGGGTCAGTACGTCGGCTTCCTCGACGATTTCAGAGGCTCGGCGCGCCTGCCGATGCCGTTCGCCTCGCTTCTCGTCCGAGGCCTCTGGTACAGCGGCACGATCCTCGCGATCCTCGGCTGCCACGAACTCGGGCACTACTTCGCCTGCCGCTATTATGACGTCGATGCGTCCCTGCCGTTTTTCATCCCGGTTCCGTTCCTCCTGACCGGGACGATGGGAGCGTTCATCCGCATCCGGGAGCAGATCCCCAGTAAGAAAATGCTGTTCGACATTGGCATCGCGGGCCCGATCGCCGGGTTCGTCGTCGCCGTCCCCGCGCTGCTCTTCGGCCTGTCGATGTCGCATGTGGTGCGCCTCCCGGCGAATCCGTCCGACATGCTCGAGCTCGGCGAGCCGCTGCTGTTCAAGTTTGCGTCGTGGCTGCTGTGGGGCACGCAGCCCGACGGCTACTCGCTGAACATGCATCCAATGGCGTTCGCGGCCTGGTTCGGGATGCTGGCAACGGCGCTCAACCTGTTTCCGATCGGTCAGCTCGACGGCGGCCACGTCTCGTATGCAGTGCTCGGCTCGCGCTGGTCCACGTATCTGACGTTCGCGATGCTCGGTGTCGCCGTCGCGCTGGCGTTCTTCGCGTCCAGCTGGATCGTCTGGACCGGGATGATGGTCGTCATGCTGTTCATCTTCGGCCCGCGCCACCCGCGCGTGTTCGACGAAGATGTGCCGCTCGATCGCACGCGCCTGCTCCTCGCCGCCTTCGCCATCGTGATGTTCGTCCTCTGCTTCACGCCGGCGCCGATCCGGCCGATGGAACTTATCGGTCGGTGAGAATGCAGATTTCAGAGGGCAGATTTCAGATTTGATTTCAGATTGGACTGCAGTTCAATCTGACTTCTGAAATCTGAATTCTGAATTCTCAGAGTACTGAAAGCGGGTCGACGTCGACGACGACCCGTCGCTGAAGCTCGGGACGAGCGGCGAGCGCGGACTGCAGGGCTTCGCGAATCTTCTTCCGGTTCATCCCCTTGATCAGCAGCTGCGCGCGGTATTCGCCGCGCAGTTTGCCGAGCGGCGCCGGCGCCGGTCCAAGGATCCGCAATCCAGGATCCGCAATGCGCAATCTCTCTACGATGTCCGCCGCCTCGTCCATCGCGCCGGCGAAGGTGCGCGAGCGCACCACGGCGCTCACGAGCGACATCAGGGGCGGATAGCGCATCGCACGGCGGAACTGCAGCTCGCGCTCGTAGAACGCGGGGAAATCCTGACGGCAGGCGAGCTGAATGCTGTAGTGATCGGGGTACAGCGTCTGGACAATGGCCTCGCCGAGTTGTTCGCCGCGGCCCGCGCGGCCGGCGACCTGCGTCAACAGCTGAAACGTCCGCTCGGAGGCGCGAAAGTCGGCGAGTCCGAGCCCCACGTCAGCGGACACGACGCCGACGAGCGTCACCCGCGGAAAATCGTGCCCCTTCGCGATCATCTGGGTGCCGACGAGGATGTCGACGGCGCCGTCGCGAAAGCGCGAGAGGAGCGACGAGAGCGCGCCCCTTTTGCGAATCGCGTCGCGATCCAGCCGCGCGACCCGCGCGCCTGGACACGTCTTCCTGACCTCCGCTTCGACACGCTCGGTGCCAAAGCCGGCCTGCTCGAGATAGGGACCCGCACACAGCGGGCACGTCTTCGGCACGCGCGCCGTGTAGTTGCAGTAGTGGCAGCGCGCGCGTCTGGCGGCGCCGTCGCCGTGCACGACGAGCGACACGCTGCAGTTCGGGCAGTCGATCGTGCCGGCGCACTGTCGGCAGAAGACCGCCGTCGCAAATCCGCGGCGGTTCAACAGCACGAGCGACTGTTCGCTCCTATCGAGACGCGCCTGCAAGCCCTCTCGCAGTGCGCGGCTGAGGATCACGTCGGGCCCTTCGGCCGCGTATGCCTCGCGCATGTCGACCACGCTGACCGACGCGAGCGGCCGATCGAGCACCCGGCGTTCCAGTACGATGCGCTCGTACTTGCCGCTCATCGCGTTGTGATAGCTCTCCATCGACGGGGTCGCCGATCCGAGCACGACCAGCGCGCCCGCCCGCTGCGCGCGGACAATGGCGACGTCGCGTCCGTTGTAGCGCGGGCTCTCCTCCTGCTTGTAGGAGCCGTCGTGCTCCTCGTCGACCACGATGAGGCCGACGTGTTCGAGCGGGGCAAACACCGCGGACCGCGTTCCGACGACGATGTCGATGTCGCCTCGGCGAATCCGCTGCCATTGATCGTGGCGCTCGCCGTCGGAGAGTCCACTGTGCTGGATCGCCACGCGCTCGCCGAACCTCTGGCGGAAGAGCGATGCGGCGGCTGGCGTCAAGGCAATCTCGGGGACGAGCATCAGCACGCGCCGGTTCGAGTTGCGAATCTCGGCCGACAGGCGGATGTAGATCTCGGTCTTGCCGCTCCCGGTCACACCGTGCAGCAACGCGACGCGAAACTCGCGCGCACCGGCGAGTGTGGTGAGCCGGTCGAGCGCGCCGGCCTGCTCGCTGGTTAGCTGGCGGTCAGCGGGGGTCAGATTGGGGTCTGACCCCGATCTGACCCCGACCCGGAACGGGTCGCGGTCGAGGCGGTCATGGCTGAGGCTGAGATAGCCGTGCCGCGCGAGGCGAGAGATCGCATCGGCTGCGATCCCACGCGCGGCGAGGGCCGGCGTGGCCAGCCCGGTCGGCGTTCCCGCGAGAAGTTCCAGCGCCTCGCGCTGCTT
>Ga0209515_10005475_pt1 | contig 16392 bp, 16 predicted proteins | sample Subgroupgradi54m_FD_187454 | JGI IMG/M metagenome (GOLD analysis project Ga0209515, IMG submission 187454) | Subsurface groundwater microbial communities from S. Glens Falls, New York, USA - GMW60B uncontaminated upgradient, 5.4 m (SPAdes)... ...
CGGCCCGCCGATTTCAAAGACGGGGTTGCCCTCTCCCATGTAATCCAGGGCGGCAAGGAGATACTCAAGCACGTCGTTGATCCCGATCGGCTGGGCCGGCACGGAAACCCATCGGGGTGTGACCATAACCGGCAGACGTTCCACCAGCGCGCGAATCAGCTCGAAAGAGAGGCTTCCGGACCCCAGGATGACGGAGGCTCGGAATTCGATCACCTGAACGCCGGATTGCCGGAGGATGTCCCCCACCTCGTGGCGGCTCTTAAGGTGAACGGATAATTGTTCGCGGCTGTCGCCCAGGCCGCCCAGATAGATGATTCGGCGGACACCGGCTGCTTGAGCGGCTGCGGCAAACGAGGAAGCCGCTTTTCGGTCCGCTTCTTCAAATGGGCTGGCCGATCCCATGGAGTGCACCAGATAATAGGCGGTGTGGATTCCTTCCAGGACTTGCCGGAGACTGTCTGAATCCAGAAGATCACCGGCGACCACCTCCGTCCCGGAGCGGACCTTGGATTTGAGCATCTCGGGCTGGCGGGCCAGGCACCGGACCCTAGCCCCGCGTGCCTCCAGAAGAGGCAGGAGCTTTCCCCCGACATAGCCGGTTGCCCCGGTCAGCAGGATCAGCGGCTTTTCCATATCCGCCTATTGTACCGAATACTTGATCTGCCTGGTGTTTCCACACAGCTGGTTTACCACTGCATCCGTTCGTGCAACAGGTTGCTGCACAAAGCAGAAAACTCGCACAACCTGTGCGAGAATTGAATCATTTCCGTAGGCTTATATTATCCTCTTCCGGGGTTTATTCGTAACTCCTTGTTAGATAATGAGTTCTTATATTACATTCATATTATCTGCAACCCGATCCCATCGAGCCCAAAGGAAAACGCTTTCTCACCGATGTTTGATTTGATACAATTTGTCTTACCTTTATGGAGGAAGTCCTGCAATGGAAACACTGACCCCAACTGAAGTCGCCAAGATTCTGAAGCTTCACCCTTTTAGCGTTACGCGCCTAGCTCGCCAGAAGAAACTGCCGGCCTTCAAGGTGGGTGGTGTCTGGCGGTTCCAAAAGGACCAGTTCGAGCGCTGGATTGAGCAACTCGCGAATGGGCACCCCACCCCACGGGTGAACCGAAAGAAGCGAACCCGTTCATGAACGGCCCAGAAGCAATCTCTCCGGACCAACCCCCTAGAGACGAGGCGCTCATCGATCAGCTTTTGGGATTGGAGGAAGACTATCGGCTGGAATGTAAACGGTTGGCAGGCAAGCTGGCGCCGGCATTGGAGACGATCGTGGCCTTCGCAAACAGTGATGGTGGATTCCTCGTGTTGGGGATCGAGGATCCCTCTAAGGCCAAAGGGCGTGACAGGGTATATGGGATTGAGGAGAATCTTGTAGCGGTTGACGAGTTGCGCCGACTGGTGGAATCCCGGATCACGCCGGCACTCCCCACGGTGTCCTGGCACAGGGTCGGATGCGCTCTCCGTAACCGCCAACCGGGATCGGTTCTGGTTGTATCGGTAACCAAAAGCCCCAATGTTCACTCGATCGTTGGCGACGGCACGTTTGTTCGTCTCCAAAAAAGCAACAAAGAGCTTGTCGCCTCGGAAATTAACGAACTTTCTTTTGCCCGCGGAGCGGTTTCAGCGGAAACGCAGTTGGAGAACGTCGACCTTGCCCTGCTGGATACCTCGACATGGAGGGCATATTCGACTCAACGGCGACTCGCCCGGCCGCTTCCGGAGGCCCTGGAACAGATGGGGCTGGCACGAAAGGATGACACTGGCGCGCTGAGGCCCACAAGAGCGGCAGTCTTGTTGTTCGCTGAGGATCCGTCTGGGCTCATGGCGGCCAAAACCAGTATCCGCATCTTTCACTACAAGGGCGATCGCATTGTCCACGGCCCAACGCCCAACCTCCTGAAACCGCCTAAAACGGTTGGGGGGCTTCTCATTCGCCAAATCACGGACACCGTAGAGTACATCGTCAATGAGCTTGCAACAGGGGTAAGGATGGGACCTCACGGTTTCGAGATCGTCCAGCGGTACCCTGTGCGCGTTCTGCGGGAAGCCATCACCAACGCAGTCATCCATCGGGACTACCATCTGTCCAGCGACATCCACATCCGAATTTTCGACGACCGGATCGAGATAGAAAGCCCCGGGCTATTCCCGGGGCAAATTACGGTAGCCAACCTGTCGACAACTCGACCCTTCAACAGGAACCCATTGATCGTCAATCACCTGAGAGAATTCCCGGACCCTCCCAATCTCGACGCCGGGGAAGGGATCCGGATGATGTTCCAAACGATGGACAAGGCCGGTCTTTACTTCCCGCTCTATATGAGCAGGCCCCATTTGCAACGTGACGCTGTCTGTGTCTACCTGTTTAACGAAGCCCGCCCATCCGTGTGGGATCAGGTAAGTGCCCATATAGATAAACGAGGGGTGATCAGTAATGAAGAACTTCGGCCTATCCTCCGGACGGATGATAAGCTCAAGGCTTCAAAACTCCTCCGAGGTTGGGTTAAACGGGGGCTACTCGTCGTTGTGAATCCTGAGGGGGCCAAGCGCTATAGAAAATACTCGAAACCAGGTGCCGCCCCTGGCTTAAGTTTATTTTCCTTGGGCAAAAGAAAATGAACGGCGGAATATATGTAACTCTTTTTATTGGAACAGGTTACAGGTTATCCCATTATCCTTGCACGTTGTTTGGAACGCCGTGTAAACACGAGTGTTAGCAGAAGGCATGTTAAAGCGGGGTATTTAAGAACCCGTTTGCAACGCATTGACTTATAACAGGTTGCGTACCACGGAGTGTTAGCAGAGTGTTAGCAGAGTGTTAGCAAATCGGCGAAATGATACAGCTAAAATGCACGAAATGAATCAATGCATCATTTCAAAGTTCGTCAGAGCCGGAAATGCTTCATTTGATGCATTTCCGCCGGATCGGGCTAACTTCATTTGCAAGCAGGGCTCGATTTTGTGGAGGAATTTCCTAACCGTAACACTTGTAACGGGTTGCAATTTGAAATCAAAACCGGAATTTTAGCTATGATCAAATCGATTAAGGAGTGGCCCAAGTCGGAGCGGCCGCGGGAGCGGCTCTTGAGCCAAGGGGCTGGCGCCCTTTCGGACGCGGAACTGCTGGCGGTCATTTTGAGAAACAGGGTGCAGAGCCACTCGGATTATTAACAGAGGTGGCGGTGACTGGAAGGTGGTTTGGAAAGGTTGGGTTACGGGGAACCTCACACGACAAGCAGCACCTTTCAGCGTTTCTTTCTCATAAAGGGATCTCCCCAGAGGGGCCGTTCAAGGCGGTTCTGGATGGCGACTGGGAACCGGCCTGGCGGTACGTCATTTGGGCTGTGAAACGTTATCCGGATCATCCGGGGCTTGTCCGGAAACTGAAGAAGCTCAACCGGATTGGCCCCAGGAAGGGATCCCCTAGTGATTTGGTGAAGGTCCTCAAGAACGATTATGAAGCTTGTGGCCTCGAACTGAACTCCCGTTATGCGCGGAGCGAATCAGGAGATCAGAAACTACAGATTTTAGATTTGATGAGGAACAGCGAGAGGGATTGGGCAACGGGGCTTCTCGAATTCAAGGCGCTCTACGTTTTGGCTGAATTGGGTTGCGCGTTTGTTGACGCGGACGTGAAGGTGGGTGGAACAGGAAGAGATCGGAATAAAGACTGTGACTGGCTGGTGGAGAAAAGTGGTCAACGGTTTCGGGTCGATGTAAGGAGATGGTGCGGCGACATTACTTCGCTGGAGCCCCTACCCGGAGGGATCGGTAGGCGCTTTAACCCTGGGCCGAGTTTTACTTGGGATACGGGGATGTGGTTGAGAGACCAGTGCGAGGAGATAGGTTTTGAAAAGAAGGCCGACATTTTAGTATGCGGGCTGCCTGAAGGCAGGTGGGAAATAGGAATGTTTTCCCCTACGTCTGTCAGGAGCATCCGGGCTTATTCTGATGAGATCTTGCCCGGTGCGTTGCGGTGGAGTCAATCTGGTCCGACCTGGGTGAATGATGTGCCGAGAGGGAGTGTGATGCAGGTTGTCGTTGTAAATCCGAAGATTTGGTGGTCGTTGAGGATAGATCGAACAGCTACTAGAGGTGACAGGCGGATATGCCGAGGAAACAGACAGGCCTAACCAGGAAGAACAACGGGGCGAACCTGGGGTTTGAGGAGAAACTCTGGGCGGCGGCCGATAAGATGCGGGGCCACATGGACCCCGGAGAATACAAGCATGTGGCCCTGGGGCTCATATTCCTCAAGTACATCTCGGACGCCTTCGAGCAGCGCCGGGCGGAGCTGGCCAAGGAAAAGGGGGCGGATCCGGAGGACCGGGATGAGTACATGGCAGAAAACATCTTCTGGGTGCCCAAGCAGGCCCGCTGGCCCAACCTTCAGGCCAACGCCAAGCAGCCAACCATCGGCAAGCTGATCGATGATGCCATGATGGCAATTGAGAAAGAGAATCCTTCCCTCAAGGGCGTTTTGCCAAAGGAATATGCCAGGCCCACATTGGACAAACACCGCTTAGGGGAACTCATTGACCTCATCGGCACGATTGGACTGGGTGACAAAGAAAGTCGCTCCAAAGACGTCCTCGGACGGGTCTATGAGTATTTCCTGAGCAAATTCGCCAGCGCGGAAGGCAGAAAAGGCGGAGAATTTTACACGCCCCGCTGTGTGGTGCGGCTTCTCGTTGAAATGATTGAACCATTCAAGGGCCGGGTCTATGACCCCTGCTGCGGCTCGAGCGGGATGTTTGTCCAAAGCGAAGAATTTATCCGCGCTCACGGTGGGCGGCTCGGAGACATAGCGATCTACGGGCAAGAATCCAATCCCACCACCTGGCGGATGGCCAAGATGAATCTGGCGATCCGCGGGATCGAAGCCAATCTTGGGCCCCAGAACGCGGACACCTTCCACAACGATCTCCACAAAGACCTCAAGGTGGATTTTATCCTCGCCAATCCACCATTCAACGTGAGCGACTGGGGTGGAGAGCGTCTTAAAAATGATGTGCGCTGGAAATACGGAGTACCTCCGGTTGGAAACGCAAACTTCGCCTGGGTCCAGCATATGATTCATCATCTCGCTCCCAATGGAATCACCGGTTTTGTTTTGGCCAACGGCTCCATGTCCTCCAACCAATCGGGTGAAGGGGAGATCCGCAAGAAGATCGTCGAGGCCGATCTGGTGGACTGCATGATCGCCCTGCCCGGGCAGCTTTTCTACGGAGCGATGATCCCCGCCTGCCTTTGGTTTCTTACTCGCAACAAGAAGAATGGCAAATTCCGCGATCGACATGGCCAAGCCCTCTTCATTGATGCTCGGAAAATGGGCCACCTGATAGACCGCACCCATAGGGAACTCTCAGACGAAGAGATCGTTCGGATCGCCTGTACCTACCACGCTTGGCGTGGAGAGAAGGAAGCGGGCAAGTACACCGACGTCCCTGGTTTCTCCATGAGTGTCGCACTGGAGGAGATCCGCAAGCACGGCCACGTCCTCGCCCCTGGTCGCTACGTCGGTGCCGAGGCGGTCGAGGATGACGGCGAACCGTTCGAGGGAAAGATGAAACGGCTCACCGCGACACTGCGTGAGCAGACCACGCAGGCGCGGATGCTAGATGAGACCATTGATCGGAACTTGAAGGAACTGAGTTATGGTGTCTGACCTTCCCCTTCCTGATCTGCAAGAACGGCTTCTCCAGGCAGTGACTGATACGTATCGTTTCGACTGGGGGCTCCTCAATATTGGTGCCGGCGAACGCTCCCTCACTCACAAACTTGCGGAACACTTACAGAAGCAGTTCCCCAACTGGCACGTGGATTGCGAGTACAACCGACGGGGTGACAAGCCGAAACGACTAGGCAGCGCCTTAGTGCTACCCGACGTCGTCATTCATCGACGCGACAGTCCAGAGAACCTGCTGGTGATCGAAGTAAAAAAGGCCAACGGCGTAAACGACGCAGACGATATGCAGAAACTGCGCAACTTCCGAGATGATCCGGACTACCAGTACCGCTACGGTCTCTTCCTTTGCCTCGGAAAGAAAGGGTGCGAGAAAGCCACGCTACTATTTTCTGGGGAAGAGAGAGATTGGACCGATTTAGCGCAAACGGCGTTGAAGGAGCTGGGGTATGGCGGGTGAGTGGCTCGAGACGAATCTCTCCGAAGTGGCCGAAGTCACCAGCGGGAAAAGACCACTCGTCGTTACGAAGGACGCTTCATTGGGTTGTTCGGTCCCTGTGATCGGTGGAGGTGGCCCTTCCGGATTCACCAAGGAAGCTTTATTCGATGGAGGCGTTCTGATCACGGGTCGAGTTGGAACGCTAGGCAAGCTATTTGCGCCAGGCGGACCGTGTTGGCCCTCTGACAACGCGCTGGTCATTCGGCGGCGCTCAGCCGCAACGGACTCAACCTTCTTAAGGTACGCACTGCAGCTCGTGATCGCGGAAGCAGCGGGTATGAACAGAGGTGCGGCCAACCCCCTCATTACGCAAGGCGATCTCGGCCGCCTTGTAATTCATCATCCACCACTCCACGAACAACGCGCTATCGCTCACATCCTTGGCACGCTCGATGACAAGATCGAGCTGAACCGTCGAATGAACGAGACGCTGGAAGCCATGGCGCAAGCAATCTTTAAATCTTGGTTCGTGGACGCAATTACAAGTGGACTCCAAAAGGAATGGAAGGAAGGAACGGTTGGCGAAGACTTTGAGATCACGATGGGGCAGTCACCACCTGGCGAAACTTATAATGAGATCGGCGAAGGATTGCCATTCTTTCAGGGTCGTGCCGACTTCAGTTTTCGTTTTCCAGCGCTCCGCGTTTACTGCACAGCTCCGACACGTATAGCTAATCCTGGCGATACGTTGGTTTGTGTCCGTGCGCCTGTAGGCGACGTGAACGTGGCCGCGCAACGGTGTTGCGTCGGTCGCGGCCTGGCTGCTGTACGACACAAGACGGGCAGTCGCTCATACACGTATTATGCGATGCAGGCATTACGTGAGGACTTCGATCGCTTTGAAGCCGAAGGCACAGTATTTGGCTCAATGGGCAAGAAGGACTTTCATACGATTAGCCACGTCGTCCCACCCGAAGAAAAGGTGAAGGATTTTGAGGCGCTTGTAAATCCGCTTGATCAATTGATCGAGAATAACGAAAGCGAATCTCGCACCCTCGCTGCCATCCGTGACGTCCTGTTGCCGAAGCTCTTATCCGGTGAGATCCGCGTAGAGGATACGAAACGTTTGGCGGTGGAATCATAAAGGACAAGCCTCAAATGGCAGAATACGTGTCGGCGCATATCAACCTATTTGGGGCGTGGGATCCCAAGTTTACTCCCCAGCAAGTATTTGCTCGTGCGGAGGGAACGGACCAAATCCGATCCCTCATCGAATATGTGTTAGATCTACAGCCGGAAGGCCTCACTGAAGCAGCCATAGGGCGTTTCGCCGAGATTTCTCCCCAAGAGTTATATCTTCCCGTTGTCCCAGATGAGCAGAGACTTGTACAGCGGCTGCTAAGGCCACTCAAGTCTTCAAAACGCCTCTATTGTCTTGGTGAGTTTCTCGGCACCATTGCCTTGGCTGGTTTAGTCGGCGAAACCCTCGCCATGTTGGCCTTCCGCATGCGCAAGATCCAACTCGATGGAAAAGCTCTTGATGGGAACCAGGAGCAACAACTTTTTGGGAAAGAATTCGACAAGCTTGACCAAAGTAGGCGCATCGAGATTTTGGATTGCTTTGGGGTTATCAACGCTCAGCAAAAGCAACAGTTTTCGGATCTCCGAGGAACAAGGAACAAATACCTTCACCTTTGGGAAGTGGACGATTCGCAAATCCAAGGCGACGCCCGGAAGAGCTTTCTCCATGCCATGCGCATCTTTAAGGAGATCAGCAATATCAACGTTGATCTCTCTGGTGCATTTACCATGAATCCCGCCCTATTGGAATACGTAAGAAGCGACCAGGCAGGTTAAATGGGCGTCGTCAAAGTCACTGAGTTAACGGTTGAAGAAGCGACTCTCCAGTGGTTGCAGGAGATGGGCTATGCCGTCTTGCCTGGGCCGGAGATTGAGCCGGAAGGGCCGCGGCAGGAACGGGCGAGTTTCGGCGACGTCATTTTGATCGAGCGGCTCCGGTCCACATTAGCTCGTATCAATCCGGGCATTCCCGAAAATGCTCGGGAGGAGGCCATCCGCAAGTTGCAGCGGGTAGAGCATCCGGATCTGGCCGAGAATAACCGGCGGTTTCATCGGTTTCTGATCGACGGAGTTCCTGTCGAGTATCAGGTAGAAGGTCGCACGAAGCCCGACCAGGTCTGGCTGATGGATTTCGACCATCCCGAGAACAACGATTGGCTGGCAGTCAATCAGTTCACAGTGGTCGAGGATCGGCACACTCGACGGCCGGATGTGGTCATCTTCGTCAACGGCCTGCTGCTGGCGGTGATTGAATTGAAGGACCCCACCGATCCGCAAGCCACCATTCAAAGCGCGTTTCGGCAGCTTCAAACCTACAAGGCGGAAATCCCGTCTCTCTTTGCTTCCAACGAAATTTTAGTGGTTTCGGACGGCACCAAAGCCCGGGCTGGCACGCTGACCTCAGACTGGGGACGGTTCATGCCTTGGCGCACGGTGGAGGGGAAGGATTTATCCCCTAAGGATCTCCCGCAGTTGGAGGTCTTGCTAAAAGGTATTTTCCAGAAGCAGCGATTCCTGGAATTGATCCGCGATTTTGTCGTGTTTGAGGCTGCTAAAAACGGCTTGTCCAAAAAGATAGCCGGCTACCACCAATTCCACGCGGTGCGGAAGGCGATCGAAAGTACGGTGAAAGCCGTGAGGGGTGATCGGCGAGTCGGGATCGTATGGCACACGCAGGGGTCGGGGAAGAGTCTCACCATGACCTTCTACGCTGGCAAGGTGATCCGCCACCCGGAGATGGAAAATCCCACACTGGTCGTGCTGACCGACCGGAACGATCTGGATGACCAGCTTTATCAGACCTTTGCCGGGTGCAAGGATCTGCTTCGGCAGGCGCCCGCTCAATCCGAGAGCCGTTCTCACTTGAGAGAGCTTCTCCAGGTGGCTTCTGGGGGCGTGGTTTTCACGACCATCCAGAAATTCCTGCCGGAAGAGAGGGGCGACCGGTTCCCAAAGCTTTCAGAGCGGCGGAACATCGTGGTGATTGCCGACGAAGCGCACCGGAGCCAATACGCATTCGTCGAGGGATTTGCGCGGCATATGCGGGATGCGTTGCCCAACGCCTCCTTTATCGGTTTCACCGCCACTCCCATTGAGATGGCGGATCGGAATACCCGGACGGTTTTTGGGGATTACATCGACGTCTACGATGTCCATCAAGCGATTGATGATGAAGTCACCGTCCCCATTCAGTACGAGCCGCGGCTAGCCAAGCTGGAACTCAAGGAGGAGGAGAAGCCCAGGATTGACCCTGAGTTTGAGGAGGTGACCGAGGATCAGGAAGAATCCGCCAGGAGCAGATTAAGATCCAAGTGGGCTCGTCTCGAAGCGTTGGTGGGTGCGGAAAAGCGGATCCAACAGGTGGCCAAGGACATCGTAGAGCATTTTGAGCAGCGCCTGGGGGTCATGGACGGCAAGGGATTGATTGTCTGCATGAGCCGGCGGATCTGCGTGGATCTATACAACGCAATCGTCAAGCTGCGTCCCCAATGGCAGCATCCAGACGATGACAAGGGCTTCCTCAAGGTCGTGATGACCGGATCTGCTTCCGATGGCCCTGAGTGGCAGCAGCACACTCGGAACAAGGAGAGGCGGCGCGCCCTGGGGGACGCTTTCAAGGACGCGGAGAGTCCGATCAAGCTGGTGATCGTCCGGGATATGTGGCTGACCGGCTTTGATGTTCCATCTCTGCACACCATGTACGTGGACAAGCCGATGCGTGGGCATGGCCTCATGCAGGCTATCGCTCGGGTGAACCGGGTGTTCAAGGACAAACCCGGTGGTCGGGTGGTGGACTACCTGGGAATTGCCCATGAGCTCAAGAAAGCCCTGGCGGAGTACTCCGAGAAGGACCGAAGGGAAGTGGGCGTTTCCTTGGACGAAGCTGTCGCGGTGCTGTTGGAGAAGTACGAGATTCTGAAGGCAATGTTCCACAAGTTCGACTACTCGCCTTTCTTCGAGAAATCCCCGCAGGAGCGGGTCCGGGTCATCCCCGCGGCGATGGAACATATCCTGATGCTGGAGGACGGGAAGAAGCGGTTCTTGAAAACCGTGTCCGAGCTTTCCAAAGCGTTTGCCCTATCGGTCCCCCACGAGAAAGCTCTGGCGATTCAGGATGAGGTGGGGTTCTTCCAGGCGGTTCGAATGGCGATCGTCAAGAATACAGGTATCAACGGCCCGGGGCCAAGCCGCGAGGACCTCGACAGCGCCATCCAGCAGATTGTCTCAAAAGCAGTCTCATCGGATCAGGTCGTGGACATCTTCAGCGCCGCAGGCCTGAAGATGCCGGACATTTCCATTCTCTCAGAGGAGTTTCTGGAAGAGTTGCGGGGGATGCCGTACAAGAACCTAGCGGTGGAGACCCTGCAGAAACTGTTGAACGATGAGATCCGGGTGATTCAGCGAAAGTTCCTGGTGCAGTCCAAGTCGTTCGCCCTCATGCTGGAGGAAGCAATCCGGAAGTATCACAACCGGACCGTCGAGGCGGCCCAGGTGATTGAGGAACTTATCCGGCTGGCTCGGGAGATGCGGGAGGCCCACCGGCGCGGCGAAAAGCTGGGCCTGAATGAGGAAGAACTGGCGTTCTACGACGCTCTGGAAACCAACGATAGCGCCGTCAACGTGTTGGGAGATGAGACGCTCCGGACGATTGCCCGGGAGTTGGTGGAAACAGTACGGGATAACATTTCCATTGATTGGACAGTCCGGGAGAGCATCAGGGCCAACCTGCGGCGCATGGTCAGGCGGGTTCTGCGCAAGTACGGCTACCCACCCGACAAACGGGACAAAGCCACCCAGACCGTCCTGGAACAAATGGAGCTCTTCTCGGAGTGGGCCGTGAAAGAACCAACGCCTCAGCCGGCGATAGAGATTGTGCCTGTCGAGGAAGCCCAGCCCTATGTGACCCACCTGCCGCTTCTCACTCTCAAAGCAGCCGCCGGGCAATTTGGAGATGGGCAGCACGTTGAGGAAGAAGGGTGGGTGCGTGTGAATGGTCGGAAGCTGGACAAGGAGATGTTCGTCGCTCAGGTCGTCGGCCACTCGATGGAGCCGAGGATCCCCGATGGCAGCTATTGCGTCTTCCGCCGCTACCAGGGAGGGACTCGCCAGGGGAAAATCGTCCTCGCCCAGTACCGCGGGCCAGCGGACCCAGAAACCGGCGGCTCTTTCACCGTCAAGCGGTACAGGAGCGAGAAAGCTATCGATCAGGATGGGACTTGGCAGCACACCTGTATCGTCCTTGAGCCCCTTAATCCAAGTTACAAGCCGATCGAAATCCAAGCCTCAGATGCTGAAAATGTAGTGGTTGTAGCTGAGCTTCTTGAGATTTTGAAGACGTAGGTTTTTATGGCAGACCAAAAAGATCAGACACGGGTGCAGGAGTCGAAACCGAGATGGAAGCGCTTCGAAGAATTTGCCGCATCCATTCAGAAGCAACTTGCGCCTACGGCTGTCGTTAAACACGACGATCGCATCTTAGGGAAGTCTGGTACTCAACGACAGATCGATGTTTCGATCAGGACAAAGACAGGTCAGTTTGAGTTGTTGATCGTTATGGACTGCAAGGACAGAAAAACGACCGTTGACATCAAAGAGGTGGAGGAATTCGCAGGGCTTGTGGAAGATGTGAGAGCCCATAAGGGTGCACTGATCTGCAACGCCGGTTTTTCCGATGCCGCCAAAAAAAGGGCTACGGACAAAGGAATTGATCTTTTCTCTGCAGTTGATGTGCAGAGTGTGGATTGGCCATGTTATTTGGCATTGCCAGCTCTATGCGATTTTAGGAGCTTAAGGTCATATCAACTCCGTTTCCACCACGCTGGGATCGGCCCATTCGCCATGCCTGCTGGAGATGCAAGGTATATCGAGCTTTTCAGGGAGGATGGCCAACGAATTGACTTCGTTTTGAACCTATTGATCAAAGCGTGGAATGCCAGCAAGTTACCGGTTGAACCTGGTATGCATAACGAGTTGCGGTTCATTGAAGGTGAGGTTTTCACGAAAATCAGGGAGACCTTGTATGGCCCCGTAGAGATCACCGCGAACACTGAGGTTGAACAAAGATTGCTTTTCGGCGAATGGCCTATCTCTGAGGCGAAGGGATTTCGGGACGAGATTACCGGAGCGTTTACCACGATGGGAATTACTACAGGATCACTCAATATGGCGGATGTCGAAGGGAAATGGCGCCGCATAAAGAGCCTCGAAGAACTGGCAGTCCGTCCAGCCCTCACGCTCATGGCCCTCGATGCGTATCCACTCATTCAGACAGAGGGGGTTCCCCCCTGATAATCCGAAGCAAGAATAATTTCCAGCCAGTTTTCTAGGCGCGCCTTCCTAAACTTCTGGTTTCCGAAGTACAATAGAAACCAGAGATGGCGAAGAAACCTCGTAAGACTCCCCGCAAGAAATCTGAGCTTAAGCCGTATGGAATAGGCGGAGATCTGGGAATCGAGCCGTACCTGCCCCAGTTTCAGCATACGCTTCCCATGCGCAGCATGACGCGTAGGGATCTTTTGGGAGAGCCAGCCGCTCCGAGAACTTACGAAGAGCAGGTTGAGGAAAACAAACCTCTCAAAGAGAAACGGGATGAAGGAGTTGCTCCTGCCCGGGTAGCTCCCTCCGACCAACTTCTGACCGATGTGACGCTGCAGTTCAGGCCAGGAAAGAACAATCCCGCCATTGTTGTCAGCCGGCCGGGGGTACGCCAGATAGAGCGGAAATTGCCGCAGGCGGAATACGACATTCTGCTGAAACTGGCTCGGGCGATGCGTGCAAGTGGCCGTCGCCGCAACAGTTCCATAAAAACGTGGGGGTGGGTGGAGCGGGATACACTTATTGCCATTATTGCCGGAAAATCACACTCCCCTGGAAATGCCCTTTACTATTTTGGAACCCTGATTCTGCGCCTCCGTCGCCGGCTTGTCGCCTTGATCCGGGAAGTGGGTGGCGAGGCCGAGCCGCGTAAGATCATCGACAACGGCGCCCCATCCGCCAGCAAGAAGAAAAGCGCTTATCGCCTGTCGATCCATCCAGACAACCTGATTCTCCCCGCGTAAGCCCGCTTTTCCATCGGTCTTCCAAGGTCCGCGTTTTCCTGGCGGACGAGATGCCTTGTCAATAACGTTTCTCCGTCGAGCCGACCCTGTCATCAGCCGTTATTCGATTACGCCCGTCTCCCTGTGCCATGCTGGCCCCAAAGGAGGGCAAGTCTCATGGACATAGCAGAACGGACTACAGAAGGATCGGCCCAGCAGGGGCCGGTGATTCTGACGACGGGGGAAGTGGCGGAGGTTCTGGGGATCAAGGGTTACCAACTGGCGTACTTGCTGGAAACGAAGCGGATCCCGCCGCCGCGCAAGACGCTGCTGGGCCGGCGGCTCTTTTACACGCAGGCGGACCTGGAGGAGATCCGGGAACGACTGCGCAACCGGGCATGAAGGGTTTCGCCTGCGATGTGGGACGAGGTCTTTCTGAAACGCACGATCGATGAATGGCAACCATGCAGCAAGGAGCCGCTGACGCTCCAGGATGCCCAGGAGATCGCTGACAACGTCCGGGGGCTTCTTGAGGTGCTTTCCAGGATCGAGCAGAGAATGAAGCCGGTACCGGCGTTAGCAGAGGCCTCCGATGGGAGCTGACGGGTTGCGAGGGCAGGAGGCCGGCTGGTTCAAGTTCTTCCACATCGCGGTCGACAGCGGTGTCTGGGCCCGGCTTAGACCCAGCGCTCAGTCGATCTACGTGGCCTTGGGGCGCCATACCAATGACAGAACCCGGATCTGTTGGCCCGGTAACGAGCTCCTGGCACGGGAATCGGGCATCCATGTTCGGCTCGTCCCTTCTGCCACCGAAGAGCTTGTGAGGGAGCGCCTCGTCAAAAAGTGGCGGAAGGACCGAAAGAATTTTTACTACCTCTACCGCGGGGAAGAACTGGAGCGCTTACTTCCAGGAAAGATGGACGTAAGCACTTCTCCACACAAGATGGACATAAGGACCTCCAAAAGGAAACGGAACGCGCAGGGACAGTTCATCGCTCCAGGTACCATGGAGCAACCGGCGCCAGATTCGATGGACAGACCGAAACCACCTTCTGTGGAGGCGGTTCATCCATCGGCCGTGGAGTCAAAGAAGAGTTCTTTAAGAAGAGGTCTTGAAGAAGAAAAAGAGAAGAAGAATACAGCCGTTGCGGTGAGTGAGAACGGAAACTACCTCATTCCAGAAAAACTGACGAGGACCTCTTTCTACTACTACCAGCGACAGACTAAGGCCCATAAAAAGCCAACCCCTGAGCTGATGCGGTGGCTGCGCACCGATGTCCGGCTGACCGAAGAAGAACTTCGCGAATTGCTTACTTCAGAGTACCCGGATTGGAAATCAACCAATGGAGAGTTCGGGGGGTAGTACTCTCCGAGATCGGATGGTTTGAGAAAGATCTGCGTAGCGGTTTGGAGCTTTCTTGAAGAAGCGCAGAGGGTTAGAGAAATTCTTTGAATCGAAGAATTGCGGGTGAGATTGGAAACTGAAAAGTCACTTTTCACCTTGATTCCTGAACCCCGGCTGGTACCCTTGGGCTGACTATGGGGCTATCGCTTAACGGAAATCAGGCCGTGGTCTACGCTCGGGTCTCCAGCAAGGAGCAGGAGCAAGAGGGGTTCTCCATTCCTGCCCAGCTCAAACTCCTGCGGGAAGCGGCGCTCCGGAAAGAGCTCCAGGTAGCGCGGGAGTTCACTGATGCGGAGACGGCCAAACAGGCGGGGCGATCCGGTTTTAACGAGATGCTGGCCTACCTGAAGGATAACCCCCAGGTACACTCTGCTCTGCGAGAAAACCGACCGGCTCTCGCGCAATTTCCGCGACATCGCCATCCTGGACGACCTCATGAGCGCCCGAGATCTGGTGATCGTCCTGGTCAAGGAAAACGCGGAGCTGAGCAAAGAGTCCCGATCCCACGAGAAATTCATCTTCGGCATCAAGGCATTGATGGCCAAGAACTACATCGACAATCTTTCCGAGGAAGTCCGAAAGGGCCAGGGCGAAAAGGCAGCACAAGGGGAATATCCATCCATCGCTCCGATCGGCTACAAGAACAACCTAGTGATCCATCGGATCGAACCGGATGAAAAAGAGGCGCCGGCAGTCCAGCGGCTGTACGAGCTGCATGCGACAGGACGTTATTCGCTGCGGCAACTTCGACAGATAGCCCAGGAAGCAGGCCTCGCCGGCCGCCGCTCGGGCCGGCAGCTTTCCAAGAGTGAAGTGGAGCGGATTCTCAAGAACCCGATCTACTACGGGATGTTCCGGTGGAAAGGCAAGATCTGGCCGGGGATCCATGAGCCGATTATCTCCAAGGAGCTGTTTGATCGAGTGCAGGCGGTCTTTGCCAGTCTGAACAAGGCCAAGACGCGGCGGCACAGTTTCGCGTTTGGGAACCTCATGCGATGCGGACGCTGTGGCTGTAGGATCACCGCCGGCAGGCACAAGGGCCGGTACGTGTACTACCGCTGCACGGAGTTCAGGGGGAAGTGCGGGCAGCCGTATGTTCCGGAGCGGGTGCTGGAATCCAAGATGCGCGAGGTTGTAGAGGCGATCTCGATTGGCGATGAGCGGATGGAGTGGTTGAAAGAGCTTTTGCGCCAGAGTCACAAAGATGAGCAGGCCTACCACGACGCGCAGATTAAGGGCCTGAACAGCCGCTACGCGCAGCTTCAACAGCGGTTGGACCAGATCTACCTGGATAAGCTGGATGGCAAGGTTCCGACGGAGTTGTGGGAGCAAAAGAGCGCAGAGTGGCGTAAGGAGCAGGACGAGGTTCGGGCGCAATTGGGGCGACACCAAGGGGCAAACCAGAATTACATGGAGGAGGGGATTAAGATTTTGGAACTGGCGCAACGGCTAGTGCCGTTGTACGTTGCGGCGTTGTCGGAAGAAAAGCAAGAAATCCTAAAATTCTTACTTTGGAACTGCACGTTGAAAGACGCAACTCCCACACCCGTTTATCGTAAGCCATTCTCCTGGTTGGTCGAATTGGGCCAACTGAAAGAATGGCGGGGCCGAGGGGATTTGAACCCCCGATCTTCAGATTGACAACTCCCTCAGCCACGTAGCTGATGTTCTCCCATTGTAGCTATCCTTTGCTGTCTGTACCAGTTAGAAGTGGCGTGCTTCC
>Ga0209515_10005476_pt1 | contig 16391 bp, 17 predicted proteins | sample Subgroupgradi54m_FD_187454 | JGI IMG/M metagenome (GOLD analysis project Ga0209515, IMG submission 187454) | Subsurface groundwater microbial communities from S. Glens Falls, New York, USA - GMW60B uncontaminated upgradient, 5.4 m (SPAdes)... ...
GCATGTTATAATAATTACCGCCGCTATGATTATGCTGAATCAGATACACATAATAAAAATATCAAGAGGAAAAACCCGCCAAATGGCAATGGAGGGATTGTTTCCAAACACGCTTGCGCAAAGGAAAAAAGATTTTCTCCGAACTATGATTAGCCCAAGTGAAAAAACGAAATATAAGAGATATATGGGTGCGCCGATTAGATATGCTGGTGGTAAAAGTTTGGCCGTGGGTTTGGTTATAGAGCGAATACCAGACAATACAAAGCGGGTTGTGTCGCCATTTCTTGGTGGAGGTTCGGTTGAAGTGGCGATTGCTAATGAACTTGGTTTGCCTGTTATTGGCTACGATATTTTTGACATACTCATAAACTACTGGGATGTCCAGTTGAAAAACCCAAAAGCACTTTACGAAAGATTACTCCAGTTTAAACCAACTCGGGAAGAATTTAAAAAAGTAAAGGAACGAATGAAAAAACATTGGAAGGAAGGAGACAAACTGGGAAAATTTGATTTAGCTGCGTACTACTACTTCAACCACAATACATCTTATGGTCCGCACTTTCTTGGTTGGCCATCTAGTGTTTATCTACAAAAAGAACGCTATCAAACAATGCTTGATAAGGTTTTGAATTTTCAAGCAGATACCCTACAAGTTGGTTGTGCGTCATTTGAGGAAATAATGCCAAAGCACAAAAACGATTTTCTCTATTGCGACCCGCCATATTATCTTGATGGCGACAGTAAAACTTTCGTTGGTCTTTATCCACATAGGAATTTTCCAATCCACCATAACGGTTTTAAGCATGAGTTACTACGCGATTTACTTATGGAGCATAAAGGAGGTTTTATCCTGTCATACAACGATTGTTCAACTATTAGAGAATGGTATCAAGATTTTGACATGATTACTCCATCATGGCAGTACACTTTTAGCCAAGGTGATACTCGAATTGGAGAAAACAGAAGAAGAGACAATAACGGAAGCCATGTTAAAAAATCACACGAATTATTGATTTGGAAATTACCAACATGAGAAGGAAGCGAGCACTTACAACAGAAGGGGCGAGGGCGGTTCGCCAAAAGGGATATGACGATGCGCTTGAATTCGCGTTATCCATTGGTCTCTCAACCGACTACAAAAACGACCCTCAAGCTAAAAAAGATGTCATTGATCCGTCTGGAGACGCTCACTCTGTAAAAGGCGGGATAAAGAAATGGCAGGTATTTCTTTATGGATTGGGTCGTTTTGAATCTGACCATGCTTTTGTAGTTATGAACGGAATAGGCGCTTTGCTTGCAGAATGCATAAATGCATTTCCTCCCACCTTTGCCGAGTATAAAAGAAACAAAGTTGCGGCAAAAGAGCGATTGCGTATTCCGATGGTGAAGTTGAAAGAGAAACTACTGGAACGTTCTCGCCTTAAAGCATTTTTGAATAAATCTTTGTTCAACGGCGGCGAAGTCAATTATTTAACCGTAAAAGAAAAGGGTGTTTTCCATGTTTTTCTAAATAGAGACGTTGTTGATATACTCGGCGATAATTTAGAAGTTTGCAATTCCCGTGCAATTTCAGCGGGGCAGATGCCAGAACAGAAAGTCTTGCTCCGCCACCACGGTAAAAATCTTGGTGAGTTGGAGATGAGGAACGACAGCGAGATACATTATCGAGAGGTACGTTTTAACATGATAAAGCCGAAAGTAATGGGGGTGTTGTTTGAGAAAATTCCAATGACAAAGAGGTTCAACGAGAAGGTTTTGGTTTATGGAAATGCCCCTCGACGATTTGGACGATGGGGTTAAAAAATTGCGGATTTTAATGATTATGAATCCTGATTATTCAAATTTTAAAAAAGAGGAAGAGTCGGAGGACAGTCTTGAAACTCTCAAGGAAAATCTCTACTCGCGGCATGATTATTTTTCTGGACGGGAAAAGAAGCGGGGCGGATTTAAACCGCATGACGTGGCGGTTCCCGAAAATTGGGGCGGCGGGGGCGTTAGTAGCCAAAAGCGCCCGTTTCAAGACCCAGTAAAGCGTCTGTCATTTCTCAAAAAGCTCTTTGCGGTTTCGGCGGTTTTTTTCCTGGTTTCGCTCGGCGTAGCCCTTTTTGTCTTTTTCGGCGGCGGCAATATTATTTCCTCCAACAATGTTGATATCTCCATCATCGGCCCGGTGGCGGTGGCCGGCGGGGAAATAGTGCCTTTTGAAATTTCAATCAGTAACCAAAATAACGCCGACCTTGAAACGGCTGACCTTATTATTAATTACCCGGACGGCACGAGGGAACCGCTTGATACGACCGTTCCCCTCAAGCGCTATCGCGAAGCCCTCGGTACTATCGGCAAAGGAGTGACCGTGACGAAAAAAGTTCAGGCGGTGCTTTTTGGCGAAGAGGGCGATGCCAAGGTCCTCCAGATTTCAGTTGAGTACCGGCTCAAAGGTTCAAATCCTATTTTCTCCAAGAAAAAAGAGTACAGCGTGGCCATCAGTTCTGCGCCGGTGACTTTGACTGTCGCGTCCGTCAAGGAAATCAACGCCAATCAGGACACCGAGCTTTCGATTGACGTAGTTTCAAACGCCAGTGCGGTTATTCAACACCTCGCCCTCTCGGCGGAATATCCTTTCGGCTTCACCTTCGGCAGTTCCGACCCCGCACCCTCATGGAGCAACAGTTTTTGGCAATTAGGCGATATTAAACCCGGCGTCAAGCGCACCGTTAAAATCAGAGGCAAAATTGCCGGCCAGGACAACGAAGACCGAACCTTTCGCTTTTCCATCGGTACCGAGAATCCGAATAATGAGAACAGCATCGGCACCAATTTTCTGACTGCCACCAGAAAAATTACCTTGAGAAAGCCCTTCATCGGCGCTTCATTCGCGCTTGACGGAGACACTGCGGATACGCACATCGCTAGGCCCGGCAAAATTATTCGGGCGGACCTTACCCTTTCAAACAATGTCGGCGTCAAAATTACTGATGTCAAAGTTGCCGTCTCGCTTTCGGGAAATATTTTTGACGTGGGGTCGGTTTCCGCCAACAACGGCTTTTATCGCTCCTCTGACAAGATGATTCTCTGGGACCAGACGCTCAAATCGGGCCTGGCGGTTCTTAATCCGGACGAGACCGAAACTCTAAGTTTTTCCTTGGGCACTTTGCCGGAAACGGAAATCCGCTCAATCAATAATCCAGAAATGAATCTTCTGGTAACGCTCTCCGGCAAGCGCCTAAATGAGTCGGGCCTTTCTCAAGAAGTAACGTCAACCGTTTCAAAAGTGGTTCGTGTCGCCTCGACCTTGGGACTCTCCGCTCGAGCGCTCTATTATTCCGGAGCGTTTAGTAACAGCGGCCCAATACCGCCAAAGGTTGATGCTGAAACAAGTTATACTATCGTCTGGTCCTTGACCAACGGCGTAAATGATTTATCCAATGTTAAAGTTTCCGCCACCTTGCCTTCATACATGAAATGGCTGGAGACATCATCACCACCAGGAGAGAAGGTGTCCTACAGTCCCATCGGCGGGCAGGTGCTCTGGAATGTCGGCAGTCTCAAGGCGGGGACGGGTTTCTCGGATAGCCCGCGGGAGGTCAGTTTCCAAGTCTCGCTTGTGCCGAGTTTGAGTCAGGTCAATAGTACGCCTACTTTGGTGACGGAAGCGACTGCCGTGGGCGATGACTCGTTTGCCAATCTTACGGTGCAGGCGAGCACTCGTGCGCCGCTGACGACGAACCTATCGACCGACATCAGTTTCAGGCCGGGGCAGGGGATAGTCATTAAGTAAATTCAAAAGTAAAAAATCAAAGGTCAAAATTTCAGGTTAAAATTCAAAATTTAGTTTGCGTTTTTTCCGGTTTCGTTTAAAGTTACGCTATGGCAAAGGACAAAGAACACAAGGAAGATTTGATGGAAAAAATTGTCAGCCTCTGCAAAAGGCGGGGGTTTGTGTACCCTAATGCAGAGATTTATGGGGGGTTTGCGGGTTTTTGGGACTACGGGCCATATGGAGTTGCGCTCAAGAATAATATAAAACATTTATGGTGGAAGATGTTTGTAACAGACAGAGAGGATGTATACGGTGTGGACGCAACACTCGTCACAAAGCTGGAAGTTTTGCAAGCAAGTGGACATGTCTCCGGTTTTGCCGACCCGCTTTCGGATGGCACCAAGTTCAATACGATGTTTAAGACATTGGTGGGCGCGGGCGAGGACGCGACAACCGCCTATCTGCGTCCCGAAACCGCGCAGGGGATTTTCGTTAATTTCAAGAACGTGGTTGATTCATTCCATCCGAAATTGCCTTTTGGCATCGCGCAGATTGGCAAAGCGTTTCGGAACGAAATCGCGCCGCGCGATTTTCTGTTCCGATTGCGCGAGCTTGAGCAAATGGAGGTGGAGTATTTCGTGAAGGCCGCGGATTGGGAGCCGGCCTTTGAGATGTGGCGCAAGGAAATGTTTCGGTTTATTGATTCAGTGGGGATTGATGCTAAAAAAGTGCATGAGCTTGAAGTGCCGGAAGCGGAACGCGCGCATTATTCAAAACGAACGATTGATTTTGAGTTTGATTTTCCGTTCGGCCGCAAGGAGCTCTACGGACTCGCGTACCGCACTGACTATGACTTGCGCAATCATCAAGATATGAGTGGCGCTGACCTTTCGTGGACTGATGAAGAAACGGACGAACAATTTATTCCGCATGTGGTGGAGCCCTCCCTTGGCGTTGAGCGAAGTGTGTTGGCGGTTTTGCTTTCTGCGTACGCGGAAGATGAGATGAATGGAGAAAAACGCACGGTGCTTAAATTGAAACCAGCAGTCGCGCCGGTCAAAGTTGCGGTGTTTCCGTTGTTGAAGAACAAACCCGAGCTTGTCAAAAAAGCCCGAGAAGTGCACCGACTCTTATGTTCCATGTTCCATGATTCATGTTCTATGGTTGCTTTTGACGACAACGGCAACATCGGCAAGCGCTATCGCCGGCAAGACGAAATCGGCACACCCTTCTGTGTGACCATAGATTTTGACTCGCTTGAAAAAGGCGATGTTACTGTCCGCGACCGCGATACCGGCAAGCAAGAGCGGGTCCCGATTAAAGAACTTGCTGATTTCCTACAGGCTCGGTTTCTATGAGTTTCATGCGGTGTGTTGGCCGTAAGACGAATAAAATCATGCCCCCAAATAACAAATTGAATCATATGAACCCAGAATCAATGCTGAAAGGCAGAATGGCAGAAACGTTGTTTGAAGAAATGGCGCGGTCGTCAGGTAATATCGTGTATCGTTTCGGCTACGAGGCGATTGTCCAGAATTTGACGCAACTGGATGAAAGATTTGATCGGTACAGCGAAGTGGGGGAGCGTATTCGTTCCATCCCGGATTTTATTGTTATTGACAAACTGGGGAAACCGGAATTTGTTGAAGTAAAATTTCGTTGGAAACCGGAAATGCACATTGGTGATTTTGCGAGGTTTGAAAAAATTGAAAAACTCTGGAACGCTAAGCTGGTTTTAATAAATTGTTGGGAACAGCCGTATTTTCGCGTTATTTCGCCGCCGTATTTTTCAAAGGACAAAAAAATTAATCTTAAACCGCTTTTAGCTGAAGAAAAATGGAAGATTAGCAAGGAGATTTATGATAGCTATGAGAATTTGGTTTACAAGTATCTCACTCCAACTCTTGTTCCCGTTAAAAAGTGAGCGGTTGTATGGTTGACAAAGTAGCCACTTTGGCTATAATAGCCACTATATGACTACCACAACTTTTAGCGCGAAAGAGGCAAAAAATAATTTCGGGCGGCTTTTGGACGAAGCTCGCCGTATGCCCGTGACCATTAAGAAGAACGGCAGAAAAGTCGCCGTGCTACTTTCTCTTGAAGAGTACGGTTTTCTTGAGGCGCTTAGCGACGCGCACTGGTTAAAACGCGCGCGGCAGGCCGCAAAAAAAGGATTTATAGGAGTTAAAAAAAGCCAAAAACTTTTGAAACGAATGCTTAATGCTCACCGTTGATTTTTCAAAAGAGGCGGAGAAGTTTTCGCTACGGCTTCCGCCCAAACAAAAGGGTCAAGTTGGGCGACGCATTAATACGCTTGCGGAGAATCCGTACGCGTCCGATACCCGCGAACTGCATGGACTCGCTCCATTTCGGCGCGCCGACATCGGCGAATATCGGATTATTTATCGTGTTTCTGAAACAACGCTTCGTGTCTTCCTCATAGGAAAGCGAAATGACGATGAGGTGTATCGAAAATTAAAGCGAATGATAAATATATAACCTATGAATTTCAACAAAAAATTTTTGCCAAACGGCCTGCGGCTTATCACCATTCCCATGCCCGAGAGTCCCACCGCGACGGCGATGATTTTAGTTGAGGCGGGGTCAAAATACGAAACCAAAAAATTAAGCGGCATTTCGCATTTTCTGGAGCATTTTGTGTTCAAAGGCACAGCTAGGCGGCCAGAGACCTCGGACCTCTCCCGCGAGCTAGACAGCTTGGGTGCTCAATACAACGCCTTCACCAGTCAGGAATTTACGGGCTACTTTGCCAAAGCCCACAGGGACAAGGCAGAGAAAATTTTAGACATTGTCTCCGATATGTACCTTAATCCCTTGCTTCCCGAAGCGGAACTGGAAAAGGAAAAAGGCGTCATTATTCAGGAGATACACATGTACGAGGATGAACCAATGCGTCACGTACAAGATTTATTTCTGGAGCTTTTGTACGAGGGGCAACCGGCGGGTTGGAATATTGCCGGCACGCCGGAGAGCGTCGCCAGATTCACTCGCAAAGAGGTAGCGGATTATCGCGAGAAGCATTATGTGGCGGAAGCGACCACCGTTATCATGGCGGGCGGCTTTAACAATGCTCTTATCTCCAACATAGAAAATATATTTAAGGGTCTGTCGGACGCGAAGAAGCCGGAGAAGGCGAAAGTGGAGGAAGCACAGAAAACGCCGAAGGTTTTGCTGAAGCATAAAGAAACTGACCAGACCCACATCGTGCTCGGCGTGCGGACATTCAATACTTTCAGCCCGCAAGCGCCGGCTTTGAAAGTTTTGAGCGCCATTTTGGGCGGCGGCATGAGTTCAAGGCTTTTTCAGAAACTGCGCGATGAGCTGGGCCTTTGTTATTATGTCAGTGCCATGCCCGACCTGTACACTGACCACGGCTTATTCCAAGTGGCCGCCGGCGTTGATACCAAGAAAGCTTATTTGGCGATTGAGGTTGTGCTTGAGGAATTGCGGCGGCTCGTACTCGAGCCGCCGCCTCCTGCCGAACTGCGTAAAGCTAAAGACCATCTTTCCGGCAATCTATACCTCGGGCTGGAATCTTCCGACGAGCTGGCTCAATTTTTTGGTTCCCAGGAAGTGCTCCGCAAACCCCTCAAAAGTCCGGAGCAAATTGTCCAAGAGATTGAAGCCGTGACGGCTCTTGATGTGAAAAATCTGGCGCGCCAGATTTTTCACGCCCCCAGCCTCAATCTTGCCCTCATTGGGCCTTTCAAAAACCAAAAGCTATTTTTGCCGTTGCTTCATATGTAGCTTGTATTGTGAATCGCCTTCTTTATTCGTAGCCATTCTCAGTATTAGTCCGCCAGTCGGCGGATTGGTATGGCGCAGGCCAATAGCTTCACCAGAAAGGTTTTTGGTGCTACCATAACGGCTATGGATGGCCTAAACAAAGAACTTCATATCACCATCAAGTCAGGTTCTATTGTCCGGGCGATGATTTGGGTTATTTTTTTCGCGCTTCTGTATTACATTCGCGATTTGGTGCTGGTGGTTTTGGCGGCGGTGGTTATCGCTTCGGCCATGGAGCCCTTTACGGCGTGGTTCGGCAAGCGTCACCTTGCCCGTCTGCCGGCCGTGATTCTGATGTACCTTGCCCTGGCGGGTATTATCGTCGGCGTGTTTTACTTTTTCTTGCCGCCCTTGCTAAACGACGCTTCAAATTTTCTGGCCTCCGCGCCCAAATATCTTGACTCGGTTTCCATTTGGGACCCGCTCCAAAAAGATTCACTGACCGAATCGAAGCAGGCGGTTCAAAATTTATCACAAGACCTCAACCAGTCCCGCCAAGTCGTCTCTGGTTTTTCGTCAGGCCTGTCGCTCTCGCAAATTATCAGCAATGTTCGGGTTGCCATCTCCAGTCTCTCGCAGGGCTTTGTTGGAACACTTAGCCTCATCTTCGGCGGCGTCTTGAGTTCAGTCTTGATTATCGTGCTTTCTTTTTATCTTGCGGTTCAAGAGGACGGCGTCACCGCCTTTTTGCAATTTGTCATACCCGACCGCCACGAAAAATATATCATCGGTCTCTGGAAACGGGTGCAGGTAAAGATTGGTTTGTGGATGCAGGGGCAGTTTATTTTGGCGCTGGTGGTCGGGCTTTTGGTCTATCTGGTGCTGGCGATTTTCGGACCGGTGCTTCATGTCGGCAATCCGGTTCTTCTGGCGTTTCTGGCCGCCGTGTTTGAAACCATCCCTCTGTTCGGACCGATTCTTTCCGCCATTCCCGCCGTTTCAACTTCTTATACCGAAGGGAGCTTGAGCACGGCGCTTATCGTGGTCGGCATCTATCTCATCATTCACCAGCTTGAAAACAATCTCATTTATCCTCTGGTGGTCAAAAAGATTGTCGGCGTGCCGCCGATTCTTGTAATCCTCGCTCTGATTATCGGTTTCAAACTGGCCGGGTTTTTGGGGGTGCTGCTGTCGGTGCCGGTGGCGGCTACGCTTATGGAGTATTTTAATGATTTGCAGAAGAATAAACTTCCGACAAGCGCTTAACCAAAATACTCCTCGAAATTTCATGAATCCCGTTAGAAATCGCGGGGGCACCTAAAATATATGAATGTACTATCAAGGTTGAACTTTATTGAAAATAATCCTGGAAGCGGGAAGCACATGTCCGCGTCCTATTTCTAACGGGATGAAAACGCCATTGGCCCAGCGGCCGTTCTACATCACTACGACTATTCCTTATGTCAACGCCGACCCACATATCGGTTTTGCTTTAGAGCTGGTGCAGGCGGACATTATTGCGCGCTACAAAAAACTTGCGGGTTTTGAAGTTTTTTTTAACACCGGCACTGATGAGCACGGTCTCAAGATTTACCGGAAAGCCCTTGAAGAAAAAAAGGACCCGCAGGCCTACGTTGACAGCTACGCCGAGAAATATAAGGCTCTCATTGAGAAGCTAGGTATTTTGAAAGAAGTTAATTTTATCCGGACTACTGATGCAGGACACAAAGAAGCGGCGCAGGAGTTCTGGCGCAAGTGTAAGGAGGGCGGTTTTATTTATAAGAAACTTTATAAAGTTAAATACTGCGTCGGCTGCGAGCTTGAAAAGACCGATTCGGAACTTGAAGACGGGCACTGTCCCATTCATCCGAATTTGGAGCTTGATTTGATTGAAGAGGAAAATTATTTTTTCAAGCTCTCCGCTTTCACTGATTATCTTTCCAAATTATACGAGCGGACGAACTTTGTCATTCCCGATTTTCGGCTCAATGAATTGCGCGCGCTCATTCGCGACAAAGGCCTTGAGGATTTCAGCGCTTCGAGGCTTGCGAGCAAGATGCCGTGGGGAGTAGCGGTGCCCGGAGACAGCGCGCACGTAATGTACGTTTGGTTTGACGCCTTTGTAAATTATATTTCAGCAATAGGCTGGCAGAGCGACTTGAAGCGTTTCAATAAATGGTGGGTGGAGAGCGGCGGGGTGGTGCAGTTTGCCGGCAAAGATCAAGTGCGCCAGCAAGTAGCCATGTGGCAGGCGATGCTTAAAGCGGCCGGGTTGCCTTCTTCAAAGCAAATCGTCATTCACGGTTTCATCACCTCGGGCGGCGAGAAAATGAGCAAGTCTCTCGGTAATGTCATTGACCCCGTGGCCATCGTCAAAGAGTACGGCACCGACGCTCTTCGATATTACCTGGCGCGGCACATTCATCCGTTTGAGGACAGTGATTTTACAATGGAAAAATTCAAGGAAGCATATAACGCCCACTTGGCGAACGGGTTGGGTAACTTGGTAAGTCGCGTGATGAAGATGGCGGCAGAGCATCTTTCGGGACCTGTGGAAATTCCGCCAAATACCATTCCGCAAAATTTTAAAGACGCGCTTGATGCGTATGATGTTCAAAAAGCCGCTGATATTATTTGGCAATTCATTACTTCACTTGATGAAAAGATTCAAACTACCGAGCCTTTTAAACTGGTCAAGACCGACAACGCGAAAGCGCAGGAAATAATCCGCGGACTTGTGGTTGATTTGTACACTGTTGCCCGAATGTTAAACCCAATCTTGCCAGAAACCATGGAGAAAATAAAGCGGGCGGTTAGGGCGAATAAAATGCCGGAGAAGCCGCTTTTCGCGAGGAAGTAAAATTTTTCGACTGTTGCCATAAAAATCCATGATTATCAAACCGATTAAAACTCGTGTCTTTAAGGAAGGAGAAAACCTCTTGTCTTTCATGGCGGGTTATTTTAAAAATATTCCTGAAGATTCGGTCATAGTCATTACCTCAAAAATTGTCGCGCTCTCGGAGAGGCGGACTGCGATTATAGAAAATGCTCATACGAAGGAGCGTTTGATTAAAAAAGAGAGCGAGTTCGCGTTAAAAACCAAATACGTTTGGCTTACCGTTAAAGACGGATTGGTAATGGCTTCCGCGGGCATTGACGAGTCTAACGGCAACGGCAAGCTTATACTTTTACCCAAAGATAGTTTTAAGACGGCCCGTGTTTTGCGCCAGAGTTTGCGGCAGAAGTACCGAGTGAAAAATCTCGGTGTTTTAATTACCGACAGCCGCACCATACCGCTACGCGCCGGTGTTACCGGAGTGGCCCTCGGCTACGCCGGATTTTCTGGTATCAAGGACTATCGCGGCACGCCGGATATTTTTGGCCGCAGATTTCATTATTCCCGCTCAAATATCGCTGACGGTCTGGCCACGGCGGCGGTCTTGGTTATGGGAGAAGGGAAAGAACGGCAGCCCTTGGTGATTATTACAGAGGCGCCGGTGAAATTTTGTGATAAAATCCACCCTAAGGAATTACGCATAAACATTAAAGATGATATGTATCGGCCTCTCTTTTCAAAATTACCAAAGTAATATAAAGGCAATAGATTAGGCATTTTTTCGCCATCTAAAATAGTTACTTGACATCTACGTTCAAACGAAGTCGGTCCCCGACTGCGTTTGCAGTACAAGGACCAGCCGAAAGGTGAGTGGCTCATCATTGCGATGGAGCCTATCGCTGACTCGGACGGCCGCCTCCGCGTCTGGAGCGTTGAGCGCGACGACGGCGAGCGGTGGCTCGGTGCCCACTACGGCGACCCTGACCGCTTCTGGAGTGCCCGCCACCGCTTCGTGTTCCTGCGTCGCAAGTAGTTCCTCTGGACTTGGAATCTCGGGTCTTTCAGACCCTCGGTCCTTTGCCCTTTGAACGCACAAAAACCAAACGCTCTGGAGATATGCGTTTAACTCCACCCCAAGCAATTCGGCTTGGGGTTTATCATTTTCAATATGCTAAAATTATGAGCGGTGATAGGTGAATATGCGGGAGATTACGATTTCCCGCTACCGAAACCAGTATCCATACGCCGAGAGTATCCGCGAAAATGGGGTCACGCACGAAAATGGGGTCAGCCACCATTTATGGTACAATGTGACTTATGCCACGAGCAGAGAGAACAGACGTTGGCGAATATGTCTACCATGCACTGAACAGAGCAAACGCTCGTGTGCAGATATTTAATAGCCATAAAGACTACCAACTTTTTGAGAATATTCTTGAAGAAGCGGTGGAGAAATATGGCATGAGGCTTTTGTCCTATTGCCTTATGCCCAACCATTGGCACTTGGTCCTATACCCAAAGAAGGATGGTGAACTGGCACGATTTATGGGCTGGCTCACCAACACTCACACCAGAAGGTGGCACACCCAGAAAGACAGCGTAGGGCAAGGTCATTTGTATCAAGGCAGGTACAAATCGTTTCTATGCCAAGATGATACTCATTTTCTTACATTAGTGCGCTATGTAGAACGGAACGCAAAAAGGGCAAACCTAGTTAAAATCTCAGAAAACTGGAAGTGGTCTAGCGCATGGAGAAGAGAGAACGGTACAAGTAAACAAAAAAGGATTCTTTCATCCTGGCCGGTATCTAGGCCAAAAGATTATTCCACTTGGCTCAATCAGGCGCAGACAGAAGATGAGGAAGAGGCCATCGAGCAGTCAATCACTAAAGGTAATCCCTTTGGTGGAGATAGGTGGGTAAATGATGTAGTAAAAAGATTTAACCTTGAGCAGACTTTAAGGAAGGTGGGGAGGCCGAAGGCAAAGAATGGTGGCTGACCCCATTTCTCCCATTTCCCCATTTCCCCAAATTCGATACAACCAAACACGGGAATACGGAAAAGTTGCGCCGGAAAGTTTTATGCTATTATCAAGATAATGAATCCGGAATTTATTGACGTTCACGCCCATCTGAATTTTGCCGCCTTTGACGCTGACAGAGAAGCGGTGGTAAAGCGCGCGCTTGATGCTGGCGTGTGGATGATAAATGTCGGCACGCAACAAGACACCTCAAGAAAAGCTATTGAGCTTGCCGAGAAATATGAGCGAGGCGTGTACGCCATTATCGGTCTTCATCCGATACACACGGGGAAGTCGTATCATGACGCGCAAGAACTTGGCCCCGCCTTCGCTTCCGCTACGGCGGGCAAGGAAGGGTTTGTTTCGCGCGGCGAAGTGTTCGATAGTACGATATATCGTACTATGGCGGCGCACCCGAAGGTGGTTGGGGTTGGCGAATGTGGATTGGATTACTACCACGACACCAATACACCTGCCCGCCATCGCCAAGCTCAGGCTTTGGCAGGCGGGCGAATGGGCGCGAATGACACGAATAAAATACAGGAAGAAAATTTTAGAAAGCAAATAGAATTGGCGATTGAGGTAGGGAAGCCTTTAATGCTCCATGTGCGGAGCGGCTCTGGCCGCTCCGCCTACCGAGACGCTCTCGCCATTTTAAGGTCTTTTCCCAAAGTCAAAGGTAATTTTCACTTTTTTGCCGGAAGCTGGGAGGAGGCGAAAGAAATTTTAGACGCCGGTTTTAACCTGTCTTTCACCGGCGTGATTACTTTCGCCCGCGATTACGACGAGGTTATCAAAAACGCGCCGCTTGACCGAATACTTTCCGAGACCGATTGCCCCTACGTAACACCGGCGCCCCACCGAGGCAAGTGTAACGAACCGCTCTATGTAGAGGAGGTTGTGAAAACTATTGCTTCTGTTCGCAAAGAACCTTTTGAGCAAGTTCAGGCGCAATTAGTTCGCAATGCTGTCAATTTTTTCCATCTTTCTCTTCATTCTTGATTCGTAATTCACGATTCTCACAGCCATCTCCCGGCATCTTGCGTGCGCGGGACGGCTGTGCTAGTCTGTACCCCATGACCGAAAAAGACAATTCCGATGCGGCCGAAAATCGTATTTACGAGCTTGGTTTCCATATTGTCTCTTCAATTCCGGAAGAAAAATTGCCGGCCGAAGTTACCGCCATCAAGGATGTTTTGGGAGAGAACGGCGTGGCTATAATCGCCGAGGATTTTCCGAAACTCAAACACTTGTCTTATACCATGACGAAGATAATCGGCCCGAAGCATCTACGATTCGACACTGCCTATTTCGGCTGGGTGAAGTTTGAAATGAATCCGGAGGCGATTGGGAAAGTCAAGACGGCGCTTGAGCGAAATGACAACCTCTTGAGATTTATTATCATCAAGACCGTTCGGGAGAGCACTTTGGCGGTGGTGAAGCCGCCGGTCTACCGCTCCGAGCCGAAACCGATTCTCGGCATAGACAAGAAAAAAGCCGCGCCGGTGAAATCGTCGATTTCGGAAGCCGAACTTGATAAGACGATTGAGGAACTTATGGTTGAGTAAATCAAGGAGTCCCCCACTTTTTTGCGACAAAGTGGGGGACGACTGTGATTTACTACAACCCCCTCACCAATTTTACAAAACTTTACTTTGCCCGCGGTTTTGATAGATTATTAACATATTATTCAATTTTAGATTATAGGGCTGTCGGTGAAAATGGTGAGAGGGTGATGTTTTGTAACGCTCAAAGTCGTCGCTAACAAAATCAATCATGTATCCCGTTAGAAGTGCAGCCATTCGTTGTATAATAACGGAGATTTCAAATATAGAGGTAGTATTTATATAATTTCCTTCATTATTAATAAACTTCTAACGGGATGTATCTAAACAAAGCCATTATCATAGGAAACCTTACCCGCGACCCGGAAATCCGGGCTTTGCCGTCTGGTATTCAAGTTTGCAGTTTCGGTGTGGCCACCAATCGGGTGTGGAAAGATAAAGAGGGTAACAAGAAAGAGCAGGCAGATTTTCACAACATCGTGGTGTTTGGCAGACAGGCTGAAACAGCGGGACAATATTTGAAGAAGGGTCAATCGGTGTTGATTGAAGGCAGAATTCAGACGAGAAGCTGGGACGATAAGACGAGCGGGGAGAAAAAGTATCGCACTGAAATTGTGGCGGACCGGGTGCAGTTTGGGCCGAAGGCGGGCGGTGGGGGAGGTAATTATCAAAAGACGGATGCGGCGGCGCCCGCGGCGGGTGCCGCCGAAAAGTCCGATTCAGCCGGCGGCATTGAATACCCGACGGATGAGATTAACCCCGAAGACATTCCTTTTTAATAAGAATTAAAAACACGGCACCAATACACGAATGAAAACGAATATCGCGAATGACACGAATAAAATAAAATTGTTCCCTAATTAGTGTCATTAGTGTTATTCGCTCTCCCATTCGTAAATTTGTGTCGAGACAATAAAATGAAGCAGTGCTACTTCTCACAAAATAATATCAAGCACATAGACTACAAGGACGTGGAGCTTTTGAAAAAGTTTCTCAATCCTCACGCCCGGATGCTTGCCCGCAAAAAGACCGGTGTGACCACCAAAAACCAGCGCAAATTAGCGGAAGCCGTCAAACGCGCCCGCATCATGGGGCTCCTACCGTTTGTATCTAGGTAGTTCTCAGATTTAGAATTAAAGTTGTAAGAAAAAACCTAGGCCAGCCTAGGTTTTGACGTTATAGATGCTCCACTTATCGTTGCTTTTCTTGCATGTTTACACTTAAGATTAAGACATCTATATGAGGCCTCCGTTATTAAATCCAGTCTGCCATTTGTTTTTATGTAGACACCTACATGTCTGGTTGTTTTCAACACAAATTTTCTCCCACATTTCTCGCACGGACACCGATCGATATAGTCAGACCAAAACCAGTTTATTATACCGCTTACTAAAAGTCCGAAAATGCCAAGTAAAAACAAAAAGACCTGAAATTTTTCGCTCATAAACTCCATTCTTACGAAAATTTTTGAACTGGATTAATTATAACATCAAAACTCCCAAGGTTGCCCTCAGGAGATTTCTTTTCTGCGTAAATCTGCGTGAAGTCAGCGTAAGTCCGCGGAGCGCGTGTTCTTACACGCGCTCAACATAGTCGCCCGTCTCCGTATTGATGCGAATGACGTCGCCCTCATTTATAAACAGGGGAACGTTGATTGTCGCTCCTGTTTCCAGTTTAGCTTGCTTCGTGCCACCCTTCGCGGTGTCGCCTTTGACGGCGGGCGGCGCTTCCACCACTTTGAGCTCAACTTTTATCGGCAGTTTAAATCCAACATGTTTATCTTGAAACGAAAGTATTTCAACAATGGTGTTTGCCTTGAGGAATTTCCCTTGCGGACCAATCAAATCTTCTTTCATGGCGTAGCGCTTTGACGGGTTGGCAGGGTCGGAGAACCAATACTCGCCGCGATTGTTATAAAGATACTTTGCTTCGCGCGAGTCAATTTCAGCTTCTTCCACTTTTTCCGACACGTGAAATGAAATCTCTTTCACCGAGCCGGTGATGAGGTTTTTCAATTTCGTGGCGTTGACCGGCTTCCTCTGCTGTTTGCGGAAGACGTGGGACGACAAAACCTCGTACGGCTCGTTGTCGTAGATGATATACTCTCGCTCTTTGATTTCGTTGTATTCAAGTAAAGACATAAGAACAGAATTATGAATCAGGAATCATGAATCAAGAATTATGAACAATAAAAACAGACAGGTGGTATACTAGCCCACCTATTAAGTAAAAGCAAATTTATTCTTCCGACGACGCTCCACCACTGGCTACAGTGAGAGGGTCACCCTCCTTGAGGCGTTTTTTGATTTCCTTGAGGATTTCGTCCGAGATTTTTTTGTTCTCTTTGAGGAACTGGCGGGAACCCTCGATGCCCTGGCCGAGTTTCTGTTCACCGTAATTAAACCAGCTTCCGGCTTTGGTAACCACATTATACTTCACTCCGGCATTAACTATATCGGCGTAT
>Ga0209515_10005477_pt1 | contig 16391 bp, 17 predicted proteins | sample Subgroupgradi54m_FD_187454 | JGI IMG/M metagenome (GOLD analysis project Ga0209515, IMG submission 187454) | Subsurface groundwater microbial communities from S. Glens Falls, New York, USA - GMW60B uncontaminated upgradient, 5.4 m (SPAdes)... ...
GAGCGGCTTGGACTTTTGATTACCGGAGGAAGTGATTTTCACGGAGCAAATCGTCCTCAAGCGCCTCTCGGTTGGATGGGAGACGGCGCGATGATTCCCTATGAGACGATTGATCAGATGAAGAAATTGTTATTGGAACGCAAGACGAAATGAGCATAGCAATGCCTAAAAAAATTAATTTAGATCAATTGAATGAACGGTTTGAAAAAACCCAGCCGGAAGAAATTCTTCGTTGGGCGATGGACGAGTTCCGTCCGAAGATTGCGCTGAGCTCTTCTTTTCAAACCGAAAGCGTCGTTCTGCTTCATATGGTTTCTCAAATTGATCCCGCAATCAAAATTCTTTTTTTGGAAACAGGCTGGCATTTTAAAGAAACGCTTGATTTCAAAAATGAAATCGTGAAACGTTTAAAGCTTACCAACATCGTTGATTTAAAGACGGATCCTAAAAAACGCGAAGCCTTTAACACCAAAACAGGTGGGAAACCCTATGAAGTTGATCCGGATTATTGCTGTCAGATTAACAAGGTAGAACCACTTGATGAAGCATTGAAGGGTCTTGACGCATGGATTTCAGGTATCCGCCGTTCACAATCGAAAACGCGAAAAGACATTCGAATTATAGAAGAGTACCAGGGCGGTATTTTCAAAATAAATCCTCTTGCGAATGTGACATCCGGAGACCTTTGGTGGTATTTAAAAGAACATAACTTGCCGAAGCATCCTTTATTTGATAAAGGTTATTTGAGCATCGGCTGCTGGCCATGCACAAAACCAGTTCAGCCAGGCGATGATGAACGTTCCGGCCGTTGGGCCGGCAAAGAAAAAACCGAATGCGGTATTCATACCTTTATGAAGCCAAAGCCGGTCAAACAAGAAGCCGAAACCCCGGCAGAGAAACAGGAAGGAAGCGAAATATGACAGGTATTACCCCGCATGGTGGAACTTTAATTAATCGTGAACTAGAAGGAAAAGCCAAAGAAGAAGCAAAATCGCGCGCACAAAAGTTAACGCGTTTAACACTTTCCGAACGGGAAGTCTCCGATTTGGAAATGATCGCAACCGGTGCTATGAGTCCTCTTCAAGGCTTCATGACAAAAGAGGATTACGAGAGCTGCCTTAATAAAAAACGGCTTAAAAATGGTCTTCCTTGGACGATTCCGGTAACGAAATCCATTACGGTAGACGAGAAATCCAAAATTTCAGGCCAAAAAGAAGTGGTTCTGACAGATGCACAAGGCAACGGACTTGCAATTTTGGAAGTAGTCGATATTTTTCCGCATGATAAAAAAGAACAGGCGACTAAAATTTACGGGACAGATGAAGAAGCACATGCCGGGGTCCAGCAAATTTTAAAAATGGGAGATTTTTTCATCGGTGGGAAAATTTCTGTCTTTCAAAGGCCTAAATACACAGATTTTCTAGAATATCGGTTAGATCCTAAACAAACCCGTGAGTTGTTCCAGAAAAAAAATTGGAAAACGATCGTTGCTTTTCAAACACGCAATCCCATTCACCGTGCCCATGAATATTTAACCAAATGCGCATTGGAATCAGTCGATGGTCTTCTCATTCATCCATTGGTCGGCGAAACAAAAGGGGACGATGTTTCAGCGAAAGTACGAATGGAGTGTTATAAAGTGCTGATTGAAAAATATTACCCAAAAGACCATGTTCACCTTTCTGTTTTTCCAGCTGCCATGCGGTACGGCGGACCTCGGGAAGCGGTATGGCATGCGATTTGCCGAAAAAATTACGGCTGCACCCATTTTATCGTAGGTCGCGATCATGCTGGTTGTAATCGGCCGGATGGAAAATCCTATTATGGAACTTACGACGCTCAGCTGATTTTTGATGAGTTCAAACCGGAAGAAATTGGAATTGGGATCTATAAATTTGAGCATTCCTTTTATGACCGGAAAACAGGCGGGATTGTGAGTTTTAAAACGGCACCACCCGATGCCGATCAATTTAGTGTTTCTGGAACGAAGCTGCGCGAAATGCTTCGCGCGGGTGAAATTCCACCACCTGAAATCACACGGCCGGAAGTTGCACAAGTTCTTATCGCCGCGATGAGAGAGAAAGAAGCAACCAAAGCTTAGAGGTTTGAGCCAATGGGTTATGTGAAGGGTTTAAAATGTCGAGAGTGCGGGAAAACCTATCCTGCTGAAGCGATCTATGTGTGTGAGTTTTGTTTTGGCTCACTCGAAGTGGACTATGATTATGAAGCACTTAAAAAGGTTGTCACTCGTAAGCGGATTGAGTCAGGCCCCTCCAGTCTTTGGCGCTATAGGGATCTCCTTCCTATTAATGGAGAGCCAACCGTAGGCTTCTATTCCGGGTTTACGCCGCTCGTCAGGGCCAATCGTCTTGCCGATGAACTCGGTGTTAAAGAGCTCTACATTAAAGATGATTCTGTCTGCCATCCAACCTTGTCATTTAAAGATCGCGTCGTAGCCGTCGCACTTTCCAAAGCAAAAGAATTGGGTTTCGATACGGTTGCCTGTGCTTCTACCGGAAATTTAGCGAATGCGGTTTCCGCGCATGGCGCTTGGGCCGGTCTTAAACGTTATATCTTTATTCCGCACGATCTTGAACAGGCAAAAGTTTTAGGAACGCTTGTCTACTCTCCTAATTTAATTACAGTTCGCGGGAATTACGATGATGTAAATCGACTCTGCAGTGAAATTGCCGCTAAATACAATTGGGCTTTCGTGAATATTAATATTCGTCCTTATTATGCCGAAGGTTCAAAAACATTTGGATTTGAAGTGGCTGAACAATTGAGATGGAAAACACCGGACCATTTGGTTTGCCCTGCTGCAAGCGGATCGCTTCTGGTTAAAATCTGGAAAGGTTTTAAAGAGTTTGAAAAATTGGGTTTGATTGGATCTGTAAAAACGGCGCTTCATTGCGCCCAACCAGAAGGATGTTCTCCGATTTCAGACGCCATTTTGACAAAGTCAGACGCCATCCGGCCTGTGAAACCGAAAACAATCGCTAAGTCTTTAGCCATTGGAAATCCGGCCGATGGGTATTATGCGAGGGATGCTGTGAATCAAAGCGGCGGAACAGCGGCGGTTGCAAGCGATAATGAAATCAGAGAAGGAATTCAGCTGCTTGCGCGAACGGAAGGCATCTTTACCGAAACAGCGGGCGGAGTAACCATAGCCGTTGCCAAAAAATTAATTGAAGAAGGAAAAATTTCAAAAAATCAATCCGTGGTCATTGCCATTACAGGGAACGGCCTGAAAACCCAAGAGGCCATTCAGGGATCGTTGGCTCGCGCACTTGAAATCGATCCTCAATTGAAGTCTTTTGAAGAAAAAGTGCTGGTGAGTGCGGGCCGCTAAGCCCAGTTCTTTTGCTTGGCGGAAGTCAGTTCATCCTTTAAAATAGAGGGCATCATGTCAATCAAGGTCAGAATTCCAACACCGCTTCAAAAATTAACTCAAGACAAACCGGAAGTTCTTATCAGCGCCAGCACCATCGGGGGCGTGATCCTAGAGTTGGATCGCGCTTATCCTGGAATCAAGCAGCGTGTTTGCGATGAACAAGGCAATATCCGCCGTTTCGTGAATATTTTTCTAAATGAAGAAGATATTCGTTTCCTCAAAAAAGAACAAACCCCGGTTAAAGATGGGGATGAAGTTTCAATCGTTCCAGCAATTGCCGGCGGCTGATCGTTCATGATCCTTACCGTTGAATCGATTACAGAACTTAAAGATCGAATTATTGATGGTGGCGAGGTTACCTACGAGGAAGCGCTTGCCCTCATTGAAATTGAAGACCCAGAACGTTTAGAAACTCTCCGAAAATCAGCCCACGAGATTACCTTAGCGCTTCATTCTAATAAAGCAGGCCTTTGTTCCCTGATTAATGCCAAAAGTTATTTGTGCGGGGAAGACTGCGGTTTTTGTGCCCAATCCGTTCGATTTGAAACCTCCACAGCCCGTTATGAGTTGCTTGAGCCTGAAATTATTATTGGCGCTGCGAAGAAAGCAGAAAAACACGGCACGCAAAATTTTTGTATTGTCACAAGCGGTGGAGCTTTGAATGATGATGAATTTGAACGAATTGTTGATGTGGTGAAGCGCCTCAAACAAGAAACCAAATTGGGGATCGACGGATCTTTAGGATTTATGACTTCCGAACGGGCAGAGAGATTGAAAGCGGCCGGCCTCAGGCGTTTGAACAGCAACCTCCAAAGTTCCCGCGAATTTTATCCTTCTATTGTTTCAACGCATTCCTATGATACACGGATTAAAACAAACGAGTTGATACGCGAAAGCGGAATCGAACTTTGTTCGGGCGGTATTTTAGGAATGGGAGAATCCAGAGAAGATCGAGTAAAAATGGCGTTTGAGCTTAAGCGGTTTTCACCGGAGTGCCTTCCTATTAATGTCTTAAATCCGCGCCCGGGCACGCCCTTGGAGAATGCCCCAAAACTGGAAAACTCAGAAATTCTTAAAACTATAGCGGTTTATCGTTTCATTCTTCCCAGATCTAACATCAAACTTGCAGGCGGTAGAGAAGTGAGTCTTGGACAAGAACAAGACAAAGCATTACAAGGCGGGGCAAACGGTTTGATTGTGGGCGGTTATTTGACCACAGCGGCCAATCCGATCAAAGACGATTTAGAAATGCTTCGTCGCACAGGCTACCAAGTATAATTTAGCCCCCACGATTTCATGGATGTTAACCTTTCCGGGAAGCTTATTCTCATCACGGGCGGGACAAGCGCCCTCGGCCACATTTTCGTGAAGCGCGCTTTAGAAGAAGGCGCTACCATTTTTTTTACTTATCATCAAAATGCAGAAGAAGCCAAGCGACTCCAAGCTCTTGGGGCAAAGGGTTTCCAAGTCGATCTCTCAAAACGTTCCGAAATCGATCAATTGAAAAAAGAAATCCAATCTCTTACGCGAGAACTTGATGCCATTGTTCACAACGCGGCGATTGTCAAAGACCACACAGTTCAGAACCTGTCAGAAGAAGAATGGGATGAGACTCTTTCCATTGATTTGGGCGCTGTTTATTATCTCACCAAAAGATTTCTTTCTTTTTTATTCAAGAAACGAGGAAGTAAAGTTTTAAATATTATCAGCCGTGTCGGACTTCGTGGTGGATTCGGACAAGCCAATTACGCTGCTGCAAAAGGCGGACTTATTGCACTCACAAAAACTTTAGCCCAGGAGCTCGGAAGAAAAGAAATCTTGGTGAATGCTTTGAATCCCGGTTTTATGAAATCACACATGACAGAATCTATCCCGATGGATGCGTTTAAGCGAAATGTTGAAGAAAGCGTTCTAGAACATATTTCTGACCCAAGGGAAGTCAGTGATTTTATGATTTATCTATTGTCCGACCGTTTTCATCATGTGAGCGGTCAGATTTTTCATTTTGATTCGAGGAGAGTTTAGTTTGAATCAAGTTGTCATTACAGGAATCGGTTGCGTTACGCCCATCGGAAATAACGCCCGTGAATTTTCGGCCTCCCTTAAAAAAGGGATTGTAGGAGTCAGCAAGATAAGTCGTTCACAACAAGAACCTCCGATCGAGGGCAAGGCCTTTCAAATTCACAATTTTTCTGCTCCTAAGTACGCGATGATTTTAGATCCTTTCATCCAATATATTTTGGCCGCGACAGAAGAAGCGCTTGAAGATAGCGGTCTCAATCCTTCTGCGATGGATTTAACGCGTCTTGGCATCGCCGTCAGTTCAAGCAAAGGAGGGATGAGGACGTTTGAGAGGTTCTATGGACGTTTTCAGAAAAACAAAAGTGCTATTTTAGGCGCGCGTGTGTATGCCAATTTTATTCCGAATATTGCTGCTCAATGGATTGCCCGGCATTGGAAAGTCACAGGCCCAGCGAAACCTGCAGTTGCTGCCTGCGCAACAGGACTTTATGCGGTGATGGAGGGAATCCGTATGATTGAACAGGATGAAACTGATTACTGTATTGCAGGAGCAGGCGATGCTTCGCTCACACAATTGATGTTAGCTGGTTACCGGAATATGAGGGCGTTGGCGAAAGACGAAATGCGTCCTTACGATTTAAACCGGAGCGGCTTTTTAGTGGGAGAAGGTGCCGGGATTGTTATTTTGGAAAAACTTGAAAGTGCTAAAGCACGTGACGCCAAAATTTATGGGATGGTTTCAGCCCATGCGTATGGTTTTGAAGTATCTCATCCGATTTCTTTTTCGCTCGACGGAGATGGTCTCGAGCGTTGCTTAAAAAAATTGCTTCAACAGGCAAAAATCACACCTAGTGAAATTGATTACTTGAGTTTACACGGAACGGCTACAAAACAAGGAGATCTTTACGAAACCAAACAAATTAAATCAGCATTCGGGAAAGAGGCTTATAAAATCCCCATGAGCGCAACCAAATCCCTTGTGGGTCATATGTTAGGCGCTTCAGGCGTTGTGGAAATTATCACCTGTCTTATTGCAATGCGAGACGGATTTATTCCTCCAACAGCAAATTTGAAAACGCCAGATCCCGAATGCGATTTGGATTACACGCCAGGTGTTTCGAAGATAAAAAAAGTGAATCTCACTTGTTCCATTTCAATGGGTTTTGGTGGTCATCTCGGCGGGATTTTAATATCAAAATGAAGACAATGTCTAAATTCGGTTGGATGACGGAAGAACTCACCAGACTTAAAGGACAAAATCTATATCGTAAGTTGCGGCTTCTTGAAGACATTAAAGGAACAGAGGCCACGATTGATGGTAGAAAAGTTACGCTTTTCTGCGGCAATGATTACCTAGGCTTGAGTCAACATCCTGGATTGATTGAAGCAGCGAAACAAGCACTTGAAACATCCGGAGTTGGAACGGGAAGTGCACGTTTGATTTCAGGAACTCAAAAATGGCATACCGCACTTGAAGACAGGATTGCTTGCTTTTTAGGGAAAGAGAGAGCGCTTCTTTTTTCAAGCGGATACCTTGCCAATCTAGGCGTGCTTTCTGCTTTAACTCAATCCGGCGACACAGTTATTTTAGATAAATTGAGCCATGCTTCGCTGATTGATGCGGCGCGGCTCGCCGATAAAACAGTTCGGGTTTATCCCCACAAGAATCTGGACTATCTTGAAAAAATACTCAAAGGAGCCAAAACAGGCAGATCATGGATCGTTACGGATTCAATTTTCAGTATGGATGGAGATTTGGCTCCGCTCGCCGATTTAGTTGAGCTCAAAAATAGATATGGAGCATACCTTGTCATTGATGAAGCACATGGAACCGGAATTTTTGGTGAAAGCGGCCGAGGTGTGGCCGAGCATTTCCATGTTTCCAATGAAATTGACATTCATGTCGGCACGCTTTCAAAAGCAATCGGAAGCTTCGGCGGTTTTGTTGCAGGACAAAGCGAGTTGATCGATTACCTCGTGAATTTCGCGCGGCCCTTTATTTTTGAAACCGCACTTCCGCCTTCGATTTGTGCGGCTTCCATCAAAGCATTTGATCTGATAGAAGAACAACTCGATTTTCGAAAATGTTTGTGGCAGAATATTAAAATGTTAAGAAAAGGACTTGGGGAAATTGGAGCCCCGCTTTTGGAAGGTGAATCACCTATTGTTCCTGTTATATTTGGGGATGAGAAGAAAACGCTCAAAGCAGCTGAATTTTTGTTGAAAGAAGGTTTTCTCATTCCCGCCGTTCGTTACCCAACGGTTCCAAAAGGAAAAGCGCGTCTTCGGATTACAGTCTCTCGAGTACATTCTGACGACCAGATCAACAGGCTGATCAAAACATTTAAGAGGTTGTCTTCACTGGCCGATTAATTAGAGGCCTACAAAAGAGAGGGGATTATCCCAATGAATCCAAGAAAAGCTATCCTTCTTGTCGCGTTTGTATTTTCTCTTTGTTTCATCAATGCTTGCCGAACTACCGAAAGTCAACTTCAATCTCTTCCGCCGGAAGTGCTTGCACGAGTCAGGCAAATGGATCAAACAGTTAATATCCCGGCCACACCCACACCAAGACCAAGGGTGCACTGGTTTCTGTTGACGACGGCTATTTTAGCTGGGGCAGTGATGGTGTTTATCTCCGATCGCCCAGAAGAGAAGAAGTCAGCCACCAAACGGCGCTCCTCACGCAGCAAGAAGCGGAAAAAGTAATTACCTTTCCAACCCTTCTAGAAACGATTATAATGGGGTACGTTAAGTGTCCCCATGTCTGTTTCAGTTCAAAAAGCAAAGTTAAAAAAGACCCCTCAGTTTAGTTCAGCACTTCTCTCCCAATGGGATAAGCAGTGGATCTGGCATCCCTTTACCCAGATGAGTGAATGGTCCAAAGAAGATATTTTGATCATCGATTCTGGAAAAGGAAGTTATCTCAAAGATATTAATGGAAAACGTTACATCGATGGTGTTTCGTCGCTTTGGTGTAATGTTCACGGTCATCGCGTTCGTGAACTAGACCAAGCAGTTCGAAAGCAGTTGAACCGTATTGCGCACTCTACATTTCTTGGGCTTTCCAATGTTCCCGCCATTCGGCTTGCAAAAAAGTTGATTGAAATTGTACCGCAAGGTCTTAAGCGCGTTTTTTATTCTGATTCAGGATCTGAATCGGTAGAGATCGCGCTTAAAATCGCTTATCAATATTGGCAGCAGAAGGGCGAAAAGAAGCGCGCTAAGTTTATCCGCCTCACAAATGCATATCACGGAGATACCATTGGTTCAATCAGTGTCGGCGGTATCGATTTATTTCATGAAATTTATCGGCCGCTTCTTTTTGAAACGTTTCAAGCGCCGGCTCCCTATCGTTATCGGGATCAATTTAAAGGAAGCGAAGCCGAATACACCGATTTGTGTGCCAAACGACTTGAAGCGGTTATCGCCGGGTACCATCAGGAAACTTGCGCTTTGATTATAGAACCTTTAATGCAGGGAGCTGCTGGTATGATTAACCAACCCAGGGGTTATATTTCGCGTGCGCGAGCTCTTGCGAAACAGTATAATATCCTCCTTATTTTTGACGAAGTTGCGACCGGATTTGGAAGAACCGGCCAAATGTTCGCAAGCGAACATGAATCCATTACTCCAGATATCTTATGTCTGGCAAAGGGGTTAAGTGCTGGCTATCTGCCATTAGCCGCGACGGTTACCACTGAGGAAATCTATAAAGCTTTCCTTGGGCAGCATGAAGAATTGAAAACATTTTTTCACGGACACACGTATACAGCCAATCCGCTTGCCTGTGCCGTTTCTTTGGCCAATCTCGAATTTTTTGAACGCGAACGCGTTATTGAAAAACTTGCGGTAAAGATTGAGTTTCTGCGCGAAGAGCTTAATCGATTTGCCAAGCTTGACCATGTCGGTGATATTCGTCAAGTTGGTTTTATGGTTGGGATTGAACTCGTTCGGAATAAATCAACACGCGAACCCTACGAACTCAAAGAAAAAATTGGGATTCGCGTGATTCAAGAAGCGAGGCGTTTGGGCGTCATCATTCGTCCGCTTGGGAATGTAATCGTGCTTATGCCGCCGCTTGGAATCGATTTGAAAACTCTGAAACGATTACTTCAAGTGGTGTATCGATCTATTCGGAAAGAAACGGAGAATTGAACTCGTAAATGGCTAAAGGTGTTTTTATTACCGCTACGGACACCGGTGTAGGCAAAACCGTTATTTCCGCGGGACTTGCCATGGTGCTTAAAGCCCGCGGCATGCGTGTTGGTGTTATGAAACCGGTTGCGACCGGTTGTGTTGGCGACAATGGCCGTTTGATAAGTCCAGATGCTGTTTATCTTTTTGAAGCCGCTGAAAATGAATATGCACCCCTAACAAGTCCGGTTCGATTTAAAAATGCCGTGGCTCCGAGTATCGCAAGTGTTTACGAACAAAGAGAAGTAGATTTAGATGTGATCCGAAAAGCTTACAAAGAGCTTCAAAAACATTATGACTTTTTGATCATCGAAGGGATCGGCGGAATTTTAGTTCCGATTAAGAAGAATTATCTAGTGGCTAATTTAATCCGTGAAATGGGGCTTCCTCTTATTATTGTTTCCCACGTTAGTTTGGGGGCGATTAATCATACATTACTTACCGTAGATTCAGCCCTCATGCGAGGGTTTCCGATTAAAGGCATTATTTTTAACCGTGCACCGCTTGCAAATTATTCTTTAGCTGAGCTTACCAACCCGCGTGTCATTCATGAGCTGACGGGTCTTCCGGTTTTAGGGACCCTTCCTGAGTTGGCAGATGTTGACGTCGAACGGTATCGGTATGGAAATCTAAGAACCGTGTTTGAAGAACATATTAATATCGATGCGATTTTAAAATAGTTGAGGAAAACAAATGAATAGAAGCCACAAAAAAGTTTTAGTAGCGATGTCAGGCGGGGTGGATAGCTCCGTTGCCGCTTATCTTTTGAAACGAGAAGGCTTTGAAGTAGGCGGGGCTACCATCCGTACTTGGGCGAGCGGTGACTGTGCTGAGAAAAATACAAAGTCTTGTTGCGGCACGATCGGAGTGGAAGATGCGCGCAATGTTGCCTGGAAGCTCGAAATTCCTCATTATGTATTTAATTTTGAGCGCGAATTTAAAACCCACGTTGTGGATTATTTTTCAAATGAGTACTTTCAGGGCCGCACTCCAAATCCATGCATTGCCTGTAACCAACACATTAAGTTTTCGCTTTTCTTAAAACGGGCCAGAGCACTTGGATATGACGCTGTTGCGACCGGCCATTATGCGCGGTTGAGTTTTGACGAATCGGCAGAGCGTTATTTTATTCAAGAAGGAAAAGACCAGGCAAAAGATCAGTCCTATGTTTTATTTCCGCTTCCGCAAGAACTTCTCTCCGACCTTTATCTTCCGGTCGGGGATTATTCAAAACCTGAGATTCGCGACATGGCCCGCGAACTCGGTCTTAGTGTCGCCGAGAAACCGGATTCCCAGGAAATCTGTTTTATCCCAAGTAATGATTATGGCGCCTTTCTGAAACGGGAGAAAAAAATTGAAGATCAGCCCGGCCCCATTCGAGATGGTCATGGAAATGTTTTAGGGGAACATCGCGGTTATTTTCATTATACGGTCGGCCAGCGCAGGGGCTTGAAAATCCCATTTAAACATGCGCTTTATGTAACAGAAATTATCCCATCTGAAAATGCAGTGGTTGTCGGAACTAAAAATGAAGTTGCAAACAGATTTTGCCGCGTTGAAAATATTAATTGGTTTTCAGCGTTAAACGGTACCAAATCGTTGCGCGTTCAAGCGAAAATCAGATCCAGACACGCAAAAGCGTGGGCTCAACTTGAGCAACTTTCTCAAAATGAGGCCACTATCACTTTTGATGATCCGCAAGAGGCCATTACTCCGGGGCAAGGTTGTGTTTTTTATGACGGAGACCGTATATTAGGTGGAGGGTGGATTGCGAATCAAACGGAAAAAATTTATGGTTCAGCCGTCTAAACTCAAACGGTTAAAAGAAGTCATCCATAATTACCGAAGCGTGTTAGTCGCATTTTCTGGAGGCGTCGATTCTGCTTTTGTTTTGAAAGTTGCTCGCGATGTGTTGGGCCGCAATCTCGCCAAAGCCGTTACGGCTGAAAGCGAATCAGTTTCCTTGCGCGAACTTGATCTGGCGAAAATATTGGCGCACGAGTTAGATGTGGAACACAAAGTGATTCGTACTCACGAATTAAACAATGCCGACTATAAAGCCAATCCCAAGAACCGTTGCTATTTTTGCAAAACTGAACTTTATGACCATTTACTTCCAGTTGCTCGAGAATGGAAACTAGAAACCATTGCAAACGGTACAAATGTGGACGACCTCGGCGATTTTAGGCCGGGCCTTACCGCAGCAGATGAGCATGGTATTAAAAGCCCGCTTGTAGAAGCAGGTTTAACAAAAGTAGAGATTCGCGACTTAAGCCATACACTTGGGCTTCGGGTTTGGGACAAGCCAGCAGAACCTTGCCTCTCCAGCCGTTTTCCGTATGGCCATGAAATTACGCCTGAGAAATTGAAGCAAGTGGAAGTAGGAGAAAATTTTTTAAAAGATTTAGGATTTAAAGTTGTTCGCTTAAGACATTTTGGAATGAAAGCGCGCTTGGAGTTGGGCCGTGATGAATTTATGCGCGTGATGGACATTGAATTACGAGGGCGAATTACAGAATTTATTCGTTCGCTCGGGTTCAAAACAGTTATTTTTGAACCTTATCAAAGCGGTCGCTTGAATGAAGAAGCGAAAGTAGATGAAAACGTTTCGCAGGTCTCACAATCATCATGAAAACATTCAAACAAGGAATTCGTTTACCTGATTTTAAATACAGAAGTCTTTCAAGCACACATATTCACCTTCCTCAACCAGCGCGTTTTATCACTATTCTCCTTAACCAACATGCCGAGACACTTCTGAAACCGTGCGTCCGGCCGGGCAATCTAGTTTTCGTGGGAACTAAAATTGCAGAAGGTGAGAATTGGGTTTCAGCGCCAATTCATTCAAGTGTAAGCGGGCGCGTTTCTGAAATTACGCGACATTCAATTGTAATTGAATCTGATGAAGCGGATCGTCTTGATCCTTCCATTCAAATGCGAGGAGAAATTCCTTCAGATCCTGATCAATTGATTGAAATCGTTCGTCAGTCGGGGATTGTTGATCTAGGCGGCCGCGGATTTCCTACCCATGTCCATTTGGCTGAAGCTAGAAAAAAGGGGATTGAGACCTTAGTTTTGAATGGTTGTGAATCGGAGCCTTTTCTTGTGGCCGATCATGTGTTGATGTTGAACCATCCCGTTGAAGTTATCAAGGGAGCAGAGCTTCTTCGGGTTGCTTCAGGCGCGAAACGGGCAGTGATTGTCATCGAGCAAAACAAACTAGAAGCGGTTGAGATTTTAAACAGCAAAAACTACAATTTGAAAATAGAAACCGTTTCCACCATTACAGTTTCCACACGTTATCCGCAAGGTTCGGAACGCACACTATTCAAAACGGTTACTGGCCGGGAACTTAATTGGAATCAATCAGCTTTGGCCGCTGGCGTTTTAATCGAAAACGTAGCGACAGCGTTTGCCGTTTATGAAGCAGTTTATCTAAAAAAGTCTTTGTATGAGCGAGTGATAACGGTAGCGGGCGATTGTGTTGTGGAACCGAAAAATTTGTGGGCGAGAATTGGAACTCGTGCAATTGATCTCATACGTTCTTGCAAAGGATTGATGCGTGAACCTGCCCGGGTTGTTTTTGGAGGCCCTATGACTGGAGAAGCTGTTCCAGATCTTGAAATTCCCGTGACGAAAAAAGTGCAAGGAATTCTGGCACTGCCTCCGGAGTTGGTCGCTGTTTATGAAGAGGAACCTTGCATCCGATGTGGATTATGTGTTGAAGTATGTCCAGAGTCGCTTATGGCGGAGACTTTAATTCGCGCCGTTAAAATAGGGGATCAAGAACTTGCAAAAGAATATGATATTGATTCCTGCACAGAATGTGGTTGCTGTGCTTATATATGTCCTTCCAAAATTCCTATGGTGGACATGATCCGAAAAGGAAAGCAGGTTTCTCTAAAAGAAAGCACCCGTCCCCAACCCGCCTATGCCTTCTCTTCTAACGGGTAAATTTGAAAAACCGTTTTCGGTTTTTTCAGGCCCTCATTTAAGAGCTCCCAATTCCATTTACAAAATAATTTGGGGGAGTTTTCTCGCGCTCCTTCCGATTCTGGTCAGCAATACCATTTTTTTCGGTTGGAACGCGTTCAGAATTTTTATAATAGCGACGAGTTCAGCTCTCCTTTTTGAATATTTGTTTCAGGTCATTTTCAGAAGAAAGATACAAATCAAAAATGGCCACACTCTTTTTCTTAGCGCTTTACTTGCTTTTCTAATACCTTCAACAGTTTCTTCTGAGGTTGTTGTGATCGGATCCTTCGTTACTGTTTTAATCGGAAAAGAAATATTCGGAGGCCTAGGACAGAATCTATTTCATCCTACACTTGTAGGGTGTGCTGCTTTGCTTGCACTTTTTCCAACGGAAATGACAGAGTATGTTCAAACGCCTTTTTTAACGACTATTTTGGCTATCATTGTTTCAGGCACTATTTTATTTTTCAAAAAATGGATTTCCTGGGAATCTTCTTTGATTTATTTGACAACTCTCACAGGAAGTGTTTTTTTGTTGGGAGGGAGCCCTATAGAAGCAATCTGGAGTCCGTATGTTTTTATTTGCGCTTTCTTTTTTGTCACGGATTCAGGGACCACGCCAATTACCAAACAGGGGCGGGCACTTTTTGCTGTCGGAACTGGTATTTTGACAGCAATTTTACATTTGTGGGCTGGCCCTTTAAAGGCGGTAACCACTTCCGTTCTTTTTATGAATGCACTTGTACCGCTTATTGATCGGTTTGTTCAACCGAGATTGAGGAAACTGCGATGAAACAGACCAAACGTTCTCGAGCGTCTGTTTATTTTTTGTCGTGGAGCGGAGTGATCATTGTTATTCTCCTAAGCTATTTCTTGCTTTCTGAACTGGCCGTTTGGCTTGGTCAATTCAAATCATAAAGGCGACTATGCAACCGCGAGGATTAGGTCCAATGACGATGACAGTTGTTTCTGCCATCCCACTTTTCTACGGCGCAAGCGATATCGGACATACAGCTTTCTTGGTCGGTTCGGTACTTACGGCTGTTTTTATTTTTGAAATTGTTTTTTACGTGACGAAACGTTTTTGGCTTTATTCACTCCGTCCGTTACTAGCGCTTATCATTCTTGCCTCTGTTTTGAGTGGAATTTTTCTGATCTGTGAATCATTTTTGTTGAATGGAAAAGACATCTCCGCCCATTTCTTTCCTCTTTCACTTGTCAGCGCGTTTTTGCTTGTTCAAAGCACGATTACAATGAATAAATTATCCAAAAGCCGCATTCAAAACTGGATTGGATTTTCAGCGCTTCTATTAATTATTGGAATTTCTCGCCATTGGGCCGAAACGTTTCAAATGCTGCCGTCGGCCGCTTTCTGGGTAAGCGGAGGAGCGTTAGGAGCTTTCTTTTTTCTGAGACGAGGGGTAAAAGCGTGACCAATTGGTATTTAGCCGAACTAATAGGATTGGTTTCAGCCCAAGCAGTTTTTTATCAAGTGAGTTCAAAACAGGCTCTCAAAACATTTTGGCTTCTTGGGCTTTTTTATTTTTTTCTTTTTTCATTTGTCCAAGGTTTGCAAATTTTTTGTAATCTTTTTTTCATTTCTTTTTACGAAGTTCCTCTTCTTTCATTGGCCCTATTTTTTGTGTTTGGAAGGGGAGTGATCGGTTTCCCAAGCTTTCAAAAAGCATTCCGTGAGGTGCCCGATTTTTATCTTTTTTCAAGCCTCTGGATCAGTTTAATTTGGATTGGATTTTTTTCAGGACAGGACCGAGAGCCTGAGCAAGCGATTCAAAGCTTGTTGAACGGTTTTGTCTGGTCTTTTGTTACGGCTCTTATGTTTCCCATTTTGGTTGGCATTAAGGAAAAGTTTGTTCTGATGAATCCACCAAATGAGTTTCGCGGCCTCCCTATTTTTTTGATCGCAACCGGAATTTTACTTCTCAGTTTGGTCTTTTTTATTCCTTTTAATAACTAAGCGGATAAACTGATCTCGCCATCAAGTTTCCGTTTAATTTTGATATTTCTTTTAGGCCGCTTCCTAGTAAGGGGATTAGCCGTATGTTATACTTAACTTCGTAAGTTTAACCACAATCCAACCAAAGGATTTTAATGGATATTAAGCAGGTTTTGGGCGAGGCAGTTCGAAGAAAAGCTTCGGATGTCCATCTTTCCGTTGGTCGTCCTGCCACTCTTAGAGTCGACGGAAGACTCATTTCGGTAGGTGATAGTCCTTTGACTCCAAAGGATATGGAAGTTTTCACCAAGGCGATTGCTTCAGAACAACATATATCCCAGATTGAACGTGTAGGCGGAGTTGACTTTGGATTCAACACGGAAGAAGGAATTCGCTTCCGCGCTTCTTGTTTCAAGCAGAAAGGCACTTACGGAATTGTGCTCAGACTTCTGCCGACTCAGTTTTTTACTTTTGAACAGATTGGTCTTTCTGATAAGGTTATCTCCCTTTTGAATCGGCCTCGAGGGCTTATTTTGGTGACAGGTCCGACAGGTTCTGGAAAATCTACCACACTGGCTTCCATGATCAATTATATTAATGAGAAGCAAGATGTTCATATTATTACCATTGAAGATCCAATCGAATATTATCACACACATAAAAAATCGATTGTTACTCAAAGAGAAGTTGGGGCAGACGTGTCTTCTTTTTCTGAGGCAGTGATCAAAGCATTGCGTCAAGATCCGGATGTTATTTTAGTTGGTGAAATGCGCGATTTAGCCACCATGGAAGCTGCGGTAACCGCGGCAGAAACGGGTCACCTCGTATTTGGCACACTCCATACGACAG
>Ga0209515_10005478_pt1 | contig 16389 bp, 17 predicted proteins | sample Subgroupgradi54m_FD_187454 | JGI IMG/M metagenome (GOLD analysis project Ga0209515, IMG submission 187454) | Subsurface groundwater microbial communities from S. Glens Falls, New York, USA - GMW60B uncontaminated upgradient, 5.4 m (SPAdes)... ...
CTCCCGCTACGCGACGGTGGTGCTCGCGGTCGTCAACTCGTTCATGTATGCGCTCCTACTCGAGAAAGCGATTCCGGCCCAGTTCAAGACGCAGATCGTGCTCTTTCCTGGACTTGGCTTTCGGCTGCTCACGGTGCTGACGATGACCGGCGGGATGGCGCTGATCATGTGGCTGGCCGAGCAGATCACCGAGCGTGGGATCGGCAACGGGATGAGTCTCTTGATGACCGCGTCGATTGTGGGGCGCATTCCGCTGGCGATTCGAGATCTCGGCGTTCAGCTGGGACCCCATGGCATCAATCAATCCCCGATGGCGCCGCTCGCACTCGCCTTCATGGGCGCCGTGTTTGTGGTGGTGGTGATGGCGGTGATCTTCGTCGAGCAAGGGCAGCGTCGGATCCCAGTCCAGTACGCTCGACGGGTGGTCGGGCAGAAGATCTATTCCGGGCAGAGCACGTATCTGCCGCTCAAAGTCAACAGCGGTGGGGTGCTGCCGATCATCTTCGCCGTCTCGCTGCTCTATTTCCCGATTCAGATTGCGGGCTTTTTTCCTCAGCTGCATGGGCTGACCGATTGGTTTTCTCGCACCTCGATCATCTTCAACCTGTGTTACGCGGTGCTGATCCTCTTTTTTACCTATTTCAGCACGGCGATTACGGCGCATCAGTTTCTGGATGCCGCGGATCAAATGAAAAAGGTGGGAGCGTTTATTCCCGGGATTCGGCCGGGGCAGTCCACGGTGGATCATCTGGATAAAATTCTCACGCGGGTAACGTTTGTAGCAGCGATCTATCTCGTCGCGGTGGCGATTTTGCCCGATATCATCATGGCGTGGCTGAAAATCCCACCACGGGTTGCCGGGTTTTTTGGCGGCACGAGTCTCCTCATTGTGATCGGCGTGACCTTGGATACGATGAAGCAGATTGAGTCGCACCTGCTCATGCGTCACTACGAAGGCTTCTTCAAATCCGGCCGCGTGAGAGGCCGTCGGTAGCGGTGCGCATTGTGCTGCTGGGCCCACCTGGGGCGGGCAAAGGTTCTTTGGCATGGTTGTGTAGCGAGCGCTTGGGGTTGGCGCATCTCTCGACGGGAGAAATCTTCAGGCAAGAAATGGCGCGCAACAGCATGTTGGGACAGCGGGTCAAATGCTACGTGACGAGCGGACGATTGGTGCCGGATGCCTTGGTGGTCCGAGTGATGAGCTCCCGGCTGGGTCGGGGCGCTTTGGCCAAAGGGTTTGTGCTCGATGGATTTCCTCGAACCGCTGGGCAAGCCGCAGGGCTCGATCGAACGCTCACGCAGCGCAAGCAGCCACTGGACGGTGCGGTGTATCTCACATCGCCCGAGCCGCTGCTGATCCGTCGATTGTCCGGCCGGCGGGTCTGTGCGCGGTGCGGAGCGAATTACCATCTCCGGACGATGCGTCCCAGACGCGCGGGACGATGTGATCGCTGCCAAGGTGCGTTGATCACGCGAAAAGATGATCAGCCAGCGACGATCAAAAGCCGTTTGACGATTGACCACCGAGCCGCGAGACCGTTGCTGGCCTACTATCGTAGACACCGGCTGCTCTATGCTGTCGATGGGCGAGGGCACATCGAGACGGTGTTTGTCCGGGCGATGAAGTTGTTTCAGCGGCAGAGATGGCTGGATGATCGAGCTCAAGACCTCCGACGAAATTGAGCTGATGCGACAAGCAGGCCGGGTGGTGGGTGAGCTCCTCAAGCACCTAGCAACCATGGTGAAGCCGGGGATAAAGACGAAGAGGCTTGATGAAGCGGCACGGACGTTTATTCATGAACAGGGCGCAACGCCGGCGTTTCTCGGATATCGAGGTTATCCCGCATCGATCTGCGTCTCGGTGAATGAAGAAGTCGTGCATGGGATTCCTGGGGAACGCAAGATCCGAGAAGGTGATTTGGTGAGTTTGGATGTGGGGGCCATCGTCGAAGAATTCTACGCCGATGCGGCGATTACGGTAACGGTCGGCTCGGTCGCTCCCGCAGCGAACCGACTGCTTGAGACGACCCGCGACGCACTCGACGAGGGGATCGCGAAGGCGCTGATCGGCAACCGGATTTCTGATATTTCACACACCGTACAGCGGCGTATCGAACGAGACGGCTTTGGCATTGTGAGAGATTTTGTGGGGCACGGGATCGGCCGCGCACTGCACGAAGATCCGCCGATTCCAAATTTTGGACCACCGAGTGTAGGCCCGCGGCTCAAAGCGGGGATGGTCCTGGCCATCGAGCCGATGGTCACTCTGGGAGCATACGAGGTCGAGGTGCTCAGCGATGGGTGGACCGCGGTGACAAAAGATCGCTCGCTGGCCGCTCATTTTGAGCACACGGTGGCGGTGACCGAACAGGGCCCTGTTGTGCTCACGGCAATAAATTAACGCATTGAGAGAGGATGCCGAAAGAAGATCTCATTGAAGTTGAAGGGACCGTTCTTGAGGCGCTGCCGAATACGATGTTTCGGGTGGAGATCCAAGCCGGCCATATGGTGCTAGCACATTTGGGTGGGAAATTGCGCAAGCACTACATTCGCATCCTCCCTGGCGATAAAGTGAAGCTGGAGCTCTCCCCCTACGATTTGACGAGAGGGAGGATTACATTTCGTCTATGAAAGTCCGAGCGTCTGTGCGACGAATTTGCAGCAAGTGCAAGATCATTCGACGAGCTCGGGTCGTCCGCGTGATTTGCACGAATCCCAAGCACAAACAACGACAAGGATAACGGACACGCATGCCACGCATTGTGGGAGTGGAAGTTCCGAAAGAGAAGCGTATTGAAATTGCTTTGATGTACCTCTTCGGCGTTGGGCGGTCTCTGGGTCGCAAAGTCCTCGCGCAGACGCACGTGGATCCGAATACGCGCGCGAAAGATTTAACAGATGAAGAGGTCTCTCGTCTGAGCCAGGCTATCCAGGCCTCGGGCAAAGTTGAGGGGGATCTGCGTCGAGAGATTTCCGGGAACATCAAACGCTTGATTGACATCGGATCGTATCGAGGCTTGCGCCATAAGAAAGGCTTGCCAGTTCGCGGGCAGCGCAGCCGAACGAACGCCAGAACTCGCAAGGGCCCACGACCGCGCGTGGGTGTTCGCAAGCGAACCAAGATGACCACGGGCCCGTCACGAGGCTAAGACCACGTCAATCGGTGGGCATTCATTTTAGCACAGTCACAGGGAGGAGTGAGGGGATGGCTGAAGGACAAAAAGACGTGCCAGCAGACCCAGCGAAAACGGCTGCGACACCGAACACTGAGCCGGCGGCAGTTGCATCGAGCGCGCCGACGGCCAGCAAGGATACCTCCAAAGAGCCGGCCAAGGCCACGTCGAAGTCGAAAACCAAGAAGAAGCTCCAATCCACGCAAGGCATCGCCCACATTTTTGCGACGTTCAACAACACGATTGTCACCATCACCGATCGTTCGGGCAGCGCCATCTGTTGGAGCACCGCGGGCTCAAGCGGCTATCATGGTTCTCGTAAGTCGACTCCTTATGCCGCACAGGTCGCTGCGATGAATGCGGCAAAAAAAGCGCTCGAGGCAGGATTGAAAGAAGTCGAAGTGTTTGTGAAAGGGCCTGGACAGGGACGAGAATCTGCGATTCGCTCACTCTCCCAGGCGGGACTCACGATCACGGCGATCAAAGACGTGACACCCATTCCACACAATGGGTGTCGACCGCCGAAACGGAGACGGGTGTAATGGGACGACAAGGCAGGGTGTCTTAAGCATGGGACGTTATGTCGGTCCATCATGTCGATTATGCCGTCGAGAAGGGATGAAGCTCTTCTTGAAGGGTACTAAGTGCTACACGGCCAAATGCCCGATTGAAAAGCGAGCGTTTCCTCCAGGACAACACGGGCAACTTCGCGTGAAGCTCTCGGATTACGGCATTCAATTGCGCGAGAAGCAAAAGGTCAAGCGGATGTATGGCGTCCTGGAGCGGCAGTTTAAGCGCTACTTCAGCATCGCCCAGAAAGTCAAAGGGGTGACGGGACAGATGCTGCTTGAGATGTTGGAGCGTCGGCTGGATAACGTGCTCTACCGAATCGGCTTTGCCACGTCAAGACGGGAAGGTCGTGAGATGGTCCGGCATCGTGCGGTGACGGTCAATGGGAAGCCGGTGGACATCCCGTCTTACCTCGTGAAGGTGGGGGACGTGGTGCAAGTCGTCGCGCAACGACATGGCCAAGCGGCCCGCATCAAGGAGAATCTGGAGCGGACGAAAGATCGACCCGCGACCGCATGGATTCAGTTGGATGTGGAGCAGCTGAAGGGCGCGATCATCCGCGTCCCCTCGAAAGAGGACATTGGTCTGCCCATTCAAGAGCAGTTGATCGTTGAGTTGTATTCGAAATAAACGGGGATTTCACAGATTGGAAAGAACGATTACGCAGAGTTAGGTGACAGCCCTCCTAACGGGTCAGTCATCTGTGTAATCGCGTTGTGAAATCGGCGTAATCGTTCTTACAGACGGAGGGAAGGCATGGGAACGCTGTGGCGTGATTTTGCAACTCCGAAGAAATTACTCTGCGATGAAGACACCGCGTCCGATACCTATGGGAAGTTCATCGCCGAGCCGTTTGAGCGTGGCTATGGGATGACCGTCGGAAACAGTTTGCGCCGAGTGCTGCTCTCCTCCATCGAAGGGGCCGCAGTGACGTCGATGAAGATTGACGGCGTTCTGCACGAGTTTAGCGCCATCCCTGGCGTGCTGGAGGATGTCACACAGATCGTGCTGAATGTGAAGCAGCTCGTGCTCCGCGCGCACTCACGCCAACCAAAGACCATCGTCATTGAGAAGGACAAGAAGGGACCGGTCACGGCGGCTGATCTGCAAGTCGATGACACGATCGAGGTTGTCAATCCCGAGCTCCACCTCTGCACACTGACGAAGGCGGGAAAATTCCGGATGGAGTTTGAAGTGAGCCGAGGACGAGGCTATGTCCCGGCGGAGCGGCATAAGAAGGAAGGTCAGGCGATTGGGGTCATTGCGGTGGATGCGCTCTTTTCTCCGGTCAAGCGCGTGAACTATAGCGTCGAGGATACCCGTGTGGGACAAGTCACCGATTACGACCGCTTACTCTTGGAGGTCTGGACGAACGGGGGTATGAGTCCTAAGGACGCGCTCCTCTACGCGTCGAACATTCTCCAGCGCCATCTGGATCTGTTCGTGAACTACGGCAGCCTGCCTGAAGAGCCTGAAGACGAAGCGCCAGCTACGATCAATGAAGAGCTGCAAGAAAAACTGAAGACGCCGATTTCCGAGCTGGAGCTTTCTGTCCGATCCGCCAACTGTTTGCGCGAGGCGAAGATTCACACGATCGGTGAGCTGGTGGAGAAAAGCCCGCAAGAGCTGCTCAAGTACCGAAACTTTGGCAAGAAATCGCTGGCCGAAATTGAGGAGCTCCTGAAGGGGATGGGGCTATCGCTGGGATTGACGTCAGGCTCAGAGACGCCCGCGGGCTCTACCTCGTAACCAGCAGCCAGGTTCGTGCGTCGCACGAACTCACCAGGACCTGACACATGCGTCACGCGAAACGAAATCAACGACTGTCACGACCCAGTGAGCACAAGGAAGCGATGCTCCATTCGCTCGTCAAGGGCCTTGTCGTGCACGGACAGATTCACACGACACTGGCGCGCGCGAAAGAAGCGCAGCGGCTTGCGGATCGGATGATCACACTCGGCAAAGAGGGCAGCGTGCATTCTCGTCGACGGGCTTTTCGTGTCCTGCAAGATCGCACACTCGTCAAACAGCTCTTTGCTGATCTTGCGCCACGGTTTGCCGATGTCTCCGGCGGCTACACCCGCGTGCTGCGCGCCTCGTTCCGTCGAGGGGACGGGGCCCAACAAGCGGTGTTGGCCTTTAGTCGTCTGCCAGTGGCTCAGCCAGCAGGCCCTACGCCGACACAAAAGACCGCTCCAGCGCCCTCTGCTCCGAAGCCTCCGAAAAAAGATGCCAGCGAAGAGGCCAAGAAGCCGAAGAATTTTTTCGAGGGTCTGCGCCAGCTATGGACCCGGAAAAAACAAGTCGAGGGCTTATTCGGTCACGCTCCGAGGCTGCCTCTCTGACCCTTCGCACATCCTCATGAGGTGCGCCGGGTCAGCGTCTTCATGGAGTATCACGCAGTGACCGCGACAACCCTTGCCGATCGTCTGCAACACGTCGAAAGCTCACCCACCCTCGCGCTCGCGGCGAAGGCCAAAGCGCTCGCGAAAGCTGGAAAATCCGTCGCAGATTTCACCGCTGGGGAGCCGGATTTTCCCACGCCAGCTCATGTGAAACAGGCGGGTATCCGAGCGATCGAGGCCAATCAGACCCGCTATACCCCGGTCGCTGGGATTCCAGAGTTGCAAGCGGCGATTGCTGGGGTCGTCAACCGCTCGTGCCACACTACCTATCAACCATCGCAAGTCCTGGTCTCCTGTGGGGCCAAACACGCACTCTCGAACATTTTCCAGACGCTGTGCCAGCCCGGCGATGAGGTGATCATTTTTTCGCCCTATTGGGTGAGCTATCCGCCGCTCGTGTATCTTGCTGGCGCAACGCCAGTGATTGTCGAGACGCGCGAAGAGGATCAGTTTCTTCCAGATCCTGAGAGGCTCAACGCGTCGCTGTCTGATGCGACAAAAATGATCGTCCTCAATAGCCCGAACAATCCCACCGGGGCAGTGTTCGATGAATCGCGGCTGAAGGCGATTGCTGAGATTGCCCGGAAGCGGAATCTGATCGTGGTGAGCGATGAGATTTATGATCAGCTTGTCTATGCTCCCGCACGGCATGTGTCGATCGTTCAGGCAGCACCCGAAGTGCGTGATCACACCGTGTTCGTCGGCGGGGTCTCGAAAACCTACAGCATGACGGGGTGGCGCATCGGCTATGTGCTCGGACCGCAGTCGTGGATTGAGGGAATGGGAAAAGTGCAGAGCCACTCCACGTCGAATCCGACGTCGATTAGCCAATACGCGGCACTGGCCGCCCTGACTGGCGATCAGCAACCAGTGGCCACGATGCGGGCCGAGTTTCAGCGACGACGCGACCGACTGGTCGAGGGACTGAATCGTCTGCCTGGTTTACACTGCACCATGCCACAGGGCGCATTTTATGCCTGGTGTCACGTCAACGGTCTGGGTCAGCCGGCAGCCATCACTGCGACGCAGTGGCTCGATGAAGCGCTGGTTGCGACGGTTCCCGGCGAAGGTTTTGGCTCGGCGAGCCACATTCGCTTCAGCTTTGCCACCACACTGGAAACGATCGATGAAGGTTTGAAACGGCTTGGGGTGTGGCTTGCACAGCACGGCGTGAAACGCTAACGAACCGGACGAGGCCTTAATGCTCCATCGTGTCACGTTTATTCCTGGAGACGGGATTGGTCCTGAAGTGGCCTGGGCCGCTCGTCGCTGTCTGGATGCCACCGGTGTGGCGTTTCATTGGGATGAGCGAGTGGCCGGGGAATCGGCGATTAAGCAGTTCGACACGCCGCTACCAGAGGAGACGTTACAATCCATTCGGGACAACCGCGTCGCGATCAAAGGTCCGATCACCACGCCCATCGGTACTGGATTTCGCTCGGTGAACGTGGCTCTGCGCAAGCAACTGAATCTCTTTGCGTGCGTGCGGCCCTGTCGGACGTATGCCGGTGTGCGTTCGCCATTTCAACAGGTGGATTTGATCATCGTTCGCGAGAACACGGAAGATCTCTATGCTGGGATTGAGTTCGCGGCCAATGAGCCGCAGACTACAGCATTGATCCAACAGCTCAAAGAATGGACGAAGCAGCCGATCCAGCCGGATGCGGCAATCAGCATCAAGCCGATTTCCGCGACAGCCACTGAGCGTATTGTGAGTTTTGCCTGCGAGTACGCGCTCTCGCACGGCCGTGAGAAAGTGACGGCCATTCACAAAGCCAACATCATGAAGTTTACCGACGGGCTGTTCATGGAGACGGCGCGAACCGTTGGCAGGCGCTACGAAGGGCGCCTCGCCTTTGAAGACCGCCTCGTCGATACGACGTGCATGCAGCTGGTCCTCAAGCCCCAGGACTTTGATGTGCTCGTCCTTCCTAATCTCTATGGCGATATCCTCTCCGATTTGTGTGCCGGGCTCATTGGCGGTTTAGGGGTAGCGCCGGGTGCGAACATCGGTGATGGGATAGCGGTGTTCGAGGCGGTCCACGGCAGCGCGCCGAAATACGCCGGACTCAATAAGGTCAATCCGGTTGCCATGATTCTCTCCGGGGTGATGATGTTGCGCCATCTGGAAGAGCACGAGGCGGCCGAGCGACTGGATGCGGCGGTGTCAGCGGTCTTGCGGGAAGGGACGCAGGTCACGTACGATCTGAAGGCGGATCGTCATGATCCAACAAGCGTGGGCACGAAAGAGATGGCCGAAGCGATTGTTGAGCGAATGAAAACCGTGAAGGTGCGGGTCACGTAATGCGCCATTATCCGACATGGCTGAAGCAGTCGTTTTCTCCTGATGGCGTGGCGCGAGAGGTTCGCACACTGGTGAGTGACTTAGAATTATCGACGGTGTGCGAGAGCGCGCTGTGTCCCAATCTTCGTGAATGCTATTCACAGCGTCAGCTGACCTTTATGATTCTCGGAGATCGCTGCACGCGCAGCTGCCGTTTCTGCGCCGTCGAGCATGGCCGACCCGAACCAGTGGCTGCCGATGAACCATGGCGTGTGGCAGAAGCGGCCAAGCGGCTCGGTCTTCGTCATATCGTCATTACCTCAGTGGCGAGAGATGACCTTCACGATGAAGGGGCTGGACATTTCGTGAAGGTCATTCAGACGGTTCGCGAGTATAATCCTGGAATCACCGTTGAGGTGCTCGTCCCGGATTTCCACGCTCGAGTAGAGCTGGTGCATCAGGTGCTGCACGAGGGTCGTCCAGAAGTGTTCGCCCATAACATTGAAACGATTGAGCGATTATCAGCGCTCTTGAGGCCACAAGCGAACTACCAACGCTCGCTGCGCGTGCTGCGTATCGCTGCCCAGACTGGCGAGCACGGCTTCATCAAATCAAGTATCATGGTGGGGCTTGGAGAAACGAAAGAGGAAGTGGTGGAAACATTTCATCATCTCCTCAATGCCGGGGTAACGCACCTGACCATTGGCCAGTACCTGCGGCCCGATGCTCACCATCTACCCGTCATGGAGTATGTCAGCGTCGAGCGGTTCCAGGAGTACGAACAGCTGGCCTTACATATGGGATTGGTGTGGGTCACTGCGGGGCCGTACGTTCGCAGTTCTTATCACGCCATCGATGCGATAACGGCTCACGCTGTTGAGCACGCAACATCCGTGTAGAGGACACCGATGCCACAGACGCTTCGCCGGTTCTCATCACCCACCATTCTTCGTGTCCAGCAACAGCTGCGCGAGCGGACCAAACGCGAGCAACAGCACAACAACCGCCGCCTCTTTCAAGAAGCGAATCGGTTGAAGCGATTACCGCTGTATCTGTTTACGATTCTCGATGAGCTGAAAGCGCAAGCGAGTGCGCGCGGGGTGGATGTCATTGATCTCGGGATGGGCAATCCGGATCTGCCGCCACCAAAGCACGTCGTTGCAGAGCTCGTCAAGCAGGTGAAGAGGCCAGAGAACCACCGCTACTCTCGCAAAGGTGGCGATGTCGAGCGGAAGCTCAACGAGACGATCGCCCAGTGGTATCATCGAAAATTCCGCGTTGTCCTTGATCCCAAGCAAGAAGTGCTGCCGCTCATCGGCTCAAAAGAAGGCATCTCACATCTGTCGCTCGCCTTCCTCAATCACGACGATATCGCCCTCGTGCCCAATCCCACCTACCCCGTGCACTTCAATGGGGTCGTGATGGCCGGTGGCGTGCTGTACAGCCTGCCCATTCATCCGGAGAATCACTACTTGCCTGATCTTGGCGCGGTGCCACGCAGCGTCTTGCGGCAGTCGAAGATGTTGTTTCTCAGCTATCCGCACAACCCGACGACGGCGGTCGCCGATCTGAGATTCTTTCGAGAGGTCATCCGGTGGGCGAAGCAGCACCGGATCATGGTCGTCCATGACTTCGCGTATTCAGACTTCACCTTCGACAGCTATCGTGCGCCGAGCATCCTTGAAGTGGAAGGTGCGCGCGAAGTCGCGGTCGAATTCCACACCCTCTCCAAGTCCTACAGTCTTCCCGGATTGCGGCTCGGCTTTGGCGTTGGCAATCGAGACGTGCTCGCCTCGCTGGCGAAAACAAAAAGTTACATCGATTTTGGGATTTTCCGCGCGGTGCAGTGGGCGGCCATTCAAGCACTGGCCGGGCCCCAGGACTACGTCCACCAGGCGGTGGCGACGTATCACAAGCGGCGGAACACCTTTTTGGAGGGACTGAAGCGGATTGGGTGGGATGTGCCTATGCCGAAGGCCACGTTTTATGTGTGGGCGAAGATCCCGCTCAAGTTCAGTGCGCTGACCTCACTGGAGTTTGCGACGCTCCTAGTACAGGAGGCCGGGGTGGTGGTGTCGCCCGGCAGCGGCTTTGGTGAGTACGGGGAAGGGTTCGTGCGGTTTGCGCTGGTCGAACCTGAGGCCCGATTGCACGAAGCGGTCAAGCGCATCGCGAGGGTCCTTCAGATGGCAGACTAACCCAACCGAACGCTCGAGTGTTGTGCGTGCGGCTTCAACCACGTAGAACCCTTGCGAGCTAGACGCAGATGACGGGACGACGGTTCCTGCTCATGCATATTACGGCCAGCTCAGGCCATCATCGAGCCAGCCGAGCGATTGAACACACTGTTAAATCCCTCGATCCCTCCGCGCACGTCGTCAGCGTTGATGCGTTTGAGTACACCAGCCGTTTTGTTCGTTGGGCCATCTCCCGCTCGTATTTTTCCCTCATTCAGCATCAGCCGGACGTCTGGGAATATCTGTATGATAATCCTTCGGTCCATCGACAGGTCCAGTATCTGCGCGCCCTCCTCCACCGCTACCAAGCCGCAAAGCTTCAGCGTCTGCTTGAGACGGTTCGTCCGGATGCCATCGCGTGCACCCAAGCCTACCCCTGCGGCATGGTGGCGGACTTCAAAAAACAGTTTCACCTCAACATCCCCCTCGTGGGCATTCTGACCGACTACGCCCCGCATCTCTACTGGTTTCACGATACGGTCGACGTCTACGTTGTCCCCTCCGAACAGGTCAAGCAGCGGTTTCTCACGCGTGGGGTTGAAGCCTCTCGCGTGAAAGTCCTCGGGATCCCCATTGATCTACAGTTTCTCGAATCCCAAGACCGTGAGACCACCGCACGCGCATTTGGTCTGAATCTAGCACACCCGATTTTGCTCATCATGGGAGGCAGTGGCGGGTTTGGACAACTGCGCGATATCGTCCTGAACTTGGATACGCTGCCGTATCCCTGCCAACTCGTCGTCCTGACGGGGACAAATCGCGCGTTGTTACATTGGCTGCAGAGCCAACGGTTTCGTCACCGCGTCGTGGCCTTGGGCTACACGGAAGACGTCCCGAAGTTAATGGATATTGCGACATTGCTGGTGAGCAAGCCTGGGGGGTTGACCACGTCTGAGGCACTGGCGAAGCAAGTGCCGCTGGTGATTGTGAATCCGATCCCAGGGCAAGAGGCCTATAACGCGCGCTATCTTCTTTCGCAGGGCGCCGCAGTTCAAGCTGGGGCGCCCGAAACCGTCCGACAGACGGTGCGCGATCTGCTGGATAATCCGGATCGGATCGAAGCACTCCGTCGACGCAATGCTGAGCTGGCCCACCCGACGGCTGCGATCGACGTGGCAAAGCTCTTGTTTACCCTGGCCGATCTGCATCGCACACCAACTGGTCCTAGCGAAGGAACAACGCAGGCCTCCGAGGCCAAGATCGAGTATCTATGAACAGCAACTATCTCGGTTATCGCCTAGCACAGTGCTTCAGTACGCGCCTGAACTCGTCAGTATCGTTTCGACTGGCTGAAACGATCGCCGATTGGCAATGGCACCGCGCCCACGAGGAGTGCGAGGTCCTTTGCGCGAATCTCTCGCTTGTGTTGAATCGGCCGGTTTCAGTCGACGATCCGTTGGTGCGGGAGGTGTTTCGAAACTTTGCCCGGTACCTCGTGGAGTTTTTTGCCATTCAGCGCATCGAGCATCCGGACGTTTGCCTCGAGGGCATCGAACACCTTTACTATGCGTTGGAGCGCGCCGGATGCGCGATCATCCTCACCGGTCATCTTGGCAATTGGGAGCTCGGGGCGGTGTTTCTTCGACGGATGGGGTTTTCGGTGACTGTGGTCGCACTCCCCCATGATGAGCCCAGGATGGACCGGCTGTTTAACCGTCAGCGGCAACGCTGTGGGCTCACCGTGATCCCTGTGGGACGTCATGGCGCGCGATCCAGTTTACAGAGCTTGCGACGTGGCGAGCTGCTTGGGCTCTTGGGCGATCACGATTTCATCGGGGATGGTGTCACGGTATCGTTCAGCGACCGGGACGTGAGTTTTCCTCGCGGACCAGCGACGCTGAGTCTTCGAAGTCACGCCCCAGTGATTCCAATGTTTTGCGTGCGAGAAGGCCCATGGAAGTTCCGCTTATGTTTTGAACCTCCGTTGTGGCCTCAAACGCAGTTGCCGAATGCGGTGGTGATCCACCTGCTGACCCAAGCGTATGCCACGGTGTTTGAGCGCTATCTCAAACGGTATCCGGATCAATGGCTGATGTTCCAGCCGATCGCTCTATCGCCTGTGAACGACACCCACCAGGTCTCAGCCAGCGTCCTGGTTCCGGAGAGCCAATGACGGCACAACACCAAATCACTGGACGCTACTGTGTCGTGATCCCGGCCTTTCAGGCGGCCAAGACCATCGGGTCGCTGGTCCGCGACGTGAAGCACCAAGGGTTCGCGGTTGTGGTGGTGGATGATGGGTCAACGGATCAGACGGCCGCTCTCGCGGCACACGAAGGCGCCCTCGTCATTAGCCATCTGCGCAATCAGGGCAAAGGCCAAGCACTCCGGACAGGATTTGAGTATGCGCTGCGCGCGCAGTACGATGGCGTCGTCACGCTGGATAGTGACGGGCAGCATAATCCAACAGAGATCCTGCCATTGATCACGGCGGGTGAGATCCAGCATGCAGGGATTGTCGTCGGCAATCGCATGAGCGACGGGGCTCCGATGCCGCGCGTTCGCCGGCTGACGAATGAATTCATGTCCGGCGTGATCTCCAACGTGTCTCGTCAACGCATCCCAGATTCGCAGTGCGGGTTTCGGTTTATCCGCAAAGAGGTCCTCGCCAGCGTCCCGCTCCGATCCAAGCGATACGAGATTGAGTCCGAAATGCTGTTGGCGGCCGCCAAACGCCACTGGAAAATCATCTCGGTTCCGATTCAGACGATTTATCAAAACGAGCCAAGCCACATCCATCCCTTTCGGGATACCCTGCGATTCTTCGCGCTCTTGCTCCGTCACCTGTGTTGGCGATGAGTCGCTGCTGCTCAGCAGCCTCGTGGTCGTGGCCAACAGGGCAGTGGCGGGCTCGAGTGTGGGGGGATGATGTTTGACGCCCTCCGCGTTCGGATGGTAGAGGACCAACTCACCGCGCGGGGGCTGAGCGATCCACGGCTCATCGCGGCCTTCCTCAACGTGCCCCGCCATCAGTTTGTCCCCGATGAGTTTCAGCGAGAAGCGTATGAAGATCACCCCCTGCCGATCGGCGCAGGACAGACGATCAGTCAACCCTATATCGTCGCGCTCATGACGCACAGTCTCCATCTCCAAGGCCATGAGCGCGTCCTCGAAATCGGCACGGGCTCCGGATACCAAACGGCCATCCTGGCCGAGCTCGCTCGCGAGGTGTTTTCGGTGGAGCGAATTCCGGATCTCTTGTTGGATGCGAAGCGGCGACTGAGCGAGCTCGGGTATCGCAACGTGCATCTTCGGCCTGCCAATGGATCGCTCGGCTGGCCAGAGCACGCACCTTATGACGCGATTGTGGTCAGCGCGGCGGCCCCAGAGGTGCCACACCCATTATGCGATCAACTGGTTGACCCCGGCTACCTTGTGCTGCCCATTGGCCCAAAGGAGGCTCAAACGCTCATTCGTCTTGAAAAGCGAAACGGTACGGTATCGCAACTGCAACTTGCCAGCTGCGTCTTTGTGCCGCTCGTGGGTCAGTATGGGTGGACGGCAACTGGCGAATAAGAGATCCGTCTTTCCTGGCGTTCTCCATCAGTAAGTCGGCAATGGGTCAGTTGCCCCTCACACCACAGAGACACACAAACCGCCACAGAAACACAGAGAAGACCGCGTGCTCGATCCCTCTGTGGATTTCTGTGATTCTTCTGTGGTGTGGAGCGTGAAATCGACCCACTACCGCTGGATTAGGCATATTTATGTATAATGTTGGGATAGAAGATGGACTCTAGACGGAAAATTCTTGCCGCCGCGCTTTTTTATATCTTCGCGGCGCTCCTTATCTACCGAAGCTCAGATGGCCTTGTGAGAGCGATTTTCGAGCTAGGTTTTAGCACTGTCTTTTATGGGCTTTTCTTCTGGGGTTATCAGCGATGGCGCAAACGCGCATGGAATCCGTGGATCCGCGCTTTCTGGTTCAGCCTCATAATTCTCTCTATTAATCTTCCTCGCCATCTTCTTCGATTTTAATTCAAATTGACCCGCTACCCGTAAGTCCGCTGGTTTGATCCCTCCGACCCTTTCAGTTATAATAAACAGTTCATCATGACTCGACGAGAAACGCGTGCACATCGCGCCGGCTACTTTGGACCGTTCGGGGGACAGTTTGTCCCCGAAACGGTCATGGCTGCGCTGACAGAGCTTGAACGCGCCTATCGACACGCCAAGCGGGATCCTCGCTTCCAGCGTGAGCTGCGAGCGCTGCTGTCGCAATACGCGGGACGTCCCACGCCACTCTACTTCGCCAAGCGTCTCAGCCACACCCTCGGGGATGTGAGAATCTATCTCAAGCGGGAAGATCTTCTCCACACCGGGGCGCATAAAATCAATAATGCGCTCGGTCAGGCGTTACTCGCTGTGCGAATGGGGAAGCGCCGCTTGATTGCGGAGACTGGTGCTGGGCAACACGGTGTCGCGACCGCAACGGTGGCCGCACTCTTTGGCTTGGCATGTGAAGTCTTCATGGGGACCGAGGATATGCGGCGGCAAGCCCTTAACGTCATCCGCATGCAATTACTCGGCGCACGCGTAACACCGGTCGAGAGTGGCACGAAGACACTGAAGGATGCGTGCAGCGAAGCGATCCGTCATTGGGTGACGACGGTTGGGACCACCCATTACTGCATTGGCTCCGTCGTCGGTCCGCATCCGTACCCGACGATGGTGCGCGACTTTCAATCCGTCATCGGTCAGGAAGCGAGGCGGCAAATCCTCAAAAGCGAGGGACGGCTGCCCGATTTCCTCGTTGCGTGCGTGGGAGGCGGGTCGAACGCGATTGGGTTGTTCTCTCCATTTGTGCGCGATCGTCGGGTCCAGTGCATCGGCGTGGAGGCTGGCGGGACTGGGCTCGTCCCAGGACGTCACGCGGCCACCTTGGTCAAAGGACGTCCAGGCGTGTTGCACGGATCACTCAGCTTCCTGCTACAGGATCGCGAAGGGCAAGTGCTCTCAACGGCCTCGATCGCAGCCGGTCTTGATTATCCTGGGGTTGGGCCAGAGCATGCGTACTTTCAATTGACCAAGCGGGCACGATACGAGGCTGTGACAGATCGCCAAGCGCTTCGTGGCGTCGAGCTGCTTGCACACACCGAAGGGATCATCCCAGCCCTTGAGCCGGCTCACGCCGTCGCGTATCTTGAGCACCTTGCGCCTCGACTGAAGCGCGGCAGCGTCGTCGTGTTAGGCTTATCCGGCCGAGGCGATAAGGACATGCAGACGATTGCCGAGCAATCACTTGGACAGAGTTCCTTACACGGCCCGCCTGTTCACCGACAGCCTACGCACGTCAACTGATCCGGGTCTGACCGCCATGAACCGCCTTCGCGCCACATTCGAACAGCTCAGACGATCACACCGCAAAGCGCTCATCCCGTTCGTGATGGGGGGAGATCCAAATCTTTCGGTAACACCGCAGCTCTTGTTGGCGCTTGAAGATGCCGGTGCGGATATTCTTGAGGTGGGGATTCCGTTTTCTGATCCTTTGGCTGATGGTCCAGTCATTCAGGGGGCATCCGCTCGAGCGCTGGCGCACGGTACGACGCCGTCTCGTGTCTTGGCTGCGGTGGCATCGATCCGGCATCGATTGTACGTGCCGGTGGTGTGTCTGTCATATTGGAATCCAATGCTCCAGTTCGGAAATCAGCATGCGGATCCCGATCAATCCAGCGCATTCCTTCGCGCGGCGCATCAAAGTGGTGTCGCTGGGGTGATTG
>Ga0209515_10005479_pt1 | contig 16385 bp, 15 predicted proteins | sample Subgroupgradi54m_FD_187454 | JGI IMG/M metagenome (GOLD analysis project Ga0209515, IMG submission 187454) | Subsurface groundwater microbial communities from S. Glens Falls, New York, USA - GMW60B uncontaminated upgradient, 5.4 m (SPAdes)... ...
CCCGCAGACGGCGTATCGGTCATGAGGCGGACCCAATCGGTTAGTGTCGCTGATGAGCCAGTGTTTGCAAACATAATTCTATTGGAAACAACAACCGCAGCCGAGGATGTAGCTTCAATCCAACCGTACGTAAGCCCTGAAATCCCTGTCCAGTTTGCGGCGTCATCGATAGCAACCCAGGATTTTTTGGAATCCAGACTAAAGCTGCGGCTAGCGTGGGTAGCGCCTGTTGTCGGATTCAAAATCTTAAGCGTGATGTCGGCCGCGGTACTCCCGGGATTTACAATGTGTAAATAACTCTTCTGCTTTACATCCGCGGACTCCCAATAACCCGAAGAGTGGCCATTTAAGTAATACGAAGCGTACGACTTGGTAGCGCCTGCGCTTTGCATTGGAAAATCAGTCCAGTAGTAAAAATTCGCGGGATCGGAAGGCTTGCTAAGAAAGGCAACCCTGTTTAACCCAACCAGAGGCTGGGCACTGGTTACCTCAACCCAGCCAAGAGACTTATTATTGGCCGTGTCCATATAAGGAATATTATTCCAGTTCGTTGTTCCGGTATCCCCATGTGAATACCAGGAGCCGTTTGCGGCAATGGTCCTGGTAAGGGTACAGCCCGGGCTACACAGCGTTCCGTCTCTCTTATAAACCTTAATTGTCGCGGTTGCGCTGCTTGTCCCCGGGTTGTAGAGTTGTATGTAGCTCCACTGACCCGCATATGTGTTCGGGGTAGTACTGTGAGAGGTAAAACCGGAGTTCCAGTTTTGGGTAAAAAGCGTTGTATAAAGGGTGGTTGAGGGCGCTTCAAGAAGCGGCATATCGGTCATAAACCTTAACCACTTGTCAGAGTCATCCCCGGGGTTTTCAACCACCAGCCTGTTAAAACCTGTTATGGGAATATCCGAGGTAACGTCAATCCAGCCAACCGAGCGGCCTATGGAAGAAAAATAAGCAGTGGGGGCGGTGGTGGGAGCAGTTGATGAGCGGATGCGCAGCCATTTCCCGGAATAACCGTTTACCGTACCAGTGACCCAAGCGTTCCCAGGATCAACCCAGGAAATTTTTCCATCCCTCGCAAAGTTGTTTGTGCCATCCGACTTACCCGACACGGCGGTCCAGGCACTACAATTACTGCTTGTTACTCCTGAACAATATTCCACAACCAGCCCTACGTCTACACCTGGGGTTGCAAGGTCAACATTTAAAAAGGTAAAATTGCCGCTGGGGGAAGCAAAGTAGGTTCCGTCGTTTGCGCCTTGCGAACCGGTATTCAAAAGCTTATACGCTGTTCCCCCTGGAGCATTAGCTTCGGTAGTGTTGGGGGTGAAGGTCGAGCCGACTAGCTGCAAAACCTGGCTGTTTGTTTCCATAAACGGGATAGTCTCCCAATCCGTATCTCCAATGGAATACTTAGAACTGTAGGCTGGAAGGGTCTTTGTAAGTGTTTTATGGAGAGTTCCATCCTGCTTATAAATCTTCAAGGTTACGATTGCTTGAGTACTGTTTGGGTTAACAAGGTTCATGTAGGTTTTTTGCACCACATTCTCCGATGACACGGTAGTAGGCTCCAGAGACGCCGGATAGCCCGAGTTTTGGTTGCGCATAAAGTAGCCGCCGTTAAAATGGGTAGACAGGCCCCGGGGTAAAACCATGTCAGTTGAAAGGTGAGTGGAGCCCAAGGATGGAGTAGTGGTGCCGACTTTCTCATTAACGGTAATTTTCTGGTTACCGATTATAGGCAAGGGGCTCTCGCCTGCCGATGATGCCTGCGGCACTATTTTTGCCCATCCGACATTGCTCGGATATTGCGGATGGTTCCCATTCACGCCTGAAACTGTGCCTGGGATCCATTGATACCAAAAGCTGCTATCAAACCAACCGCTACCGGCGAGTACGGCCGATTGTGTACTTGCCAGCTCTTTTCCGTCGTAGCCAAAGATGGTCGCGCGAACCGGCACAGCAGTGCTATTTGGGTTGTCAACAATAACACCTGTCCACTGCCGAAGATCGGTTTGGGTGGAAGAATCATACGAGTTTGGCGAGCGGTAGCCGGAGGGATGGTTTTGCACAAAAAGCGGAACATAAAGAGTATAAGGGGAAGGGAGAACTGTAATTGAGGCGGTACATGTGGTATCTCCAAACCACTCTACGCTCTCTTGAAGCATTTTCCAGAAAAAGTTGTGCGTGCCCGGAGCAGCCTGGATTGTTACGTCAAAGCTAAAAATGGCTGTACTGCCCGCGGAAACGCTGCTTGTTGGAAGTGAGACCCTGTTCCCGCCCCATTTATCGTTGTCTTGAGGATCCTGTGACCCGAGATAATAATTTGATGTTCTTGACCAGGCGGTGTCTCCGGAATTCCTCATAGTTACCACCACAGGAAATTTGTAACCTTCATAAACCGGAGCAGCCGGGGGAGAAATTGAAACACAAGCGGCGTTGTTAGCGGCATAAGAGGGGGTAGGAAAAACAAAAAGAAAAAGCAATAAGATAAAAGCATACTGAGCGAAGTCGAATGTATTGATTATTTTCATTTAAAATCTTTCTTGGAAAGTTTAACTGTTTCTTCCCCGCTTGCTGTTGTCCGCGTCAGCTTAAAAACAAACGAATTGTTGTCCATAAACGACAGCTGTTGTCCGCTAACTTCCCCGATTGCCTCCCCTTCTTTAATTTGTCCATTGCTGACTCCTTCTCCTTTAAAATAATACAGCGCCTGAAGGCCGCGTTCTTTGTTGATAAGCAAAGCCAGAATAAATTCTTCTTTTGAACCATCGGCTTTTGGATGAAAAGAAGGAATGCTCGTTACCTGCCCGTCAAAAGCGGCCAAAAGGGAACCTGTGTATTTACCGTCGGTAACGCATGACTTACCAACCGTTGGACAAGTAAACGGCCCTGCCTGTAATTTCTGATCAAAGTTTTGACGCGGGATGACAGGAGGCGCGAAAATAATCTCGACTTTTTTAGTCCGATTAAATCCAAATCGCGTAAGAATGATTGCAGCTACGATAAAAACCAATACGAGCGCCCCGAGTATTATTAATTTTTGAGAAAATAAGGATGCGATCTTTGAACCTTCCTGCGGAACTGTATCCATACTATATATATTCAGTATAGGAGAGTTGAAAAGAAAAAGTCAAGCCTCCAGTTATCGGTTCTCGGTTGTCTGTTGTCGGTAGTCGGTTTGCCAGTTTTCGGTTTATCAGTTAAATCTTTGCCAGGAAGATAAGAGCTTGTTCAGTTTTTTTGAGAGAATCTTATAGCGATCAATTAATAAATTACAGTCATTTATATTAATTCTTAAGTATCTATTACCAACGATTTTTATTTCTCTTAAATGAGTTATAACCTCGTCTGACGAGCCAAGAGCCATAGAAAGAAACCTGCAAAATTCTCTTGGTGCTTTCTTCTTGGCGAATCCCTCTGCAATTTGAGGAGCGATCTTTTCTCCCGCTTCATTAGCTTGATATTTAATTTTTCTGTGGTCTGGGGGTAAAAGATTTGTCAGTCTATAAAGTGGGTCAAGAAGTTCCAGTGATAATTCATAAACTTCAAGATCGGTAACATCCTTAATCATGTTTTAATCTTAGCATAAACCGATAGACCGACAACTGACAAACTGTAGACTGAAAACCGAAAACCGAGAACTGATAACCGAACTTCCTTGACATTCTTATCACAATGTTTCAATAATAGAGACGGTATGAATCCTTTTGGGAAAATACGGTTATTCTTTTTTTTCTCTTTTCTTCTTGCAATTCTTTTTTTCCAAAAACAATCCCTTGCTGATTGGGGAAATGAGACCATTCCGCCAACGGCTAAAGTTACTATTAATTGCGGCAGCGACACTCCTATTATAGCAACTGAATCAGCCAGCATTGACTGCGGGACAACTTCGGCAACCATTACCTTTGACTATGCCAAACCGGACACGGGTACCGGACTGCAGCTCTTGACCCGTTTAATAAGCGGCGGCACTGTTACCGAAGTGGGACCAACGCCAACGCCAATATCAGGCTGCGCATATTCAGGGGCTATATCAACAGGAACAGGCAGCGCAGTCATTTGTGACAAAATCCCTCCTGTTCGTTCCGCGAGTTTTGCCTACACAGTTACCAATGCCACTCCTTCATTTACTGTTTCCGCGGACGCAACAGACTGGGCGGGAAACATTGGTAAAGCAGCCTCTTCGAGCAGTTCTTTTACCCTCAATTTTGTTAAATACTCAATCCAGGGCGCTGTTTATGTAGATACAAATAAAAATACCACAAAAGACACCGGCGAGATTCCGTACGCATTAAGCCCTTCAACCATAGAAGTCCACGTGGCAAACTCTTCTCTTTGCAACGGAGCTCTTGTAACAAGCGTTGGGAGTGGTGGAACAATTACAACCGCAGATGGAACCTACAATACCGGACCAAATCTTTATTCAGGATGGTACGATATTTGCTATACCAGCTTGCCCGTGCCAGAGTATAGCGCGACTTTGCCGCAGGGCCGCGTGCGTCCCGCCGCGCTTCCTTCCCGAACAGTTAGAGTCGGGCCAACAAGCGCCACAGACATAAACTTTGGCATTACCAACTCAACCACCTGGTTTCAGGGAGTTGGAGGAGATATGAGGCTTGACGGCGGATTTACGGACAAGCTTCCCTCGGGCAAATACGCATCTTTGCCGGCGGTCACGGGCGGGAGTCCCGGAATAATTTTCTCCGGCGATGTTGGAGATACAACTCCTACCTATTTTGGTCTAGGAAGTCCGTCGGAACGGTCGCAGTTGTTGCCGTATAACTGGTATGCCGGCGGATCTGCCTATCCCGAAAAAGCAACGCCAAATTTTATCAAAACTTCCTATAATTATTTGCTCGCAACCGCAACTCAAAACAACATAACGCCAATTGTTATTCCTGACACCTCGTCAACTTATTGTGGATCAGGAGGTCGCACAAACTGCGTTCTTTCTTCTTCTCTTTCAAATGGCGTTTATAAAGCAGAAGGAGATCTTAAAATTACTAATAGCTCCTATACTTTTCCGAACGGTAAAAACTTTGTGATTCTTGTTGCTGGCGATCTTACTATCAATGGAGAGATTAAAGTTCCCAACGGCTCAACAGTCACTTTCTCAGCAGCCCGCGATATTATAATTGACAAAGACGTCGGCGCGCCAATATTGACTCCTTCAACTTCATGCATTATCTCAACAGCATTAAATGGAACCTCAACAGGTTGCCAAGTCGAGGGTTTGTTTAGCGCAGATAGAAACATTGTTATTCAAGGAACAAACAATTGCACGGTATCGGCAGACAAACGGCTCAACATAAGCGGCGCTCTGGTTGCAAACGCGGGCCTTTCAGCGGCAGGAACATTTAGAAATCTAAGGGATTTGTGCGGAAACAGCACAAGTTACCCCGCACTCTACATTGTAGAACGGGTTGACTTTATTCTCAACGCCCCTTCATTTATAAAACGCACGCCATCCATCTGGAGGGAACTCCCACCCGGCAGGCTTGCTTCAACAGTCGACCCCACTCCAACCCCAACTGTTACGCCAACACCTACTATAACTCCAACCCCAACTCCGACATCCACGCCTACGCCTACACCCACTCCCATTCTTACTCCAACTCCCACCCCAACCCCTATCCCAAACCTCGCAGCCTGGTGGAAGTTTGATGAAGGATCAGGCGCTACAACCGCAGATTCTTCAGTAAATACAAACACAGGTACATTAACAAATGGCCCTGCTTGGACTACCGGCAGAATAGGTGGTGCTCTCTCTTTTGATGGAGTAGATGATTCTGTAGACGCCGGTAATGGAGCCAGTCTTAACCTGACAGGCAGTTTTACCATTACTGCCTGGATTAAACCCGTAACTTTCGGCGGAGGAAATAAAGGAAGAATTGTTGAAAAAAGTAATTGGGTTAATGGATACAGTTTTGCGGTGAATAATGATGCCTCTGCAACTAACGGCTTACTCCTTTTCATCAATAATGTCTGTTCAAACTGTTTTGTTTTCTCGTCTAGTAATATCATTAGCCTAAATACATGGCAGCATGTTGCCGCTGTTTATAATTCTAGCGGTGGGGCCGTTAATTTTTATGTTAACGGAGTTTCTGCGGGTTCAGGTTTTTTTACCGCTCCCCCAAATTCAAACTCCAGTGTTTTTTACATCGGCAAAGGCGCTTCTCGCACCGATCGTCAATTCAATGGCGTCATTGATGATCTTCGTGTCTACAACACAGCTCTTTCTCAAACTGCAATTCAAAATATCTATAATGGCTTATGATAATAATACCTGCGGGGTTGACTTTTTTTTAAATCCCTCCTATACTATTCCTGTTCTTTGGTACTCGAAAGCGGTTGAGATTTTTCCTTAACAATTTCACTCAAAATGAGGTACCCTCCGAAGCCTTGTGCGAAGGATGGGGACGAGGCGTATAGTTTTACCCCGTGGGGTAACACTGAACCTTCCTATTACTGATTTTGGGGAAACACCAACCTGTTTCGGTACCAAAGATGAATTTATCCTTCTTATTGCAATGTCATCCTGACCCTGAACGTAGTGAAGGGGAAGGATCTCTCTCCTTATCCTTGCTTCCTTATATGGTTGTTTGGTAAAATGAAACCTAGTTTAGTTCTCTTGCCGAGATAGCTCAGTGGTAGAGCAGCTGTTTTGTCCCAGCACTATCTTGCCAAATTTGGTAAAATTTGGCTTAAGAAGTGCGGGATCCCGTACATCTAAGCTCGCCGGAGTAACTCAGTGGTAGAGTAGCTGTTTTGTAAACAGCAAGTCGCGGGTCCGAATCCCGCCTCCGGCTCAAACGGCGAGCTAGATGGTACTGGGATAAACAGCAGGTCGTCGGTTCAAGTCCGACAGTCGGCTCCAAGCAGCGCTATCTTGACACATGGTTAACTACCAAGTAAAATAAGGTGTGTGAATACGAAAAGAAAAGGAAGTTTGGCAGTTGGAGTAGCAATAGCGCATTTTTTAAGTAAAGGAGTAACAGTATTGATTCCAATTTCTGACTCTGATAAGTATGACTTAGCAGTTGATCAAAAAGGAGTTATTAAGCGGATTCAATGTAAATACTCAAATGATCAAGAACGAAGCGGGGCATTTATTGTAGACTTACGAACATTTGGTGGTTACAGAGAAAAGACATATCACACAAAGTACTTAAAAAATGACTTTGATTGCCTATTTATATATTGTAGTAATGAGGATAAATATTTAATACCAGCAGAAAAAGTGTGGGATAAGTCCCAATTAGCTGTAGGCAAGAAAAGCTGGAATGAATTCAAATGCTAGGTTCGCATAGCGGCAATTGCACGTGGCTGTAGACTACGCGCCCGTAAGGGCTACGGGGGTTCGAGTCCCTCACCTAGCACAATGTCCAGCTTTGCTGGCTGGACAACTGAAAACTAAAGACTGAAAACTAGAATATTCCTCGTAATTTTTAGTATTAAGTTTTATGTTTTTAGTTCTGCTTCGCAGAATGCCGACATGGCTCAGTGGTAGAGCGAGTTCTTGGTAAGAACTAGGCCGCGGGTCCAATTCCCGCTGTCGGCTCAGAACAACTTAAAACAAATAACTTAAGACAATGGGATTTAGATTTAAAAATTTTCCTGTTTACGAAGAAATACGCATCTTCATAAAAGATATTTACATCTTGGCAAGTAGACTACCTAAGCAAGAACAGTTTGAGATCGCATCGCAACTTCGAAGAGCTGCTACTTCTGTCCTTTTGAACTTAGCCGAGGGATCGATGAGGGGATCTGATGCAGAATTAAATCGTTTTATTTTAATCTCAATAGGATCAATAAGCGAAATTGTTGCAATTTTAGACATCTGTTTGGATCAAAAATATATTGACTCTTCAATTTATAATGAGTATATGCTAAAATGCGAAAGTCTTATAAAGCAACTTTATGGCTTTAAAAGAGCACTTAAAAAATAGTCTTAAGTTTTTAGTATTTAGTATTTAGTTAATTTATGGCAAAAGGAGGACAAAGAATAACTCTTGGACTAACCTGTTCGGTTTGTAAAAACAGAAACTATATTACAAGTAGAAACAAGATCAATACTACCGAAAAACTTAAGCTAAAAAAGTTCTGCAAGCATTGTAGAAAAGTTACAGAACACAAAGAAGTTGAGAAACTGAAGTAAAGCCATAAAAAGATATAAATGGTAAATTGATAAAAAGTCTAATACTACCAAGTATTAGACTTTTTTATTGGGGCGATATTCTTCAGAAAGAAGCGTCTGCAATCTTTCAAAGACCTCTCCTTGCGTCTTATTAAACTGTCCAAGAATCTTTCTCATTTTATCTTTTTGTTGCTTCTTTGCACCTTTAACAAATTCTTCCAAGATAAGATCAGGCCAGAAATACAAAGGGTATCTTCGCTTAATCTGTTTCCAAGAAGCCGGTTTTTCCAATTCCTCTATGAATTCTTGCTTCTCCGTCTTTTCTTCCTTTACCCTGCTTACCACCAGACGGTATCCTTCTCCTGATGTTGCTAGCCACTGACTCACGCGCGCAATCGTCCCATGACTCACCTTCAATAGTTTTTGAATATCTCCATACTTCAATCCTTTAATGAGAAGCCGAGCGATTTCTATTCTCTTTGCAAGCATTTCTGCTTCCTGTCTGGAGAGAAGATCTTTTAAGAAATGTGCTGCTTCTTCTGGAGTTTTCAATTCAACGAGAGATTTACAAAAACCAATAAGCAATGCTTCCTGTTCTGCTTGGGAAAGTTTTGAGAATCTTGGGAACTTCGCCATAAAATTATCATATCAGAAAACCCAATACAATATATAAAATACAGAAAAAGTACAATACTTGGTAGTATTGAAGAATTTTTATAATGCGGGGTTGTGCTAATAAGTTCTTTTAGTTATAATTAAAGTGTAGGGATGTGGTGACCCGCCAAAAATTTAGGGACTTGATGTAGTGGCAGCATGGCGATCTCCAAAATCGCTCGCAGAGGTTCGAATCCTCTAGTCCCTGCAAAATGTACCTGTAATGCGAACTCTCAATTTTCCTAGTTTTGCGAACTCTGAACTTTCCAGATAATAAAGTAATGTTATTTTTGTATATTAATAATTGTTGTCTGTCATTCTGGCTTGTCCAGAATCAAAATTAGGAAGATTCTGGAGTCGTTCTGTTTTACAGAACTCCCCAGAATGACGAAAGAACATAACTATTAAAGAAAATTGAGAATACGTTTTTTATGGAAAACTCAGAGTTCGTGTAACAGTTCAATCCTTTCTTGACTTTTTTCTGATTTTCTGATATTCTAAAAATATGAAGCTACAACTGACGGGTATTATCAGAGACAGAGGTCAGCTAACAATTCCTGATGAGATTCGGGCTCTGCGAAAGTGGGTTATTCCCACCTCGGTTGTTACCATTACAAGCGAGAAACCTGATGAGATTCTCATAAAACCCCATAAAGGCAAACAGACAATTGACTGGAATGAGCTTTGGAACAAAATCTACCTTTCACGCTCCTTTAGGGGAAAGAGTGGTAGTTTATCAAAGTTTATTGCGAAAGATAGAGAGAGACATTAAATGCCTAAAAAGAAAATAGTAGTTGATTCATCGGTAATCGTAAAATGGATAAATACTCAAAACGAAGCGTACACAGAGCGTGCGGATAAAATCTTAAAAGATGTTGAGCAGGATAAAGTTGAGATTCTGACGAGTGAACTGGCAAAGTACGAGATAGGCAACGCTCTTCTTAAAAGAAAACAGCTGGATCTTCCTCATGCGTATGCTTCTCTGGGAACCATATATGAGCTACCCATCACTTTTGTTCCTGAGACAGAGGCTTTAGCATGTTCTACATATCAACTGGGCAAAAAGCACAACATGACCTATTATGATGCCAGTTTTTTATCAGTTGCCAAGGCGTATAAAGCTCCGTTGGTAACTGACAACATAAAACACCAGGGGAAACAATCAGAGGTGAAGGTTATTCCTCTTGCAAGGTATTGAGGATTGGTTTAAATAGTTTCTTGTCGAAAGAATTTGCCGTTCCTCCTTGCGCCACCGCTGAAGCTAAGGCGGCACGCGGTCGCGTAAAACTTCGGAAGGGCACAGCAAAGAGCAAAATCAGATAGGATTTTTTTGGAGATTCAAGGACTTCATTTAGGTTCATTGGAGATAATCGAAAGGATCTTTTTGAAATCTCTATCAAAAGAAATAATTTCGGTTTTCTTGTTTTGGGCATCTGTTGCAATAAGGGCGTCTTCAAAATCAATACTGTATTTTACAAATAATTCAAGAGCTCTTTTTATCCTTTTTTTACTGTTTAGCTTAATATTTGTTAGATTGACAATAGGAAGGAGAAGTGCCTGTATTTTATTTTTGGGAAGATTGTATAGCTTTTTAGAAACAAGCACGAAAACAATTTCGGCAAAGATAACATCGTGAATAAAAGCAGTAATTTTTCCTTCTTTAATTTTTTCAAAAAGCCTTGCTGCTTTCTCCTGTTTTATTTTATCGTCTGCAGTTATAAAGCGAATTATGATATTGGTGTCAAGGATTATATAATTCATTTAGCTTTGTTTTCTTGAAGATGAGATTCGATTGCTATTTTTCTGATCTCTTTTTCAGAATATTGCTTAGAAAGAGCAGGGACAGCGCCTTTTATTGTAGCTATGGTATAGCGGGGAACTGCAATATGCACGCCGTCTTTTTTTTGTAAAAACGCAACTTTAGATCTAGGCTTGAGCCCAAGCAGTCTTCTAATCGGCGCAGGAATGGTAACCTGTCCCTTTTGAGTTAAAGTAGAAACTAATTCGTGCTCCATAAGTAATACCATTCTATCATGGGTATTACCTCCTGTCAATAGGTAAGGGAAATTGGTGGGAGAGAATTAGAATCATTTTATCCCTATCTCGTAGACTTTGTCTTTGGAGAGGACGAAGATTTTTTTACCCTTCTCAATAACATCAAAATCTATGGCGTCTTTGAGAATATCTGCTTTGTATTGAGATTGATAATCTCCATTTTTATTAAGAACAACAATACGGCTATTGCCTTTGTCCAGAATGTACAAATTATCTGTATCAGTATTAGTAAATATTCGGGATGGTTTAGAAAGCGGCTCGTCAAGCCCGTTGACTGTAAAACTATCCGGTTTTCCTCTTGTAAACTTGAGTATTACTCCATCATTCATAAGTATCCACATAGATGTATCTACTGTTATTGAAGAAGAATTGGAAAGGTCCGGGGAAATTCCTGCTGCAAAATAGCTTGTTTTTGAATATTCTTTTTCTGTCGGGACAAATTTATGGATACCATTTTTCTTGTCCAAGACGTAAACATTTGTAAGGTAAGTTCCTAGTCCTCCCAGAGACCAGTTGGAATCATTTTTAAAAAGGGATTTTGTTTTTTCCGTTTTCTTATCAATAACACTCACTTCTTTATTGCTTGCAACATAAATACTGCTTTCGTCCTGGCTTAGGAAAATTCCCTTATCTCCCTTTGGGTCGTTTTTTAACCGGTAAGAAAGCATAATGCTTTCTTTTGCATCAACCTGTTTTGGTTCAACGGTGTTGACCGCAGAGGCAATAGAGAGTTGTTCTTCAATTTTTTTAAAGAGTTCTTCAATCTGTTTTGCCTCTTTTGATCCTTTTTTGAATTTTGGTTTTGCATTATTAAGAATCTTTCTTGCTTCTTCCAAATCCTCACGCGCTAAATTCTTGTTAAGCGAGAGCAAACTTTGTCCCTCGTCATACTTGGTTTTTGCCGATTCAAAGGTTTTTCCAAACAGCGCCTGGGTCTTTTGGTCATTTTGTTTCTTAACTACGAAGGCAATACTTGCCACAAGCACAATTACTAAAATTGCCGCAATTGTTAGAAAGAGTTTTTTTGAACGGGTTTCTGCTGTTGTGGAAAACTCTGTTTTTCTTCGAATAGGGAAAAAACTCATCGCAGATGTAAGAAGACGGGGGATAATTTTTAGCTTATTTATCAAAGAAACTATTTTATTTTGACCAGGAACAGGAGCTTCTGATTCTTGCTTTTCCTCTTCTTCTTGTACATAAGACACTATGATCGCGCAGGCATCTCCTGCCTCCTGTCCGTGAACTCTTGGAGTAAGCGTTTCTGCTATTTCGGAAGGAGAATCATGGCTATTTAAAGCGGAAGAAAGCGCATCCTCTGTAACAACATCTAGAAACTTTTGTGTTTGGAAAACTATCGTGTCGTGGTTTTCCAAAAGCCCGGAGGCAGAGATCACTTCGGGATTTTCCAAAACAGAATCATTCGTTAGCACCGTCCCTATTTTATCGTCGCGTTTTAATATGATTTTTCCTTTTCCAAAAACGAATACATACAAGGCGGTTTTAATCATAGACCCGACCACAAAAGAACACGTGACATCAGAAGGTATCTTGTCACACGCGCTTACTATGGCTTGTTTTATGGTAGTGAGATTTTTATCTTCAATGACAAAGTATTCCTGTTCCAGAATATTTAATATCTCTTTGCCCAAAAGGCTTAAAGCGTTTGTGTCCTCCGGCGCTTCTTTTTTTGTAAGGGATAAAACCGCGAATAATTTCCCCGCGTGATAGGCCTGTGACCAGGAAACAGGCGTGGGCGTAGGGACAATTTTTGCAAACGCCACATCAGACGTGGTAAATGAATTGTTTTCTTGCACAGCTATAGTATAGCAGTAGTAGTCAAGAAAAGCAGTATAGATGCGAGACTATGAATAATGGCTAAGACCTCTAGTACTGCCGAGGATGAGTGATTCATAAGCTTATTCATTGTTCGTACCTGATTAAAAATTACAAAGGCAAACAGCACATACAATGCGATAATAATAAGCACCCCAATTTTTATAAGCGATGTTGTTTGAAAAAATTCAAACATATTATTTTCCAATCAAGTTTGAAATTATGTTAGCTGCTCTTGCCGGTTGGGGAATAGCCAGGCCATCAAAGTTTGGATTGTTGCCTGCGGTTTGTATAAATAGATCTCCGTAATTAAAGAGCGATCTTAAAAATCCTGATTGGGAATAGTTAACATCCTGGACAAGATCTAATTTTGTAATTGCCATATGATGGTACAAAAGGTCGGAAAAATCAATATCAACGACCCTTTTTTGAGTAATAATAAAAACATCGTAGTACCAGGTAATAAAATTAATAAAAGCATAGGCAAAAACGATAAGGTAGTAAAAAAAAGTGATAATTATTCTAAGCGGATGCGATATATTATTAAACGGGAATGAGCTTTCGGTAAAAAAAAGGGGAGGAATAAGAGGCAGAATAATCAAAAAAACAGCGGTCGCAATCCAGGGGACATTGGTGATGAAATGTTTGCGTAAAAAGAGGATTACCACTTCGTCGTGTTCCTGATTCTGGAAAGATATTCCATCAGGATTCTCGCAGAAAGAGGAAAAAAAATGGACAGGCTGTTTTAGATCGGTTTTAGTTGATGTAAAAATATCAGGCATATTTATTTTTGTTCGATATTAAATAGCGGGCCGACGATTTGAATATTGGCAGGCGCTCTTAAATTAAACCAGTCTTTAAATTCTGACGCGTTAAAAGAGCTTCCAGAAATATTGACAGAGGTTGTTTTGCCGGTCCCAAAGTCAGCGTTCACGGATAGATTAGATGCGTTGTCATATGGAGTTATATTTCTTGCCCGAAGCTCTGATTTTACCCTGTCTTCATTCCAAATCTCTCCTCCGTAAGGATGCGGTTTGTCTGTTTGATAAAGATGATCTTTGCTTCCCGAATCCGCTCTCGCAAGAAGAATTACATTTACGATGTCTGCCACCTCATCTGATTTTAACCAGGCAGTTTTATTATAACTGGCTCTTGCTCCCCAGTCGCAATAAAACCAGGGAGAATCTTTATCGTAAGCATTGCTGTTTAAATCAGAAAAACTTCCGGCAGATCCGGAAGTCGTATCGGTTGCATGCTTTGTCCAGCTGGTTCCGCTCCAACCAATTTCACTAGAATTGAAAATATAACCGCCATGCGTTGAGGAGAACCACGCTTTAATAGAATTTCCGCCTTGCGCCATTACCTTTCCGCGGGTTGCTTCAGCCGCCGCGTTCCAGTTGCCTCCCTTTTCACCATCTTGAAATACCTGACAATTTTGTGAATCGCAAATAGATCCTGCGCCGTTATTTGTGTACGCCATCGCATACGATCTTGCGGCAATCGCTTGTGCTTTTAGTGCTTCCATGCCGCCATTATCGCCCCAGGAATTTGGCACTTCATAGATTCGTTTTACATAGTCTTCTAACCCATACGACGCATGGCCATCAACTCTAATTTGTGTATTAACATCAACATCTTTCAGTTCATCAAAATTGTAATATGCATGAAGAATTGCTTGGTAATCTTGGCTTGCCCGAGCTCTGCCATATGCGCCGTATTGACTCATGCCTACTCTATTAGGAACTCCATAAGTGAAGAATGCAATTCGTGGTGAAAAACCGGGATCCTTGTCCTTATCATCAACACAGGCAGGAGCGCCTGTTCCGGCTGATCTTGGAATATTTAAGCTGCCAAGCTTTTGGGCAATTAATTGTTGTTGTTGAGCAGATAATTGCGCAATTTTGCCGGATAAATCACTTTGGTAGGCTTTTGCGCCGGAGACAATTTTATCAAGCTCTGCTGATTGCGTGTCAAGAGTCGCCTTTATTGCTGTAAGCTTTGTCTGTTCACTCTCGAGTTTATTCTTCTTGTTTTCAAGGTCAACGATTGAAAGAACGATGTTGGTAATTATTGCCTTATCCTGATCTGCCGTTGCCCTTTGGTAAGCAAGAAGCTGGGTTATTTCAGAAGCGCTTTGAACGGAAAGAAATGTAAGTAGAGGAGAATTGTAATAGCTTTTTATATAGAAATCACGGATCGTGTGATTAAGTACTTCTTCCTGTTTTGCAAGATTTTTATAACTCTCATCAATATTTTTCTTTTTTGTGGCGATATCGCTTTCAATAAAAGCGACTTTATTCTTGATATCTGTGATTTGAGATTGCATGTTTTTGAGTTGAGATTCAAGAGGAGCTGTTGCCGCTTTTGATTTATTCAAAGCGTCGGTTAGCTCGTTTATTTGCTTGTTAAGATCATCTAATTCATCAGAAGAGGCAATATTAGAAAAAGCAAAAAGCCCTGTAGCAAAAAGAAGGAGGATAAAAGAAAGCGTTAGCAGTTTTTTCATTTCATTCGTATTATAACAAATTGCGAAAGTGTGATATACTCTTTTGGAAAATGGAAAACGTAGGCTCTAATACTCCTCTTTCTAAGTACGAATATTCTTCTTCTACCTCTTCTCGAGGTAGGTCAAGACGCCTTTTTATTTTTTTTATAATTCTTATCGTTATTGTTGGTAGTATTGTTTTTGCAATGACTAAGAAACCACTCCCAGCCTCAACTCCCACCCCAATTGAAAATCTAATAACGGAAACTCCGACTCCCGAAGCCACTCCAACAGAGAAGCCTCAAAATACGCCAACTCTCACTCCAAAACCAACCGCAAACCCGGTTGATGAAGCAACAGGGCTTAATAGGAGCAAACTTTCAGTCTTGGTTCAAAACGGAAGCGGAGAGGCAGGCGCTGCAAGTAAGATGGCAGAAGTTTTAAAGAGCTTTGGCTATAATGTTGTCAAAATTGGAAATGCCGATACGGCTGATTACGGAAAAGTGAACATTGAGGTAAAAAGCGACAAAAGTTCTTTTCTGACACTTTTGAAGAAAGATATAGCCGTAACTTATTCAGTCGGGAGTACATCAGCGGCTCTTTCTGCAACTGCCTCTGCAGACGCCATTGTCATTGTTGGTAAACAGTAAAAAAATAATATGGCAGATAAAGAAAGAGGAATAGGAAAAACTCCTAAGATTATTCAAGTTGCTTCAGAGGCAGTCTTATCGCAAGTCGCCCAAAGACCTGAAAGACGAGAATTCGCCATTAAAGCTCTTACTGCCTACGCAAATCTTCTAAGCGGTAACTCTGATACTCTTTCTAAAACTTTCGCAGTCAGCAGTAATTTCCAAGAATATATTAAATCTCAAGCTCAAAAAACAGAGATAGGACCTTATTTTTTAGAGCTTTTAGATATTGTTGGGAACGGCGAGCTACTGCAATACCAACATAAAGGAATACTGGATGTTTTCGCAGAGATGGACAATAATTATTTTTGGTTCCAAGAAAGCTTATTGAGCCAAGGGCCTCCCACTACTGTTATCAGAAAAGGAGATAGAGAAACTATTCGCAAGGTTGCTGCTTTCGTTGCCGATAGTCTTTTATCTGGTGGAGACCAACCAGTTTCTGATGCAGTTACTAAAGCTTTTGATAATTTTACTGCTGCAAATAACATACTTCTTAGTGGTGTCCGCGACACAGAAAAACCAGACTGGCGAC
>Ga0209515_10005480_pt1 | contig 16385 bp, 15 predicted proteins | sample Subgroupgradi54m_FD_187454 | JGI IMG/M metagenome (GOLD analysis project Ga0209515, IMG submission 187454) | Subsurface groundwater microbial communities from S. Glens Falls, New York, USA - GMW60B uncontaminated upgradient, 5.4 m (SPAdes)... ...
TTTCTAATTCTTCTTCCGTGTAATATTGTTTTTTACTTTTGCACTTCCCGTAATAATTGGTGCAATGATAGAAGAGATACTTCCGTCCGGAAGGTTTTCGTTTGCGCTCACCCGTAATAGCACACCCGCAGCTGCCGCATTTTAAAATTCCGCGATAGGCAATCAGAACTCCACGTGAACCGCTCAGACCATTTGCTTTCTTTTTCAAAACTTCTTGAATTTTATTAAAGAGACTTCGGTCAATAATCGCAGGGTGATGGCCCTTGTAAAGTTTACCGCCCCATAAAAAGTAGCCGTAGTAAAATGGGTCCTTTAAGATTTTCTCAATGTTCGATCTATGTAAGGCCTTGCCAAGACGGGAACGAATGCCGTGTTTGTAAGTAAGGTCAACCATATCATTGAGTGAATACCGCCCGGTTGCGTATAATTTAAAGACCTCGTGCACAATAGGTGCTGCTTGTGAATCAATGCCGACAATTCTTCTCTTTGAATCCTTGGGATCTGCAATATTTTTATACCCTAAAGGCGCAAGTCCGGGATAATATCCGCTTTCAGCTTTTTCATAAAGTCCCTTTTTTGTCTCTTCAGACAAATTATCAATAAAATGTTTTGCCATGACGGCACGGATACCAAACATGAATTTTTCATTCGACCGTGAATCCTTATGAATCTCCACGTTTTCTTTGACGAGCACGATATGAATGTCTTGCTTGTTCATCAAATCTTCAAGCGTCGCAATGTCACGAAAATTTCTGGAAAGCCTATCTGTCTTCTCAACCAAAAGATATTTAATCGAAGGATTTTCTTTAACGAAAAGAAGCATTTCATTAAAAGCTTTGCGGCCGGATTCTTTGGCGGTTTCTTCGTCCTTAAATTCATGAACGATCTTTAAGTCTTTTTGGTGAGCATGCTCTTTGAGGAGCCTCGTCTGAGCATCAAGTGAATATCCGCCCTCCGCTTGTTCTTTACTAGAAACACGAATATACAAAACGGCATTTTGCAAAAGAGTCTCTTTTCTAATCACCTTGGCCTCCTTCATTTTAAAAATCACTCATTTATTCAACGACCTTATTATAAGCAGAATTTTTCCTGTGCAAAGGTTTTTCCCGCATTTGTTTTTGCTTCAAAAGTTCATCAATGCGTTCCATGATTTCGAGAAAGGAAGATAAATTTGCGTTAATTTCGTGAACTTCATCGAGGCTGACTGGTCGTTGATATTGTTTGGACCATCCCAGAATTAAATATTGATCTGTGTTATGCTTTGGTTTCAGGGCTTTTTGCAAATAATACACCTCCAAGATTTACTTTGATTAAGCTTTATCGCCTAGCTTTTAGACTAGATTTGTGGCTAGTCTTTTTTATTTTTGGTATAAGTGCTTTCAATCTATAAAGGGGGTCGAAACCAGGGATTCCACAGAACAAATTAAGGAAAATCTCGTTTTCTCCTTAAAATTCGAACTATCCCTTTTTATCATCCTCAATCTATAAATGGGATCGAAATGGGCTCTTTTAGACAAAAAAATAAAAAATAATACAAATAAAGCTTTATAGGCTTCCGAACCGAGCAGGAGGCCAATTGTCTAACCCTCCAAACAAATTCAACCCAATATCAAAATAATGGGAGGGTTAGGCAAATGGACGGGGATGCTCCAAACGAATCTGCGGAGGTGAGGAAGCGATTGAAATTAAATAACTTAGAAAAATCAGAGAACCATTTAACTCCCTCGCTTTCTCAAGGGGAGGAGGGGAGCCTGAGGCGGGGAGGCAAAAAATATTTTAAGATAAGAAGTAATTTTAGTTTTCGGGTCCCTCTATATATTTTTATTTATTAAACCAGGAGTTTTATTAACTTCTTGTTTTAAACCTTCGTCAAAGTTTCCGTTGATTAATTCTTCAGATTTTCTCTTTTACTGGTACAATCTGGTAAAAATTGGACATTCTTATATGACTAACCAGTGGCTAACTATTGATCAAATTGCGGACTATCTACAAGTATCCAAGGAGAAGGTTTACAAACTCTGCCAGCGAGGAAGGATGCCCGCTTCCAAACTGGGCGGGCAATGGCGATTTAAAAAGGGAATAATCGATGCCTGGATGTTGAAAAGTCAAAAGCAAAAGATCGAAAAATTAGAAAAATAGAAAATAAAAGAAGAATTAAATGATAAAAGAAGAATTAAATGCAAAATAATCCACAGCAAGATCGCGAATTAATTCAGGCTTGTATTACAGGTGATAAAAAAGCCTGGGATGAATTTGTCGAAAAATATAACAAGCTTGTGTACAACTGCATTTACAGAACACTGGAAGCTAAGGGATGGGCCCTCGCTCCTAGTTTAGTTGAAGATCTATATCAAGAAGTTTTTTTAACCATATTGGGAAATGATTTTGAGAAATTGAAGAAGTTTGGCTGGAAAAATAGCTGTTCATTTGCAACTTGGCTGAGCGTTATCTCCAAGAACCTTGTTTTAGATTTTGTTCGCAAGGAATCAAAGAGAGCTGGTAAAACAGAATCTATTGACAAAGAAGTTGATTCTGAATCAGGCGCAACCTTGCTGGATATGTTGAAGGATAAAGCGGAGAATGCTGATGAGAAGTTAAGTCAGCAAGATACCATCGATCTTTTGAAGGAAGTTATCACAGCCCTTGACGAAAATGACAGGACATTTCTGGATTTACTTTATTATCAAGAAATGCCTTACGAATACATCGCGGAGCTTATGGGTAAATCAGTCGATGCGCTCTATATGCAGAAGAAGAGATTACTGGAAAAGTTAAAAGATTCTTTCAAAAAACGTGTTGGTTCTTAAGACTTAATCCGTCTATTATTGACGGAGGTGGATATTATGGATATCGAAAATTTGCTGAAAGCGGCTTACAAAAAAATCAAGGCAAGTTCTTTAACTAAGTCGCAAGATAATTGCTTGTCCGATGATGAGTTAACATGTTTTTTCGATAAAAAACTAGATGAAAAACAGCGTAAGTTTTTCAACAAGCATTTGGTATCTTGCAGCGAATGTGCCGAAAAAGTTAAAGATCATTTATTAATTTCTCAGGCACTAGATTCAAAGCCCTTATTAGATGTCCCTGGGTATTTAGTGGAAAATGCAAAAGCGCTTGTTTCCGAAGGAGTTAAGCAAAGCGTTCTGGATATTATCCTAGATTTTACGGACAAGGCAATTAGGTTGATAGAAACAACGGGAGAAATTTTGATGGGCTCTCAGCTGATCCCGGTCCCCGTTTTGCGCAGCAGTGGAAGAGATCAGGAGTTATCGAATCAAATCAAGATTGTTAAGGCGTTTAAGGAGATTGTGGTTGAAATTGAAGTTGAGAAGGAGCGTCATGATTTGGCTGACGTTGCGATCAGAATTGCCGAAAAAGATAAAACTAAAAAGGCAGTTGGTTTTAGAGTAAGTTTGTTTAAAGGAGACCGAGAGTTTCGTTCTTTATTATTGGAGCAGGGCAAGGCGAAATTTGAAGAGGTTAAAGTTGGCAAATACAAAATAGTCATTACAAAAGAGGGTAGTATTTTTGGTGTTGTTAACCTGACAATGAATTCGAATAAATGACAGACACTTTGATTTTAGAAATGAGCCGGGAAGGCACGAAATTAAAAATGGGTGTCTTCGAGAGGGCTAAACAAACAGATGCTGCCCTCAGACATTATACCGAACTGGATATTACAGATCGGGAAGTAACTGAGCTATGCGATGATGTTACAGAATTGTTGAGGAAAGCGAACCGTCACGGCATCCTAGAGCAGAGCCTCATTACGGAACTTAAAAAGGCAGGACAACTTTTGTATGATCAATTGTTGACCTTTGAGGTTAAAGAAAAATTACATCAACTTCAACCAGGCTACCTTATTTTTTCAATTGACGAAAAACTGGTCCAAATTCCTTGGGAATTATTATTTGATGGAGAAGAATTTCTTTGTTTCAAATATTCCATAGGCAGGAGCGTAAGGACCAAACAAAAACCTCACTCGATTAAGCTCCGAAGTCCTGTAGCATCTCCCGCTAGAATGTTGATCTTGGCAGATCCAACCGGCGATCTTGAAGAAGCTTACCATGAAGGTATTGAAATTAGAAATGAGCTCGATAAACGAAAGAATAGAATCAAGGTCGATCTCCACACAACCGAACTGGATCTCCGATTTGTAAAAAAGAATATACGTGATTACGACATTATTCACTTTGCCGGTCATGCAGATTATAACGACGAAAACCCTTCTGATAGCGGGTGGTTATTTAAAGATGGAAAACTGACATCAGATGATATCGTTCAACTTGGAGCATCTGTGCCATTGCCGTCCGTTGTGTTTTCTAACGCATGTCAATCCGGGAGAACAGAAGAGTGGAAGATTGAAAGGGATTTTGAAGAGAGAATCTACGGTTTGGCGAACGCTTTTCTTTTGACAGGAGTAAAACACTATATTGGTACTTTTTGGAAGGTAGCGGATGAATCTAGTTTTCTATTTTCCAAAGAGTTTTATAAACGAATTGCCGATGGAATGCCAATTGGAGATGCTGTTAAACTTGCGAGAGAAGCGCTTGCTAAAGAATATGGAGAAGATTCGATTGTTTGGGCAAGCTATATGCTTTACGGTGACCCATCTACCACTCTTTTCCCCACGCAAGTTGGAACCGTTCCCTATCGAAAAGTTGGCGTAAATCAAAAAACAAAATATTTGATTTTTGGTATATTGGCGTTTATCGCTATTTTAGGAATTACTCTTAACCGGTTTTTCCTTCCTTCTCCTCCTCAAATTCAAATCGCGACTTCTCTTGTGCCGAAAGATAAAATTGTTGTTATGCCATTTACCAATATTAGTGGTGAAGAATCAAGTGATTGGTTAAGTGATGGCATTGCGTCTGTCATTGCGACAAAGTTGTACAATTCCCAGAAGATTTTAGTAATTGATAAGCAAAACGCAGATAACGTTTTAAAAGAACTCAAAACAGCCAAGTACGTTGACAAAGAAACAGCCATAAAAACAGCAAAAATACTTGGAGCCAACAAAGTGGTCCTGGGGAACTTTCAAAGATTGGGAAATCAAACTAGAATTACCGCCGAATTAATTCTCGTTGAAACGGGTAAAACATTAGATGTCGCTGAAGCCACAGGCAATTATGAGCAAATGTTCCAGTTGCAGGATCAAATCTCCCTTTCTTTGATTGAAAAATTAGATATAAAACTAAGCAATAAAGAAAAAGAGCAAGTTCAAAAACCCTTTTTTACTAAGAGTATTAGCGCCTTCGAATTACTCACAAAAGCCAACCGGGCCTTCTCCTCCGGTGATAATGAAAAATCTTTAGAGTTATGTCTGCAGGCTTTAGAAGCAGATCCCAATTTTCATCAGGCTATTTTAGGATTAGGTCAGATATATGAAAAAAAAGGCGATCTTGAAAATTCTCGAAAATACTTTGAGAAATATTTTGAGGTCGTTAAGGAAAGTCCTGATGATAACGAACGCCTTTCAGCTTATTTCAATGTAGGACGCATTTATGGTCGATTGGGAGATCCGGATAAAGGATTAGGGTTAGAAAAAACAGCCTTAGATATAGCAGTTCGAAAAGGAGATCTTCAATCAGAAGCATTGATATTCACAAACATGGCATTTCTTCAATTAATGAAAAATGATGTGGCAGCAGCAGAAAACTCGTTGAAGAATAGCCAGGCCATCTACGAAAGATTAAACGACCGAATCTCTATTGCAAATACCTATTTAGCACTTGGGTTTGTTTATTCAGATCCAAAATACGATAATTTAACCCAAAGTATTGGCTACTTTGAAAAAGCGCTGAATATTTTCGAATTAACAAATAACAATCAAGGGAAACTCTTGATTAATACATCGCTGGGAAATATTTATGCAACCAGGGGGTTGTTCGAAAAGGCGAAAGAAAGTTTCACCAATGGTTTATTGTTGAGTCAGAAACTAAATGATAAATCGGCCGAAGCAGATATAAAGATCAATCTTGCAACAATATTGAGACAGCTAGGTCAATTTGAAGATTCAAAACAATTGTATGAAAAGAGTTTAGAATTAAGCAAAGCCGCTGGAAATCAATTAGCACAAAATAATGCATTATACGGTCTGTATCAACTTTATATGACGCAGACGCGAAACGAAGAAGCGATTAAGTATTTAGATTTGATAATCGCTTCTCCAAATTCAGAAAACAACCTTAATGCTTATGCTCAAGCGATGTATGAGCGAGCAAATTTATACACCAAAATGGGAAAATATTTGGAGGCCAACAGAGATTTCGAAATTCTTTTAACTAAAGAAACATTAATTAAAAATCCAATTACATTATCTCAAATTTATTTAGGTTACGGTAAAAGCACTATTATTTTAAAAGGCCCAGAGGCCGCAATGGCGTATTTTAAAAAATCCATTGATGCGCTAGTTCCTACAAAAAATCATATCAATGTAGCTTACGCCTATCGACAAATTGCTGACAGCTTGCTTGAAAGCAATCAATTAGACCAAGCCATCCTTTTTTACAAAAAAGCAATTTCTTATCATGACAAGTCTATCGCAACGCAAAAAAATAACCAATTGATTGATCGGATAAATAACAGCGGATTGGTGTTGACGTATGATGGTTTGGCCCGGGTATATCAAAGAAAAAAGGATACGGATAAAGCTCGATTATTTTTTGATAAAGCTCTAAAGATAGCGGAGGCAGAAAAAGATTCTCTTGTTCAAACGATTCGAAATGAGCTTTACTGGCTTGATCATGGCACTGACTTGGAGAAAGCCGAGATTCGAAATCCGGATGCACAATTTCTGTACGAGGAAGCGCTTAACAGTATAGTTAAAAGGGAATATCAGGAAGCGGACAAGAAAATTACTGCTGCATTAGCAAAGGAACCTAATGCGATCAAAATATTGGAAGCCCAAGGGGACGTTTCGCTCAAGCTGGGTCAATATGAGAAGGCACTTGCTACGCATTTCAAACTTGCCGAATTACTCAAGAAAGATGTTCGCCGAGTTATTGATCAATACATTTCAATCGCTTTTAACTATGACAGACTTTTAGATTATAAGTCATCATTAGAATATTATGAAAAAGCGCGGGAGCTAGCAGAAAAAAATAATGACAAAGAAAAACAAATTTTGGTTTATTCAGCCGCAAGCGGGACTTACCAAGGAGCCGGCCAAGGCGATACTGCTATAGAGTATGCAAATAAAGCTATACAGATATCAAAGGAAGTAAATCGTGATGATTATCTGATCAATGCTTATGGTACTTTGAGTGGAGTTTATTCTTCTAAAGGGGAAGCTCAAAAAAGTCTAGAATATGCAAAGCTAGGACTTGAAATTTCGGAACGAATTGGAAGCCCAAGCTTAGGTGAAAGCTATGCTAGAGTTGCTGGTGCCTATAGGAATACAGACGCTTTAAAATCTATAGAGTATTTTACCAAAGCCGTTGATTTTTTTAGAAGTGCTCATGACGAAAGACGAGAAGGAAACGTTTACGGTTCATTGGGTTCGATTTATGAACAAATGTCCCAAAATGAAAAGGCTCTTGAATATTATAAAAAAAGCTTACAAATCGCTGAAAAATACAATGATAAGTGGACAGCGCTCTCAACTCTTATCATCATGCCTGGTTTGTATAATAAGTTGGGCGACCATGAGAACGCTCAGGCTATGGAAAAGAAATGTTTTGAGTTGTTGGTTAAGCTTCCCGAAAACGAAGATACTGCTATCGAATACCAGCTTTTAGGATTGAGTATCGCAATTAGTGATCCCACCGAAGCCGAAAAACATATTCTAAAAAGTATCGAAATTCTTCAAAAACTCAATAGCTTGCGCAGTAAGAAAGCATTAGAATCAAGCGTATATTTTTTGGCAGATTTTTATTGCAAACAAAAAAACTTTGAAAAGGGGCTTATTTATTATGGCAAAGCGCTCGAATACGCAAAAACGGGAAACGATCAAAAAAGAATCGCTGCTTTTTACATCGTTATAGGATTAGTGAGGGCCAATTTAAAGGACTATAGTGGAGCTTTAGATTCGTATCGTAAAGCTCACGAAATTCTTACGGGGCTCAAAGATACTGAAGCTGTGAAGTCTTTGGACCAGGAGATTCAAAAACTAGAGAAATATCAGTCAGAAGTAAAAGATTACAACGAACAAAAGATTGCTTCGGATTTAGTTGCTCGAGCTCAAACGTATGTTCTTAATGGAAACATGGAATTAGCTCTTGCTAATGTTCAAAAAGCATTAGTAATTTTCAAGAAGAACGACGATAAGCAAATGACAGCTGCGTCATTGAGGATAATGGCAGGGATTTATTTAAGTAAAAGAGAGCAGACAAAAGCGCAAGATTTGCTGAACGAGGCCCTGTTAACAGCAAATGAAACGAAAGACAAAGAAAGTATTGCGATGGCTCATGGTGCGGTGGCGTTATTTTTTGAGCAAGTAGGGAAGTATGAGGATTCGGAGAAAGAGCTAAATAAAGCAGTGGCATCGTTGGGCGATAGCAACATGGAAAAACCCTATTGGGCAACGTATTATCAATGCTTAGGTACTCTGAATTACAAAAAAGGGAATTTTAAAGAAGCTGTTGCGAACTTCGAGAAGAGCATTGAAGCAAATAAAGAATTCGCGGATCCAAGAGTTTTGTCTTTTACTTATTTGATGGCCGGTTACGTGTCCTACAAAGCTAATAAGTTTGATGAAGCCGCCTCGTTTTTTAAAAGCGCCTCCGAATTTGCAGAGCCGATAAACGAGCAAAAAACTTTAGCGCTTTCATCTCTCTTAATTGGGAAAGTGCAAACTTCCGGAGATTTTTCAGGTCGTAAGAGCTATTATGAAAAGGCAATAGAGCATGCCAACCTTGAAGATGACAAGTTGCTTCAATGCATCGTTTATTCTGAGACTGCTCGATTTATGAAGGCGGCTGGAACATCACTCGAGGAATATCAAAAGTATCTGAATATGGCTAAAGCGGTCGATAGTTTTGGCATCATTGTAAGCGATGATATTAAAAACGATCTTCTGGATGCAAAATTAAAGGAATTCTTAGACAATCTAAACTTCTTCTATCTTTATTGGCTCTAACCAGAGAGTCATAACCCACTTTGATATAAGCACTTACAATCATTTTTCGGTAAACCACTCGAAAAATTCCTCTCTTTTTATGTTAGAAAATAATCCGTGCCGCGTCTATTAGGTTAGAAGATGAAGATATTCTAACAATCAATTTCAAAAAGGAGAAATAAAATGAAAAAGCTAATGATTTTGGCCCTGTTAATTGCTGGTTTAATGGTCTCTTCGACTCATGCGTATGCAGCAGGTCGAACCGGCAGCATTCGAGTCGGTGGGTTAAATAGTAGCGGTCTTGGTAGCTTCTACATCGGCGGGTATTAATCGGACAACTTGCAAAGCATATCGAGCATGAGCCCCAGGATGCCTTAGTGGCGATGGGGCTTTTGTTTTTTTGGTATTATGAATTTTTTTGTTAGATCTACCCCAATATACCGTCTATTAGAGCAGAATCTGGAAGTAACAAACGATGGTTCAAATCAAAATGAAAACAACTGTAATAAAAAAGCGAAAAGGAGACAATAAAATGAAAAAAATAATCGTCCTCGCGGTCCTGTTTGTGGTCATGGCAGTGAATGCCTCGGAAGCTAGTGCAGCAATTAGGTGGGTCAACTCTAGCCATGCTAGTAACGGGGGTTATTTTAGAGATACCTCGAATGATGGAAATCCATACAACAATGCTAACTATTTGGGTTATAACAATTAATAAAGATAACCCATAACCCCCAGGGCATTCAGTTGCTCTGGGGGGTTGTACTTTTTAGTGAGATGAAAATAAATACTTTTCCGTTATCGGAAGAAAGGAGGATTCAACATGAAAGATTTGTTATTGAAATTAGTTGAAGCTGAAGATGAAAATGGAGTAGACAAAATAATTGCGAGCGATCCGATTTTATCTAATGATTCTAATTGGAAACCGTATGGTGGGTTCCGCGGTAATTTCAGCCAAATTCATAATCAACAAGGGAATACAATTCCTGCTCTTGTTGAAAAACCTATCAATTCGATTGATGCCTTATTGATTAAAGAATGCAAGTTGCGTGGTATCGATCCGGAGAGTTCCAAGGCTCCACAGTCTATTCGAGAAGCCATAGAATTATTTTATGGAATAAGGAATGGTGACTTTACAGAAATTTCCGGAGATCGAAGACGAGAAATTGCAGAATCCATACAAGTAATCGCTACCGGCGATAAATCCAAACCCAATATCTGCATTTATGATGATGGTGAAGGGCAACATCCATCAGATTTTGAGAACACATTTGTATCATTAAACAAAGACAATAAGCTAAAAATCAAATTTGTTCAGGGGAAATACAACATGGGTAGTACCGGAGCTCTGCCAAATTGTGGTACAAGGAAGTATCAGCTTATTATTTCGCGCAAACATCCACAGTTGCTTAATGGAAATGAGGATTCATACGGGTTTACCTTGATTAGGTTGCATAAGGCCGTAGGTTCGGACATATACAAAAACTCGTGGTATGAGTATTGCGTAAATAGAGACGGTAGAGTTTTGAGTTTTAAATGTAATGAAATTGACCTTGGGCTTTTTAGAAGGAAGTTTAAATCTGGTACTTTTATTAAACTGTTCAATTACGACCTTCCCCGACCTTCAGATATCACCCTGGATCTTTGGAGAGATCTTAACAGGTATCTATATTCGCCCGCGTTTCCTGTCTTATTATATGAAACAAGGTTTGCGAGGAAGGAGAAAAGCCGGACGCCTACCAAGCTCATGCTGGGTAATCGTTCAAGAATTATGATTGATAGTAGGGACCTTAAAGAAGCGACATTTTCAATTTCTATAAATGCTTGTGGAATAAAATTTCCCGGAGAGGTAACTATTTTTAAAGAAGATGTAGACAAAACCGAATTCGTAGACAAAATGGCCGTCGTTTTTTCCATTAATGGGCAGGTGCATGATTCTCTAACTAATGCGTTCATTACTCATTCTGTAAAACTACCTTACCTCAGCGGTTCGATATTGGCGCATTTCGATTGTTCGAGCTTGCCTACCGTTATACGTGAAGAAATCTTCATGTCCTCCCGGGATAGAATGCGAGACAACTCCATTACAAGAGCACTCCGAGAAGACATTGCCAGAGAATTACATGACAATAATGTACTTCGTCAACTGAATGAAAAACGTCGAGACGAAAAAATATTCCAGAATCCAAAAGATGACAATTTTATGAAACGGGTTATTGGAAAACTTCTGAATAAAAACGATGAAATTTCAAGAATTCTTGGACTCAAGGGAGACATAAGAAATAAAGTTAAGACTATTTTCAAATATAATACAAAAAACGGAACAGCAACTTTTACAGGAAAGCGATATCCTTCATTTGTTAGATTCAAAAATATTGGGAATGGAAATATTAAAATGATGCCGCAAAACGGTGAGTGTAAGTTAAGTTTGGAAACAGATGTGGAAGATGAGTATCTCATTCGTTCAAACGATCCCGGAGAGTTGAAAATCCAGTTTTTAACTTCTGCGATAAGGGTTGGAAATGGGTGCATTACGACAAAGCTGTCTCCAGATGAAGAAGCTTTTGATGTAAATACAGTTGGCCCAAATCAAGGCGAAATAAAGATCCGCATAAAATCAAAAAATAATCTCCCGGTGGGAACGGAAATTCCACTTAACATCGAATTAACATCACCTTCTGGAAATCACGTGTTGAATGCCATGATTAAGTTGATCGGTCCAATTGAAGAATCCAAAAAACGTGAAGTTAATACGAAAGAATCATACAACCTACCGAAGTTAATAGAAGTCTATCGCGACAAACAAGAAGGGGTTGATAATGCTTCCTGGGCTGATCCAGATTACAACTGGACAGGAGAAGATATATGCAAGGTTTTCCCCTCAGGCGACAAGAATCATTTGGTAGATGCTGTGGCAACTAATATGGATGCTTTTGTTATTCATGACTTCATGAGGCAACGAAAACTAACGGATAAGAACATTGAGCATATGAAAAGGCTCTTTAAAGTTTCAGTCTATTTGCTTTCCTTGATTTTATATTTACAATTGTCAAGCCGGGATGAAATAGAAGAGAAGGAAGTGATGACTGCATTTCTGATGAAGGGTATTGGCAAAATTATACTTCAGGTAGTTATTAATGAGGAGATTATGAAAGAAATTGACAAGGAAGACTGATTTCTTCGTTTCTTCCGTCATTTAATTCTAAAAAAGAATAATTCTTAAGGAAAATATGGAAAGTCTATTGCTTTGGTCTGTCATAATCATTGTCGCTATTGGAGTTATTGTGGCTGGCGCTTTTGGCCTCATAGCTTTTGCATCGTTATGGTGGCTTGCTATTCCTATCATTTGTGCATGTATAGGTGGATGGCTGGGCTTCTTTTTTGGTCTTGGGCTAGTGGTCATAATTGGAGCTATTATCACCGCGTTTAAAAAGTGAAGCGGTCATCGATATTCTGCTAAGAACTAGCACCGGGCAATGATGAAGCAAAAAAATCTGTTTTTTTAGTTGACAACCACCATATGCTTGATTAATATTTTATATACCACACTAAATATAGTGTAGTGGTGCAGTTTGAAGGGCTAAATCCGCCACTTTAAAATAATAAAAACCTTCGCTCTTAACTGGGCGAAGGTTTTTACTTTTTACAACCAAGCAAGGCAGGTTTGATGCTTCCTCTGATTCTGATGACTTAAGTCCGGTTGGAGCAGACGGACCGCTAAGGTTCGTCAGAAAGAGAGGTTCAAGCATGAGTAGATGTAGAAATGATGTTCCCGGAATGCGGGGGTGTCGCTCAAGAGATCGCGATGGTCAGCTTAGAGATAAGCGCGATGATACTCATATGGGTACCATTGAAAAACAGTATCATCGTGATTTCGGAGTTCGTTCTGACATGCAGTTAGGAACTTTCCTAAAGCAAAAAGGAATTAACTCCCTCAATGATCTGATTACCGGACAGTAATTAGATCGGTATCACCTGCCTTGCTCTTTAACTTGGAGAATGCAATGGAATACGAAATTGATTTTATGCCTGTTGGCGATGGAAAAAAGAGTGGTGATGCAATCACGCTAAGGTTTGGAAATCTGACGGGGCCTCGTACAGAGCAAGCTGTTGTCGTGATTGATGGAGGCACTAAGGAATCTGGAGAGAAATTGGTTGAACATATCCGTAAATATTATCTTACTGATGAAGTTGATCTTGTCATTTCTTCACATCCAGATGCAGATCATTCTTCTGGTCTGACAGAAGTTTTAGAAAATCTTACTGTTAAACACTTATGGATTCACAAACCTTGGGAACATGCACACAGAATAGGCGATTACTGTCTGACAGATAAAACGCCAACAGCAATTGAAAATAAAATCAGAAAAGCCCTTGATAACGCTAGAGAACTTGTCAAAATTGCTGAGCAAAAGGGAGTTCCAATTAACGAACCATTTTCAGACTCTTCTTCGACTTCTGATGCGATAGTTGTGTTGAGTCCTAGCAAGGATTTTTATGAAGCACTCCTACCTAATTATCGTTGCTTATCCGAAGAAATAGAGCAACCAACTTTTTTGGAAGGTGTTATAAAAAGCGCAAAAGAAATTATCTCTTTTGTGGTTGAGGCGTTCAATATTGAAACTCTTGAAGAGCCTGATGATAACGCAACAAGCGCCGAAAACAATTCAAGTACCGTACTTTTATTCCAAGTTGGAAACGATAAACTATTATTTACGGCAGATACGGGGGTGCTTGCTCTAACCGAAGCTGTTAACAAAGCTAGTTCCCTTGGAATAGATCTTCGTTCAGCAAATTTTATACAAATCCCACATCATGGAAGCCGGCGAAATGTCGGTCCAAGTATTCTGAACCGTATAATCGGTCCAATTCTACCCTCCTTTCAGAAGAGGAAAACAGCATTTGTTTCTGCGTCCAAAGATGGCGGGCCTAAGCATCCTTCAAAGAAGGTTGCAAATGCATTTCATAGACGAGGTGCGGAAGTTCATGGAACGCAGGGAATTTCAAAACTTCATCACTCAGCAGGTTCTCCAAGTCGTAATTGGGGCAAATCAATCCCACTTCCTTTTTTTGACCAGGTGGAACACTATTAAGTGGAACTAAATTTTATATTAACACAACAGATTCGAGAAATGAAGTAAGCCCATGAAAAAAATCATCGCTTTTTTACTTTTCTTCCTTTCCTTATTGACTTATTTAATGAGTATCTACCTCCAGGGTTTGTTGCCCGATTGGTTAAACAATATTCGTTTAGGTTTTTTATGTGTTGTCGCAGGAGGTTTTGGCGGTTGCGTCTATTGCTTGCGGGGTATTTACCTAAATGCATGTGTTAGAAAACAATGGTCTAATGAATGGCAGCCTTGGTATTACATTCGGCCATTTGTCAGTGTTGTCTGCGGAGGTGTGAGTTATTTATTTTTAAAAGCAGGACTCCTTATTCTCGAGTCTAATACAAAACCAGATGCTACGCAGCTTGGTTTTATCGCACTCGCCTTCGTTGCGGGTTTAAATGTCGATAAGTTTATTGCAAAGATTGAAGATGTAGCTCATGCCACCTGGGGAATTGAAAAATCTCGTGCCATAAAAGAGGAATGAAAGGTATCATTTTAATTTTCTTTTAAGATGGGTTCATGGAATTTAAGGATTGCATGCATAAATTCATTTCTTGTAGAAAAAGTTTAAATCGAAATAAAAATAAAAGATAACAGTGGAGGATGGCGAATGAGTTATTGGGATGATATCGCTGATCGTAATGCGCAGGAATGCGAAATAAATGAAAAGAAATTCTATCTTAAATATGGAGAGCGTCCGGAAAAAGTAAATCAGGAAATTAATCTTATCAGAGACCAAGAAACAAAATTCTATTTTGCTTACAGCATGATTGCTATTGGGACAGCTTCTGCCGCAGGTCCTAGTGGAGATGGAAGATAACCCAAGCGGTCTAATGGCCATCGTACAAAATAGGAAACAGCCCCCCGTAAAGTTATAGCTATGAAAAAGATTAAATAATGTCTCAATACTATAACGGCAAAAGAATAAAAAATATTTTTGATCCTAAAAGTGTCATTTCATTTAAGCTAAGCCGAACAAAAGTTGATTTGTTTTTATCTTGCCCACGATGTTTTTATTTCGATCGGCGGCTCGGAATTGAGCAACCGCCTGGATATCCATTCACACTGAATTCAGCAGTCGATGCACTTCTTAAAAAAGAATTTGATTCTTACCGCAGGCAAGGTTTAGCACATCCTTTGATGAGAGCCTACAATATAGATGCGATTCCTTTTCAACATGAGAAGCTTTCGGAATGGAGAAGCAATTTCAAAGGAGTCTCTTATTTGCATAAATCTACTAATTTTATTCTGACAGGCGCTATTGATGATATATGGGTAAGTCCATCCAAAGAATTATTTGTCGTGGATTACAAGAGCACTTCGAAAAAAGAAGAGGTGAGTTTAGAAGCTGATTGGCAAATCGCTTACAAAAGACAGATGGAATTTTATCAGTGGCTACTCCGAATGAATGGCTTTAAGGTTTCATCAATCGGCTATTTTGTTTATTGTAACGGCATTACGAACAAAGATTCTTTCGACCAGAAGCTGGAATTCGACATTAAAATTATTCCGTACGAAGGAAATGGTGGTTGGGTTGAGCCAACAATTTTAGCTGCTCGGAAATGTTTAGACGCCGACGAAATTCCAAACGCTCACGCCGATTGTGATTTCTGTGAGTATAACGAACTTGTTCATGAAGCGATAAACAAATAATTTAAGAAAATCCTATGAAAAAATGTCTGCATTGCCTGAAGCGCTCTTGTAAGGCGAACGCTAAGAATATCTATTACCAATGTTATATATAATAAAGTGATACAGCATTGGTAACTCCTCCTTGACATAGTTACCAATATAGATTACAATTTCGTTGATTACATTGGTAGATAGGAGATTAAGTTATGGAGATGTTGAAAGGGTGTTTTAGAAGAAGAGTTAGCAAATAGCCGGAGAAGAATTTCTGTTTTTGCAAAGGCGCTTAAGGATCTCCCGAAAGGTTCTCTACACGAAAAAGAAATTAAGGATAAAAAATACTTTTACCGGGTATACTGGAACCCAAAATCCAAGAAGAATGTTTTTGAATTACTGAGTGAAAAGCCTTCAGAAAAGGTGATTCATTCTTATGAGAAAGCTAAAGCTAAGAGAGCAAGTTATAAAAATCAGATTCGCGTTCTTAAACTTCAAATTCATTTTTTAGAGAGAGCCTTACGTGCAAGAGAATTTCGGGTTGCTGAAGAATGTTCTAAAAAAGCTGCATGATGCAGGTTATTTAGAACACATCA
>Ga0209515_10005483_pt1 | contig 16381 bp, 14 predicted proteins | sample Subgroupgradi54m_FD_187454 | JGI IMG/M metagenome (GOLD analysis project Ga0209515, IMG submission 187454) | Subsurface groundwater microbial communities from S. Glens Falls, New York, USA - GMW60B uncontaminated upgradient, 5.4 m (SPAdes)... ...
GTCCCGATCCCCACATTACCATTATCCAGAACTGTTAATCCCTGGGTTTGAGTTGCAGATACTGTCTGGAAGTTAATGCCTGTTCCGGTTCCGGCTCCCAGGACAAATAACTTTCCATATGGGGAAGAGTAACCAATACCTACATTACCTGTTCCATTAGGGATAATAGTTAAGGCCTCATTAGTACCTGTGGTAATATCCAAAGGAACATTAGAGAATGTTAATCCTCCATTAAAAACAGATGCACCGCTGGTAGATAAGGTGGACAAAGAGGTGTTACCAGAAACAGCCAAAGATGAATTAAATACTCCGGCAGAGGTGACTGTTAAACTACCACCTATAGCCACATTACCTGAGGTACCAAGTGTGGCAGAGGAGATGGATTTGGTCACAGACAATGAATCTAAGATAGAGGCTGATGTAACAGATAATGATTGTCCCACTCCCACATTTCCTGTTAAATCTGAATATCCATTAACCCTGAGTCCTCCAATTGCATAGGTTAATCCATTAATAACAGCTGATGATCCCACACCTACATTACCGGTTAAGTCTGAGAATCCATTAACTCTTAAACCACCTGTTGCATAATCCAATCCTGTGGTAGTTAAAGATCCACCAATTCCAGTATTTCCTGATGCATTAATTACTGAGGTATTAACTCCTCCTGGTAATGATGAGATTCCTGTTACATTAATTGATCCAAATACTCCGGCAGATGTTACTGTTAACGATGTACCAATACCTGCAGATCCTGCAACATCCAGATTAAATGCAGTTGTAGATTTACCAATACCAACATTACCCTGTACTGCTATGCCATTTACTGGGGTAGCTGCGCTGGTATATGAGATCCCAATTCCCACATTTCCGGCTACAACTAATTTAGATCCAAGTGAAATTCCTGCAGATGTGCCAATACCTACATTCTCTGATAAACTGGTAACTCTAAGAGAAGTCCCTTCGTCACTCCATCCTCCAGCCTGGGATAGATTAATTACCTGCCAGGTTAATGTTCCTGATCCATTGGTTTGAAGAAATGTACTGGCAGCTTGAGTAGAAGGCCAGGTATATGTAACTCCATTTAAGGTAGTTGTTCCTGCAAGTGTGGTAGCTCCGGTAACAATTAATGTTCCGGATAAAGAAATTGAATCCTTTAAATTTAAAGTAACAGATGATCCTAAATTTACATCCCCTCCTCCTGAGAGATTAGTTCCAGGAGAAATTGTAACTTTTGAATTACTTAATGCAGAATTGGGAATATTGGTTAAGGTATTATCGGAACCTGAGATTGATTTATTTTTCAAAGTATCTTTGGTATCAGTACCAATTAAGGTGGTAGAGGTGGAAGGTAAGCTGAATTTGTTTGCACCAGAGGAAATCTGGTCAGCGGCTGCAGATAAAGCAATTGTGCCTGCATTAACTGAGGAAAAAGTTGGAGAAGATGTAGTGGATACATCTTGATCCAGTTTGGCACTTTTTGTTACTGTTAAAGTGGTATTTCCGGAGGCTAAAGTAAGGGTAGATGCAGAAGGGGTACCTTCTAAACTGATGTCATTTATACTATCCCGAACAAAAAGTGAACCATTAATTTGGGTATCAGAATTAACCTCTAAAAAATGATGAGCGCTGGTCACAGCCAACACTGTAGAGTTTGTATTTGGTTGTCGCGCCACTATCGGCAGCGGTGATTCATCTGGCGGGATGAAACCTAAAAACTGAGCCTTAGACGGAGAGATAACTATTACAGCTTCCTCAGCTAACTTGTGGAATGGAGAAAATAATCCAGCAGCCACATTGTTTTTGAAAAATTGTTGAGTTTGAGCAGGATGAGATAAATATGAGGCAGCAATCCAGGAAGTAATAAGTAAAGTAAAAACCATCAAGCCTGCAGACCCAACCAGGAATTTGGTGAGAAGGGAAGTTGGATGTTTGAGGTTTGAAGTTTGATTATCTAACTTCAAATTTCCAATTTCTTGATCTATCTTCCAACTTCTAACATCTAATGTCTCTTCAGAAGTCCTTTCCAGCAATTCTTCAGTAGAAAGTACTGCATTTTGATATGTTTCAACAAAAGCTTGAGGATTAACTTTTCTTAAGGCTTCAGCGGAGTAAAGTCTTGTTCCTCCGGGAGTTCTGATGGCTTGGATTTTTCCGCTCTTTTCCCATCTTCTTAAAGTATCAATGGAAACACTTAAAGCTTTTGCAGCTTGACCGATCTTGAGGTATTTTATAGATTTTGCAGACGGATTAGTCATAAGTCAAATTTTGCGGTTCCGTCTACCTAAAATCTATGTAAATCTGCTTACTCTGGGAGCAAGCTCTGCTTATATGCATAGATTCTTATTCCAGCTTACATAGATTTGCATAGTTTTGTCAAGGGTTATTATCATAGTAAATATAATAATAATATATATGCATCAGGATTTTAGGATTTTTGAATTTCTAGAACAAAATGAATCATTTTCTTCTTTCCTGTAGCGAAGTTAAAAGCAAAAAAAAAATGCAGTGATGTAAACGGAGTTTTTCCTTTTAACCTTTGGTTAAAACGTAGGTGTAGATATTAACTTTATTTTCTGTGACCAAAATTATACTCAGCGGGAATTTAAAAATTAATGGCTTTTGTCCAGCTATCCTAACCACAATGGGAGAATTTTCAACCAGAGTTATAAAATTTGCATGTTCAGGCAAGATATCAAAAGAACCTTGCAAGTTTTTAGAAGACACAGCAGAGGCTTCTGCATCCAAAATCAACTGCTGAGGAGAAATAATACGGACATGTAAGGTAGGGTTGGGCATAAATAATTAGAAATTATTTTATTATTCCTCCATCCTTGAGTGATCCAATGTACATAAAATTGTCTGTTGGAGTGTTATCTAAAGAGCCAGATAGTATCATTGCGATATCGTTTATAGTCGTGTTTTTGGCAACAAAAGTACCCTTTCTTCCGGTCTGTTTTTCTGTCATAAAAAAGGGTTGAGTCAAGTAATTTATAATCTTTTTGGTTCTATTATAGAGTATTCTATTTTCCGCCGACAACTCTTCCTCCCCAACAATTGCTACAATATGTGATAGTTTGTTATAGTTTTCCAATAGTTTTTGAAATTCTGTCAATGCTTTAAAGTGTACTTCTCCCAAAAAAGCCTTGGAAAGAGTGGATGAGGAAGATTGGAATAAATCTATTGGAGGATATATCCCCTTTTGAGCAATAGACCGGGACAGTACTATTGAAGTATCCAAAAATGACATCACAGCCACAACTCCGGCATCGGTAATCTCATCAGCAGGTACATACACATTTTGAAAAGAAGTGATAGTACCGTTCTCTGTCGGAATTAATCTATCCTCAAGGGTTGATATTTCAGTTTGCAAAGTTGCCTGATAAGCTTGCTCAGAAGGAATAGTACCTAAAAGTGTTGCGACCTCGTTACCAGCTTGAACAAACCTAAACATATTATCAATGAAAAATAAGACATCTGATTTAATAACATCTCTAAGATATTCTGCCTGGGTAACTGCTGAGAGAGCCACCCGGAACCTGATTGCGGCATTTTCATTCATCTGACCCAGGACAATCACTGTCTTTGGTAAAACCTCTGACTCTTTTAGCCTCTGGTAGAGTTCCTGACCTTCACGGATTCTTTCACCTACGCCTGCAAATACAGAATATACGTTATCTGATCTACCTGTGATATTATGCAAAAGTTCTGTCAAAATTATTGTTTTTCCCACACCTGCTCCTCCTATAAATCCTACTTTACCGCCCCTTTGTACAGGGGTAATGAAATCTATGGCTTTTATTCCGGTCTCAAGGATTTGATAGTTTGATTTGACAATTGATAAAGATGGGGCTTTAGAATAGATTGAAGCTTTTTTGTTCTGACGGATCGCTCCCCCATTATCGCGAGGAATCCCAAAAAGATCGATTACTCTTCCTAAAACCGATTCTCCAACAGGTATTTTTAAATCTGATCCTGTCCCATAAACCACCATTCCCCTAAATAATCTGTCAGGACTGGAGAGGATCTGAGCCAAAATAGTGGTTTGAGACTGGGAAAAAACTTCCAAAACCACCCCGCGATCCTGCGGGCTAATTAGTATTTCAAAGAGTTGGGGAAAGTTATCATCCTCAATCTCTATAGCTGCTATTTGACCATTAACAGAAGTAATAGTACCTTTGGTTTGATTAGTCATAAATATTTTTTCTTAATACTGCCATGCTGGCAAAGTTTTCTAAAATTGTGTTATTATCCAGGTTTCTTTTAAAATAAGCTTTAAGTTTTGCGTATTCATCAATAAACTTATTCGCCTCATTTTCTGCACTATCCATAGAAATAAAGCGGGAAGCTGTTCTTGATAATTCTGATTCTAAGAAAGTTCCTTCCAAAAGTAGTGTGATAATTTGGCTGTCAAAAAATTGAAGTATTTTTGACAATTCCGGCTCAAAGATAAATTTGAATTCTTCCTTTTCTTTTTCCTCTGTCTTATTTTTTATAAGGAAGTTTTTAAGCATAGATACGGATGAGGCGGTAATATCCGTAACTGTTGGTATTTGTACCAATAAACTCTTTAAACTGGAGTAAAAGATGAGTACCTGGTTGTAATCTTTTATTATCTGCACCAAACCAGCAAGCTCTGATACGTTTGGCTGATCACCTTTTAAAAGCACCTCACTATATTTGGCAGAAAGATGTGCTGCCCTGAAATATTCTATGGCTGCTTTACCAAGCATGATCCGATCCGTATCCAGGTTTTGGGTTGAAGTTATAAAAAAATCTAAAAGATCTGAATTAATATTACCATAAAATCTGTAGTTGGAGGTTAATACTATGCTGACCATCTTTTTAGGTTTTATAATATTGATTTTTCTTTTAATAGCCAATTTTTTTATCAGGGCATAAATTTGAGAAATTTCCTGAAAGAATATTCTATTGCGTTCCACCTCGGATCGTATTCTTTTAATTTTAAGGTTTGAAATCTCGGAATAAGCCTGAGCAATAGTTTTGAGTGACAGTCCTTCTTCTAAACTCTCATCAATTTCTTTTATAGTCATAAGTTTATGTTGGACATAGTTTTGTTAAAATTGGTCCTGCTCCTTCTAAAAGTTTAATTAACTCTTCGTCAGTTTTTAACTTATTGACTGATTTGGTAATTGGTAAGAGCGCAGGTGAATTTAAAAAGGCTTCTGCAATAGTCCTTTTATATTTCTCTACAAAAACTCTAGTTTTATCTTGTAAAAAGGTTGTGAAAGGGAGCGCCAAAAGGATTACCTGGATCTGTTTTAGGGTGGGGGTAAGAGGATCTTGCTTTAAAAGTTCCATAATTAGTTCACGGCGCCTAAGTATTAGTTGTGTCTCAGGCGGCAGTTCTGATGAAAATCTGGAGATTGTTTCCAAATCAGCAGCTTGGGATAAATTTTGTCTCACCCTGGTTGATAAAAGGTTTGAGGTTTGTTCCTGAGTTTGTCTTCCTACCCTGGATACTGAAAGTGAGATATCTATTGCCGGAATTTGACCTTGAGAGCGCAAAGCAGATTTAAAAAGCAAGTGCCCATCAGTCATTGACATAAGATTTGTGGGTATCAATGTGGTGAAATCATTTAAATTAAGCTCAATTACCGGCAAGGCTGTGATTGAACCTCCTCCAAATTGAGGCAGGAAATTGCCGGCCCGCTCCAAAAGATGAGCATGCTGGTAAAAAATATCCCCCGGATAGGATTCTCTTCCCGGAGACTTGTTTCCCAAAAGGGAAATCTCCCGATAAATTTTGGCATGGACACCCAAATCATCCAAGATCAAAAGTACATCACTGCCTTTCTTTTGAAAGTATTCAGCTATGGTAAAAGCAGTCTTTGGGGTTAAAAAAATTAATGGAGCAGGTTCGGATGAGGATGTTGCAACAACAACAGTATAAACTAAGGCTTTATTAGATCTTAATACATCAATTAAATTTCTAACAACAACTGAAGGTTTTCCAACTAAGGCCACCACGCAAATAACTCCGGTATTTTTTTGATTTATAATCACATCAATCAAAAATCCGGTTTTGCCTGAATGAGCATCTCCTAACACCAGCTCTCTTTGACCTTTTCCCAAAGGAATTAAAGTATCAATCAAGGTTATCCCGGTCAGGAACTGGGTTTTTATGAATTGACGGGATTCTATCCCGGGGGCTGTCTGCTCAAGTTCTAAAACTGGATTTTCTTTAGTTTTAGTTAATAATCCTTTACCGTCAATTGGCACTCCCAATGAGTTGACTGCCCGTCCCAGTAAAAAATCCCCAACAGCTACCCCTAAACGTTGCGGGAATCTTTTAAACATCTGTTTTGGTAAGATTTTAGCCTCATCCAGGAGTAATACCTCCACTTCATCTTTGGATATAGAATTAACCCATCCCCTTACACCTTCTGATTCAACCATATCATTTACTCTGATAGTGGGAAGACCATTCAAGTGAATTAAAAAATCCCGGGAAGAGGTAACATATCCAACTTCGTTTTGATTTGAGGTGGCCTGATCGTTATTCATATTATCTTAAGAATTTTTTGAAACTTTCCAAAATATCATCTTTTTTTTCCTGAATCTTTGATCTAAGAGAGTAGTCTCTGTAAATTCCATTCCAACTTAAGGCACATCCTGCAATTAGATTAGGATCAAACTTAATATCTAAAAGTAATAAGGAGCTAAAGTTTTTTCGAACATAATCACCAATTTGTTTACTTGCATCCTCCTGCACTTCAAATGGTAAATACATTGTTAAAGTTTTAAAGTGATTTATTTTAGATTCAATATCATCAAAAATTTCCGCAACATTGTTTTTATTAAATTGCTGATAAAGGATAGGTGGCAGGGTAGAAAGCCAGAGAGAATCTGAGCTACTTAGTTCACCTTGTGGTTGCCCTCCGAACAGATGGGCTGATACGACAGATTTTAAAATCCTTAATCTGTGTTTTAGGCTAGATAGGGTGTACGTGTCTTTTAAAATAAAATTTAGTATGTCGTTCATATTTAAACCACAAATTTTTCAACTTTTGCCTTTTCTAAAGCTTCATAAATAAGTTCCAGCTGATCTTTCAGGGATAGTTTTTTTGCCAGAACTATATTTAGCGTTTGCTCCATCATAGCTATAATATTTTCATCAATTAGTTTAAGCTGTTGATTTTTATATGACTCAACCAAATTTCTAGCAGCTTTAAGCTCCAGTTCAATTGAGGAAATAGTTTTTTGCTCTGTTTGAATTAAAAAATCAGACAGTCTTGATTCCAAATTTCCGAATACTTGATTAATTTTTTGTTCACCTGCCTGTTTACTGGCTATTTCAAATTCGTCGCTTCTTTTTTGTAAATCATACATAAATTGAATGAGTTGAGATTGAGAAGTAGAAATTGTCTGTTGTGATTGATTTATTAAATCTATCAGCTTCTTTTTATACTCTTCCTCCAATTTTGAAGTTTCGTATTTAACATCAGCTACAACTTTTACTCCCTCAAGTTGAGCTTCAGATAAAATATTTTGTGAATTTTGAATAGATTGATGCAGGGTTTCCAATCCTTTTTCTTTATAATCTTCTAAAACTTTTTCACCCTCAGATTGTAATTTCTTTCTTAAAACATATTCGCGAATATAAAGGATCGTGAAAATCACAGAAACTGAAGAAAGTATTAAAACAATAGGGCTATAGAGCAGTTCTAACATAGATTGATAATACGATAGAAACAGATATTTTACAATCTAATAATTAATATCGAAGCCACTATACCTATCACTCCTGTTATAACTAAAAGAACGATGTTTATGGCCATAGAAAATTGAATTGTTGATTTGGCCAATGGATTTCTACCTATAGCCTCGACACTCTTGGCAATTGATCTAGAAAAAGTTAAGAAGCTAAAGGTAAAACTCAAGAGGACTACCAATCCTGCAACAATATATCGAATCACATTTCCAAACTTTTTAGGATCATTTACATTCTCCAAAAATGAAGAACCGATAAATCCAAATAATCTTCCAGCAAACCTAGGATTAGTCAGTTCTGCGTATTCAATCCGGATAGCAATCGGAATAGTACCTAATGCTACTTTACCGTTTGGTCCATCGATTTGCTTGGCTCCTTTGCCATCAAAAGCGCCTAGTGCTATACCTAATACATACCCTGACTCAGAGGCTTTTTGTCCTTTCCCTTGAATCGATGAGGTAGTTACGTAGTCACCATATTTAATCGGACCATTTAGTGTTGTTACATTCACTGTGGCTACTCCGGATCTTACAACAGGCTTCCCTTTAATATCAGTGTTTTGATAAACAAGGATCGGTTGATTTTGAATTACACCAAACATTTTATTATCAAAGCTTTTATTTGCCCGAACTAATCCTTTATCGGTAACAGTAAGAATATCAGCCTCAGCTACATCTTTATCTCCTATTTCATAAATAGAAGTAACCTCCAAACCTGAAGTTTGAGCATGGGCAATTATGAATTCAAAGTTCATAGTCGGTAGTAAAAGAGACAAAAAAGAAGCTAATATAATTTTTAGTAGGACCTTTTTCATATATATTTTATATTTACACTACAATAAATATTAGTAAACGTCAAAGGGCCAAAATACCCGAAACAAAACCCGAAGATCCACAAAAATATCCTTACTTATCCACAATCGCCATACTTAAAGCCTCTTTCAATGTTTTAGCATTATCCGGTGAAATTATATTAGTAAAACCCAATTTTTTAGCCTCAGAGATTCTTTTATCTATTTGACGGACAGATCGCAATTCCCCTAATAATCCAACTTCACCTATTAAAACTGTCTTTTCTTTAATAATTTTATCTTTAAATGATGAGATTATGGCAAGGCATATTCCAAGATCTGCGCCGGGTTCAAACAACTTTAATCCGCCAGTAACATTAACAAATACATCCTGATCAAATAAAGATAAACCTAGCCTTTTCTGTAAAACTGCTACAAGAAGTTGTAACCGGTTATTGTCTATTCCCGAGCCTGTTCTTCTGGGTATGGGCAAATTAGTCCTGGTAACCAAAGCCTGAATTTCTATAAGTAGTGGCCTAAGTCCTGTGAGTATTGCCACCACCGCAGAGCCAGGGGCATTTTCTTTTGTTTCCAAAAACAATTTGGAAGGGTTTTTAACCTCAATCATCCCATTCTCTTCCATCTCAAAAACTCCAACCTCATCTGTTGGGCCAAATCTATTCTTGGTAGCTCTAAGAATCCTAAAAAAGGTTGCACTATCTCCTTCAAGGGATAAAACTACATCCACAATATGCTCCAAGGTCCTGGGTCCAGCCACAGTCCCCTCTTTGGTAACATGACCTACTAAAAATATCGGGATATGCAAAGACTTTGCCATTTTTTGTAATCTATGTGCACATTCCCTAACCTGACCTACAGATCCGGCAACAGATTCTAAATCTTGGGTTTCAAGAGTTTGGATAGAGTCCACGATCACAAGGCTGGGCTTTACACGGATAATAGTATCAATTATTAGATCTACATCTGTTTCGTTTAAAACAGCCAGATTTGCCTTTGGTGTAATTCTATCTACTCTGATTTTTATTTGCCGGGCAGATTCTTCTCCGGCAATATATAAAACATTAGATATCTGATTTATATTGAGGGCCAATTGAGTCAAAAGTGTTGACTTTCCAACTCCCGGATCCCCTGATACCAAAACAATAGAACCTGTTACTATTCCTCCTCCTAATACCCTATCGAATTCATTAAAACCACTACTTAATCTCTTATAATCCTCCTTTTTTATATCTTTTATATTGATTACTTTTGATACTGATTCACCTTTTTGTCTAATATTTAACGAGTTCCGAATAACAGGGCTTTCAATTTGCTCTACAAAAGAATTCCATGAGTCACATTGAGGACATTTGCCCAAAAAAGTAGGAGAGTGATAATTACATTGCTGGCAAATATATACTGAATGTGATTTTCCCATAAACTTGATTAATCACTTGTAAATAAGACCTTCAGTAGATGTTACAAATGGAGCTAAGTTAACTCTTCTTCTATTGCTATCCACATTATCCACCAAAAGAGTTAAGCTCTTACCAACCTCATATTTGGTATCAAGACCCATTTTTGAAACCGGAAGAAAACCTTCTATCCCATCTTTAAGCTTAATATTTACACCAGTTTCCGTTACAGCGCTTACCTCTCCTTTAACTACCTCATCAGGCGGAAAATCCTTTGCAATTTTTAAGAATGGATCTTCTTGCAACTGTTTTATTGACAAATTCAACCTGCCTAAATCCTCATCAATTCCTAATACTTTCACTTTCAATTCCTGTCCTATTTTAAATGTTTTTGATAAATCTTCCTGTCTTTCCCACGATACATCGGAAATAAATACCAATCCTTCTACTCCGGCTATATCTATCACCAATCCAAAAGGCAATATTCCAACGATCTTTCCTTCAACCTCTTTTCCGGTTTCAAATTCTTTAAGCCTGCCTTTGATCTCCTCTGATACTTGTCCTCTTTGAGAAAATATTAACTTATTGTTTGACCTGTCAACCTCTAATACGGTAACTGTTAGATTTTGACCTATTAATTCTTCCATTCCTTTACCGGATTTACTAATCATTTCAAATCCAACCTGAGAATTTGGCAAAAAACCTCTAATACCATCAACTTCAACAATTAATCCACCTTTGTTAACCTCCAGTACTTTCCCCTGTAGTTTACTTCTTTGATTCTGGGCTTGAATAAATCTATCCCAATTTATCCCCTTACCTTTAAAAGGTTGGGTGTTGGTTCTAGGGAAGTAAGATGTTGATAAAACCACCTGGCCGGATTCGTTTTCCAGTGTTACAACAAATGCTTTAATTTTATCCCCTAATTTAGGCTGTAATTGAGAAATTTCACGTTTTAAAATAATACCTTCGGATTTTGTGCCTAAATTTAGGGTAACTTCTTTATCTGAAATTGCTACGATTTCGCCTTCAACTTCCTGGCCCCTTGAAAGAGATATTATTTTTTGTTTCTGAGAAGCTAAAAGCTCCTCCATTGTTATTGCCATTCATTTTCACCGTGCTTTCGTTTTAATCCCGGCAGCGAGGTATTTTCACATATCCTTGCGAATAAATTATCGTCCCTGCTGAGGCGTTTGACTACTGAGTTCGGGATGGGATCAGGTCGGACCACCTCGCAAAACCACCGAGGCTTTTAGTATACCATTTGCACCCTAAAATGTGAATACGGATTTAAAGAAGGCCAGATACGTTCATATAAATATGGACATACCAAGTCAAAAAATCTCAACGATGACCATTAGTATTGGTAGGCTAAACACCTTACGATGCTTACACCGCCAACCTATCAACCAGGTAGTCTTCCTGGGGTCTTGCAATCCCTTACGGGATTGGTTTTCAAGATTCCTCATCTTGGGGTCTGCTTCGTGCTTAGATGCTTTCAGCACTTATCAAATAACAACGTAGCTACCCTGCGCTGCCCTTGTAAGGACAACAGGCACACTAGGGGTTGTCTCATCTCGGTCCTCTCGTCATTTAGTTTGCCTCGGTTTCCCGAGGAATCAGACTATATCTTCTCCGCCGTCTTTACGCTGCGGAGTTGGCATGTAATATGAGTTTAAATCCAGATTATCTGGTACCTCATATATCAGTCGTTACGGGGACATCTACTAAAGCATTTCTCTGTGAGGAAAAATAATTATATTCCCTCATCTTTTGAATCCAAATTGCCGTTTCCTCTTTAGAAACTAACTTTTGCTGCAACTTTGGAATAAAATCTAACATTAACCTTACTTGTTTCCTTTTAAATCTAAGGTAAGGCTGAAGTTTTGATAAAATTTCAAAAACTTTTTGAAATCCTTCAATACGAAGCTCACAGATGTGGTCGTTTCTTGTATAAACATAGCCACAGCTTAAAACTTCTTTTATCCATTCAATCTCCTTTAGATGTTTACTATCTTGATAAAAACATATGACTGTCTTTACCCTAAAAACATCTTTACCTGATTTTCGACGATGAAGTTGAAGCATTATGCTTCCATCACCGTCCAAGAAACCTGCAATGTATGCTAGGTTTTCAGAATTTACTTTAGAGAGTCTTCCCACGGTATTACCCATTGACTTTTTTGTTATGAATTTAGTATAGAACCGAACTAAACCCAAAGTCAAGAGGGCTTCACCGTTATTAGCCAACTTGTCATCCTATATTTCTATAAGAAGTAGCAATTGCTCACTAGAGATAACTCCCCTCAAGAATCAAAACGCCCATACTGGATAGAGTCCGACCTGTCTTACGACGGTCTGAACCCAGCTCACGTACCGCTTTAACTGGCGAACAGCCAGACCCTTCCCACCTACTTCAGCAGGAGGATGCGATGCACATTATCACGTATTACTACATGTGTAGACTATATCTTTTCCGACGACTTCACGTTTCGGAAATGGCATGTAATGGAAGTTTAAATCTGGATTATCCAGTACCTTCCATATGAGTCGTTACGGGGTCAAAGGAGTTTGTAGCTAAAATTTGAAAGAATATATGGTCTTACTAAATCACAAAATCGTTTTGCAGATTTTACAGGGAAATAAATCCGCGCATTTTTGCCTGCAAAATGAATTTTAGTTTCAAAACCATACAATTTTTGCAAAATTTCCTGCAAAAATTTTTGTTCTTCCAAGCTAAAACCGCTGGTACAGAGATATAAAGAGTCACAATCACTCCTTTTAAATCCATCATCCATATACCAAACAGCTAAACTTAGCTTACTTTTAAGCAAAACCGTCAAATTTTTAGGTAAGGTTTTCTTTCCAGCTATATAGAACATCCTAAAATATTCTCCAAGTACAGCCGTACTTATAGTAGAAAATAAATAATGATAATAAATTTTACCATTTCTACTGTCTACCCTGTCTAATTGGCGAGGTTTCTGATTACAAAAACCTTCAAACTGAAAATATAACCAATCTACATATTCTTTCTGTTTTAAAGAATGGTCAATTTTTAGTCTTGGATTTTTATGTTGTAATTCCAAAAGACCATCGCCAAGTAATAATCCTACCAGAATTTCTTTCTGAGTTTTACTTAAAATTCCTTGACTTCCCACGGTATTGTCTTTTGACATCTTAATTCAGATTAACCCGAATCAAAGCCGAATGTCAATAGAGTTCACCGTTATTAGCCAAAAATTTACTCTGATGGTTTCCCACCAGAAGGCCCAAACCTATCAAAGGTTAAGCCGACATCGCTGTCGAATTTTTCTGTAATTTCTTACAGGATCAGACTATACCTTCACCCGCCCTCTCTCTTCGCTTGAGAGGCGGGGCTAGCCTTTAATTTCAGTTTAAATCCAGATTATCTGGTACCTGAAATATAAACAAGTTTTCGAAATCAAAATTTCTCAAACAAGTTTCGTAGCTAATGGCTACTGAGTCGTTACGGGCCCCGCCTTTGGCAGGGTTCCCTCGGTATTACCTTTCCATTGCTGGCGAAGGCTTCACCGATTTTAGCTAGTAATTTTTACAAAAAGACATATATTTAATGTATAACAGCGCTACAGAATTACTTCTGCCACACCCCGATGTGTTGAGGTGCCGAACCTTGCCGTCCTTGTGGACTGTAGGGCAAGACTAGCCTGTTATCCCCGGGGTAACTTTTATCCGTTAAGCCCTGACGCTCCCACAAGCTATCAGGGGATCACTAAGACCTACTTTCGTATCTGCTCGAGTTGTTTCTCTTGCAGTTAAGCACACTTTATACCTTTACGCTTGATGCGCGATTTCCTTACGCGCTAAGTGTACCTTAGTACCCCTCCGTTACTCTTTTGGAGGGAACCGCCCCAGTTAAACTGCCCGCCAGACCTGGTCCCAAGCCCTGTTTTTTTAAGGGTGATGGTGAGAGCTAAATTTGAAAAAGAGAGGTGTTTCATTGTCGCCTAAGCTACCTCCTACGCTACACAATTCCAAATTTAGTTCAGGGTCAAGCTACAGTAAAGCTCCACGGGGTCTTTTTGTCCAAGTATGGGAAGGCCGCATCTTCACAGCCATTGCAATTTCGCCGGGTCTATCCTCAAGACAGTCGCTAAGTCGTTCAACCTTTCGTGCGGGTCTGAACTCCATTTTTTTTCTACTATTACTAGTAGGATCAGACTATATCTTCATCTTAAGCGTGCTTAGGATGTATTCTTTCTTATATCTTCTTGCTCCAAAACCATTCATTCCAAATGCTAAATCTAAAATTTTTATAAATCCATCTTTTGTAAGATGCTGATTTTTAGAAAGTAAGGTGCAGATTGCCACAAACTTTTCAAAATCTTTTTTCTTACTAGAAATTAATGGATATTTTCTAAAATGAGGAATAACGACTTCTAATAAAGGTTTCAGGCTGCGAATTTCAAACTTCACAGTATTGTCTCCTCTATTAGGTCGCAAACTTCCACACTTAAAATATTCTAGAAATAGATTCAAAACTTCAGGCCTTGAAGTGTTTTGTCCAACGGAAAAGCTAGGTCTTACTTCCCATCCCAAAGTCATTCGACTTCGAGGTGAAAAATAGACACAAAAACTGCCTTCTCCATCAGCAAAACCAGAAAGATACGATCCTAAATTATTCACTTAAGCGTCGGCATATAATTTCAGTTTAATTCCAGATTATCTGGTACCTGAAATATAAGTCGTTACGGGGTCAGTTATGACTTCCCTCGGTATTATCCTCCTAATTCTACATTACCCGAAGGTAAGACGAATTGTCAAGGACTTCACCGATATTAGCCGAATTGTTTTCCAAAATCACTCTTGGAACTGGCGAATTCATTCACCAGACAAGGAACTTCGCTCAATTATGTTAGCTGCATATCGCTATGCAGTTCGGACTATATCTTACACAATTAAAACTTAAATTAATCATGTTCTGACGTATAGTCTCTGAGGATTTTCAATATGATTGATATCGTACACTTGACTTATACTTATCAAGTATACGTTGTTTCCTCTGACAATTAAAATATAAACCTGCTTCAACAAAACTTCTAAGATTAATATTAATTTGAAAACAGTCTTTCTCGTTCTCGCTTCTATATTTCTTTTTCAAAGTCTTTTTACCGACTTTTACTTCTAGAAATTGAAGAAGCATGATAAACGGGTCTAACCATTCTCCAGAATTAATAAATCCTAAAGAAAATTTTTGATTACCTAATCGTGTTTTTCCAGTACTAATGTAACCATCAGTATCCATTAAACCAGCTACAAATTCAGCAATTATTCCAATCTTAGAATTTATAATGGTTTGTGGAATCTTAGTTTTATTAGCTGTCTCATATTTTAACATGGTAAACAGCCATTTATTCCAAGATCTAAATCTATAAAGATTAGTTTTATTTGGTTTTAAATAGGTTAAAGGATAATTTTTATTTAAAGATAAATTAATTATATTTTTTGTTCTTTCGATTACATCCCTGTCCTCAGAAACGATCGAAAAACAATGATGATAAGTAAATTTACTACAACTTCCGTCTCCTAAATAAACACCAAATAAATAAGCAAGGCTTCTTTCGTCAAAGGAACCATTATATTGAATCTTTCCTGCATGGTTGTCTGCACCTAAAGCATTTTCAGTTATTAAACTAGACATTAATTTCAGATTACCCGAAATAAACCCTAATGTCAATAACTAGCTTAGGATACTCAGATATTCCAGCAAATAGTCAGATTATAAAAACACACCACCATCTAAGGCTTTGAAATTCCCAAAACCATAGAACAGTTATAGTTACTGCTGCCGTTCACCAGATCTTAGGCCCCAGGCTCATCCAACCTTGCGGAAGGAGTCACTTGAGACAGTAAATTACTGGCACTGGGCAGGTGTCAGCCCCTATACATCATCTTTCGATTTAGCAGGGACCTGTGTTTTTGTTAAACAGTCGCTCAGCGTCTTTTGTTGTAACCCCGATTTTCATCGGGGCAGGACATCTCCAATAAGTTACGTCCAGCTTTCGTTGCCGAGTTCCTTAAGGATAGTTCTCCCGATCGCCTTTGTATACTCAACTCGCCCACCTGTGTCGGTTTTGGTACGGTTAAAATTATTCTCTTCCACGAGTCTTTTCCTGGAAACAGAAAAATGTCGACTTTAAAAGATCACAACTCGAATTTGTGCTCCGATAGATTACTCTATCGGAGTAGTCCATCTTACGATAGACTGGGAACGGATTTACCAATCCCCACTTTCTTGATTGCTTCTACCCTGCAATGCAGGACTCGATTTTTCCCACTTCGTCCACTCTTGAAAGCTCCTTTTTGTAAATAAATTTACAAAAACGACTTGTCAGAATAACCTCAATACAGGAATTTTGACCTGTAATCCATCGGCTACGCCATTTGGCCTGACCTTAG
>Ga0209515_10005484_pt1 | contig 16379 bp, 13 predicted proteins | sample Subgroupgradi54m_FD_187454 | JGI IMG/M metagenome (GOLD analysis project Ga0209515, IMG submission 187454) | Subsurface groundwater microbial communities from S. Glens Falls, New York, USA - GMW60B uncontaminated upgradient, 5.4 m (SPAdes)... ...
GGAGCCCCTTGCGCTGCCCGATCGTGTAGTTGGCGAGGCCGCCGTGGCGGCCGATCGCCGCCCCGCTCGCCGCGTCGACGATGGCCCCGGGCCGGAACATGCCGGGGTCGCGCCGCTTCAGAAAGCCGCGGTAGTCGTCGTCGGGCACGAAGCAGATCTCCTGGCTCTCGGGCTTCTCCGCGGTCATGAGGCCGAGCTTCCGCGCCTTCTCCCGGACCTCCGCCTTCGTCATGGCGCCGACCGGGAAGCGGGCCTGGGCGAGCTGGGACTGGGTGAGCGGCCAGAGGAAGTCCGACTGGTCTTTGGCGGGATCCACGCCGCGCCACAGGAGATACCGGCCGCCCGCGCCGTCGCGGGCGACCCGAGCGTAGTGGCCGGTGGCGACGGCGACGGCGTCCCAGGCGCGGGCCCGCACGAGCAGCGAGCCGAACTTCACGTCGCGATTGCACGCGACGCAGGGGACGGGCGTCCGACCGACACGATACTCGCGCGCGAAGCCCTCGATCACCGTCCGGTCGAACTCCCGCTCGGTGTTGAGCACGTAGTACGGGATGCCGAGCGCGCGCGCGACCTCGCGGGCGTCGGCCACCGTCTCGGGCGAGCAGCAACTGCCGAAACGCTTCGCGGGCTCGTCGGGCTCCGTCCACGGCCATACGCGCAGGGTGACGCCGACGAGGTCGTAGCCCTGCTCCACGAGGAGCGCGGCCGCGACCGAGGAGTCCACCCCGCCGCTCATGCCCACGACGATCCGCTCCGCCATCGCTCTCAGTGTCTCGCGCCGAGCAATGCGCTGAGGCGCTCCAGCTCGTCCGGGGTCGCGTACGACACTTCGATCCGCCCGCGCCGCTCGTTGCCCGTGACGCGCACCCGGGTCATCAGCACGCGCTGCAGCGATTCCTCGAGCGCCATCAGCTCGGGCGAGCGCCGGCGCGGCGCCTTCGGCGCGCCGCGACGCTTGCGCGCGGCGTCCTCGGCCGCGCGCGCGGAGTCCTCCGTCGCGCGCACCGACCACGAGTGCGCGAGGATCTCGTCGCGGAGCTTCGTCTGGTCGGCCTCGCTGCTCAGCGACAGCAGCGCGCGGGCGTGGCCCATGGTCAGCCGCCCGGCGCGGAGGTCGTCCCGGATGGGTGCCGGCAGCCGCAGCAGCCGCAGGCAGTTGGCGATCGAGCTGCGGTCCCGGGGCACTCGCTGCGCCAGCTCTTCCTGGGTCCAGCCGAACTGGGCTAGCAGCTTCTGGTACGCCTCGGCTTCCTCGATCGGATTCAGGTCCTCGCGGAGGAGGTTCTCGACGAGCGCCAGCTCGAGGCTCTCGGCGTCGGTGACCTCGCGCACGATCGCGGGAATCCGCTCGAGCCCGGCCTGCCGCGCGGCCCGCCAGCGCCGCTCTCCGGCGACGAGCTGGAACCCGGCGCCTTGACGCCGCACGATCACGGGCTGGATGATCCCCGAGGACTTGATCGAGGCCGCCAGATCGGATAAGGCACTGGAATCAAAGGCTTTTCTGGGCTGATTGGGATTGACTTCGACCCGGTCGACCGGGACCTCGATCAGGGTGTCCGCTTCGCTCGGAGTCGCCGACAACAACGCGCCGAGGCCTCGGCCAAGTCCGCGCTTATTCGTCACGCTGGAGCACCTCCCGAGTCAACTCGAGGTAGGCAAGGGAGCCACTGGACCGAAGATCGTACAGCATCACCGGCTTTCCATGACTGGGCGCTTCGCTGAGCCTGACGTTTCTCGGGATGAGGGTCTCGAAGATCTCGTCCGGCATGTGCTTCTGGACCTCCGCCCTGATCTGCGATGCCAGGCTGGTGCGCCCGTCGAACATCGTGAGTACGATCCCCGCGATCCGGAGGCGCGCGTTGAGCCGCTCGCGTACCAGCCGCACGGTCTTGAGGAGGTGTGTCAGGCCCTCGAGCGCGTAGAACTCGCACTGGAGCGGAACGAGCACGATGTCGGCGGCGACGAGCGCGTTGATCGTGAGGAGCCCGAGGGACGGCGGGCAATCGATGATGACGAAGTCGTGCGCTTCGACGACCGGCTCGAGCCCAGCCTTGAGGCGATACTCCCGCTTGTCGAGCCCGACCAGCTCGATCTCGGCGCCGACCAGGTCGATGTCCGAGGGAAGCAGCCGCAACGACGTGAGATCGGTATCCTTGATTGCTTTCTCCGCCGGTTCCTGGCCGAGGAGAACGTGGTAGACCGTGGGGTAGAGGTTCGCCTTCGGGATGCCAAGCCCCGTCGTCGCGTTTCCCTGCGGGTCGAGGTCCACGAGCAACGTCGAGCGCTCGGCGAGGGCCAGGCCAGCGGCGAGATTCACGGCCGTTGTCGTCTTGCCCACGCCGCCCTTCTGGTTGACGACGGCGTAAGTCCTAGCGATCTCGCGGTCCTTCCGTCACTCCCGAGAGCTTACTCCAGGTGCCAGTCCACAGGCCCAGTCTGATTCCGCGATGATGACCGGTTCCACGTAGCACATCGCTCTACCGGTGTTTAGTTGTGTTCCACGTAGCACACCGCTTCTATCCTCTGGACAGGGCAAAGAGACGGCTCTTCCCCGGGGCCAGCTCGACTTCCACCCACTCGACCTTGGCAACCCGCCTGGGCGACGGCGGGCCAGAGCCCACGATGATTCCGCCGGGCGCGACCAGGCGCCGCGCGAGCGGAAACATCGAGGACAGCTCACCCGCACAGCGAAACACCACGGCGTCGAAGCCGGCGTCGCTCGTCCCGACGAGGGCCTCCGCCCGAGCGTTCAGAACGCGCACTCCTTCGAGACCGATCTCCCTGACCGCGCTCTGCAGGAACGACGCGCGGCGTCGCCTCGACTCGACGAGCGTGAGCGTTATGCACGGCCGCGCGATCTTGATCGGGATCCCGGGAACCCCTGCCCCCGATCCCACGTCCAGCACCGAGCGGACTTTCTCCGGGAGAACTTTCAAGAAGAGCAGGCTGTCGAGAAAGAGGTGCTCGATGATCCAGGCCGGATCGGCGGATCCGACGAGCCGGGACACCTTCTGCCACTTGCCGAGAATCTGGAGGTACCGGCCGAACGCTTCGATTTGTTCGGTGGTCAACTCACGCCCGAGGATTCGAGTGGCACCGTCCCTCAGCGCCGCGAGCGCGTCGATCACGTCCCGGGCCCCGGAGGATATTTCGAGAATGTTTTCACGGGTCTACACCCGCAGCTTGACGCCGGATTGGCGAGTGGTCGCCGGGCCGCAGCGCGGCGAAGTCGTCGCCTCCGGGTCACCCCATCAGGCGCGTGCGGTGTTCTTGGCCTCGCGCCCGGAGACGCGCGCCGGCGCTCGGTTCATCAGGTACTGCTGGCCGATCTGGAGCGCGTTCGAGACCGTCCAGTACAGCACCAGCCCCGCCGGCAGGTTGAGGAACATGAACGTGAAGACGAACGGCATCACGAGCATCATCTTGGCCTGGCGCGGGTCGCCCATCGTCGGCGTCATCTTCTGCTGCACGAACATCGTGATGCCCATCAGGATCGGCAGGATGTAGGTCGGGTCGTGCCCGGCGAGATCGCAGATCCACAGGTCCACGCCGAAGGCGCGTCCGAGGCAGACGAACGGCGCGTTCTGGAGCTCCACCGAGACCGAGAGGGCGATGTAAAGCGCGTAGAAGATCGGGATCTGGATCACCATCGGCAGGCATCCGCCGAGAGGATTCACTCCCTCCTTGCGGTACAGCTCCATCATCTCGCGCTGCGCCCGCTGCGGGTCGTTCTTGAACTTCGCCCGGAGAGCGTTGGCCTGAGGCTGGATCGCCTGCATCTTCTTCATCGAGGCCATGCTCTTCACCGTCAGCGGGAAGAAGAGCACCTTCGTCACCACGGTGAGCAGGACGATCGCCACGCCGTAGTTGCCGATGAAGCGATAGAAAAAATGCATGACGAGCAACACGGGAACGCCGAGCCATTCCATCGGCAGCCCGCCGTAGCGGCGCGGGACCGGGAATCCGCCGAAGTCGATCGCGCCCTCGAGCCCGTGCGCCTTCAGCCGCGCGTACTCTTTCGGCCCCGCGTACACCTGTACGCGGCCTTCCCACGCTTGCCCTGGCGCGAGCGTCACCGCCTCGCGCAGCGCGGCTTCCACCTTGCCCTCGCCCGTCTTGCCGACCGCCAGCTTCAGTCCCGGGCTCCTGGGCACGAGCGCCGAGAGGTAGTAGAGGCTGTCGAGGCCGGCCCACTCGCCCGGGGCCGTCTCCAGAGACGCGGCCTTCGAGATGAGCTCACGGTGTGTGCTCCCCTCGGCGTGCCAGACAAGCTCCGTCGGCCACACGACCTTGCCGTTCCCCGGCTTGATCGGCGCCGCCCACGGCAGAGCGACCTCCACGGTCTGCGCCGTGGCGCGCGAGTTCTCGAGGCGCAGCGTCACGTCCACGGTGTAGTCATCGGCCCTGAACCGCGCCGTCTGCTTCACGCGGATCCCGTACGGATCCTCGCCGGTCATCACGAGCTCGCCCTCCGGCTTCCGTGCATCGAGCCGGACCACCTCCTGGCTGAGGTTCAGAAACACGACCTCGCTTCCGGCCCCCGGCCGTCCCAGGACGAGTCCCCGTGGCCCGAGCTCACCGGCCTCGACCAGTGACTTCTCGCCCCGGTAGTGAAGCGTCCACTCCGTCAGCCGGCCGCCATCGCTACTGACCACGGCGCGGTAGAGCGGCGTCTCGACGGTCGCCGTGCGCTCGGACGGGCGGGGCAGTGCCTTCGCGACGGGCAACGGCGCCGGCCGGGCCGGCGCCGGCCCGGCGGGCGGCATCGTCCTCGTCTCCGGCGGCGGGGCCGCCTTCTCCGACGGTGGCGTCGTCAGGAAGAACATCTGGTAGACGATCAGGAGCGCCGCCATCAGGACGGCGGCCAGAATTGCGCGCTTTTCCATTCCTTCTCAGGCCTTCCCGCGCTCGTGGGCCGGCGGGGGCGGATCGAATCCTCCCGGGTGAAGCGGATGGCACCGGAGCAGCCGCTTCACGGCCAGCCAGCCGCCGCGCGCCAGTCCACGAGCCGTCAGCGCCTGCCGGGCGTATTCCGAGCAACTGGGAACGAACCGACACGCGCGCGGCAGGAGCGGCGAGATAGCGAGCTGGTAGGCTCCGATCGCCAGAATCGCGGCCCGCGCCAGGATCCTCACGCCGAGCGCCCCGCTCGCGTCCGCTCGGCGATCGCGTCGAGCGCGCTCCGCAGGTCCTGAACCAGCTTCTCGAAGGGCTCCGTCAACGCCGCCCGTCGCGCCACGACCACGACGTCCGCCCCCGCGGTCTCCACCCCGCCTCGAGCCGCCCGGTAGGCCTCGCGCAGCCGCCGCCGGACCCGGTTTCGCTGGACGGCGCCCCGCATCTGCCGGCTGACGGCAAAACCCACTCGCCGAGTCCGGCCGCCATTCTTCCACAGCACCACGACCGACGGCCGCTCGACGCGCGCCCCGTGCTTGAATACGGCCTGGAAGTCACTCCTGCTGGTCAGGCGCTCGCGGCGGGGGAATCGGCCAGCCCCGCGGGCACTCACTGCTAGACGGTGAGGCGCTTGCGCCCCTTCGCCCGCCGCCGCTTCAGCACCTTCCGACCTCCCGGCGTCTTCATCCGCTCGCGGAAGCCGTGGGTCTTCTTCCGTCGGCGCGTGTTCGGCTGGAATGTCCGCTTCATGAATCGCTGGTCTCCCTTTCAGTCGTATAGCCGTAGAAGTCTATTCGCCGCCGAAACACAAGTCAACCAGTTCGGAGCCTTCCAAGCCTCTTGCCTCATCGTTTCAGCGTGTGCTAACTTGGCCTCCCTGATTTGGTTTACCTATCTGGTCCGGCTCGGCCCAGCGAGGTATTCGGTATCCCGATGCTCGGATGTCCGGAACTATGTCCCTGTCCCAGCAAGGCGTTTCTCGTTATCCACATCTGTGGATAACGATGTGCGTAAGTGAGGGCTCTTCACGTGCTTGATATGCTCTGGCAGCGCCTGCTCACCTGCCTCGAGACCAAGTTGCCGGCCGCCGTCATGGATTCCTGGGTTCGTCCGAGCCGTCTCCTCGCGGTCGAAGGTGACCTCCTGAAGATCGGCGCGCCCAACAAGTTCTCGCGCGACTGGCTGGCCCAGCACCATCTCGACGCCCTCACCGCCGCCGCCCGCGAATGCCTCGGCGGCCGGCCGCGGGTGTCGGTCGTCATCGACGAGGCGGCCTCCGCCGACGTGGCGCCGGACGCGCCGCCCGTGGCGCTCGCCGTTCGGCCCACGGCGCCCGAGTCGTCGCTGAGCCACCTCAATCCGCGCTACACGTTCGACACGTTCGTCGTCGGCTCCTCCAACCAGTTCGCCCAGGCCGCCTGCCAGGCGGTGGGCGAGCTGCCCTCGCGCGCCTACAATCCGCTCTTCATCTACGGCGGTGTCGGCCTGGGCAAGACGCATCTCCTCCACGCGGTCGGCCACCAGATCCTCCGCCTCTTCCCGCAGATGACCGTGCTCTACCTCTCCTCCGAGCGGTTCACCAACGACCTCATCAACGCGATCCGTTACGACCGCACGGCCGAGTTCCGGGCGAAGTACCGAACGATCGATCTCCTCCTGATCGACGACATCCAGTTCATCTCCGGCAAGGAGCGGACCCAGGAGGAGTTCTTCCACACCTTCAACGACCTCTACGAGTCGCGCAAGCAGATCGTGGTCTCCAGCGACTGCTCGCCGAAGGAGATCCCCGAGATCGAGGAGCGGCTGCGCTCGCGCTTCGAGTGGGGGCTGATCGCGGACATCCAGCCCCCGGACTTCGAGACCCGCGTCGCGATTCTCAAGAAGAAGGCCGGCCTCGAACGCGTGCGCCTGGCCGACGACGTCGCCTACCTCATCGCCAGCCGCGTCAAGTCCAACATCCGCGAGCTCGAGGGCTCCCTCACCCGCATGATCGCCTTCTGCGCGCTGACCGGCCGCGAGATGAGCGTCGACCTCGCCCAGGAGGTGCTCTCCGACCTCTGGGGCGACGAGGAGAAGGTCATCACCATCGAGCACATCCAGCGCAGCGTGGCCGAGTTCTTCGGCGTCAAGTTCTCCGACTTCAAGGCCAAGAACCGCACCCGCGCCGTGGCGTTCCCGCGCCAGATCGCCATGTATCTGGCCCGCCAGCTCACCCACGCCTCGCTGGCCGAGGTGGGCCGCGCGTTCGGCGGGAAGGACCACACCACCGTCCTGCACGCGTGCGGCAAGATCCAGACGCTCCTCCAGGAAGATCCCAAGCTGCGCAAGACCGTCGACGGCCTCATCCAGGGGATCACCCTGTGATCCACACGTCCCCCGGCATCCTCCACCGTCCTCTCAACAGTGGCGCGCCGCCGCTTCGCTTGCTCTTTCGGCGCCTTGGCCCGGATTCACACCATTCACGGGCACGACGCTTACTTCTCCTCCTAATTGGTCTTGTTTTCCCAACAACTATTGGAGAACCTCATGGAAGTCCAGCTCGACCGTGACTCGTTCCTTCGCGGGCTCCAGATGGTCCAGAACATCGTCGAGCCGCGCCAGGCGCTTCCGATCCTCGCCAACGTCCTGATCCAGGCCGGAGACGACGCGATTCGCGTCACGGCGACGGATCTCGAGGTCGGCGCCACCGTCTCCGTGCCGGCGAAGATCGCCTCGCCCGGGGCGATCACGCTCTCGGCCCGGAAGCTCGGCGAGATCATCAAGGAGCTGCCGGCGGCCGCCCTCTCGATCAAGGTCCAGGAGAACTCCTGGGTGTCGCTCCGGTGCGGGGGGGCGTCCTACAAGCTGGTCGGCCTGTCGCCCGACGACTTCCCGTCGGTGACGCCGGGCGAGCCGAATGCCTGGGTCACGCTCGACTCGAGCATGCTCAAGGAGATGCTCGACCAGACGAGCTTCGCGATCTCGCACGACGAGGGGCGGTATGCCCTCAACGGCATCCTCTTCTCGATCCAGGGGAAGGAGATCCGCCTGGTGGCGACCGACGGTCATCGGCTGGCGCTGACCGTGCGAGCGCTTCGCGAGGCCATGCCGGCGGCGGCCGGGATCGTGCCGAGCAAGGGCGTCCAGGAGATCGCGCGAGTCCTGGGAGGGAGCGAGGAGGTCGAGATCGCGCTGGTCGAGAACCAGTTCGTGCTGCGGATGCCCAACTTCGTGATGCTGGCGCGGCTGATCGAGGGCCAGTTCCCCAACTACGAGCAGGTGCTGCCAAAGTCTCACCCCCGACGGGTGACGATGCCGCGGGGCGCCCTGACGGCGGCGCTCCGGCGCGTCTCGGTGATGTCGGAGGAGCGCACCAAGCCCGTCAAGCTCGTCCTCACGCCCGGCACCCTCAAGCTCATGGCCTACCATCCCGAGCTCGGCGAGGCCGAGGAGACGATCGAGGTGAGCTATGCCGGCGAAGAGCTCACCATCGGCTTCAACTCCCGGTATCTGCTGGAGGCTCTCGCCCCCCTCGGGGCCGACCAGATCGTGCTCGAGCTGAACGACGGAATGAGCCCCGGAGTCCTCAAAAGCTTCGAGGAGGAAGGAACCCTCTGTGTTATAATGCCTATGCGTATTTAGCGATGGTTTCAGCTCTGAAAACCGGGAGCCCCACAGGGTGCAGATTCGATGGATACAGTTACTCGAATTCCGTAATTACCGCACCCTCTCCTACAGTCCCGCGCCCAAGCTGAACATCCTGAGCGGTCGTAACGCCCAGGGGAAAACGAACCTTCTGGAAGGGCTCGCCGTCCTCGTCACCGGTCGATCATTCCGCACGACTCGGCTCGCCGACCTGCCGCGCTGGGGGGCCGAGACCGCTCTGGTCACGGGAGAGATCGGCCGCGGGGAGGGGACGCGGACGCTCCGGCGGGCCTTCCGCCAGATCGAGACCGGAGCCTGGCAGCCCTCGGGCGAGCGGTGCGAATGGGCACGGGTGATCGCGTTCGACTGGCAGGATCTGGCCATCCTGAACGGCGCCCCGGCCGCGCGCCGGAACTTCCTCGACGGCTTCGCCGGACGGCTCTACGCGAGCCACATCCCGGGGCTGCTCCGCTACCGAAAGATCCTCGCCCGCCGCGCGGTGCTGCTGCAGACCGGGCAGGCCGACCGGCTGGCTCCGTGGGACGAGCAGCTCGCGGTGGTGGGCGTCGAGCTCCTGGCGCGGCGGCGGGCGGCCGCGGCGGCGCTCCAGACGGAGCTGGCGCGCGTGTTCCCGGCGCTGGCGGGCGAGGCGGAGAAGGTCGAGATCCGGTACCGGGCCTCGCTCGACGTGACGGAGCCGGCGGCGTTCGTGGCCGCGCTCGAGCGACACCGGCGGGCCGAGCTGCGCCGGGGGCAGACGCTGGTCGGCCCGCACCGGGACGACCTGCTCATCGAGCTGGACGGCGTGGACGCCCGCGTCTTCGGCTCGCGCGGCCAGCAGCGGCTGCTGGCGCTCGCGCTGCGGCTGGCGGAGGTGCTGCCGGTCGCGGAGGCGGCGGGGACGCCGCCCGTCCTGCTGCTCGACGACGCGCTGTCCGAGCTCGATCCCCAGGTGCAGAAAAACGTGCTGCGCGAGATCCAGACCACCGAGCAGGTGTTCCTCACGACCGCGGAGCCCGAGGTCCCGGCGAGCGATGCCGCGCGCTGGGAAGTGAAGGAGGGAGGACTGGTCGCCGCATGACCGAGACCTATACCGCCAGCGACATCAAGGTGCTCGAGGGCCTGGAGGCCGTCCGCAAGCGCCCCGCGATGTACATCGGGGACACCGGAGCCTATGGGCTGCACCACCTGGTGTACGAGCTCGTCGACAACTCCGTCGACGAGGCCCTGGCTGGGCACTGCGACAACATCCGGGTGGTGCTGCACTCGGACGGCTCGTGCTCCGTCGGCGACAACGGCCGCGGCATTCCCGTCGACCTCCACAAAGAGAGCGGGCGGTCCGCGGCCGAGGTGGTGCTCACGGTCCTCCACGCGGGCGGGAAGTTCGAGCACTTGGCCTACAAGGTGTCGGGCGGGCTCCACGGCGTCGGCGTCTCGGTCGTCAACGCGCTCGCCGAGTGGCTCGACCTCGAGATCCGCCGCAACGGCCGGGTCTGGACGCAGCGCTACGAGTACGGCGTGCCCCAGGCCGAGCTGACCCCGGGCGAGAAGAGCGCCAAGCACGGGACCATCATCCGGTTCAAGCCCGACGCCAAGATCTTCGAGGAGACCATCTTCTCCTTCGACACGCTCTCGAACCGGCTGCGCGAGATGGCCTTCCTCAACCGCGGCCTCAAGATCACCATCGAGGATGAGCGCGGCGACCGCAAGAACGTCTTCCACTACACCGGCGGGATCATCGAGTTCGTCAAGCACATCAACCAGAACAAGACGCCGATCCACCCCAAGGTGCTCTTCTTCGAGGCCGCCAAGGGCGACACCCAGATCGAGGTGGCCGTGCAGTACAACGACGGCTACCAGGAGAACATCTTCTGCTTCGCCAACAACATCAACACGCGCGAGGGCGGCACCCACCTCACGGGTTTCCGGGCCGCCCTCACGGGGACGATCAGCGCCTACGCGCAGGCCAACAACTACCTGAAGAACTTCAAGGGCGGCATCACGGGCGACGACGTGCGCGAGGGCCTGACGGCGGTAGTCTCGGTGCGGCTGCCCGACCCGCAGTTCGAGGGGCAGACCAAGGCCAGGCTCGGCAACAGCGACATCAAGGGGCTCGTCCAACAGATGGTCAACGACAAGCTGGCCGAGGCCTTCGAGGAAGACCCGACGACGGCCCGGAAGATCACCGACAAGTGCGTCCGCGCCGCCCAGGCCCGCGAGGCGGCCCGCAAGGCGCGCGAGCTGACGCGCAAGGGCGGGCGCGACGACGAGGGCCTCTCGGCCAAGCTCGCCGACTGCTCGGAGCGCGACCCCCAGTACCGCGAGCTCTTCCTCGTCGAGGGCGACTCGGCGGGCGGCTCGGCCAAGCAGGGGCGGAACCGGAAGATCCAGGCCGTGCTCCCGCTCCGCGGCAAGATCATCAACGCGGAGAAGGCCCGCTACGACAAGGTCCTCTCCCACCAGGAGATCCGCCTGCTGATCCAGGCGATGGGGACCGGCATCGGGCCGGACGAGTTCGACGTGACCAAGCTCCGGTACCACAAGATCATCCTGATGACCGACGCCGACGTGGACGGGGCCCACATCCGGACGCTGCTCCTGACCTTCTTCTTCCGGCACATGGTCGCGGTGATCGAGCAGGGGTATCTCTACATCGCGCAGCCGCCGCTGTTCAAGGTCAAGAAGGGGCGCACCGAGAAGTACCTGATGAACGAGCGGGAGTTCGAGGACTTCTTCCTCTCGGCGTGGGTGGAGTCGGCGAGCGTGAAGATCCCGGGCACGAAGGCGCCCGTCACGGGCGAGCCGCTGCTCGAGCTGCTCCGCCGCGTGTCCGAGTTCCGCACGCTCTTCGCGAAGTTCGCGCGCCGGGGCATCCCCGGGCCTGTGCTCACCGAGCTGCTGCTCCGGAAGTTCCGCGGCAGCAAGCGCGGGGTGGGGCACGAGCAGATCGCCGAGGCCGTGATGGCCGCCGCGGCGGCCGTGGACGGCTACAGCGTCGAGGGGCGGGCGGGCGAGGCCGGGGAAGGGCAGATCCTCACCTTCGCGGGTTCCCAGCGGGCGGCGTTCGGCACCGACGTGTTCAAGTCGCCCGACTACGAGACGCTCTTCGAGCTCCACGAGAAGATCGCGCCCGTCGTCAAGGGGCCGGTGACCATCACGGAGGGGCCGGGCAAGGAGCGCGCGGTGAAGAGCCTCGACGAGCTGATCCACGTGGTCCTCGAGCTGGCCAAGGAGGGCGCCAGCTTCCAGCGCTACAAGGGCCTCGGCGAGATGAACCCCGAGCAGCTCTGGGAGACGACGATGAACCCGGAGACGCGCACCCTCCTCAAGGTCACCATGGAGGACGCCGTCGGCGCCGACGAGATGTTCACGATGCTGATGGGCGACGCCGTCGAGCCGCGGCGCGAGTTCATCGAGAAGCACGCCCTCGACGTCGCCAACCTGGACATCTGATCCATGCCCAACGAGCGCCAGGTTCCGGTCCCCATCGAAGAGGAGATGCGGAAGTCCTACCTGGACTACGCCATGTCCGTCATCGTCGGGCGGGCGTTGCCGGACATCCGCGACGGCCTCAAGCCCGTCCACCGCCGCGTCCTCTACGCGCTGTCCGAGCTGGGGCTGACCTGGAACCGCGCCTACAAGAAGTCCGCGCGCGTGGTCGGCGAGGTCCTCGGCAAGTACCACCCCCACGGCGACTCGCCCGTCTACGAGGCCCTCGTCCGGATGGTCCAGGAGTTCTCCCTCCGCTACCCGCTCGTCGACGGGCAGGGGAACTTCGGGTCCATCGACGGCGATCCGCCGGCGGCCATGCGCTACACCGAGTGCCGGCTGGCCAAGATCGCCCACGAGATGCTGGCGGACATCGAGAAGGGGACGGTCGACTTCGTCCCGAACTTCGACGAGTCGCTGCAGGAGCCGAGGGTGCTGCCCACCCGCCTCCCCAACCTCCTCGTCAACGGCTCCTCCGGCATCGCCGTGGGCATGGCCACCAACATCCCGCCCCACAACCTGCGCGAGGTCGTCGACGGCCTCATCATGGTGATCGACGACCCCGACGTGCCGATCGACAAGCTGATGCCGGTGATCACGGGCCCGGACTTCCCGACGCGCGGCTACATCTACGGGACGGGCGGGATCCGCGACGCGTACACGACCGGCCGCGGCACCATCACCCTCCGCGCCAAGGCCCACGCCGAGAAGATGCGGGGCGGGCGCGAGGCGGTCATCATCACCGAGTTGCCGTACCAGGTCAACAAGGCGACGCTCGTCGAGAAGATCTCGGAGCTCAAGCGCGAGAAGAAGCTCGACGGCATCTCGGAGATCCGCGACGAGTCCAACCGCGAGGGCATCCGCGTCGTCCTCGAGCTGAGCCGCGACGAGATCCCGCAGATCATCCTGAACCAGCTCTTCAAGCACACGCAGATGCAGACGACGTTCGGCATCATCATGCTCGCGCTGGTGGACCGCCGGCCGCAGGTGGTGAACCTGAAGCAGATGCTGGAGGCCTTCGTCCGCTTCCGCCGCGAGATTGCCATCCGGCGGACCCGGTACGATCTCGCCCGGGCCGAGGAGCGGGCGCACGTCCTGGCCGGCCTGCGCAAGGCGGTGGAGCACCTCGACCTCGTGATCCGCCTGATCCGCCAGGCCGAGAGCCCGGACGCGGCGCGGGACGCGCTGCTGCGGCAGCTCCAGCTCTCGGAGATCCAGGCCAAGGCCATCCTCGACATGCGCCTGCAGCGCCTGACCCAGCTCGAGCGCCACAAGGTCGTCGAGGAGCACGAGCAGACCCTCGCCCTGATCGCCGAGCTCAACGGGATCCTGGGCTCCGAGCAGAAGGTGATGGCGATCATCCGGCAGGAGCTGCTGGCCCTCAAGGAAGAGTACGGCGACGAACGCCGCACCGAGATCCTGACCGAGACGACCGAGCTGACGATCGAGGACCTGCTGGCCGACGAGGAGATGGTGGTCACGATCACGCGCTCGGGCTACATCAAGCGCACCCACGTCGAGGCCTACCGCAGCCAGCGCCGGGGCGGGAAGGGCGTGAGCGGGATGGAGACGAAGGAAGAGGACATCGTGGAGGACCTGTTCGTCGCCTCCACGCACGCGTACCTGCTCTTCTTCACCAACCTCGGCAAGGTCCACTGGCTCAAGGTGCACGAGATCCCCGAGGGCGGCCGCGCGGCCAAGGGCAAGGCCATGGTGAACCTCCTTTCGCTGGGCGAGAGCGAGCGGGTGGCCACCTGCGTGCCCGTGCGCGACTTCGCCACCGGCGGCTACGGCCTGTTCGTCACCCGGCAGGGGAAGGTGAAGAAGACCGACCTCGAGGCCTACTCCCACCCGCGCGCCGGCGGCATCCAGGCCATCGGCCTCGAGGCGGGCGACGAGGTCATCAAGGTGTGCCGCACCGACGGCAACCGCGAGGTGATGATCGCCACCAAGCTCGGCATGGGCATCCGGTTCGCCGAGGACGAGGTGCGGCCCATGGGGCGGGGCGCCGCGGGCGTGCGCGGGATCGAGGTCGAGGACGACGACCAGGTCATCGCCGCCGATGTGGCCCAGGAGGGCGTGTCGATCCTCACCGTGACCGAGCGCGGCTACGGCAAGCGGACGCCGCTCGAGGAGTACCGCCTGCAGGGCCGGGCGGGCAAGGGGATCATCGACATCAAGACGGGGGGCCGCAACGGCAACGTCGTCGGGATGCTCCAGGTGCGGGAGACGGACGACGTGCTCGTGGTGACGACCAAGGGCAAGATCATCCGCATCCACGCCGCCGACGTCTCCTCGCAGGGCCGCAACACGTGGGGCGTGCGCATCATCGACCTCGAGGCCGACGACCGCGTCGGCAGCCTGGCGCGCGTCGAGGCCGAGCAGAGTCCGGCCGAGACCTCGTAGTCGGCCCGTGCTGCCGCTGAAGCTCCTCCGCGAGCAGCCCGACGCGGTCGCGCGGGCGCTGAAGACCCGGGGCGCCGACCTGGCCGCCCTGAAGGAGCTGCTGGCCCTCGACACGCATCGGCGCGACCGGCTCAAGAACACCGAAGAGCTGAAGGCGCGCCGAAATCGGGAGTCCGAGGCGATCGGCGCCGCCAAGCGCCGGGGCGAGGACGTCTCCGCGGCGACGGAGGCCATGCGGGTCGTCAGCGACCGCATCAAGGAGGTCGACAGGGAGCTCAAGTCGGTCGACGCCGAGATCGAGGCGCTCCTCCTCACGCTGCCGAACCTCCCGCACGAGAGCGTTCCCGCCGGCGCCACCGGCGACGACAACGTGGAGGTGCGGCGGTGGGGGACGCCGCGCGCCTTCCCCTTCGAGCCGAAATCGCACTGGGAGATCGGCGAGGGCCTCGGCCTCCTCGACTTCGAGCGGGCGACCAAGATCGCGAAGTCGCGCTTCGTCGTCCTCTGGGGCGCGGCGGCTGGGCTCGAGCGGGCGCTGATCCAGTTCATGCTCGACCTGCACACCCGCGAGCACGGCTACACGGAGGTGGCCGTGCCGCACCTGGTGAATCCCGCCACGATGCAGGGGACCGGCCAGCTCCCGAAGTTCGAGGACCAGCTCTTCAAGACCGTGGAGCCGGACGACAACCGCACGCTCTACCTGATCCCGACGGCGGAGGTGCCGGTCACGGCGCTGCACGGCGGGGAGTTCCTGCCCGAGTCGGCGCTCCCGAAGCGGTACGTCGCCTACACGCCGTGCTACCGGCGCGAGGCGGGGACCTACGGGCAGGACACGCGCGGCATGATCCGCCAGCACCAGTTCGACAAGGTGGAGCTGGTGAAGGTGACGACGCCCGCGACCTCCTACGACGAGCTGGAGTCGCTGGTGCGGGACGCGGAGTCGGTGCTGCAGCGGCTCGAGCTGCCCTACCGGGTGATGCTGCTCTGCACGGGAGACACGGGATTCACGGCGGCCAAGACCTACGACGTGGAGGTCTGGCTGCCCAGCCAGGGCAAGTACCGCGAGATCTCATCCTGCTCCAACTGCGAGGCCTTCCAGGCGCGGCGGGCCGACATCCGGTACCGGCCGACGGGGAGCGGGAAGGCCGACTTCTGCCACACCCTGAACGGGTCAGGCTTGGCCGTCGGGCGGACGCTGATCGCGATCCTGGAGAACTACCAGGAGGGGGACGGCAGCGTCACGATCCCACCGCCCCTCCGCCCCTACCTCGGCGGCGCCGAGCGGATCACTTCGACGCCTTCGTAGGCCGGACGACGACCACGGAGACGGCGACGAGCCGGCCGTCCCGGGTCTGGGCCTCCACCGTCGCGTAATCGCCGACCTGCAAGTCCTTCGCGGCGAGCGGCGTCTCCTTGAACCCGCCCGACCACTCCGAGCCTTCCGCGTCTTCCGAGCGGCCGGCCAGCGTGATGCGGGTGTCGGGCGCAAGGGCGATCGAGCGGGCGAGCATCTCGTTCTTGGCCGTCCCCTTGACTCCGGGGCCGACCTCCTCGAGCACGATCTTCTGGCCGTTCGGCCCGACCTCCTTGATGTGCCCGGAAAACCGGTCGCGGTCGGCCGACTGCGCGGTGGAGGCGAGCAGCAGGCCCCCGGCGGCCACAGCAAGAGCGAGTCGAAGCATGCGGACCCTCCCAAGGTGTCCAGAGTAGCACCATGATTGCCAAAACGTATTGTTGAGCCAGGGAACGGTGAACTCAAGGACGTCCTGGGGCCAGGGGCCCGCCTATAATCACGGTCACGAACGGCGACGGCGCTTTGCCCGGAGGGGTGGCCGAGTCCGGTTGAAGGCACCCGCCTTGAAAGCGGGCATCCCCGCAAGGGGATCGGGGGTTCGAATCCCTCCCCCTCCGCCACACCCGACGGGAACGCTGGTATACTTTGGGCGCTTTGCCTTGGAGAGGTG
>Ga0209515_10005485_pt1 | contig 16376 bp, 18 predicted proteins | sample Subgroupgradi54m_FD_187454 | JGI IMG/M metagenome (GOLD analysis project Ga0209515, IMG submission 187454) | Subsurface groundwater microbial communities from S. Glens Falls, New York, USA - GMW60B uncontaminated upgradient, 5.4 m (SPAdes)... ...
GAGGTTTACAAAAAGCACTGACACTCTCGTTTTATCGAATAATCGACAAAATAAAATCTACCGAGAGAGACTTCTTTAATAATTGGGAAAGGTTAAGAACTCAAATTTTGACATTAAGACAAGCAGTTGGCAATCAAGAGAAAATTCTTCTTAAAGAGATAATTAGATGGCTTCATGCTTTGCAAGTGCGTTTAGACAACGTCGGACAGAATTTAAGACTTAGCGACCCCTCTGGACGTCTTAAGCAAGGTTATAGTATAATCTTTAATAGCGGGAACAAGGTGATTAAAAGTAGCAAACAAATAGAGGTGAATGAAAAAGTTTTTCTTAAATTCTATGAAGGAGAAGCTGTAACCCGCGTTGAAAAAAAGAAAATATGAGTGACACAATAGATAGAACTTTCGATTTTGCTAAAGCGATAGAAGAACTCGAGGGAATTAACCACTGGTTCCAGAATGAAGAAATTGACCTTGATGAGGGGTTGTCAAAGTTTCGTAGAGGGCTTGAACTTATTAAAAAAAGCAGAGAAAGGTTGAAGCAGGTGGAAAACGAATTTAAAGAGATCAAAAAAGAATTTAGCGAAGAAGAAGGTCAGACAGAAGAAACAGCTTGAGAGGTTCTTACTTCTCTCACTTTACCCACTCCATACCTCTAAACATACTTGAATTATACACATTTGCCTCTTGCAAGTAAACGATCCGTTTAGTATAGTAGAAGTTAACGCATGAACCTAGATATAGTTGTTAAAAAACTTCGTATATTCCATTATAAACACAGAAGAATGCCTTCATATCAGGAGATGTGCAAAATATTTGGTTTCTCCTCAAAACGATCCGGGTTCCTTTTAGGAGAGAAGCTTATTAAATTAGGTATTGCCGAAAAAAATAGTAAAGGCCGCCTGAGGCTTAACCGCTCACTTTTGCCTATTCCAGTTTTGGGTACTATTAGAGCTGGGCATCCAATGGATGCAGAAGAACAGGTAATTGATGAGGTTACCTTTGACGATTACCTCGTTGATCGTCCGGAGGATTCGTATCTTCTTAAAGTTTCCGGTGATTCAATGAAAGATGCAGGTATTTTTGAAGATGATGTTGTAGTCGTTGACAAGAAAGCAAAGCCCAAGGTTGGAGATATTGTCGTTGCCTCAATAGATAATGAATTTACTCTTAAGTATTTACAGAACGAGAATGGAAAAATGTGCCTTGTCCCTGCCAATCCAAAATATCACACAATTTATCCAAAGGATAATCTCACAATTGAGGGAGTAGTTATAAGCTCAATGCGCAAGTATCGTTAAAACCATATATAATAAACCTGTATGAAATTAATGTTTCTTGATGAGTCTGGACATCATAATTTAGATCCGCAAAAGATTGATCCCAATTATCCAATATTTGTACTCGTTGGCTGTATATTTGATGGAAAGTATTATCAAGAAGAAGTCATTAAAAAGTTTAATGAATTTAAGAAATCTTTTTTTAGCTCCGAAGATATTATTTTACATACCTTAGAAATGACACGACCTTTGAAAACAAGGGAGAGAAGGTATGATAAGCTCAGTTCTCCGGATTTTAGAGTAAAGTTTTATCAGGCATTAAATACGCTTTTAGAAGAAATTGAATTTACATTAGTTGCCTGTGTGATTAAAAAACCTGCTCATCTTGAGAAATATGGAGTAGCAGCCCTTGATCCTTATCTGTTATCCTTTGATATTTTACTTAATGAATTTGTTTTATCGCTGCCAAAAGGTGAGCAAGGGAAAATAATTGCTGAGAGAAGGAACAGCGTTTTGGATAATCAATTAGAATTGGCATGGTTAAATACAAAAATAAACGGGACAGAAAAAGTAAAAGGTTCAGAGATTAAAGAAAAGATCGAAAGCTTATCTACGACTCCTAAATCTGCAAATGAACCAGGACTACAAATTGCAGATTTGGTAGCTACTCCTATTGGAAGACATATTTTAGAAATACCGAGAAAGCCTGGCCATGGAGTTGAGTATGTGATCTTAGAAAAGAAATTTAGCAAAAGAAGAAAGAATGGAAGCTCTGGATTAACTATTTTGCCCAAATAAAAAGAGGGTCCGCATCCGCAGTCCCTCTTAACTGTTTATATTCTACCACTTTATATCGCAATTTGCAAGTGTCAATTTGAACATATCTTCATCGTAGTTTGCCACTGGTCTAGGCTATCCGCACAGTACCCAGTTGGGCAAAAAATGCAGTGGAGCGGCTGTGCTATAAGTGTTATTCCTAGATTCGTATTCGGGAATGGCCTATTTCGCCCTCGCTAGATACGCCTTTTTACCTTTGTATGAGTACCACCTCAGGAGCATCTAGGCACAAAGTAGTGTATTATTACCAGCCCCACATTCCGATTATAACGTATTTTATTAGTTTTGCAATAAAATCTCATTTGCTCCTTGCATTACCCGCAAAATCCTTTAACATCACCCCCTCATGCTTTGTCAATTCTGTTATGAGACTAAATCAAAAACTGAGTGGAATATGATGAAGCGCTGCTGTCGTTCTTGCCTAAAAAAGAGAACACGAAAGCAGTACGGGTTGAAGAATAAAGCAAAAATAAAGGAATATTTTAAGAAATGGTATCAGGAGAAGGGTAAATATAGTAGACGAGAAAAGAATTATCCCAAGCGAAATAGGCGAATATATGAGTTATTTATGGGTCCTAATAAACGCCTTTCTATACAATCACTTGCGAATATGTTTCAAATAAGCAGAAGTAGGACTGCTCAAATTATTAAAGAAGAGGAAAAGAAACGGAAGGAATTCATTTTAGAGAAGTCATAGTTTATTTAACAAAAACAGTAAAGGAAAAAGAATCCGGAGCCCCGTCAAATTTATAGCCAAATCGTATATCTGAATCAAGGTTGAAGCCTTCGACAGTTTCCTTGATATTTTTCAAGATTTCTTTTGGATCAACATTTTTTCTTATAAGCGGGTGCCTGTACATGGCTTTTTTGAGCGTTTCGTCAGCTAAATGGACGTAGTTGCTAAACGTGGTTTGAATATCTTTGTGTCCTAGTATAGCCGCAACCATGGTTACATCAACCCCGGACATTAAAAGTTGTGTCGCTAGGCTATGTCTAAACAAATGCGGATGTACTCTTTTTGTTATTCCTGCAACTTTTGCTCTCTTATGTAAGTCATTGATGAAATCCTGGGGATGAAGTTTTTTGCCCGTAATGCTCGTAAATATGAGGTCTTCTTGACCTTTGCCTTCTACGAGTGCTTTTAGTCTCCCGATAAGCGGTTCGGTAATATGTGCAAAACGTATATCCTTATTCTTGGTCTCGATAAACATGGCTTTTCCGGCAGAGAGATCGAGGTACTTAAGTTTTAACGATGCCATTTCATCGAATCGGCAGCCGGTGTAGGCAAGAAACATACATGCGGTTCTGTATCGAAAATCTATTATTTTTGTTACTTCTTCAGGAGAAAGTTTATAGAAGCGGCCGTAGGTGAGTGGAGTATTGATTATTTTTTCAATTTCATCCGGAGTGAGAATGATTATGGCTGTTTTAACTTTGGCAAAAGAACTGAATCCTTTAAAGAAATGATTATCTATTCCACGGTCTAGGAGGTAATCTTGGATATAACGAAAGGTAAAAATGTAGGTATTTAGGGTATTATTGTTCAATCCCCGTTGCTTTAAATGGTAGAAAAATTCCTCAACGCTTTCCTTTGTTAAATCTTTGTTATTTTCTTCCAGCCATCTTTTGATGATCCCGAAGCGTATTCTGCATGTTCTGATAGAATTTGCAGCTAACCCCTTTTTGACAGTAATGTATTTTACAAAATCCTGTTCATTCATAAGGCAGTTAGGTAAACGATCCGTTTACTTAACTATAACTTACGGGCAGGGCGTTGGAAAGGAGCAAAAGGGTATCAAACCATACCAACCATTCGTACATTTTTCTTTGCTACTTGACAACGGTTAATAACTGAGTTAACATAGAGATGTTCTTTTGAAATCCACAAAAAAAGTCTATCCTACGATAGACTCTACAAAAAGGAAAATAAGCTATTTAGCTTCAAAAGCTAGAGCTGACTTAGAAATCCCCGCTTTTTTGAGGCAAAGGAACTAATCAAAAAAGGGATTTCACTTCGGCTACAGCCCGCATTCTTAAGACAGAGGAATTAGATAAATCTCCATACCTTTTAAATTTTTAGTTATTTGCAATTTGAGTGTGAAGATAGTATGCTTATATCATATGTTTGCTTTAATTGTATTAGTTGTTTTTGGAATCGGGGTTGCTTTTTTTGCAACACAAAATACACAGACTGTTTCTGTAGTTGTTGGTAATTATTCTTGGACCGGGATTCCTTTATATCTTATTGTTTTGGGGTCTATGCTTTTGGGCTTTGTAGTAAACTGGATTATAAATATTGTTAATGGTATCTCTTCTGCTATTAAAGTTCATGGGAAGGAAAGTACTATTAAAGATGCGAATAAACAAATTGCCGAGCTTACCAAAAGAGTCCACCAGCTAGAATTAGAAAACGAAAGACTAAAAGCCGAATCAGGTCATCCGACGGATGATAAATCTTTGTAATAATGCTAACCCTCGCTAAAATCTGGCGAATGCTTCATTTATCCAAATCGTTACAGCTTTTTGTTATGCGACTATTTCAGGATCAATTTCTAATTGGAGTAACTGGAATTATTTTAAACGATAAAAACGAAATTCTGCTTTTTAAGCATACTTATAGACAAACAGAATGGGGATTACCGGGTGGTTATATTAAAGCAAAAGAGCATCCACAAGAAGCGTTAGAGCGGGAAATAGAAGAAGAATCGGGTTTTATAGTAAGCGTTGATGAGGAATTAAAGATAAGAACAGATAGGGAATCGGCTCGAGTCGATATATGTTTTTTAGGGAAATTGATAGGTGGAGAGTTTAGAAAAAGCTCAGAAGTAGTGGAGGCGAATTTTTTTGCTTTTGACAATTTGCCTTTACTTTCCAAAGATAGGTTGTTTTTAATTGAGCAAACCCTTTTTCAAAAAAAACTTCTATCCAGATCTTAAAATAAGCCTATAGCTTTACTATTCTTCCTCATTTTGTTAAAATCTTTTAATTATGGATATAAGAGAAAGATTTCGATTTGGAGACTCAGAACGAGTTAATGGATTACTGCAGCGATTATCAAGAAACGAAATACTGGAAAGAGCTAAGGCAGAAAGAGGAGGAATAACGCCACCAGAGTTTAGTTCTTCTGGAGAAACATATCATCAAAGAATGAACCTTGACGATGAAATTAGAGAAATGCTTACTGACTCCCCAAGTGGGATTACCATGTGGGACGTCGGAGCTGGGTCAGGAGACGCAACGTGTGAACTACAAGATTTTTATAAAGAAAAAGATGTTCGTTTTCTTGCAATAAATCCCCATATTCTTCCCCATAGATCAAATCAATCCCTGACTGCGCCTTTTGTAAAAGGTAGTTTTGAAGAGTTAGCGACAGTAGTCGTAGCTGATGCCAAAAAGATAGGTTTATATCCGCCAGATATCTTGATATTTAGTAATTCATTACAGTATTCTTTTTTTGGACAAACATTCGATATGGCTCTTCTAAACATTAACGAGTTATTACAAGGAAAAACCAGGGCAGTAATTTATGAAGATGCAGGTGAATTTTTATATGAAGAATATGCAAAGGCAATAAAAGTATTAGGACTTGAATTTCATATAGAAGAAGTTAAAAATAAAGGAGGGTTCTGTCCGACATATCTTCGGATTTCAAAAGGGAATTAAGTATAGATTTATGCTATAATTTCTTCGCATTTTTAATCATATGGGGAATAAGGAATATGAACGTTTTTCTAAAGTAGCAGGAGAGGTATCTGTACCTCTTCCTTTTGGCGGTAAGATAGGTATAAAGATAGTACATCATAGGAAAGTACCAAGGGAGGTGGATCTGTACCATGATAACGCAAAAAGATCAACTAGCCTTAAGCCTTTCTATATTTCCCCTAAGATAAAAGGGAAAAATTCATAATTTTATCCCAGTATGCTTGCTAGATATTTATGTTTTTGGTAGCATAAATAGGAATGGAAAAAGTTTTAAATAAGATAAAAGAATTCAAGCTCCACCATCTAGGTATTCTGCTAATAGTCTTACTAGTTCTTTTACTTACTCAAACTTATTTTATCCAAAATCTTCTAAAATCAAAATCAGAATTAAATAAAAGTTTTTTAAATGTTCAAAAGAATTACAACGCACTAAAAAATCAAGACCAGTATAAGATTAATCAAAAACAGCAAGAGGAAATAAAAAACATTAAAGTAGAATACAAAAAATCCATTGATTTATTGGAACAAATTCAAGATCTAAGAGCTCAAAAGCAAGATACATCGGACTTAGACAAATTGTACGCTCAGGTTGTAAGATATCTTGTTGAATTCAATTATGCTTCTGCAGACGCACAGTTAAAATCTCTATCTTCTTCAATAGATAGTAAAAATAGCAAGCTTACTGCGAATAATCAGAATTCAGTTCCTATCTCAGCTTCTCAAAGCAATACACCTCCTGGATCTGGATATGGTTTTCAAAGTGTGCAAACAGATGTTGGGACTTTTAATATTGCAATAATTGCATCAGATTTGAATTCAACCCGGGTTATAGTAGATACCGCATCGGATTCGGATTGCTCTAACAATTGTCCGGCAATGTCTTTAGCAGATTACGCATCAAGAAGTGGAGCATATGCAGGAATAAACGGAACTTTTTTCTGCCCGCCAGAATATCCTCAGTGTGCCGGAAAGACCAATTCTTTTGATACTCTTTTAATGAACAAAAATAAACATTATTTCAATTCAGACAATAATGTTTATAGCACTGTACCTTTAGTCTATTTTAGTGGTAATAGTATGGGTGTTCGTGGTCATTCATCGGATTGGGGAAGAGATACAAGCGTTGATTCTGTTATTGCAATGCAGCCTTTGTTAATTTCTGGTGGAAATATTGTGTTTAGTAGTTCGGATGACCCAAAATTTAATGGGAAAGGTCCGCGCGGATTTATAGCAAACAAGGGAAATATGGTTTATATTGGTGATGTATTTAATGCTACTATGAGTGAATCGGCTCATGTCTTAAAAACTCTTGGAATGGATAACGCTTTAAATCTTGATGAAGGTGGTTCGACTGCGCTTTGGTTTGGCGGGTATAAAACAGGACCAGGTCGAAATATCCCAAACGCAGTCCTTTTTGTCCATAAATAAAAATTTACGTGTTGACTTTTAAAGTTTTATTAAGCAAAATTGAGTAATGCCGGATTTAGAAAAGACAGCAAAGCAAAATTTTGGAATTCTAAAAGACGATTTTATTCATCACACTATCTATACTCTTTTTATCGTTCTTCTCTCCTCAGTCATAACTTATTTTTTACTTTCATCTGTTATTGGTAAAAAGTTTGAGACTCTTAAGAGTTCAGTTTTAAGCAGTGGGAAAACCACAATTATTCTTCCAAAACCTGATGAGAATCTCTATGTTGAAAAAGGAAGCCCTTATGATAATCGTACAATTGGAGGTGAAAGTTCAAATGTTATTTTTCACGGACCCCGTACTAAGAAGCAAGTTGCTCTTACGTTTGACGCAGAAATGACAGATGGAATGAAGGCCAATCTTCTTTCCGGATCGATAAAAAGCTCTTACGATAAAAGAATTATAGATATTTTAAATCAAACTCATACTAAAGCAACGCTTTTTTTAACAGGAATGTGGATAGAATTATATCCTAAAGAAACGGAAGGATTTTCTGCTAATCCTCTTTTTGAATTAGGTAGCCATTCTTATACAGACAGTTCTTATTTTGGATTTTGTTATGGATTAAAACAAATCTCTTCAACTTTGCGAATAGAAGAAATCGGAGCTACAGAAAAATTAATCCGGGAACATGGTCATATTGATAATCAGCTTTTTCGATTTCCAGGTGGATGCTATACGCCAGATGATGTTAAGCTTGTTAATCAGGCAAATGATATAGTTGTGCATTGGGATATTGTTGCTGCAGATGGATTTAACAACAATACAAATCAGATAATTCGTAATGTAGTTGATAATGCTCAAAACGGTTCAATTGTAGTTTTGCATATGAATGGAGAGCCAACTGCTCCAAAAACAGCAGAAGCGCTTCCGGAAATCATTAGACAGCTTAAAGCAAAAGGATTTGAACTTGTAAAAGTTTCAGAGCTTCTTGGACTGCCTCCAGAAACAAAAAGCCAGTAAAAAATATTTTTTGCTATAATCTTTATGATGCATGCTTCAGAAAATCGGCCGTTAACTGGAATTGGGATTCTTATTTTTAAAGATGGAAAGGTTTTGATGTCGCAAAGAAAGGGTGCGCATGGGGAAGGGAAGTATGCTTTTCCTGGTGGACATTTGGAGTTTGGTGAATCGTTTAAAAGCTGCGCAATACGGGAAGTAATGGAAGAGGCGGGAATTGAAATAAAAAATATAAAGTTTCAGTTCCTAGCAAATGTTAAAAAATATTCAGGAAAACATTATGTTCACATAGGACTTATTGCAGATTGGGATAAAAGAGAGCCAAAAGTTATGGAACCTAATAGAAGTGGAGAATGGGAATGGTATTCACTAGATAATCTTCCAAGCCCGATTTTTGCAATGTGCAAACTCGCTTTTAAAAGTTACAAAACCGGCAACAACTACTTTGACTCGTAAAGGTTCATATGAGAAGGTGTCAGTACATGTTTACCCTTCAGGTGCACACAAAATACTAAGCGTGACGGCTAAAACTCAAAGCAAACGAATTGGTATGGCAATATACCACTTGTTTGGTTTTAGTAAAATACCAGCTGCAGTATCAATAGATGGATTATTAATAGTAACGCCCTTTATCTCTGATACTTTCATTTCAACTCCATTTTTTGTAACTGAGTATAAGCGAGCAAGAATTGGATTGAAGTGAGCTTTATATCCGTATCGATCAAGTACTGGTTTATTTTGATGAACTTTTAAATTACCAACGAGTTCTCTCCCTATGGTTTTAGCCTCATTAGTTTTTAGTGAGACAGCTGCTGCTTCCCAAAGCTCTGTAGCTGCTCTAGCCAGAGGTTCTAAATTGCTGTCAGTAAATAATCTTTCTAATTTTTGACGTTTATCTAATCCACCTTGAGGAATGAGTGCGTCTGCTAAATCTTCTGCAAGAACTCTTACATCATTCCCAATACTATTTAATACACGAGCTACTGAAAGGCTATCTATTTCTGGAGCTCCGGATGCCGCATGTGCAAAATTAACTTTTCTGACTAAATTATCAACGTAAGATTTATCTATTGCCGCTTTTCTAAATTGCTCCCAAGTGAATTGTCTATCTAAAGCCATTCTTGCAATTACTGCTCCTGCAGCTAATGGTTGTGTAGCACGCGTCTGGGGATAACTAAAATTTGCCCAACTAGCTTCGTAAACATATTTTTCAGGTAAAAGTATTCGTGTATGGGCGCCTTCTTTAGTAGGACCATGAGCAAGTCCCTGCACGTTTTCCCCAGTGCTATCCATAGATAAAATTATACTACAGATGCTACAAAGAAAAATTGAGCAAATTACAGGTATCCACAAATTAGTTACGAGAGGTAAAAACTCCTCTCAGCTGGTTTTAAGGATAATTTTGGTATAATCACGTCGTGAGGATCCTAATCATAGAAGATGAGCGTAAGATTGCTAATTCAATAAAAAAAGGACTTGAGCAAGAGTCTTACGCAGTTGATGTTAGCTATACTGGTACTGACGGATATGACCTGGCAGCAGGAGAAGACTATGATTTAATTATTTTAGATTTGCTATTGCCAGGAATTTCCGGAATAGAAATTTGCAAGAAACTTCGAGAAAATCAAGTTCACGTTCCTATAATCATGTTAACTGCTAAAGGGCAAATAGAAGACAAAGTAAATGGATTAAATTCCGGGGCAGATGATTATCTTACAAAGCCTTTTGCTTTTGAAGAGCTATTGGCAAGAATTAGAGCTTTAGTAAGAAGACCAAAAGATACAGTTGGTTCACTTCTCAAAATTCATGATTTAACTCTTAATACTATTACATACGAAGTAAAACGAGGAAATAATATGATTAGATTATCCAGCAAAGAATTTGCGCTTTTGGAATATTTAATGCGTCACCCAAATCGAGTTTTAACTAAAGACCAAATAATTGGTCATGTTTGGAATTATGACAGTAACATTTTACCCAATACAGTTGAAGTATATATAGGGTACTTAAGGAATAAGATTGATAAAAAGTTCAAGAATGTTGCTTTACTAATTAAAACAATTAGGGGGTTTGGTTATAAAATAGGGTAAATATGTTTCAAAAAGCCCGTCTTAAATTAACTGCCTGGTATCTCTTAATTATAATGCTTGTTAGCATTTTATTTAGCTTGGCAATCTATCGAGGGTCAACTCTTGAACTTCAGAGAATAGAAAGGGCTCAAAGATTAAGGCAGGAATCTCCTCAGAATTATCGAAGAAATCGTTCTCCTGTTTCCAGAATTGACCCAGTTATCTTAGAGGAAACTAAGCAAAGAGTTAAGCTAGCACTAATTGGAATAAATTTAATTATTCTTGGTGTCTCAGGAGGCATGGGTTATTTTTTAGCCGGACGAACACTTAAGCCTATTAAAAAAATGGTAGATGAGCAAAATAGGTTTATAACAGATGCTTCTCATGAGCTTCGAACACCATTAACTGCTTTAAAAACATCTACAGAAGTAGGTTTACGAGATAAAGATTTAATACTAAAAGATGCAAAAGCGTTATTAAAAAATAATCTTGATGATATCAACAACTTACAAGCACTTTCAGATAACTTACTTTTACTGGCTCAATTTGAAAAAGGAAATGGAGGAATTAGTTTATTAACAGTTGATATTTCCGAAGTTTTGAAAAACGCCAAAAAGAAAGTAAGTTATCTGGCAAAAGCCAAAAATATTGGGATTTTTATCCCAGAAGAGAATTATCCTATAAAAGGAGACATGGGTAGTCTTACTGAGTTAGTAACTATACTTCTGGATAATGCGATAAAGTACAGCCCAAAAAATACTAAGATCAAAGTTACGGTCGAAAAATTAGACGATCAAGTATCTATCCTTGTTAAGGATCAAGGAATCGGAATAGATAGCAAGGATATTCCTCATATTTTTGAAAGATTTTACAGAGCAGATCAAGCAAGATCAAAGACGTCATCTATTGGTTATGGATTAGGTTTGTCAATTGCTAAAAAAATTATAGAGCTTCATAATGGTTCTATAGCAGTCCAAAGCGTAGTGGGAAAAGGAACAACTATTACGGCAGTCTTTCCTTCTGAAAAGTCTTAATTTTAAGCTGTTTCTCAGATGTATTTTATAGTCTAATATAGATGTTTGAAGTTTTAAAGAAATTTCCTTTATTTGCAACTAAAAAGGGAATAATAATATCAATAATAGGAGTAGTTATTCTTGGCTTTTTTGCGTTCAGAGCATTTGGGCAGAGTTCAAAGCAGCCTACTTTTCAGACAGAGCAAGCTACAAAAGGGACACTAATAAAAAGCGTTAGCGCTTCTGGACAAATTACTTCATCAAATAATGTATCAGTTACAATTCAAGCATCCGGTGTGGTAAGCGCTGTATATGTTCAAAATGAAGATGCTGTTAATCAGGGACAAAAAATTGCAGATATTACCTTAGACCAAGCATCACAGCAAAAACAAGCAGCAGCATGGTCAAGTTATTTATCAGCTCAAAGTAGTTTAAATGCTGCAAAGGCAAAAATTAATTCTTTACAATCAACACTCTTTAAAGCAAATCAAACATTCTTAAATGACAAAGGAATAGCAAATCCAGACTCAACTACCAAGGAAGATCCTAAATATATAGAAGAAAATGCAGATTGGTTACAAGCAGAAGCAGATTATAAAAATCAACAAGGGGTAATAGCCGCTGCTACAGCTAGCTTAAACAGCGCTTCATTAACTCTTAGTCAAACATCTTCATCAATTACTGCCCCGGTTTCCGGAGTTGTAAAAGGATTAACTATTTCACCAGGATCAATTATTACATTATCAAGTTCGACTAATTCGTTGACAAGCACTTCTCAGGTATTGGGATCTATTTATCAGGAAGGACCAATTCAGGCTCAAGTTAATATCTCTGAAATAGATTCTGTGAATGTTTCTGAAGGTCAAAAAGTAACAATGGCATTGGATGCTTTTCCTGACCAAACTTTTACAGGACTAGTAACAAGTATTAATACAAATGGCGTTGTCGCATCAGGCGTAACAACATATCCTGCGGTAATATCTTTTGATGCTGGAAACGATCACCTATATCCAAATATGGGAGTGACAGCAAAGATAATAACTAAGATTAAAAACGATGTAGTCTTGGTTCCAACTGCTGCTGTTTCTACAAGCAATGGTCAATCAATTGTTAGAGTTATGAAAAATAGTCATGTTACACCAATTACTGTTGAAATTGGTGATTCAAATGATACGGAAACAGAAATAACATCAGGCATCAATGAAGGAGACACGGTTGTTACTGGAGTTACTAATAATACAAGTTCTGGAACCCAAAGCACCACTTCGCCATTTGGAAATCGCGGATTTGGTGGGTTTGGCGGCGGCGGAGCTGTAAGAGGTGGTGGGGGAAGAGGAAATTAATGAAAAACAATGATTCAAATTTCTCATCTATCAAAAACATATAAAACCGGAGACGTAGAAACTAAAGCCCTAGATAATGTATCCTTTCATGTTAAGAAAGGAGAATTCGTAGCAATAATGGGGCCATCTGGAAGCGGTAAATCTACCCTTATGCATATGATTGGAGCTTTGGATACTCCAACTAGCGGACAATACTTATTAGATGGAGAAAATGTTAGTAGTCTAAAAGATGATCAGTTGGCAGAAATTAGAAATAGAAAGATAGGTTTTGTTTTTCAGGCATTTAATCTTCTTCCTAGAAGGACAGCACTACAAAACGTTATGTTACCTATGGTTTATGCTGGGATTCCAGTGGAAGAAAGAATGGAAAAAGCTAAGAAATATCTTGAAATGGTAGGTTTGGGAAATAGATTAAATCATACGTCAAGTCAATTATCAGGAGGTCAAATGCAAAGAGTAGCAGTTGCTAGGGCATTAGTTATGAATCCAAGTATAATTTTAGCTGACGAACCAACTGGAAATATTGCCTCTATCCAGGCTGAAGAAATAATGGATATATTCAAAAAACTAAATAAGGATGGACATACGATTGTTATGATTACTCACGAACCCGATATTGCAAAAAACGCAAAAAGAATAATCCACATTTTGGACGGAAAGATAATTAAGGAAAGCTAAAATTTATGGAATATAAAGAAATTATCATAGAAGCAATAGGAACCTTGACGATTAATAAATTAAGAACAGGTCTTGCTGCGCTTGGAATAGTAATTGGAATAGGAAGTGTAATCGCGTTAATATCTCTTGGTCAAGCTACTCAGACATCGGTACAAAACCAGATTCAATCCTTGGGATCGAATCTTTTGACTATTCAGCCGGGTAGCCAGAATACAGGAGCGGTACGAGGGGCAGCTGGAAGTAATACTTCGTTAACCTTAGACGATGCGAATTCAATCAGAACATCCAGTCAAATAAATACTGTTTTAACTGTTTCGCCAGAATTAGCAAGAAGAGCACAAATTACAACTGGAAGAAATAATACAAACGTTCAAATAATCGGAGCTACTTCTTATTATCCTCAGGTGCACAAATTCGAGATAGCATCTGGATCTTTTATTTCCCAGAGAGACGTAGATAGCATTTCTAAAGTTGCAGTTGTTGGTCCGCAAGTAGTAAGCGATTTGTTTGGGATAGACTCAAATCCTATCGGACAAACCATTAGAATCAGTAGTCAAACTTTTACGATTATAGGAGTTACTGTTTCCAAAGGAGGTACGGGATTTCAAAATCAGGATGACCTTGTTTGGGTACCTTTAACAACAGCTCAAAAAGAGCTTTTTGGAGTAGATTATTTAAGCTCAATTGCTCTTGAAGCGAAGAGTCCAGAAGTAATGGTAGACGCTCAAAATCAGGTAGGTTATCTTCTCCTTGCTAAGCATAAGCTAACCGATCCTGCCCTTTCCGATTTTTCAATTTTTTCCCAACAAGATATACTAAACACAGTTTCTTCAACCACAGGAGCATTCACTGCTCTTTTGTCAGGAATTGCTGCTATATCTCTTTTAGTTGGAGGAATTGGAATTATGAATATTATGCTGGTCACTGTGACTGAACGAACTCGGGAAATTGGTCTTAGAAAAGCTTTAGGCGCGACAAAAAGCATTATAATTACTCAGTTTTTGATTGAATCAATAATTCTAACTTTCTTTGGTGGAGTCATAGGTATGATCATTGGGGTGTCAATATCCTACGTTGTTTCAAGCCTTACTGGTTTTCCTTTTATTTTTTCTATTTCGGCAATAATATTAGCAATAGGAGTTTCAGCAGGTATTGGAATTATATTTGGTTGGTATCCTGCAAGAAAAGCGTCAAATTTGCAACCAATAGAGGCATTAAGATATGAATAAAAAGTTCAAAAATAAAGGAGGTGAGATATATGAAAAATAATTTAATTTCAACTATTGTTATCGTAGTTTTAGTAGGAGCAGTTGGTTTTTTTGGAGGAATGAAATATCAAGAAAGTAAGCTTCCACAAGGAAGATTTGCTTTCGGACAAAGAAACGGTCAAACCCAAAATGGCGCAAGGCAAGGATTAAGACCAGTAAGTGGTGAGATAATAAGCGTTGATGACAAGAGTATTACGGTTAAGCTTAAAGATGGAAGCAGTAAGATCGTAATTTTGTCAGACAAAACTGTTATCAATAAAACTTCCCAAGCAACAAAAACCGATCTTAAAAAAGGTGAACAAGTTGCAGCTTTTGGTACTGAAAATTCAGATGGGAGTTTAACAGCCCAAAATGTGCAATTAAATCCAATGCTTAGGTCTCGCTAAATGTTTTCTCTTTTTTGAAGTATAAATCCACCAGGAAGATTTTTAGTATAGATAATCTTTCCTGACTTTATTACTGTTTCTAACCATCCCACGTAGCTCCAGGGTTTGGAATAATCTGGGTCGATAAGTAAATAAAAAGAGCCTTCTTTTTTGGTTCCGGGCAGATAATGATATTTATTTTTACTGGATATAAATGTCAGATAATCATACGGATCTGTATAAACAGAAGGGGTAAAGACTAAAAGATTAAAGGGTTTTCCGTTTGCATCTTTATAAATATACTCAATTGCATTAGTTTTACCTTTGACTTTTGATGTAGATCCGTAGTCTGGTTTGGAATGTAAATTATATATTCTGGGAATAAAAATTATTAAATTTGCGATAAAAAATAAATACAATACTGCTGCACTTAAACGATTTAACATTAGTTTAGATAAAATTAATCCAGTTATTAAAATATAAAATATCTCAAGTCCAGTCAGAAACCAATACCTAATTGGAAAAGGATAGAAAATAAACAAAATAAAAAGAATAATTATAAATTTTACATTCAAACTTAAAAATTTATGTTCATTAGCCGAAAAAATCTTAAACTTCTTACCAAATAAGAAAGAAAAAAGAATAAAAAGAAAAAATATTAATGGAATTTTTTCTAAAACTCCTTCATGGAAAAAAGCGTAATCAAAATTTAACTGAAAATTATCAAAATGTCCTTTTGTATATACAAAATATGAACTTTTTTCTTGATTTGATATTAAACCTTGATTTTCTCCATGTAACGTTTTGGCAAATGAGCTTATCATTAAAAAATTATGTCTTAACTCAAAAATTATTTGGGGTAAAAGAAGGATTATAAAAAATATAATGCCAAAGAAAAAATATTTGCTTTTTAAAACCCTTCTGTTAAATAATAATAAATAAACTACAGTTGATAGAAAAATAAAAAATCCAAGCGCAATCTCAAAATGAGACATTAAAGCAATCAAAATCCATACTGGTAAATGAAACTTCTTTTTTCCTTGATTAAGTTCATAAAAAGAAAAGATAAACAAACATAAAATTAACCACATTGGATGAGGGTTCCAAGAAAATGTTGCAGCAGCTACTGCTTGCGGAGAAATTGCAAGAAGGAAAAGTGTAGTGATTGCTGCTTTGTAGCCAAAAAGTTTTTTAATCCAGAAAAAACTTACTAGCATTACAGACATGCTAATAATTAACATTAGAATCACACTTCCCCAAGGATCTCCGTTCATTAAAAATGTTGGTATTGATAAAAGGTAGTACCAAATTGGGCCCTGAAAAACTCCTTGTAGGCTTGTATTTGGACCAATCAGGGTAAGATGATGATCAAATACTATTCTTTTGACAGCCAT
>Ga0209515_10005489_pt1 | contig 16373 bp, 14 predicted proteins | sample Subgroupgradi54m_FD_187454 | JGI IMG/M metagenome (GOLD analysis project Ga0209515, IMG submission 187454) | Subsurface groundwater microbial communities from S. Glens Falls, New York, USA - GMW60B uncontaminated upgradient, 5.4 m (SPAdes)... ...
AAGCTGCTTTATTCAATTTAATATTGAATCCTGAGGTAGAGAGATTTTGAACTACATATCTGACATCGCCGTTTAGTAGTGACTGTCCAGCCCCATCATTGCCTACATAGGTAGTAGCAGTAACATTAACAAATGGAACCTGAGCATAAGCCCTACTGAAGCTTACGGTCACCATGTCAGCTCCTTGCTTGACTATTGCAAGACCAGCAGTATCTTTATTAAAGGTTGCTCTACCTAGGAAGTTAACATCGCCTTTGAAGATGACATTAGAAATAAAGCTTACTAGATTATCAAATATAGAATTGCCAGCAAATTCTACATCTTTAGAAATAGTCAGACCACCATTAGCATTTAGCTGAGTAAATAAGCTATTTCCAGTACTGCTAGATGCAATTTGTGCTGAGGCGGTTGCCTGAGCAGTTACGCTGGAAACGGCACTCTGTAGTTGCTGTAACTTATAATTTAGTGTAGAGGTAATCTGATCAGTTACTAGTTGATTAGCCAGCACTGTTAACCCTTGAATCTGATTAGCCTGAATGCCGTCAGCAACGATGGTGCCCTTAAAGTAAGCGTTGCCTTTGCTATCAAACTTGATGACAGCTTGGTTGGATTGATCAGTCACCTCAATATCATTATTTGGACCAATATTAATGGTTAAGTTACTATTATCAAGAGGTTTAATTAGGTTGGTAATAAGCCTGGAGGCTGTAAGCTTAGGTGTAACTACCTCAATTCCTGCAGCCAGACGGTCTAAAGAGATGTCAGATTTAGTTTTTGACTGTTGAGTCTGATTAACTAGTGCAGCAAGTACCTGTTGGGAAAAATCTGTACCTTTGGATAGACCTGCCAGAGATACCTGTCTGGATGCAACCATCTCTTCAAGACTGGCACCGTTGTAGTAACCTTGTTGTACAAAAACCATAATTTGGTCTTTACCAGAACCGGGAGTCCAAGAATCAAGCGCCTTAGCCATCACCCAACCTGCCTGCTGGGCTTTCATTACCCGTCCTGCCTCAGCAGTTGATGTTGTTAAGTAGTCACCCGGATTGATGGCAGTAGACGAAGACGCAATTTTAACCAAAACACGACCATTTAGGGCAACTGGCATAGGATGATCTCCATCTTTGATGTTGTACCCAGTGGAGGTAAAGAAATTCTGATTGTTAGAAACAATACCGATGACATTACTTTGATAAGCTTGGGAGGATTTAACCATTTTGGTCACTTGACCCAGGATTTTAGTCCAATCAGTAACGCCTCCGTTATCTCCATAGGTATTGACCATCTCGGTACCAACTACCACCACATCACCATAGCCAACATCACTGGCGACTGGGTAACGCTCGGCGTAATCAGCGAGAGGATTAGCGTTACAGTCACGGATTTCGTAAGCAGTACCGGCGGTAGGAGCTGTAGCATTAGCTAAACTTGAACACACACCGGTCGAAGAAGCTGTTGCTCCCAAGGTCATAGACGGGCCAGCAGAACCACCTGAACCACCAGCCATAATCGTAACCGTATTTACACCTGTACTGGTGTTGTTCAGGCCAATATTAATTGCCGTTACACCAGTTGAAGCATTTTGACCATTTCCTATATTAATTGTTTTAGTAGCACCCGCCGCAGTGACAGTATTCATAATATTAACTATCTCCGTTCCAGTAGATTGACCCAGAGTAATAGTCCCAGTCCCTGCTGCTGCTCCAATTGTGACAGTTTTTGCAACTGAATTGGCATTTGTCCCTATATTAATTGCTGGAGTACCACCAGCAGATGTTCCTACATCAATACTGATATTACCAGCCGGATTAGCACCACCAACGCCGTTTCCAGTCAGGATGCTGATAGCTCCAGATGCCCCGGAAGTTGTGGCATTTCCTGTCTGTAGTGTCAAAAGTCCTGATCCACCAGAAGTTGCTCCATTAGTTCCAGTAGTAATACTAATAGCTCCACCAGCTCCTGTGGCACCTCCAACTCCTGAGGCAATTACCACATTTCCTCCTGCTAAAGCCAAAGATCCAGTACCAGCAGTAAGAGAGATAGCTCCACCAGCCACACCAGTACCTGCTCCGGATGGGACACCACCATTACCAGCTGTCAGTGTAATTGCTCCAGCTGCTCCTCCTGTACCAGTAGCTGTAGCACCACCGTTACCGGAAGTTAAGAATAACTGACTACCAGCACCACCTGTTCCAGTACCAACAGCCAGTCCACCAGTACCACCTGTCATCACCACATTGGCACTGTTACCACCAGCAGCATTACCAGTTCCAGCAGCTCCACCATTACCAGTAACTATGGAGATGGCTCCGGCTACACCACCAATACCTGAGGCTCCTGAGGCAGCTCCACCATTACCTGAGAGAACGGAAACTAAACCTGAAGATCCTCCTGTACCTGTATCAGTTGTACCACCAGCTTGGGTCTGTAAGGTTAAAGCTCCAGTTGTGCCACCGTTTACACCACTTGTACCACTACTACCCACACCTGTTTGAATACTAATTGCACCAGTTGTGGAAGCTGTTGTCGCAGTGGTAGTACCTGATGCAATCGTAACAGCACCAGAATTACCTGAAGTTGTACCGCCTGCTCCAGATGTTAGGGAAATAGCCCCTCCTACAGAAGTTGTACTACCAGCAGCGCCTCCCGTCAGAACTAGTGCTCCTCCATTACTAGATGCACCCGCTGCCGCTCCTCCAGTTATATTTACTGCTCCACCTACTCCAGTAGTGGTTGCTGCTCCTCCTTTTAGCACTAGGGCATTTCCTGCTCCAGTTGAGGAGGGTGCTGATGGTAGAATATTTAAGCTAGTACCTGCAGCAGTAGATGTAGTAGTGATATCACCAGTTGAGACTCCTCCAGTTAGAGTAAGACTGGAGATACCACTAAGCGCTCCTGACCAAACTGGTACCCCTCCTGATACTGTCAGAACTTGATTATTTGAACCAATAGCTAACCTTGATAAATTACCAGTGGTGGCAGAATATAAAGTATCACCTACTGTATAAGTAGTTTGTCCTGTACCTCCGCTGCCTGCTGATAAAGTGCCAGTTACATCTCCAGAATTTATATCAACTTTAGAGGAAGATAGCACACCAGTTGAACCTACTTTAGCGATACCACCTGGTAGAACTGTGGTTATATCTCCTACATTTGAAATACTAAAATTCTTCAAATATAAACCATAAAATTTGTTAGTAGTTGTTCCAAGACTAGGAGGAGTAGTTGCTGCTAAAGCAGAACTACTGGGATAGATATTACCAGAAGAATCAATAATAGTCTTACCTATTAAATCTACATAAGTAGTACTTGAGGCTAAACTAGTAATGGTTGAATTACTGACAGTAGGTGTTATCGCGTTAATGGTTGGTTGACTATTTGAATTTTGCGAGCTACTAGAAGAGTTCGATGATGGGCTAGGTAAAGGAGTAGGGAAAGTTGTCGGGCGGGGTGTGGGTTGAGAGATATCTATACTGGGAGTTGTGGGAGCATTTGAGTTGCCAAACAGAAATCTGACTGGGGCTGTCAATATTGAAAAGATTTTTTGAAATATATTAGGTGTATTGGGTGTAGAAGAATTGCTGCTGTCTTGAGCTAACACAGATGAAGAAAAAGGAGATACTACTGTTGAAATTATTCGTTGTAAAAAAGCAGGTTTACTATTACTATTATAGGAAGGGTTATTGCCTTGAGCCAAAGCTAAGGGGGCAATACTAGAAAAGACAAGAAGAAAAACCAACACTATGGCAGGCAGTAAGATCCAACTTTTCTTCTGGTTATTTCTAAAAAATCTTCCCATTTTGGTTTTTGGGTATAAATAATCTATAACATATAAAAATGAAGATTCTATGAAGAAGGTAAAATTATCATAACCTTTGTTTCTTTTCCGAGTTTGCTTTCTATCTTTATTATCCCTCTGTGACGATTTATTATTAACTGAGCAATAGATAATCCCAAACCGCTTCCTGCAATCTTTTTAGATGTGTTGTTAGCTCTAAAGAATTGCTGGAAAATTTTAGGTAGATCTTCTTTTGGAATACCAATCCCATTATCTGCAATAGTAAGATTTATTTGACTTCTATTTTTCTCTAAAAAGAGATGGACTAAACCATCTTCCTTTGAATAATCGATGGCATTTTTAATAATGTTATATATAGCCTGCTGTAACTTATCAGGATCAGCTGAAAGATAGATAGATTCCTTAATATTAAATAGTAGTTTGATATGTTTAGTACTAGCATAAGCCTTAATCTTTTTAAGACTCTGGGTTAAAAGGTTGGTCAGATTTATCCTATCAAAAATAAAATCATCTTGTTTCGCATCTATTCGAGCAATTATTAAAAGACCTTCAATAATTTGACTCATTCTATTAACCTCCTCCAGATTACTTAGAATACTAGCTCTTTTTCTAAGAAGTAGCTGGCGGTTATTGAAAAAGCTACGCTTATCTCTTAGAAAAACTTCCATCTCAGTTTTGATAATTGCCAGAGGTGTTTTAAGTTCATGAGCTGCATGGCTAAGAAATTGTTTTTGAGATTCTATGATATTTCTCATTGGTTTTAGTGCCAATCCTGCTAAAAAATAGCTTGTTACTATCACCATTAAAATCATTAAAATATCTTCTGCTTGTATTGAATATAGGGCTTCGACAGTGACTCTATTGGATCTTTCGATAAATCTCTTATAACGGTCAGGATCGGAAATCTCTTGGGCTACGGAGTAGGTAGTTCTTTGTATTTCTCTGTGTAAGAGTACTATGTATATTACAATACCAAAAATTATGACGATACTATATAAAATTGTTAGTTTTAATCTAGTCCAAGTAAAAGGATTACTCTTTAAGCTGATAACCCAATCCGCGAACAGTTTCCAGCATTTCTTCATTTTCTTCATAGTAATTTAACTTCTTTCTTAAATTTTTAATATGTATACTTTTCATAAATTGAAATTCGGATAATTTGACTTTGGGAATGGAACTGTATCATACTGACTAGACCGTGAAATTAACTGCCCAAGAGAGAGAAGAACTCATCAAGCTGGAAAAACAGATACCCCATAAAGGAGTATCAACACGGATAAAGATTATTCTTGCTCTTGATTTAGGGTATGCTGCCAATGAGGTAGCAAAGCTGTTTTTACTGGATGAGGATACGATAACAAAGTGGAAAAGATTGTATGAACAAAGCAAATACCTGTCCGACTGGTTAGGAACAGAAAATAACGGGTATCAGGGAAGACTGACAAAGGAACAGGAAAAGATGGTTGAGAAGTTTGTGGAAAAGGAGGTAATTACGGACTGTCAGCAAGTGGTTATCTATGTCCAAAACACATTTGGCTTAAATTACACCACAGATGGGGTAACTAAACTGCTGCACAGGTTAGAGTTTGTTTACAAACAGGTCATTGGCATACCGGGTAAACTAAATGAGGAAAAACAACTGGCCTTTGTTAAAGCGTATGAAGAGCTCAAGGAGAATAAGAAAACAGACGAGGTTATTCTCTTTGGCGATGGGGTTCATCCAACACACAATCTGCACAAAACCAAGGCCTGGATTAAAAAAGGTGAAGAAAAGCAGGTCAGAACAAATACCGGACGGGGCAGGCTTAATATCAATGGAGCATTCAATCTGGAAGATTTAACAGTTACCACCCATTTCTCAGAGACCATCAATGCCCAGGAAACCATGAAGCTGTTTGACAAGATACAGCTGGAGTACCAATACAAAAGGACAATCTATCTGATTATTGATAATGCCACCTACTATAAGAACAAAGATGTAACAGCCTACCTGGTCAAGCCTGACTGCCGGATTAAGCTCATTTTCCTGCCCAGTTACTCACCTAATCTTAATTTCATAGAAAGGCTCTGGAAATACATGAAGAAATACATTATTGGGGTAAAATACCGGGAGAAGTTTAAAGAGTTTGAAGATGACATTCATTATTTCTTTGACAACATCAACCTGCATGAAGAAAAGCTTAGACAATTTATCGGAACAGAGTTACACCTGGTAAAAGTTACTGTTTAAATCCGAAAACCAATTTCGGAGAAGTATACATCTACTACATTACTAAATGAATCAAAATTAATATCCCAAAGGCTATCTAATATTTGCTCTCTATTTAATACTTGATTTGGGTGTCTCATAAAGTATTCTAACAGCATAAACTCTTTTAACGTTAGAACAATCTCTTTATTTCCATAAATAACTTTTCTGGAAATAGTGTTTAAAACCAGATTCCCAACCTTTAGCTCTACTGGCAGAGTTTTATTAGGTCTTCTCAGTAAGGTCCTTACTCTAGCTAGCAGTTCATCAAAGGAAAATGGTTTAGTTAAATAATCATCTGCTCCAGAGTTTAAGCCTAAAATTTTATCTTCTGTAGTACTTTTAGCTGTTAGCATTAAAACTGGAATATTAATATTTTCCGTTCTTAACGATTTGCAAACTGCCAGACCATCTTTTTGGGGTAGCATTATATCCAATATAACTAGGTCTATAATATCTTGATTTAAATTGATATAATTTTCTCCTTCTAAGCCATCAAGATAATATTGTGCTATAAAGCCTTCATTTTCTAATCCTGTCTTCAAGTGTTTAGCTAGTTTTTCTTCATCCTCTAAGATTAAAATTCTCATTTATTTTAAAATTATTATTAACTATCTCAGTATTTTATGCAAGTTGCTTCACCCCTTCTACTGGTGGGCGGTAGTGGGATCGAACCAATGACCTCTTACTTATCAGATAAGCGCTCTACCACTGAGCTAACCGCCCAAATACGACCTTACTTTGTTATTTAGTTTTAGACAATGCGCTCTTCCTGGGATAACTATATTTTTAAGATATCCGCTATCGCGGATTTGGTTGTAGTTATCCCGTTAATAGTCCAATGGACTATTAACCCACTGAGCTAATTGCCCAAACTCATGCTATTTTACCATTTAAAATACATTTTGTCTTGAGGTTAGCTTCATGCTAGAATGACAATAAGGCGCAATGGTGAAGTGGAAACACGGGTGTCTGCAAAACATCTATGCGCGGGTTCGATTCCCGCTTGCGCCTCAAAATTTATTTTATTTGACATTATGCCTACTTCTGTTATACTCCTCAGTCGTGGCTATAACAATTGAATCAGCTCCACATATTCAAGAAATATCACTAGGTACTCAAGCATGGCGTACTGTTGCCCGCGTAGTTACTTATCCTTTTTTCAAAAGATGGTTTAATCATGGTCCTGAAAGTCAATTTTCCAGAGCGGAAGATCTTGCAGAAGATGGTTATGGAACTGTTGTAAATACAAGTCATTTCGGCAAAAGTGATATGCCAATAGATATTTCCCGTGTCTTTGCAAGCCCAGTTTTAGGTAGACGGGAAGTACTTCTTCCAATAGCAATACATCAATTTAAAGAATGGTATGTTCCAGTTGGAAGATTATTAGGGATAGAATTAGCCCCTATCATCACCCCCGACTCTTTGGAATATGTAAAAACACATCCTGGAAAGGAACAAAAGTTTATGAATTATATTAAAACAGAATTACTAAAAGATGAGGAAAGAGATTTGGAAGAAACTATTTCTTCTAGACTGATAATAACAAAGCTGTTGAGAAGATATATTGATAGAGGGATTGTAACTCTTGGTAGAGGAGGCGCTGTCATTATGGCTACTCAAGGCGAAAGATGTGCTAATTTAAATCCTGATACATACACAAGTAGCCTTAGTCTCCTTCTAGGCAGAGCAAACGAGGTTCAACCTCCTTTGGAAAATATCGCTGTTACATCTGTAGGATTGGGACTTCGCGGAGTAATAACAGGACCTGTGAGAAGTTATGAAGGCAGAAATGGATATAATTTTTCAAAGATTCATGAAGTGAATGAAGGTTCAACCATGACAAAAAGAGAAATAGAGAAAAGAGCACAGGAACCGGAAGTCATTGAAAGGGCGAGAGAAAGAAAACTCAGACCAGTAGATGAAGTTGGGTATGAAGAGCTTGCAAGAATTGTACCTCTTGCTTATTTATCCCAAGAACCAGCAGCATAAATTTCCACTAAAAAAGCCTCCTGAAAACAGGAGGCTTTTTTAATACCAAAAGAGTGGTGGGGATAGAAAACATCCTGGATTGACTACCCAAGATAGCGTCCTATCAGCGCTTTTCGCCTACCATTCAATAGGCATTTGGTCCGACGTGAGTCGGACCTTGGATCAAATCCAAGCTTTGCTCTGTCCTGTACCAGATGGTACGGGAAGAAGAGAATCCTAAATTTGACCATAACTCCAGAAAGGAGGTGATCCATCCCCAGCTTCGGCTAGGGATACCTTGTTACGACTTAAGCTTCATCGCCGGTGTCACCTTCGTCCCAAAAAATGGAACTTCGGGTGCCCCCGACTTTGCTGCCTTGACGGGCGGATTTCGGTAGTTTGGATTACTCCGAGTTCCCACTGGACGAGCGGATTTCCCGCATCCAGCGAGCCCCATTGTTCATCTGAGACTTTAATAATTGGATTTTTTCGAATCCTTCTTTACTTTTATGTTCTTTATTATTTACCATTAGACCAATTTGGCGAAAAAGTAAATAATTTTTAAGCTTCTGGCTTTGTAACGAATGCTTATCAAAAAAAGGAATTATTTTTTCGTGCAAATCTTTTTGTGAAGTTACTCCAAATCGGTAACAATTATTCTGATTTGTACGGTACTCTTTTTGATAGTACACTCCTCCACAACCAAAAAACTCTTGAATTTTTCTCAATAAAGAAAGTTCATCTTCTCTTAACTTAATATAGAAGTGCATTTCTACTCTAAAAGACCTATGAACTCCCTTCGGAATTCTAGTTTCTACATAGAAACATCCCTCTCCATCAGTTAAACCAACTATATAATCATCAGACAAAACTTTAGGTTTCTCCCTTCGTCCGACATATGTCGGACTACTATGGATCTGCTGACTTCTTTTCTTCAAGTTCATCTACCCTTAATAGTAGACCAAACAAAACCCAAATGTCAAGAAAAGATCTCCCTAGATCACTTACTAAACATTTCCAAACATCCTAACCAGATTTTTAAATTAATCTTCCCTAAAACACACCGAGAAGGTCGATCATCTGTTTTTTTGTTAGGCTGCTTTTTGCTTCAGGCCCTCCAGGACATCTGTCACCAGTATTGTCCCTGCCAAATCTTTTTAGCTACAAGGATGGATTTTAACCACCTTGCTTAGTAAGCTGCTAGGCGTGCATTTATTTTGTGTACAAGACCCGAGAACGTATTCACCGCGGCACGCTGATCCGCGATTACTAGCAATTCCGACTTCATGGGGTCGAGTTGCAGACCCCAATCTGAACTGAGGCGAAATTTAAGAGATTAGCTTGCACTTGCGTGCTTGCAACTCATTGTTTTTCGCCATTGTAGTGTGTTTGTAGCCCAGGGTGTAAGAACCGTGCTGACTTGACGTCATCCTCGCCTTCCTCCCCCAAAAAGGGGGCTGTTCCGCATGAATATTTAACATACGGTGAGGGTTGCGCTCGTTTCATCACTTAAGATAACAGCTCCAATGCATACGATGCAATTAGACTATACCATCATCCCGATGTCGGGATGTCCGGCGTTTAATGGAAGTTTATAAATCCAGATTATCTGGTACCTTCCATATCAGTCGTTACAGGGTCAAGGAAGTTTGTAGACCATACTCTGATGAATATAAGGCCTAATTAGCTCGAAAAACTTAGGTAAACTTTTGCTTGTCAGATTGTTCAATTTGGATTTTACCTAACTTAGTAATATAGGCATCTCCTAATAAACAACCTACAAGGATTTGAACTTGTCTATCAGAAACATCAAGTTTTAAGTTTTTACGAGCAGTGAAAATCATACTTCCCGACTTCCCTCGGTATTACCTTTACTTACAGATTACCCAAAGGTAACCCAAAAGTCAATAGCTTCACCGATATGAGCCGAATTTTTGCATCCCACCTTACGGTGAGAGGGCGCGAAAAAGTCTTATTTCAGACTTCACGCCACGAGCTGACGACAGCCATGCAGCATCTGTGTATCACTCTCGAAGAAGGCCTACTTTCATAGGCTTTGCAGATACATGTCAAACCCTGGTGAGGTTTTTCGTTTTGTATCGAATTAAACAACACGCTCCACTGCTTGTGCGGGTCCCCGTCAATTCCTTTGAGTTTTAAGCTTGCGCTCGTACTCCCCAGGCGCTCTGCTTAACGCGTTAGCTACGACGATCCCGATAAATCGGGATTATCTAGCAGAGATAGTTTACGGCTGGGACTACACAGGTCTCTAATCTGTTTCGCTCCCCCAGCTTTCGTGCCTCAGCGTCATGTGTTGACTAGGTGCCTGCCTACGCCTTTGGTGTTCCCGATGATATCAACGCATTTCACTGCTACACCATCGGTTCCAGCACCCTCTCCAACCATCAAGATTTGCTATGTCTTACCCAAATTTCCGATTAAGTCGAAAAGTTTCAAGTAAGATACACAAATCAGCCTACGCAACTCTTTACGCCCAATAAATCCGGATAATGCTTGCACCCTACGTATTACCGAGGCTTCTGGCACGTAGTTGGCAGGTGCTTATTCTTGTGGTACCGTCATAATCTTCCCACATAAAAGGAGTTTACAACCCGAGGGCCTTCATCCTCCACGCGGCGTCGCTCGATCAGGCTTTCGCCCATTGTCGAATATTCCCAGTTGCTGCCATCCGTAGATGTACAGGCCGTGTCGCAGTCCTGTTGTGGCTGACCATCCTCTCAGACCAGCTACCCGTCGTTGCCTTGGTAGGCCGTTACCCCACCAACTAGCTGATAGGACACAGGCTCATCTTAAAGCGCCTTGCGGCTTTAAACTTACGTTCACATGGGAAATTACCCCCGCTTTCGCGGGGCTATGTCCCACTTTAAGGCAGATTCCTATGTATTACTCACCCGTCCACCGGTTATCTTGCGATCCCCTTGATTTGCATGCTTAAGGCACGCCGCCAGCATTCATCCTGAGCCAGGATCAAACTCTCAATATTATCCATTTTTCATTGGAATTGACAAAAACTATTTCTTGTCTATATAACCCACCACTCTTTTGGCGTTAAAAAAACCAGCCTTCTGGCTGGTTAAATTTTTGCCAAAGAGTGATATATAAAAAAATCTTCGGTTGTTAATGTGCTTTAGAGCGAAGCTCGCAAGCTCCGCTTATGAGTAGTATTCTTTAGAACTTTCTCCTTTTGGGACTAACCCGTTTTGTATTCTACTTAAAGATCCCTATTCTGTCAAGCAGCTTTTGGGAAAAGTTCTTCCAAACCTAAGCTCTTTAAGGTGGGTTCACCTGCTACTTCCTCTTTTTCCTCCACCATAGTATTCACAGCTTGTCCTATGCCAGCAATTGTCTCATTCTTAACAGCTACTCTTTTAATAACAACCTCAGCCAGAGCTTGTGATCTTGTAACCTCTTTTTCCCTACCTTCAAGCACTTCCCTCACCTCCTCTATTGTGGCAACCCTGCCAACTTCACCCATCTGAAGAGGAATATGCTCTGCAACAGGTTTTGATAAATCTGTTTGTGCCTCTTCCAAATTTGTATATTCTCTCTGGTTATTATTCAAAGCATTTAAAGTCAATGGAATAGTCCCGTCGTAGCCTTCCTGCCCAACCAGAGGGCTTAAATATCTCCAGAAATCTGCTGTTAAAAATCTCTTTATCTTTTTGCCTGTAATAACCACCTTTTCTCCTTTTTGTTCAGCTTCCTCTTTAACTTTTCTAACAGCCTCAAGAATTGCCAGCTTACGAAGCCTTGTAACCTTAAGCGCCTCCACAATCTTAATTTTTACCATTGACTCTTTTTCACTCTTCTTTGCTTTCCCTGTTTCTTTTTTCTTCTCCTCCACAATTACCTTGCTTTCCATCTGCTCTGTATGAGTCTGATTTGTAACAGGAGTAGAGGTGGCTTTAGCTGACCTGGTTACTGGTTTACCCTCAGTCTTCCTCTGGACTGAGCTTTGTGGCACAGCCTCCACTTTTGGAAATGGATTTGTTATGGCTCTAACATCTAAACCTCCGGCAGGATATGGAAATCTGACCACAGCAGGCTCAGGGGTTCTGACTAAAGCTTGTCTCCATTCGTCATTGCGAGGGAGAAAGTCTAAACGACTTTCGAGTAATGGGAGCGCGGCAATCTTATTCAGGACAGATGGTCTTTGGGCTTGTTTAACTATAGCTTCAGCTTGTGCTATTACATCTGCTACCCTCATTTGAGGCTTTGGAGTTGCTATTCTGGTAATCCTAATTGGACTAAATTCCCTGGCAAACATCTGTGCCCTTGGAGACATTGCCTTTTCAGGAGCTTTGTTACCTCTCCACATTGATGGCATTCTACCTATATCGGGATTTATAATTCTAGATACAGAAAGAGGCACGCCAATTGCACCCATCTTCATACCAATTGAAGGTGCTGCTGATACTGCTCTTCCGATACTTCCTAATGCTTCAATACCCATAGTATTTCCTTTCCTGCTTATCTTAGATCAGACTGAGCCTGAGCGCTTGATATTATCCTGACAAAATACTAACGTTTTCAGGCTCAAATCTAATGATTACCTTCTCCAAACCTGGGTTTGGGATAACCTGTTATTGTTTTTATTAGCAACTTCCCAGTTTTTGGGCTTTGCATATTCCATCTTTTTAGATGGCGCTTCTTTTTTCACTTCCGCATAATATTGTCTTGTTTCAGGTGACATATAATTCACCTCCTTTACTAAGCTATCTTAAACTATAAGTTGCTTGACAGCTTGATTTTAATCTGATATAATCCTGACATGAATGAAGCTAAAAAAGTATACAATTTTAAAGAAAAGGCTCTAGGGCCGGATTTTGCCAAAGATAAACTTAAGGACTTTAAAGCCTTAATTGAGGCTTCTCAATCCTTCACTGTTGTTTCCATGCCCGGGGTTGGGGTTTCCTACTTTTTGAAATATCTATCCTGCCAGGACTTTGCCTGCTTCATCCATATTGACCTATATAACCTGCCTACCTTATCCCAACATGAGTTTTACAGGATGTTCCATCGGGACTTGGGAGGAAAACCAACATCTAGCACAGATGAGCAGGTATTTCTGGAAATTAAAGCTATTTTAAAAAAACTGGCTGAGGAAAATGAGAAAGTGGTTATTATCTTCTCCCGCTTTGACCAATTAAAAAAAGACCTGGATGAAAATTTCCTTTCCAATTTGCAAAGCTTAACAAGCGTTACACAAGGCAAAATTGTGCTGATTTTTACTGCCATAAAGCCTTTATACGAGCTTTCTCCTGAGGCTGTCACTGGTGGAAACTTACCTTTTTATTCCAAGGTTTATTATTTTAAGCCCTTTTCAAAAGAGGATTTAAAAAAGCTTTTCACTCTGGAACATACCCAAAAAGCTCATCCAAATTTAGATGAAATGATCAAATTATCCGGCGGACACAACCAACTTTTAAATGTTTTTATCAATTCCCATAAGCAAAATAACCTACTTTTGGATAAATTTGTTACTCTACAATTCAAGGATTTATACAATTATTTGGATTACACCCAAAAAAAGCAGATACAAAAGATTGCTTTGGGAAAACCTGTTGAGGAAGTAGATGAATATTTATTAGGTGTGGGTATGGTCAAAAATGTCAAATCTCAAATGTCAAATGTTAAATTTCAACTCTTCTCCCCTGTTTTATCAGAATATATCAAAGTTAATATCCCTCACAAATTACCTGTCAAAGAACGGGCTTTATTTAATTTGCTTAAGGCAAATTTTGGCAGGGTGATTTCCAAAGATGAAATATTTAAAGAGGTTTGGGGTGAAGACTCTGAAAATGCCAGTGATTGGGCTCTGGATGCTCTTGTTTACAGACTCCGAAAACACCCTTTTCTAAAATCCCAAGGCTATATTATAGAAAGCCACAAAAAAGTAGGCTATAGCTTAATCCAAGCTTAAAAAATACAAAGGTGTATAATCTAAATTAATATGGCTTTATTCCACAGTCCTGAAACACCCCTAAATTTCCTGCCTGAAGAATATGTTGGCGCGCTGGAAAGATTAAAAAGGGCTGATACAGGAAATTTGCTTCCACCAATTACTTTAAGGGCGGGGGGTTCTTTGTTGGGGAAATTGCCTCTTTATATTCATCAAGGCGTACTGCAGGAATCACCTCAGGGGGCTATACCGAAGCTCTTGTCCTATCCACAGCTGATGTTTATGGTTTGATGTTTTTAAACCCACCATTTTCCGGGATACATAATTTCTTCCTCAGGACTGCTGTTTCCAGGATGGAAAAGATGAGTGATATTACTTTAGCCGAAGCCAAATTACCTACCAGCGACCAATGGAAACACTCAGAAAGTTTAAACAAGCCAATACCACCTATCAGACCAATCCGTCACACCCAATTAATAGCAACATAGTCTTTTCTAAAGAAGGACAATTACTTTCAAACCTTTTATTCTTCTGGGGATTCTTTTATCAGTGGTAATGAAAGTATTAGCTCCTGCTGATATGGCTGAAGCTAAATGAATAGCATCAGGACCTCGAAGAGTAGGATAATCAGCTCTGATTTTTGCTGCTAATAAGGCCACCTGCCGATCCATACTAACAAACGTTCCCAATCCTCCTAGTGTTAGAAAATCTAAGATATTTGTTTCCTCTTTCTCCCGTTTATCTTTGTAGACTCTTACAAAAAATTCTTCTAACAGAATTGTTGAAATGAAAACTCTAGGGGTAGCATCTTTTATTTCTAGAATTAAATCCCGCGCTTTATCTCCTAAATTAGTAGAATCATCCAAAGCTCTGATAAAAATGTTAGTATCCAGGGAAATGGTTTGTGAGCTTTTTAAGGAATTCATTCCCACGATTTATCCTGTTCATCAAGATATTTTTCTATATCTTCAGAAGACTTCCAAAGACCTCCCAGCTTCTTATAATAATCTTCTGGCCAGTTAAGTTTCTTTCTGATGTTAGTAGGAGATAAAATAACCTGATTTCCAGAAATATTAACATCCATTCTCTGGCCTGGTTTAATACTAATCTTTTTACGGACTTCTTTTGGAATAACAACCTGGTATTTGGTACTTACTAAAGTTTGAATTTGCATACGTATTACAATTTAGCAAAACGTAATACGTTTGTCAAGTGTCCCATGAGTTTTTCTGATATACTATTAAGATGAAAATATATTGTTTAAGGCATGGTTTAACTGAGCTGAATAAACAAAAGAAAGTTAACGGTGAAATTGATGAACCTATATCCCCTGAAGGTATTGAGCAAGCCAAGGCTGCTATTTCTCTGATACCAAAAGAAGTTAAATATATTTACACCTCCCCCATGCTCAGGGCCAGACAAACAGCAAAAATTATTAATTCCAAATTACAGCATAGTCTTTCTATTGCGGAAAACTTGACAGAAATACGCATGGGTTCTTTCGCAGGCAAAGCCTGGACTGATCTGGAAGGAGGAGAAGAGCTAAAACACAAACATAGATCCATTCAGTTTAACTATCAACCTCAGGGTGGTGAATCAGCCCAGGATGTTATAAAAAGGGTTTTGGAATTTGTTAAGAAAATTAAGGCTAGTCACGATGATCAAGAGGTGTTAATTGTTACCCATGGTGGAATCATCAGGACATTCCATTTTCTGGAACATGGAGAAAAAATAGCAAATAATATTGAACATACTGCCCTGCACCAATTTGACCTTGATAAAATCTTAAAATCTAATTCTTAGTTTTTTCAATCACCTCATACAAAACAATTCCTAAAGAAACCATAACATTAAGGCTTTTGTTTATCCCAAACATAGGCAACTCTACTATTGCATCTGATGCCTCTAGGACTTCTTTGGAAACTCCATCTGATTCATGGCCTACTACCAAAACTATAGGCATTTTGTATTCAAACTTATCATAAGGGACTGATCCAGCAGCCTGTTCTATTGCGATTATCTTTACGCTTTCCGCTTCACGCTTTACCCTTGAAACTGCATCTGAGGCAGTTTCACAATATTCCCACTCCACTACCTCTGTTGTATTAATTGATGCTTTTTTTATCCTATGGTTTGGCGGGATTTCTGTTTCTCCACAAAGGTAAATCTTTTTAGCAGCCACTGCATCAGCTAATCTAAAAATAGATCCAATGTTGTATGTATCCAAAACATTATCCAAAACAATATAAATCTCGTTTTTCGTTGTTTGTTTTTCGTTTTGTTTTAACGAATTAACGAATAACGAACCACGAGCTAACGAACGCAACTGATCAGCATTTAAAATAATCGGCCTTTCATCCTTGACGAACATTGCCCAATTATATACCATGAGTTTAGTATGGATTATATAAAAAAACACAAAAGAATCCTTA